>JAEEGL016293891.1_pt1 | contig 12006 bp, 9 predicted proteins | sample 9134231 | NCBI WGS metagenome assembly JAEEGL01 (sample SAMN16246548, study PRJNA631951) | gut metagenome | biome: gut microbiome; feature: rumen; material: fiber-attached | host: Bos | place: Iran: Karaj | collected 2018-10
GATGTGAACTCCGGCACGGCAAAGAAACTCACAGCGTTTGCCCAGATGATACGTGAGTTCCAGGCTGTAAGGCGTGAAAAAGATGCGTATGAGACCGCTGATTATGTGGTTAAGCAGAGCGGCATACTTGCCGCGCTTGACGCAGACAGCAAGGAGGAGTTAGAGAGCAAGAAAGAGAACGTATTTGAGCTCCTAAATGGTGTAAAGCAGTTTGTGGAGGAGGAGCGTGAAGAGGGCAGGGAGAATGCTGACCTGCTTGACTACCTTAACAATATCGCCCTTCTTACAGACGCTGATGCAGACGGCACTGATGACGCTTCACGCGTGCGTCTTATGACCATACACGCCGCCAAGGGTCTTGAGTTCAAGAATGTGTTTGTGGTTGGTCTTGAAGAGGGGTTGTTCCCAGGTTCAGCCGCCATGACAGATAATACAGAACTGGAGGAGGAGCGCCGCCTGCTCTATGTGGCCATAACCAGAGCCATGCGTTACTGTGTGCTCAGCTATGCCGGCAGTCGTTTCCATAATGGCAAGATGGAGTATTTCTCCAAGAGCCGCTTCATAAATGATATTGACCATAAGTATCTGAATATTAAATCTTCAGGCTTTGGACGCTCTTTTGATTTCTCAAAGCAGGATGAATCGTTCTTCTCTCGGTTCCGCCAGCCGTCACAGCAGCAGTCAAGGCCGTTCTCAGCGCCCAAACCTGTGGCAACTTCAACCAGCACTCCGTTAAGCGGGTTGACCAGGCTAACACATGCCGTAGCCAGTAACACGCCGCCGCAGTCAAATGTCTCATCAGGAGCACTCCGTCCAGGCGTTAAGATACAGCATGAGAAGTTTGGGACGGGCCGTGTGGCGGAGGTGAGCGGCACAGGTACAGACACAAGAGTCACTATAGATTTTGAATATGTGGGGCGCAAGGTTTTACTACTTAAATACGCTAAAATCACAATAATAGGCTAATTTTTCAGTTATAGTTTTGTGAAGCTCCGTACTCTTATATTTGCAATTTTAGTGCTCATTCCATCCGCCACGCTTATGGCGGCAGGCAATGGCAAGGCAGACTATATCATCTGGGGCTTTGTAAGAGACAATGAGGGCAATCTGCTCCCTCACGCCGATGTCTACTCTTCAGACAAACTTTACCAAACCATGTCAGATGAGCAGGGGCGTTACAAACTTATCATCCCCCGTGACTCTGTCACCATAGTCTACTCCTATGTGGGCTTTCAGACCTACTCAAATCACTTCAGACGTTACGGCAATATGAAAATGGTTGCCCGCCATGACGTAATGTTTGAACCAGAGATAACAGAGATTGAAGATGTCACAGTGCTTGGCTCAGTGGTGCAGTACACTACAGCGGAAAGGGTTAATATTAGCACCTTAAACGTTACGCCAAGTGCGGCGGGAGGCGGTATTGAGGGGCTTATAAAGACATTCCAGGGTGTAAGTTCCACAAACGAGCTCTCATCACAGTACAGTGTGCGAGGTGGCAGTTATGATGAAAACAGCGTGTACGTGAACGGTATAGAGGTGTACCGCCCCTATCTGGTGCGCACAGGCGAGCAGGAAGGACTTAGTTTTGTGAACCCGGATTTGGTGGGAGAGGTGAACTTCTCAGCCGGAGGCTTTGACGCCCGCTACGGCGATAAGCTCTCATCAGTGCTTGACATTAAATATCGCAAGCCTAAGAAATTTGAGGCAGGCGTTATGGGAAACCTCTACGGAGCCACAGGCTACATAGGCCAGAGCACCAGCAAGTTCAGCCAGCTGCACGGCATACGCTACAAGAATAACGCCCTTATGCTCAAGACCATGCCTACGCAGGCAGAGTATAACCCAAACTTCATTGACTACCAGACATATATCACATACAGACCCATAGAACCTGTTGAAATCTCCTTCCTCGGAAACTTCTCACAGAACATATACAATTTCAAGCCGCAGACACGTAGCACCACATTCGGCCCATTAGGCATGATGAAAAACTTCACGGTATACTTCTCAGGGCAGGAGCAGGATTTGTTCAGGACCATATTTGGTGCCTTCAGTGTAAAATACTCCCCAACCAAGAGAACAGACCTTAACTGGACTGTGTCAGTCTTCAACACAGAGGAGCACGTTACATACGATATTGAAGGAGAGTACTGGCTCAGCGATGTGGTAGATAACAGCGGCACCACCGGCGATGTCACCGGCGTAGGAAACTATTATGAGCATGCGCGTAACCGTATGTCATCGCTAGTAATAAGGGCGCAGCATGACGGAGCCTTCAAAATAACACCAGAGAACACACTTACATGGGGCTTTGGGGCTGCATCGGAGTTTGTGAATGAAAAAACCAAGGAGTGGGAGATGCGTGACTCCAGCGGCTACTCCATACCATATACGCCCAAGGAGACAAACCTCTACTACAGCCTCACCTCAAACAATGAACTTAACGCCACAAGAACCTACGCCTACATTCAGGACTCGCACCGCTGGGATTTCCAGAAGGGTGGTGTGCTTGCCCTCACAGCCGGTGTAAGGGCAAACTACTGGGGCTTTAATAATGAGTTCACGGCAAGCCCGCGCGTAAGCCTCGCATATTTTCCTGATATAAAACCAGATATACGTTTCTGTCTTGCATCTGGAATGTACTATCAGCAGCCTTCTTACAAGGAGATAAAAGATACAGTTAGTGTTAACGGTAACCTGCAGTACTACCTTAACCATGATATAAGGTCACAGCGCTCCATTCAGGTGGTGTTTGGTATGGACTACTTCTACCATTTCATGCGCCATCCCTTCAAACTCACGTTTGAGGCGTACTATAAGAACCTGACTAATATAATCACATATAACCTTGATAATGTGAGTGTAAGGTACACTGGTAAGAATAACGCTCACGGCTACGTGGCAGGTTTTGACGTGAAACTGTTTGGTGAGTTTGTGCCTGGTGCTGATTCTTGGATATCATTCTCCATGATGCGTGCCATGGAAGATGTGGATGGTGACGGTCATGGCTATATACCACGCCCCACAGACCAGCTCTTCAATATCTCCATATTCTTCCAGGATTACATACCTCGTCTGCCACAGTACAGAATACACCTGCTTATGAGTTTTGCCCAAGGCTTCCCCACAGGACCATCCCGTGGCACAAGATATGAGGCCTCACGCTTCCGTGCTCCCACATACAGGCGTGTGGATTTAGGCTTCTCCCGCGTGTGTGAGAAGGGTAAGGATGCATGGATGGGCAAGGGCTTCTTCAAACCCTTCCAGAGGATAATAATAACCTTGGAGTGTCTGAACCTTTTCGGCTTCAATAATGTGAACTCTTACTATTGGGTGACAGATATCTACAATAACCAATACGGCGTTCCTAACTACCTCACAGGCCGTCAGTTTAACTTTAAATTAAGGATGGATTTCTAATTGAAAATTTTTATTAACTTTGCGCTCATCTTAAAGAATAATCATGTCAACGTCTACTATACTTCTGATTGTAATCATAGCTTTTATTATCTGTGATTTTGTGCTTGAACGTGTGCTCTATGGTCTTAACGCCCGTAATTTTGGCAAGCCTATACCAGCTGAACTTGAGGGTATTTATGATGAACAGAAATATCAGAAGCAGCAGGCGTACTCCATGTCTAAGTACAAGGTTGGTATCGTGACATCAGTGGTGTCACTTGTTATAGAGCTTGTAGCGTTTGGTTTCGGGCTTTTCGGGTGGCTTGACGGAGTGCTGCGAGAGCCTGTTATGTCATGGACAGACAATCCAGTCCTGCAAATAATATTACTCAGCGTTCTGTTCTTCTTGGTGGTGATGCTTGTGAACCATGTTATAGACATCCCCCTATCATACTACAGCCGGTTTGGCATAGAGGAGCGTTTTGGTTTTAATAAGAGCACAAAAAAACTATTCTGGATAGATCAGCTTAAAAGCCTGCTTCTATCTGCAATTATTTTGATTCTGATACTATCCATTGTTTCATGGATATATGCAGTCATGCCGGATTGGTTCTGGATAATGGCTTGGGGCGTGCTCACAATATTCCAGGTTTTCATTATGACATTCTACAGCAATATCATAGTTCCGCTCTTCAATAAACAGACCCCGCTTGAGGAGGGTGAGCTCAGAAGCAAGATAGAGGCGTTTGCCACCAAGGTGGATTTCAAACTTGACAATATCTACGTAATGGACTCATCTAAACGCTCAACCCACGCTAACGCCTACTTCACAGGCTTAGGCAGCCATAAGCGTATAGTCCTTTATGATACACTAATAAGCCAGCTCACACCAGATGAGATAGTGGCTGTGCTTGCACATGAGATAGGCCACTATAAAAGGAAACACACTCTGCGTCAGCTCTTTATGTCAATGGCGTCAAATCTGCTGATGTTCTACATCCTGGGCTTGGCCATATCATCGCCGGAGCTATCAGAGGCTATGGGCGGCACAGTGCCGGCATTCCACCTCGGACTTATGGCTATAGGTATCCTCTACACACCTATATCCACAGCCATAGGCATATTCTCAAATGTACTCTCACGCAAGTATGAGTATCAGGCGGATGATTTTGCCAAGTGCAACGGCATGGCTCCTCAGCTCATATCAGCGCTTAAGAAACTCTCATCTGAGTCTCTCAGCAACCTGCAGCCGCACCCAGCGCTTGTGTTTGTACACTTCTCCCACCCAACACTCCTGCAAAGGATTATCAAGCTAAAGGCTTAAAATTTATTACTAACGCAAGGTAATTATTAAATAAAGTTAAATTATTTTGCTGGTATTATTATTTTTATTACGTTTGCATAATGAACTGTATCGTTATGCACTCATACCGTCATGCAGAGCGTTCTCATGCCGTCTTAATGTTTATAATTAACCATCATAATATTATGAAAATCAAATCTTTACAAATTTTATTGGGGGGGGTAGCACTTCTATTGCTCGCCTCATTGTTCGCTTGTAACAAAGACAAGAAGGAAGAACCTCAAGGTGCAAAAATTGAAAGCATCAGTTTCAAACAAGAAAACTACTCTGTATTTGAATATCAGGCGGAGGGTATAAACCTCAGAGACGAGCTGACAATAGCTCCAGCTGCCATGGCGGACACATGCAAGGTGACATGGGCACTCACAGACACAGATGTTGCCTCAATCAGCAAAGATGGCGTTATCACCCCTAAAAAGGTTGGTGAAACTACAGTGACCGCCACCGTACAGGGCAAGTCAGCTCAGTGCAAATTCACAGTTAAAGAGGTAGTGGTAACAAAAATTATATTAGAGGACTTGGAAGTTGCAGTAGGTGCAGAAACTGCCCTGGTATACACTACAGAGCCTGCTATGGTGCCGGTTGATCGCCTTACACTTACAAGCGCCGATGTTAATGTTGCCAAAATAAGTGAAAGCAATGCCGTTATTGGTTTAAAAGATGGTGAGACCACAATTACCGCCAAATGCGGTACCGTTCAGGCTACATGCAATGTGAAGGTGGGCAAGGGTGTGATACCTGTTAAAAGTGTAAAGGTTTTACCTGCAAGCTTTGCAGCGGACGTTGTAGTTGGGGCTACAAAGAAACTTGAGATAGAGGTTGAGCCTGTAGACGCTCAATATGATAAAGTTATCTGGAGAACTTCAAACAGTTCAGTAGCCACGGTAAGTGAAGATGGGACCGTTACCTGCAAGGGAAAGGGTAGCTGTACCATCACCGCCACTGTAGACGGTAAGGAGGGAACTTGTCAGGTTACTTATACCGAGTCTATTGTGCATGTAACATCAGTGACAGTAACCCCATCCACATGGACAACCAATGTAACTATAGGGCTTACTAAGAAACTTACTGCTACAGTGCTGCCTGATAATGCTACAGAAAAGACTGTGACTTGGACATCATCTAATAATAGTATTGCCACAGTAGCTTCTGACGGAACCGTTACTTGTAAGGGAGTTGGTGAGGCTACCATCACAGCTTCATGTGACGGTAAGAGTGGAACTTGCAAGGTTACTTTCAAAAAAGTTCCAGTAACCTCAGTTAGCGTTGATCCAGCATCATTTACTGGCGATGCAATTGTGGGCTCAACTAAGAAACTCAAGGCTAATATTTTCCCAACTAATGCAACAGAACAGACTGTTGTTTGGGCATCATCTAATAATAGCGTGGCTGAAGTAAGCCATGACGGAACCGTAACCTGCAAGGGAGTGGGAACGGCTACCATTTCTGCTACATGTGACGGCAAGAGCGGTACATGCAAGGTAACTTACAATAAGATCAAGGTGACCTCTGTAATAGTAAATCCATCTGTTTTCACTATGGAAGGCAATGTTGGTTCCACCAAGCAGCTTACTGTTATAATTCAGCCGTCAAATGCTTCAGAAAAGACAATTTCATTGAAATCTTCTAATACATCTGTTGCCACTGTAAGTAGTACAGGCCTTGTTACTTGCAAGGGCGTGGGAGATGCTACCATTACAGCTACATGTGACGGCGTGAGTGGTACATGTACTGCTCACTTTACACAACCTGTTATAAAAGTACAATCAGTAACTATGTCACAAACCAGTGCCAATCTTCTTTCTGTGGCAACGGCAGGTGGAGAAGGTATAGGCATACTATCTCTTGATGCAACGGTAAAGCCATCTAATGCAACATATCCTACATTAACATGGAAATCTTCAAATACATCAGTTGCCTCAGTAGATGGATATGGCGTAGTGATTGCATACGGGGCTGGTACAACAACCATTACAGCCACTGCTGATGGAAAGTCTGCCACATGTGAAATCACAGTCAGACCAGGTGCTTATATATTAGACCGTGAAAATAACGAGTATCTTACTGTAAAAATAGGTAATCAGTGGTGGTTTGCTGAAAATCTTAGATGTGGAAGATATGACACTAATAGCGAGCGACCAAATGCAGGTATAAGTAGTTCGCCTACTGCAGATGGTGATGATCCATACTATATGGATACACGTATAACATCTAATTGGGAAGATGCAACTCATGCAGGTTACTTAAGTGCCGCTCAGAAAAAGAAACTGGGATACATGTATAACTGGGCAGCAGCTGTAGGTTTTAGAACTGGCTCAGAAGCCAGAGGAAGTACAAGCCTTACAGGTCGCCAGGGTATCTGTCCTAATGGTTGGCATATACCTACCCTTGCCGAATGGAATACCCTTATCTCAAACGTGGGTGGAGAGGATGTTGCTGGTACAAAATTGAAGACAAAATCAGGGTGGTACACCACAAGTAGTTCATTTAACAGCAATGGTACTGATGAGTTCTTCTTTGGCATACTTCCTTCTGGATCATCAGGCTCTAGTGGTAAAATACATGATATTGGTGAATATGCTAGATTTTGGACTTCTTCCGTTAATGTTTATAATACTGAATATGCAACCTATGAAGAGTTCTGTTGGGGTTATGGCTATTCTGTTGACAGAGAAAGTGGTAAACACAATCTGCTTGCAGTTCGTTGCGTAAAGTGATAATTTTAATAACGTAATACTATGAAAGTTAAATCTTTAATTATGATTATTGCATCCCTTGCACTAATGATGGCATCGGGGTGCAAGAAAGAGGCTAAGCCAGGTCAGCTGGAAAGTATTAAATTTAAGCAGGCAAGTTACACCATAGCGGAAAACTATCTTGATTTTAATCTGAGAAAAGAGCTTGAAACAGTACCTGCAGGCGTAATAGACGCTGCTAAAATCAAATATGTTATCAGTGATGAGAGTGTGGCTGCAATGAACGGTAACTACCTTGAACCAAAGCGTGACGGTGATATCACTGTTACAGCAACCATTCAGGGCAAGAGTGCTACATGCAATGTTCAGATTACTTTAGTGCCATTAGAGGATTTTTCTTTGGAAGACTTCTCTGTTCAAGTAAATGGCACAGCCAAAGCCCTTCTTACCACTGTGCCAAGTGGCATAAGTCATGAGCGTTTCGCATGGAAGTTAAGTAACACCTCTTATGCTACTATAGACCAAAGCGGTGTTGTTACAGGACTCAAAGAGGGGACCGTTACTGTCACTGCTACTGCTGGCGATAAGAGCAAAACCTGCACATTAACAATAGAAAAAGTATCAGTAGATAATATAACACTTTCAAAAAGTAGTATTGAATTTACTGAGATAGGTAGTACAGAGCAGCTTACTGCCACTATAACGCCAGTTGAGGCTTCATACCACAAGATAACATGGAAATCTTCAAATACATCCGTGGCCACAGTTGTGGACGGGCTGGTAACATGCAAAGGGTATGGCAAGGCCGTAATAACAGCAACCGCTGACAGTAAGACGGCGGAGTGCAATGTAAACTCTTATGAAACGGTGAAAGATTGCCAGGGCAATTTCTACCGTGTTGTTAAAATTGGGAGTCAGAAATGGATGGCTGAAAACCTCAAATGCACCAAGTATGATAGTAATAGTGAACGAGCTGGGGTGACTTTAACCACCAGTGAGAGTTCTACATACGCTCCCTATTACACAGACAACGGAATATATGGTTATCTTTATAACTATGCTGCCGCTGTAGGTTTTGCAACAGCGGAAGAGGCAGAAAAAAAAGAAGGTGAATTCAGCAAACCTCGCCAGGGTATCTGCCCTGACGGATGGCACTTGCCTTCTGATGCGGAGTGGAGTACTCTTGCAGAAGCAATAGGGGGAACTTACGATAGTAAAAATCGCAATTACCCAGATGTGGGGGATAAACTCAAAACAAAAACAGGTTGGAGTACAAATACAGGTACTGATTACTACTCTTTCTCTGCCCTCCCAGCTGGTCAGGCTTATGGTTCTAACATTATGAATGTGGAGTATAGGACATATTTTTGGACGTCATCAAGCGTTAAAACTGCAATTCCAAGTTTGGAAACTATCTATTACTCGTTGTTGTCTCTAAATGGTGATTTGCAAAAATTCTGGGAGGTTAGGTCTGTGGCTCTCAGCGTCCGCTGCGTAAAGAACTAATCGCTCTTAACTAAATAATTCAAATCGGGACTCTCGCGGGTCCCGTTTTGTTGTTTTGGCAAATTTTGTTGTTTAATATTTGTTTTTGCTCTCATTTTTTGTAATTTTGCGATAAATGGGTGAAGAAAAACTTAAAATAGAGCATCTTACAGAGCTTGGCAGAAAGATTTTGCCCAAGGGAGCATCGCTGTGGCTGTATGGCAGTAGGGCGAGGGGCACTGCGCGGAAAGATTCAGACTGGGATTTGCTTGTGCTTATTGATAAAGACAAACGTGAGAACTCAGATTTTATGGAATATACAATGCCGTTTATTGATTTGGGGGTAATGTACGGAGAAGCCGTTATGCCACACTTGTATACATATAAGCAGTGGAAAGACTACTCTTTTACCCCGTTTGAAAAAAATGTTGAACGAGATAAGATTGTTTTAATATGAGTTTAAGTGATGAAGAAAGAGATGTTTTGGTCTCTTTAGAGATTGAAAAGGCTGAAAAAACCTTTAGTCAGGCATCAATGTGTGTTGAAAACCAAATGTGGGATATGCTTGCTAACAGACTTTATTATTCGTTGTTTCATGCTGTATCTGCCCTGTTTATTAGAAATAAAATACAAGTAGGTACTCATAAAGGCATGGTTGTGATGTTAGGCAAAGAGTTTGTTGTTAAGGGTGTGTTGACGGTAGATGAGGCACATACAGTGTCCAGATTGCAGCAGTTGCGTGAGGAGGGAGATTATAATTGTCATATTGAAACCACACAGGCGGAGATTTTGCCATTTGTTGATAAAACAAAGGCTCTCATTGATAAAATCAAGACTCTAGTCGTTATTTAGTTATTTGCAGGATGGTAAACAAAAAAATCGGGACTCACTGGTCCCGATTTTTGGTTTAGACTAATTTTTGCCGCTCTATATTTGTTTATGTCATCCTTTTTTGTAATTTTGCAATTAAAGAGTGATGAACGGGATTTTTGTATGTGATTGAAAGTATATTAGGATAATGACAAGAAGCGAAAAAGTTAAATATTGGCTTGACATAGTATCAGAGGATATGGAACTGGGTGAGTTCTTGTTGAATAATGGTAAGTTTCTGTATTCCGCATTTTGAGTTGTGTGGATTGTATCAGTTGATGAGCGTCGAGCAACGTCAGTTTCTCAATGAAATAAGACCAATGAGTATTGAGGCACGATATCCTGATTATAAACATAGTGTTGCTAATTCGCTTAATAGGGAGAAGACATCATATATTGTTGAACAGACAAAACAAATACAACAATGGATACTCCAAAAGTGCTTACAAGAGATGAAGCCATAAAAATAGTACGTGAGTATAAGAAAATTATATCTCCACGTTTCAATGGTAAGGCTAAGGTGCTTATGTACGGCTCATATTCCAAGGGTAATGCAAATCCTTGGAGTGACATTGATGTGGCTGTGGTGGTTCCTAAAATTGATGAAGATAAATGGCTTGAGACTTCTGTAGTCCTTGGCAATGATAGTGATAAAGTGAGTCTTCTTATTGAGCCTGTCCTTATGTCGGAGGAGCACTGGTCTCCACTGTATGATGATGTTATGCAAACTGGTATAATGGTATAACCGTGTATGATATTTTTAAATTTTTGCACAATATGACAAATCCAAAATCGGGACTCACACGGGTCCCGATTGCTTAATATTATGTTTACAGTATCTACAGCAGAAAGTTGCACGGGAGGCAATATAGCCCACCTGATAACAGAGGTGCCTGGCAGCTCAAACTACTTTAAGGGCTCGGTGGTGAGTTACGCCACGGAGGTTAAGGTTAAAGTGCTTGGAGTGCCAGCGGAACTTGTGGAAAAGTACGGGGTTGTAAGTTTTCAGGTGGCGGAGGCTATGGCGAAGGGAGTCCGCAGCCTTATGGATACAGATTACGCCATCTCAACTACAGGTGTTGCCGGCCCCGGCGATGCAGACGGCGTCAAGGCAGGCACAGTATGGGTGGCTGTTTGCAGCCGCACAGAAGTCTATTCCACCATGCTTGAACTCAGCGGCACACGCACAGAAAACATTCAGGATGCGTCACGCAGCGCTATAAGATTCCTACAGAAGTGCTTCGACGTTGAACTGAGAGTTAATGGATAATGGACGTGTTGATTAACACGAAGTGTTAATAAAATGGATAATGGAGCATCAACTGCTTTGTAAACTCATTCCAGCTGAATTTCTTTTTCCCATTAAGTAGCCCTTGCATGAAGTCTTCCGGTTTGTGATTTGTGAAGAAATCATCCATGGCAGACGCTATGGAGGTGGCGTCGGGGTTGACAACATATCCAGCCTCACCGTGCGGCACAATCTCAGGCAGCCCGCCTACATTTGTGACTATCATTGGCTTCTCCATCTGGTAGCAAATCTGCGTAATGCCGCTCTGAGTGGCGGTCTTGTACGGTTGCACCACAATGTCAGCCACAGAGAACCAGTACTTTATGTTGTCATCATCAATGAAGTCATTATGCCAGATAATCTGCTCCTTAATGCCAAGTTTGGATGCAAGGCTCATATATTTCTCCTGGTTGCCGTAGAACTCACCAGCCACTATAAGTCTTATGCCACGCTCTAAGAACTTGCCCTGAGCGTACGCCTCAAGCAGAAGGTCAAGCCCCTTGTAATCACGTATAAAGCCAAAGAACATGGCGTAGCGGCCATCAGGGTCAAGGCCAAGTTTTGCAGCCCCCTCCGCTTTGGTAACCTTGCTGCCGTAGGTGTCATAGAGCGGATGCTGGGTTACTATGCAGGGCTTGTTTGTGAACTGCTTCAGTTCATCACGCACAGAGGCGCTCAATACGATAAACTGGTCAATGCCGCCAATAAAGTATTTTGACAGTATGCTGTCATAAAAGTGGCGCTCATGCGGAATAATGTTATCCACAAGCGCCCTTACACGTGTTTTTCCGTTAGCCTTGACTATGCGGGCAATAGTGCCAAGACATGGTGCCATAAAGGGCATCCAATACCTTACAAGCAGCAGGTCTGGCGCCTCTTTTGCAATCCTGCGCCCAACGCTA
>JAEEGL016955011.1_pt1 | contig 12006 bp, 11 predicted proteins | sample 9134231 | NCBI WGS metagenome assembly JAEEGL01 (sample SAMN16246548, study PRJNA631951) | gut metagenome | biome: gut microbiome; feature: rumen; material: fiber-attached | host: Bos | place: Iran: Karaj | collected 2018-10
ACTTTGTGGAGGTCTTATGTTTGAACGGGTTATTTCATTAGTTGGTGAGGAAAACTTAAAGAAAATAGAGAAGCAAACTGTCTTAGTGGTAGGCCTTGGCGGTGTCGGTGGTTATGCAGCGGAAGCATTAGTAAGGAGTGGTATAAGTAACATTATATTAATCGATTATGATAAGGTAGATATTAGTAATTTAAATAGGCAAATAATTAGTAATAGTAATAATGTTGGCAAATATAAAGTTGATATTATGAAAGAAAGAATTCTAAGTATTAATCCAAATTGCAAGGTAATAGTAATCAATACTTTTTTAAATAGTGACACAATTAATTTATTAGATAATTATCATATAGATTATATTGTTGATGCTTGTGATTCTGTTCAAGCTAAAAAATTATTGATTGATTATGCACTTTTAAAAGATATTAAATTAATTGCTAGTATGGGAACTGCTAATAAAATTGATCCTACAAAATTAGCAATTTTGGATATTCGCAAAACAGCATATGATCCATTAGCAAAAATACTTAGAAAATATGTAATGGATAAAAAAACAAACAAAAAAATAATGGTTGTCTCTTCAACTGAACAACCAATAAGGAGGGATGTTTTAGCAAGCTTAGTATTTGTACCAGCTACAGCTGGAATACTTTGTGCTAAATACATTATTAACGATATTATAAGTTAAAAATAGAGATAAGAGGGTGATAGAATGGATAAAAAAAGAAATTACTATCTAATTGTCCCTATTGAAAATGTCTATCAACATACGAAAGAAAATGGCAAATTAAAGTTAGATAATGCTGTTATCAAAAACGCCTTTAAGAAATATAATGTTCCGGAAGACTATCAAAAGTTAATCTTTAAGATATCTTTTGGTGGAAAAACTGAACCTAATGATGCTATCGAATTAATTACTGAAAAACTATTTTGTTTCAAGAAACCCGATTTTAAAACTAACCCTAAAGTTAGTCCTCATCCAGTGATTGAACTATTATCAAAAGACATTTGTGTCGTAACTTTAAATAAAATTACGCCAACTGAGAGAATCAAGAGTTTCTATCAAATGATCATTGATAATGGGATTGCTACCGACTATTGTAATGCCCTTAGAACTGCTTTTGGCCTTGAAGAAAAGACGTTTAGTAAAGAAGGATTCACAAAGATAAAAGAGATGTTTTAAAACATCTCTTTTTATTTGCTTTCCATTTTATTTACTTTTAAAGTTAGGCGTGATTTAACACGATCAACTTTGTTTTTATGTACAAGTCCTTTTGATTTTGCATTATCTAATGATTTGATAGCTAATCTAAGACTTTTTTCTGCTTCTTCTTTCTTGCCAGCTGCTACTAACTTATCTGTTCTTTTAATTGAGTTTTTAACAGTTGATTTTAATTGTTCGTTAGCTTTAGTTGTCTTTTCAATTTGTTTAATTTTCTTCTTTGCATTCTTTACATTTGCCATTAAAATTCATCTCCTTCCGATAACTAAATACAATTTTACCAAAAAAAAGATAAAATTGCAAATAAAATCTATCTTTTTTGTAAAAAATATAAATATATGAGAGGAAGTTTTATTGATGGGTGAAATTAATTTAAGTAAATATAATCTTCATACAGATTTAATAATCGAAGATAATGAACTTATACATGATGAAAAAATAGTTGATGATCTAGTTATTACGACTACCAAAAAGGAGGGTAATTATGTCACTTTATCATTTAATGATATTACCGACAATAATAATTATGAAAAAGTTATGCATTATTTTAGTGAAATAATTGCGGATATACTTACTTTAAATAATATTAAACCAAATGATAGTTGTCTAATCGTAGGACTCGGCAATCGCTTTTCGACGCCCGATAGTTTAGGTGTTAAGGTACTAGATAATACAATCGTTACAGGACATTTGTTTAAACTTGGAAGTGCTAGTAATGGGATGAGAGAAGTATTTTGTTTTAATCCAGGAGTAATGGCTAATACCGGAATCGAATCAGCAAGGATTATCAAAGCAATGATTAAAGAGATAAAACCTGATTTTGTAATTGCCATCGATGCTTTGGCGGCAATAGAAATTAAAAGAATCAATAAGACAATCCAAATAACTGATACCGGCATTCATCCAGGCAGTGGTATTGGCAATAATAGGGTAGAGATAAGTAAAAAAACAATGCATATTCCCGTTATTGCCATTGGAGTGCCTACCGTAGTGATGTCGGCGGTGATTGTATCTGATACGATTGAATATTTGATAAAGCATATTTCCTATATTAAAAACAATCGTAGTCTCAATAAATTAACTTTTAAGAAAAGTAATTATTTGGCTAAATTAAAAGATAATGATTTAAGTATGCTTGAAAAGAGTAATTTGTTAGGTTTATTTGGTGAACTCGATGAGCAAGAGAAACACTCTTTGATTAATGAAGTGCTTGATAATATTGAATTAAATCTAGTTGTAACACCAACAGAAATAGATTTTTTAATCGATAAGCTTAGTAAATTAGTCGCAGGAAGTATCAATAAAGCATTACATAATTTATAAAACTATGCTATAATTATAATAGCGAGGTAGGATTATGAATCAGGCTAATTTATTTAAATACAATTTGATTACTCCTAAAGCCGATGAAATTGCTAATATTGGACGTACTATTATTGACAATGGTATAAAACGTTTACCAGTTAGATTGCGTAATAATGTTCCATTATTTAAATATCTATTAAAAGAGAAATATCAGCAGTTATTTCTAATTGGATTTGAAAATGATGTCTATAGTCAAATTGATATCGATGATATTATTCCGTTTATCGTAGAAACAGGTAATATTTTTTCTGCCCTTCCAGCATATCAAAAAAATCCATTGTTTTGGGATAAACTACTTGAATCCTACGACTTTGCGGTATTCAATTTAAACCCTCTTTATAATCACGATTATGATACTTATAAACAAATCGATAAAAAAATTATTGCCAATGCATTATCAGATATGTATAGTTACGACGATTTTAGATTTATGCGTAATGATTCGGAATTACTTAAGACTGTTATTGATAATGGATATACAGTTGATTTAGATGCTTTTAATCCAGAATTATTATCCGAAATTAGTGATGATAAACTTATCGATTATTATGCTAAAAATCATATAATTTCAAATATTTCTAAACGTATTTTAGAAAATCGTGAACTTTTAACGAGATTATGTGATCAACTGTCTAAAAGTGATGTATATGCCCTTTCATTTAATGATGAATTACCTTTAGAAAATAGACTAGATTTAGTAATAAAATATGATTTATATGTCGATGACAATATAACTGATCTTTTGGCGGATTACATTATTGCTAACAATATTACTAGTTTGTCAGTTAATATGGTTACTAAAGTCGCTAACCAATTAATTAAGAAAAAAACGCCACTAATATTAGATTTATTGAATAATCCATTTGTACAAATTGAATTATACATTGATTCAAAAACGCTGAATGATCTTATTGAACTATATTATAATATTGATTATCAGAAGCCTTTAAATAATAATTTGCGAAGTTTAATTTTTGGCAGTGAAGAAGCTAATAAACATATTCAAAAAGTTGGCGATTATATTATTCGAAATGGTTATACATTGAGTGAATATTGGCCAATTAGTAACAATATTGAATTATTTAATTACTTAATGGAAAAACATTATAAAAATATCTTTATGTGTGGTTTAAATAATGAAATATTCGAAACTATTTCAGAAGAAACACTAGCTGATTGCATCATCCAAAATGAACTTACTTTCGTACCGGATACGAAAAATGCATATTTGGCACTATCGATTCTTATAAATCGACAATATAAGCCTCTTTTTGACATCTATCTTTATCAAACTGCCAATTTTGTAGATGAGATTGAATTTAAAAATGATGTTCAGTTAGATGATGAAACAAAGAAAAATTTATGTAAATTGTTTTTTGATGCTGATTATGATGGATTCTTATCTACGGACATGTTAGATATAATTTTAAATAATAAGGAATCCTTAAAGTATATTGATAAACTTGGCGATTATATAATTAAGAATCAAATATCAGAGTTGCATTCGACATGGGCATGCCATGATAGTGTAGAATTATTTAATTATCTACTTGAAAAGGATTATGATAAAGTATTGTCCTTAAATTTTGATATAAGTGTTTTTGAATCGATACCATCAGAGAAATTAAAAGATTTTCTTACTAGACATCCTAATCAACCAGTAAGTGGATTAAGTAATAAATTACGTTTATTATTTAAAGATATTAATTTTGATCATATCGATTATAATGTCATAAAAAATATTATTTTATATGAGTCAAGACTAAATGCTAATCGTCAAATGACTGATTATAATGCACTATCCCGTAATGTGGGAACGTTACTCCAAAGAATGCCATACTTTAGAGTATATGAAAGGTATCAAGATAAATTTGATGAGTTATGTCTAATGATGGAAATGAGTCATGAGGAGCTTTTGACATTATTATCTAATTGTCAGAATGAACCTGGTCTTTATGAAACTGAACTTATTGAGTTAATGCGTAGATTTATCAGTAAGAAGAAAGAAAATACCGCTTTGGATATTTTTGAAAGGCGAATAGATGCTATCAAAGAGAGAGTAACGTATAGTGATAAAAAAGAAATAGCAAGAAGTATGCTATTATTTAAGCAAAAAGAAACTTATTTAACTTATCTTAAAACTATTTTAGGTGATAACTATCAAGGAGCTGATCGTGAAGAACTTATTAAGTTAGTTGAAAAATTAAATTTATCACAGATTAGTGAAAATCACTATACACTGGCATATGATATTCTTATGGGAAACCAAGTCATTAACGAACCAAATAGTTATGTTATCTACAAAAAACTACAGATTTTAGATGGTCGTTTAAATAAAAATTATTTAAAGTCTTTAGTTGCTATTTTAGATATGAATGCAATAATAAAAGATGACATTATTGGTTATCTCAATGGAAATTATTCATTTAAAGATTTAAGAAGATTACTCGATAGATTACTCGATACTGGTGCATTAAAAACACTTCAAGAAATTAGAAATCTTTGCGTTGAGGCAGATGCCAAATTTGATCAAAATATGATGTCATTTGTAAGTCCTTATAGCATTACAGATGAAGATCGTAAATTAAATCGCGAATATGATCAAAAACTAATTGCGATTAATACTCTTAGAAAATACTTAAATAGTGATATGCGCAAAAGATATCCCAATGGGGATGTTACTTTAACGGATGAAGATATTGAAAAATATAGTATGGTGTCATTAAGCAGTAAAAGATATCTTGATCCAAATAAAATGGATAGTGTAGATGATATTATTAAAGTATTTGAATATCGTAAAAGATATACCAATCCAACTTGTATAAGAGTTTTTGATAAGTTGTTTATTGAAAGTGGAATTGTTTATGGATTACCTTTCCTTGACAAAGACTTTCGCTTTAAATTGATAAATTTGGCTTCAAAAATGGATTATCTTATCCAAATTATGCCGGAAGAAGATATTAATTTTAATAATTTAACGACCATTATCAAACAATCAGAAGTTTTTGCTTATACAACACCTTATCGTCATGCCATCTTGGGAGATGACATTATTCGTGAAATTGCCTATCAAGAAAGCTATGTTTTCGATCACGGCGAGGAAGCGCGTGATAAGCGTGTTGAATCGGCTACCAAATATCTAGCTTTAGCAAGTCGTAATGTCAAAAGCACAATGCCATACTCACGAGTTGAAACAGAACATCTCGTTGCTGAAAGATTAATGGTAACGATCCTGAAATATTACTTGCAGGAATTAGAACGGATGCTTGTTTTAGGGTTGATGGTGTCGACAATGATTTTCTACTTTATACGATGTTCCATAAAGATGGTATCGTTGTAAAGTTTACTGATAAAAATGGTAATTTTATCGGTCGTATGAGTGGTTTTAGAAACGGTAATACTGTTTATTTCAATCAATTAAGAAGCATCCATGATAAGACTGATTCAACAGATAAAAGGGTTAAAGATGATACTGATCATTTGCGTGAATGCGCCGAAGCGTATGCGAAAAAACTAATCGAAGATACCAAAGATAGTGATGAACCAATTGATGATGTATTAATTACGGAAGGTTATGGTTATATAAATTGTGATTATTTACCAGTTGTCAATAAACCGTCGCCGCATCCAATGAATACAGAATCACCAGATTATCAAGAATTTATTAATGATAGCGAACTAGCAATATGGAATGCTAAAGGCGGCTTTACCACTGATTATAGTGGTGGATCGAGAGTATTCTTGCTAGCTACCAATTATCAGAATAATATCGATTTAGATGGCCCTAAGTCATATGATGCCAAGGCAATGTATGATAGGCCACGAAGAGCAGCCACAACATTTACTAATATGGAACTTCATGCCGATGAAATTATGAAAAAACTTAATGATATTAATGCTAGAGCCATATATTATGGTGATAAGAAGAAACGTGAAGAACATAAACAACAATTTAAATTAATTGAGAAAGTTGACGATTTAGAATATGCAGTTATTGGTGAAGACTTCTATATTGTTATTGACAAGGACGGCAATAAACGCGAATTTTGTCTACCATATGATAAACGTTCTAAAGAAGAACTTATAAAATATCAAGCGATTATTACTGAGACATTTAGTAATGGTAATACGCAAAAAAGATAACGATTGTTATCTTTTTTTTGACAAATAATTCTAATTATTAACTATATAATATACTAGGTGAATAAGATGAGTCAAATGAAATTAAAATCTAGAACTAAGAAAAGAAAAATTTTTATTTTCTTATTATTGATCTATCTTGTCTTTGGATATACTTTTTATTATTCTTTTCGTACTAATAAACGTGTTATGAACGAAGAGTTTGTTTCTTTTTTACTAAATAATGGTAATAGTAATATTATTAACGAAGATAAATTACCAATAATTATAAATAAATCACTTCGGTACATACTAAAAATAGATATTACTAAACCAGATAGTTTTTTTAATCAAAGTGTTATTGGTTACCAATATGAAGAGGACAACAAAGATGATTTAGAAAAATTAAAACAAATAAGTTCATATGTCAGCGATCCTAATAAAAGAGAAATAAAAGAACCTATTATCTATATTTATAATTCTCATCAATTAGAAAATTATAATAGTGAAAACTTATCTATTTATGGTATTACGCCCAATGTATTAATGACCAGTTATTTATTAAAAGAAAAACTAATTGCTAAAGATATTCCAGCAATTGTCGAAGATACGAATATGACTGATTTTTTAGATCTTAATGGATGGGATTATTCGGCTAGTTATAAAGCTAGTCGTATCTTTCTATTAGATAAAAAGAATACTTATAGTTCACTTAAATATTATATCGATATTCACAGAGATTCAGTTGGTAAAGATTTAACAAAAATTACCATTAATGGCAAGGATTACGCTAGAATTCTTTTTGTGATTGGACTAGAACATGATAATTATCAAGCTAATTTAAAAATCGTCAATAAACTTAATAATATGTTTCAGGAAAAATATCCTGGACTAAGTAGAGGAATATATAAAAAAGAAGGACCTAATGTCAATGGAATATATAATCAAGATATTAATGAAAATGTGATGTTAATTGAAGTAGGGGGAATAGATAACAATATTGAAGAAGTTATGAATACAGTGAATGCAATTAGTGATATATTAGCTAAATATATCGGTGATAATCATTAAAAATAAAATATTTAAAGTAATTATAGTTATTATTATTTTGATTTATATTTCGGCATATTATACTGCAAATAGTGGCTATTACGAATACCATTTACAAGAAAAAACATTTTTAACTAATCAAAAGATAAAAGAATTTGAACAAGATATTAAAAACAACGAGAATATTGATGTTAAGGATTATTTAGCTTATGAAGAAGTCGATTATACGAATAAGTTTACTAATTTAGTTTATAAAATTAATAGTGGTGCTAATAAAATAACAAGAAATGTCATTAAAAAAATATTTAAAAAAATTGGTTCTTTGGTTCAAGAATAAACCAATATTTACATCTTATAAATAACTATATTTAAGCCAATTTATTAATGTAGTCTTAAGGAGTGATAGACTATGAAAAAATATACTCTGTATATGCTTCTTATTTACTTTCTTTTTCCTTTATCCATATTGGCATACTCCGATTATTTAATTGCTAGTGGTAAAAATATTGGTATTGAACTCAAAGCTAATAATGTTATTATCGTTGGCTCATACAATATTGATAATCATAATATCCTAAATGAAAGTGATTTAAAATTAGGAGACAAAATAATTAAAATTAATGATTATGATATTAATTCAGCCGAAGACATTCAAAAATACATCAATAATACTGATGCAAGACAAGTAAAAATAACATATAAACGTGATAATAATTTCTATACTACCAACATTAAACTATATCTTGAAGACAATGAATATCGTACCGGATTATATGTTAGAGATACAATAAGAGGAGTAGCTACACTTACTTATATTGACAAAAACAATAAAACATTTGGCGCCTTAGGACATGAAATTTTAGAAAAAGCTACGAAAAGTCGTTTTGAGTCAGATACGGGAACTATCTTCTATTCTGTCGTAACAGGTATTACTAAAAGCACCGACGGTAATCCTGGTGAAAAAAATGCGATCAGTAATTCACAAGCTACTTATGGTGAAGTATTAGAAAATACAACTAGTGGTATATTTGGTAAATATACTAGTGACCTTCCTCAATCTAAACTTTATAAAGTGGCTAAACCGGAAGAGATAAAACTTGGCAATGCTCAAATACTTACGGTTATCGATGGTGAAAAAGTCGAAGCTTTTGACATTAATATTTTAAAAGTAAATATGAACTCCAATACGAAAAATATTTTGTTTGAAGTAACCGATCAAAAATTATTAAGTAAAACAGGAGGTATTGTCCAAGGAATGAGTGGTAGTCCAATAATTCAAGATGATAAAATATTAGGAGCAGTCAACTTTGTCGTCGTAGATAGAACAAATAAAGGATATGGAATATTTATTACAACGATGTTAGAAGAAGCTGAAAACTAGGATAATTCCTAGTTTTTTCTTTTAAAACGTGGCAATATTTGGGTATTTGCATTAAATATCAGTAAGTAATTCAACAATTTGACTGAATAAGTATCAAAAAAGGCAATTCTAACATTGACATAATACGACAAAAAGTTTATAATTGTTATAGGTAAGTGATAAAAATATGAAAAGAATAACAAGTTATATTTTTACCATCTTTTTATTGCTATTAATTATTCCTAAAGTTTATGCTTTAGAAGTAAGCGAAGGCAATGTAACGATTGAAAATGGTGGTAATAAGAAAGTTGAATTATATGCCAATGTCAGTGAGAATATTACTAGTGTAACTTTTACTTTAGTATTCTCGACATATGATATTCCGGCTGATTTTACACCTGCTAGTGGGGCCAATGATACTAATCCATATGGCATTTCACATACCGTTGTCTTCGATGAAGCAAAAACTGGTCGTGTTCTAGTAGGAACAGTCAATATTAGTGTTAAAGCTAATCCAACTGATAAAGTAGGGGCAATTAATATCCATACTGCTACAGCTAGAACAACTGATGGTAATACGATTAATTTAGAACCTAAAAACATCGATATCAAAGTAGGTACTCCAACCGAGGAACCTAAAGAAGAACCTAAGGAAGTAGATAAAAATCTTCTAGATAAGATTGAATCAAAAATAGTTAAAATCGAACTTAAAAAAGATGTTTTTGACTATACGGTAGAAATTGATAAAGACGTTACCGAATTAGATTTAAAAGCTACTCCAAAGGACAGTAGTACAAAAGTAGAAATAAGTAGTCAAAAGATAGATGAATTAAAAGATAATATAATCGTTATTACTGCCAAAAACGGTAATACTGAACAAAAATATAATATTAAAGTAAAAGTTAAAGAAGAAGAAATAACAATCGATAAGGATGAATTTAAAGAAGATAAAAGTTATAAAGGAAAATGGATAGTCGTTTCAATTGTTTTGATTGTGGCTTTACTTATCAGTATGTTATTATCTAAAAAGAAGTAGAGGCGTATATAAATGAATAATACTGAAACATTAAGTATAGATAAATCAATATCTAGATTTATGTATTTTTTCATCAAAAGAATTTTTGATATTATTTGTGCGTTAATTGGATGTATTTTATTACTCCCAGTAACAATTATCGTTAAGATTTGTTATATACTCAGTGGTGATTTTACATCAGTTTTCTATAATCATGAGAGAATAGGAAAGAATGGTAAGACTTTTAAATTATACAAGTTTAGAAGTATGGTACCAGATGCTGATAAGATACTTGAGGAAATGCTTAAAGATCCCAAAATAGAAAAAGAATATAAGAAAAATATGAAATTAGAAAATGATCCAAGAATTACTAAAATTGGTAAAATTATTAGAAAAGCATCAATCGATGAAATGCCCCAATTTATTAATGTCCTAATCGGTAATATGTCAATGATTGGTAATCGCCCATATTTACCAAGAGAAAAAGAAGATATGGGAAAATATTTTGATGATATTGTACGTTCAAAACCAGGAATAACTGGTTATTGGCAAACTGCAGGTAGAAACGATGTTGATTTTAAAAGTAGATTAAAATTAGAACAGTATTATTCTGAAAATATGAATTTACTTTTTGATATTAAAATATTTTTTAAGACTTTTTCGGTTGTTTTATTCGGAAGAGGTGCACAATAGGAAATAGCATGCTTCTGGCATTGCTTTTTTTGCTTGTATAATTTAATGGGAGGAGCAACAATATGATTATTACTAAAACGCCACTTAGAATGTCCTTTTTTGGTGGCGGAACTGATATGGAAGAATATTTTAGAGAGAATGGGGGAGCGGTAATTTCCACTACCATCGATAAATATTGTTATGTAAATGTAAGACATTTACCTAGATTTTTCGAATATTCTACAGAGTTATCTTATTCTAAGATGGAAAGAGTAAAAAATGTTAATGATATAGAACATCCAGCTATTAGAAATGCGATGAAGATGCTAGATATGCATGAAATTAGATTAACTTATGAAGCTGATCTACCTGCTAGATCAGGACTTGGGACAAGCAGTTCTTTTGCAGTTGGTATGTTAATGGCCTTTTACGCTTTAAAGGGCAAATATGTAGATAAGAAACGTTTGGCAGATGAGTCAATATATCTTGAAAGAACGTTATGTGGCGAAGCCGGTGGTTGGCAAGATCAAATTGCCGCTGCATATGGTGGATTAAATAGAATTAATTTTACAAAAGATGGTTATGAGGTATCACCAATTATTATTTCTCCTGAAAGAAAGAAACAATTAAATGATAATTTGATGATGTTCTTTACTGGCTTTACACGTTTTTCTTCTGAAATACAAAAAGTCAATAATGAAACAACACTTGAAGAAAAGAAAGCAAAACTTAAAAAAATGTATGAAATGGTTGATGAAGCAGAAGAAATACTTACTGATAAAACAAGAAATTTAGATGATTTTGGTAGATTACTTGATAAATCATGGAAATTAAAAAAACAAACTGGTAAAGCAATTACTACTGATACCATTGATATGTTTTATGAAAAAGGAATTAATGCCGGTGCCTTAGGTGGTAAATTATTGGGTGCTGGTGGTGGCGGCTTTTTGCTTTTCTATGTACAACCTGAAAAACAGAAGGCAGTACGTCGTGCTATGAAAGATTTAATGCATATACCATTTGAATTCGATAATAGTGGAGCTGAAATTATCTTTTATAATCCAGAAACATATGAACCACCAGTAGAAGAAGGTTAATTATGAAAACAGTTATTATGGCTGGCGGTAAAGGTACTAGAATATCTTCGATTGCTAGCGACATACCAAAGCCAATGATTAAGATTAACGGAATGCCGGTGCTTGAACA
>JAEEGL011046243.1_pt1 | contig 12005 bp, 11 predicted proteins | sample 9134231 | NCBI WGS metagenome assembly JAEEGL01 (sample SAMN16246548, study PRJNA631951) | gut metagenome | biome: gut microbiome; feature: rumen; material: fiber-attached | host: Bos | place: Iran: Karaj | collected 2018-10
GGAAATAGGGCGCGGAGCGGACAGGTTCGACATTGCCGGATTCGGCGCGGGCGTCGCCTACACCGTCGACGGCGGGGCGCTCGGCGAGATAGAGTACGAAAACTTCAACGCGGCCTCGCTTAAGCTTACGGTGAACGGCGTGAACATACACCCCGGCAGCGCAAAGGGCCGCATGAAAAACGCGGTGCTTATGGCAAGCGAATTTATCTCCATGCTCCCGGAGGCCGAGCAGCCCGCGCACACCGAGGGCTACGAAGGCTTCTATCACGTAACCGACATTTCCGGCAACGAGACCCTCTGCGTTTTAAAGGCAATAATCCGCGACCACGACTGGGAAAAATTCGAGGCCCGAAAGCGTTTTGTCGCGCGCCTGTGCGACTATCTGAATTCCGTGTGGGGAGAAAACAGCTTTATCCCGGAAATAAGGGACAGCTACTACAACATGAAGGAAAAGATAATTCCGCACATGTATCTTATCGACAACGCGCGAGCCGCATTCACCGAGAACGGCGTCGAACCGAAAAGCGTACCGATACGCGGCGGCACGGACGGGGCGCGCCTTTCCTACGAGGGACTTCCCTGTCCCAATCTCTCCACGGGAGGGTATAATTTCCATTCGTGCAAAGAGTTCATCCCGGTCGAGGCGATGAAAAAGATGGTAAAGGTGCTGAAAAGCATCGCGACGCGCGTCTGAACATGTATAACATCAAAAAAATCCCCTCCGGGGGATTTTTCTGATTCTTTTTTAAAAAAGCGGTTTTTGTCAGTTCCGGCGGCTTACCGGCAGACAGAATTGAATTTCTATACTCTGACCTTAACCCCGGAAATGTCGACCGCCCTTTTAAGCACGTCCTTTCTTCCCCTGCGGCTCAACATCTGCACAAGGTCAAAACCCGCCCGACGGTTGCCTTCCACGAACACGGCTCCCTCGTCTGTCACCGCCACGTCCCATCCTACCGTGTGTATCCTCGGCTCGATTTTCGCGGCTTCAAGGCAGATGCCGCGCACTTAGTCCCAGTTGGGTATCTGAAACCCGTCGAACCGCACGCCGGAAACCGGATGAATCTTATACACGGTGCCGTTTTTGGCAATCGCGTCTCCTTTTATCACTCCGGTATCGACGTCGACCAGGGCGCACATGCCTCCGGCGTGAAAGTTGTCCACGTCCCCGCCTCTTCCTATTCTCACGCACGCGAAAATTATCTCCGTATCTTCCGGTCCCGTCGCGGTCATCACCCTTACCGTGTTCACGCTTGACGGAGAAAAGGAAGACATCTTTTCGTGCTGCACGATCAGCTCTTCGAGAAGCGAACGGGAGGCTTTCAGTTTTTCGTAATATTCTTCGACGTCGCCGATCTCGTCCGATCTCACTTTGTGAACCCCCGCGCCGCCGAGACCGTCGTATGGTTTCTCCATAAATACGGAATGCCTTGACAGAAACGCCCTCAGATTATCCGCGGTATCCTCCTCAGCGTAAAACCAGTCGCGCCCGGCATATTTCCCGAAAGCGCGAAGAAACCTGAATTTTTCGCTGAAAACCTTTTTGTACTGATCCGGATTTATTCTGGGATAGACCCTGTCCTGGGTCCTTATCGTCACGTATTCTTTGCGCTCGCGGCTGCTTCTGTCGTAAAATTTGTAGTTCAGATAGTCGGTAAGCCCGGTGCCGTAAAGCACAAAGCATCGCATGAAATCCGCTTTAAGCCCTGCGACGGAACGTTTTTTCTCTGCGGCGATCTTTTTAAGCTCGCTTTCAAACCGCTTATAGTTCGCGCCGCGCGCAAATCTCAGAAAAGAACTCATTTTTCAACCTCTTGCACTGTTTCAGTATATGAACATGGCGTCGCCGAATGAGAAGAATCTGTATTTTTCCCTTATCGCCTCCGCGTAGGCGTTCAGCATAATCTCTCTGCTCGAAAAAGCCGAAACGAGCATAAGCAGAGTGCTCTCCGGAAGGTGGAAATTGGTGATAAGGCAATCGGTGACCTTGAATCTGTACCCGGGGTATATGAAAATCCCGGTGTCGTCGGTTATCGGTCTCACAATGCCGTTTACGTCCGACGCGCTCTCCAGCACTCTGCACGATGTCGTTCCGACGGCTATCACCCGGCCGGAACGGCTGTTGATGATACCGGCGCTATCCTTGGGGACAGAGAAAAACTCTGTGTGCATGACGTGATCCTCTATCCTGTCCTCCTTGACTGGACGGAAGGTACCGAGCCCTACGTGAAGCATAACGGGGGCGATTTTCACGCCCTTTTCCCTTATCCTTTCAAGAAGCCCGGGAGTAAAATGCAGTCCAGCCGTCGGAGCGGCGGCCGATCCCGGCTCGCGGGCGTACACCGTCTGGTATCTGTTCCCGTCCTTCAACTTTTCGGTAATGTACGGCGGGAGCGGCATCTGTCCGATCCTGTCGAGGACCGCGAAAATACTGTCGCCCTCGTAGCTGAACCTTATCAGTCTGTTGCCGCCCTCGACGGCGTCAACTATCTCTCCGCGCATAAGGCCGCCGCCGAACGTTATTTTTGCCCCGGGTCTGCACCTTCTGCCCGGCCGGGTCAGCGCCTCCCACACATCAAGCCCGCGCGAGCGCAGAAGCACGACCTCGACCTCAATGCCGCTGTCCTCCTTTATCCCGTAAAGCCGCGCCGGAATGACCTTCGAGTCGTTGACAACGAGCACGTCGCCGGGCTGAAGACAATTTTCTATATCCCTGAATATTCCGTGTCCGGTTTCCCCCGTACGCCTGTCGACAGTCATAAGGCGCGAGCTGTCGCGCGGCTCGGCCGGCGTCTGGGCTATCAGCTCGGGCGGCAGTTCGTAATAAAAATCGCTTGTTTTCAGATCTGTATGATGCAGTTCGTTCTTAATCATTCTCTTTATCGGCAAGTCTTCCGGTAAGCCTGCCGCCGCTTACCCCTTCCGGAACAAATAATACGGTTCTTCCCTTTTCAAACGCGGTCGAGCGGACGGCGCATTCCTCGAACCGGTCGGTGTGACCGCTTATGATTCCGTCTCCGTACGTCTCGCACAGCAGCGATACCGGTTTCCCAGCCGCGACCGTCCCGCGCAACGCTTTTTCGGCCTCCCCGGCGGCCAGCTTTTCCAGCCTGTGCAGTCTCTTTTCGCTGACCTCGGGCGGCACCTTCCCGCCCATATCCGCCGCCTCGGTCCCCGGACGTTCGGAGTATCGGAAAATGTGGCAGTGAATAAAGCCGTATTTCTTCACGAGTTCCATCGTCTGACGGAAATCGTCCTCGCTTTCTCCTGGAAAACCGACGATAATGTCCGCGGAAAAATTGAAATCAGGCATAACCGAGCGGATATAATCGAGGTTATTTTCAAGCTGCCGCCGGTTGTATTTCCGTCTCATGAGCGCGAGCACGCGGCTTGAACCCGACTGTACCGACACGTGCATGTGATGGCAGAACTGCGGTATCTCCGACAGTCTGTCGACAAACTCCTTTTTCAGAAAAGACGGCTCCATGGAGCCGAGACGCACGCGCTCGATACCTTTTATCTGCGCGACATTTCCGATAAGGCCGGCAAGGCCGTCGCCGTACGCCGCCGTCTCGATGCCTGTCAGCACCACCTCCCGGCAGCCGTTTGCCGCGAGCCGTCCGGCCTCGGCGATTATCTCGCCGGAGCCGCGCAGAACGACACGCCCGCGCATCCGGGGAATAATGCAGTACGCGCACCTGCCGTCGCATCCGTCCTCTATCTTGACGTACGCCCGCGTCCTGTCAAACGCGGAAATGCAGAAATCTTCCATTTCCCCGTCCGGCGGGATGACCCGTACCGTCTTTTCCCTCAAACCGCTTACATACGCGGAAACCGCTTTTATGACGTCCCTTTTATTGCGCGACCCGAAAACGGCGCCGACCCCCTCGATACGCGAAAATTCATCCGCGTACGCCTGCGAGGCACAGCCCGTAACGCAGACAAATCCGCCTCCGGACTTCCTGACGGCCCTCCGCACAAGCTGTCTCGTCTTGCGGACGCTTTCCTCCGTCACGGCGCAGGAATTGATAATATATATGTCGCATTTCTCGTCGTGAGAGGCGGCGACGGCAATCCCCATTGCAAGCAGTTCCTCGCGCATCGCTTCGCTCTCATAATGATTTACCCTGCATCCGAGAGTGAGAATATCCGCCCTGTGGGCCATCAGAACGCCCATTCGCCCTTTCTGAATATCGGAATCTCCCTGCCGTCTGCGGTCGTTCCCGTTATGTCGGTATCGAACGTGCCCACCATAAAGTCCTCGTGGATCATTGAATCGTTGATACCCTTTGCCCACGCCTCCTGCACGGTGTATTTCTCGTAGTCGCGCAGACAGGACGTAAAGCCCGCCCCGAGAGCGAGGTGGCATGCCGCGTTCTCGTCGAACAGCGTGTTATAGTAAACAATCTCGGTTTCGCGGATAGGCGAGGTGTACGGCACAAGCGCAAACTCCCCGAGGCGGCAGGCTCCCTCGTCCATATTTATCATGGTGTTAAGGACCCTGGTCTCATCGTCGGTCGATCCCTTAATCTCCACGGCTTTTCCGCCCTCGAATCTGACCGAAAAGCCCTTTATGAGCAGGCCTCTGTAGGAAAAGGGACGCGACGAGAACACCACCCCGTCGGCGCGGTTTTTGTCCGGGGAGGTAAATATCTCCTCGCTCGGCATATTGGGGTTGTAAAAGAAATCCCTGCCGAGCGGCTTCTCGGCTCCGCCCTCGAAAATACCGTCGGGAAGCAGTCCGACGCGCAGATCGGTGCCGTTTGACGAGGTTATATGCAGCGTATCAAGCCCGAGGCCGTTCAGATACGCGCATTTGCGCGAGAGATTCTCGTTGTGCTCTCTCCAGGCGCCGCAGGGATCATCACCGTCGGCGCGCGCACATTTCAGTATATATTCCCACAGTCTTTCGACCGCGGCGTACGCGTTCAGTTCCGGGAAAACCTTCTTCGCCCATTTTTTCCCGGGAACGGCGGCTATCACCCACTGATATTTGTTGTCCATAGTGTCGCGTATAGGCTTTATCACCTTTGAGCGCGCCTGACGGGATTTTGCGTACTTGTCCATTCTTATGCCCTTCAGCACATCGGGGTCCTCCGACTCCAGATATATCATGCAGGGCAGCACCTCGGCGCGGTGCTTCAGTCTCAGCACTTCCCAGTCCTCCACCTTCGACAGTTTGCGGATACCCATGTGACGGGTATGAAGTCTGGTCAGACGCCCGTCGGAATACTCGACCGACACCTTCGACGCTCCGGCTCTGTATGCCTCCTCGACGACCGTATAGACAAAGTCGGGCTGGTCGAGCGAGGCCATGACGACGACCTCCTGACCCTTCTGGACGTTTACGCCCATTGTGACAATCAGCTTCGCGTAATTTCTTAAAACACTTTTTTTCATGATTAACTCCGTAATAAAAAACAATATATAATATATTATACCACTATATCGCCTATTTTTCAAGTCAATAAAGGCGTTTACGCAAAAAAAGCGCGTGAACGCGCTTTTTTACATGATTATCCGGTTATTTGAGAATCGTGTACTTGCCGACGACCGGAAGCTCCTTTGCTCTGCCGTTGGCAACGTTGATGATGCCGATGATCATAAGAATGAACACGATGAGTCCGCCGACTGACCCGACTATCCATCCGAGTATCGGTATCCAGCTCACGGCCGAAATGATAACCGAACAGATCAGAAGAATAAGTCCCTGATTGGCGTGGAAACGGGCGAATTTTGACTCCTTGGCCGCGAAGATCGGGATAAGGACGAGAATGCCAAGGTAGGCAAGAATGCCCATCAGCTTGTTCTGCTCGATATCCTGGGGGTCGTATTCGCCGGTGTGATCGGCGGTGTTGTTGAGGGCCGCGACCTTGCCGCTGAAATCCTTTGCGCCGTTTGCCGCCTCCTCTACGGGTGCTCCGCACGCGGTGCAGACCTTTGCGTCATCCTCAAGCTGGGCTCCGCATTTTTTGCAGTATTGCATGTTTTTTCTCCTTACAGATAAATATTATCTTCCTTTCGGAATGATTTCGATTCAAATAACGGGTCATCCCCTGTAGATTCTCGGCACGCGCTTGCCTATGTCGCAAATTACCTCGTAGCCGATGGTGCCGGTCTCCGCCGCCATATCGTCTGCGTTGTAGTTTTCGTCGAGCAGCACGACGTGATCCCCGAGCTGAACGCCGTCCGTCCCGGTCACGTCGATCATCATCTGGTCCATGCACACCCTTCCGACGATACGCGCCTCCCGCCCGTGCACGAACACACGGCCCGCGTTGGACAGCCGGCGGCTGTACCCGTCCGCGTAGCCGGTCGGGACCGTCGCAACGGTCATTTCGTCCTCTGCCGTATACAAACAGCCGTAGCCTATCGACTCGCCCTTATGCACCTTTTTCACCATCGCGACGACGGACTGCCATCGCATCGCGCTCTTAACGCCGTCCGGGAGAACGTTCGACACGTCCGGCTTAAGTCCGTACAGCACTATGCCCAGCCTTGCCAGATTACCGTACGGAGCGTGTCTCAGGCTCCCGGCCGAGTTCATGCAATGAACGTACGGGATATTCAGGTCGGCAAGCCGCCCGACCGTTTCGCGGAATTTCCCGATCTGTCCGGCGGTAAAGTCCGCGCCGTCGTCGGTGTCGGCGCAGCACAGATGTGTGAAAATGCCCTGCGTGTCGAACCTGGCCGACAGACGCCTTATCTCCTCCGCGCATTTTTCCGGATCGTCGGCGTCAAATCCGATGCGGTTCATCCCCGTGTCGACGGCAAAGTGAGCCATGATCCTTCTGTCGGTTCTCGCGCACAGCTCAAGCGCGTATTCGGGGGAATAGACGGCCTGGCATATCCGGTTTTCGTATATTTCACCGGCAAGCTCCGCGGGGGTATATCCGAGAACAAGTATCTGCCCGTCGGGCACCGCGCTCCTCACGCGTACCGCCTCCTCGAGGTTTGACACCGCGAAATGTCTGACTCCGCACGATCTCAGAGCCATTGAAACCTCTGTGTCTCCGTGACCGTACGCGTCGGCCTTTACGACAGCCATGATATCCATCGAGGGATCTATGCGCGATCTGCAGATCCTGTAGTTTTCGCGGATCGTGTTCAAATCAATGTCTATCCAAGATCTTCTGTACATCGTTTCAACCGCCGGCGGTTTCCCTTTCATAATATATTATACATTAATTTGTCCGACAAATCAAGCGTTTTGCGGCAAAAATGAATTTTTACATCCGAAAAAATTCAAAAAGCATAAATTCAGGCCTGCGCGCGCCGCGTTTTTTCTCTGCAGACCCTTATCAGCAGGCCGATCAGATACGTAACGGCAAGCATAACGGCAAAAACGGCGGGTATGAGGTAAAAATGCCCTCCGAAGGTGAAAAAGTAAAAATCCGACCATTTCCCGGAGACGACCATCGCGCAGTATACCGATCCGTAAAGGGCAGTAGGAACAAGGGCGAGAAAATTGTCTCTCCTGCGAATTTCCCCGTCAACCAGAAAAACGCTGCACGCGACCGACAGAAGCGGGTTCAGCAGGTGAAACAGAAACATATCGCCGCTGAACATGAACAGGAAGCCCCTCGATCCCGCGTACACGGGTTCGAGAAACAGCAAGACCGTCAGAAACGTCAGCCCCACCGCGACCGAGCCGACATACTGCAGAACGGCAGCCCATTCCGGAATCCGTTCTCTTTTCCCGAGTATGACCGGAACGGCAAAGACCGCGGTCGCAAGAGAGGCGACGGCGCACAGTATGTTGCTGTCGACCGTAAAGGCCTTGAAATATCCTGCGCCCGTCATGTTCTCGCCGACCTGACCCTCGCCCGCTCCTCTCGTCACGCCTCCGTAAACCGTCAACGCCGCGGAAACCGCGATAAAAAGGCAGACCGACACGAGGATTACGCTTTTGATTTTATTTTTCAAGACGTCTGTTTCCCGTGAAAATCAGACTTCCCTGCAGTACTCTATCACGACGCTTTCCTTCGGAACGTCCGAGTACCAGCCCCGCGTTCCCGTGGGAACCGACGCTATCCTGTCGACCACGTCCATGCCCTCCGTGACCCTTCCGAAGGCCGCGTACTGTCCGTCGAGGTGAGGGGACGCGCGGTGCATGATGAAAAACTGCGAGGACGCGGAATCGGGAACCGAGGTGCGCGCCATGGAGATCACGCCGCGCTCGTGCCTTATATCGTTCTGCTTAAAGCCGTTCGTTGCGAATTCTCCGCGTATGGACGGACATTTTTTATCGCGGAAGTTCTCGTCGAAGCCGCCTCCCTGTATCATAAATCCGCTTATCACGCGGTGGAAAACAAGTCCGCCGTAAAAGCCTCCGTTTACGAGGCTGAGAAAGTTTTTCACGGTTTCCGGCGCCTTGTCGGGATAAAGCTCGATTTTCAGGGTGCCGTAATTTCTGATCTTCATTTCAACTGTCGGATTTTTCATCTTTTTTCTCTCTGTTCAAGTATTTTTTCGGCGCGCAGAGCTGCGGCCTGAGTCTTTATGTCGTGCACCTCTCCCCTTGACGTCATATCGACAAGAGCCGAAAGCGGCATCCTTACAACGTCTATGAACTCGTCCTCGTCGGGGCAGTCCTCTCCGAACGAGAGCTCCTGCGCCATGAACATCCATATCTTTTCGGTGGTGTACGCGGGCGTCGGATAGAAGTATCCGAGATCGGTCCACTTTTCCGCGACCGCGCCCGTCTCTTCCTTCAGTTCCCTCTTTGCCGCCGCGAGCGGATCCTCGCCGGGGAAGTTCAGCTTTCCCGCCGGGATTTCGAGCAGGATCTGCCCCGTCGGGTATCTGTACTGTCTTTCGAGAATGACGTTCCCGTCGCCGTCGACCGGGATCACGCACACAGCGCCGAAATGTATGTTGTACTCGCGGACGGCCGTCCCGCCGTCCGGAAGCTGAACCCTGTCGCGCCGTATATGCAGCAGATTTCCGTCGAATATGACCTCGGAGTCCAGCTGTTTTTCCTTTAACTGCTCATCGTTCACGCCGTTTTACCCGCCTTTCTGTATCTTGAATACGCAATCATGAACACCGCCAGCGCCGCGATGACGTTTACCGTCCAGCTGACCGTGTAACAGTAGTAGATCATCTCGAAGGTCTGATATTTAGGATACACGGTAAGCATCCACAGAAACCTTATCCCGACTATTGAGAACACCGAACAGATCATTACCGGAAGCGAGTAGCCAAAGGCCTGGCTGGCCGAATTTATAATATTGTAGGCGGTGCAGATGAAATACGAGCGCATGAGTATCACATACCTGATTTTACCCATCTCTATGACATTGGGGTCGCTGTTGTAAAGTCCGAGAAGCGGCGAGCACAGGAACGACGACGCCCACGTCGTCACGAAAATAAAGGCCACCGTCACCGTAAGCGAGGTAACTATCGATTTTTTGACCCTGTCCGGCTTGCCGGCGCCTATGTTCTGACCCGTGAAGGCGACCGTCGCCGCGCTGAACGCGGAGATAACGGTGGCGAAAACCGACTCGAGGCTCGACGAGGCGGAATTCCCGTTCATGGCCGCTATTCCGTATGTGTTTATCACAGACTGGATCTGAAGATTCGATATGGCAAACAGACAGTTTGTCGCGCCTGACGGAACGCCGTAGCGGATTATGTCGTAAAGCTCCCTGCCGTAGATCCTGAGCTTTTTAAATTCCAGACGGGTGGCGTCCGTCTCGCGGAACAGACACCGGAGAGTAAGAAACGCGGAAAGGTACTGGGTCAGAGCGGTCGCAAGCGCCACCCCCGCCGCCTCGAGATAAAAGAATTTAACGAACACGACGTTGAGCGCGACGTTCAGCACGCCGGCTATGACCAGGAAAACCATGGGTCGCTGCGTGTCTCCGTTGGAGCGCATTATGGCGGCTCCCACGTTGTACAGAAGTATGCCCGGCGCGCCGGCGAAATATATCATCAGGTACTGCACGGCCATATCCCGCGACTCGGCAGGGCATCCCATTCTGTCCATCGCAAAGCCGGAGAGCGGCATGCCTATGCCCATTATGATCAGTCCGCCGACAACAGACGCGAGCACCGCCGTGTGAACTATGCGCTGCGACCGTTCCTCGTCGTTTGAGCCGAGGCTTCGGGCCAGAATGACGTTGACGCCCACCGATATTCCCATAAACAGGTTGACTATCAGGGCAGTGAACGAGCCGGTCGCGCCGACGGCCGCTCCAGCGGCGGTCTTGGACTGTGAAAAATTGCCGACAACAGCGAGGTCGGCCGCGTTGAACAATACCTGAATGACGCCGCCTATGACGATCGGAATCGAATACCGGATTATTGAGGGGAGGATGTTCCCCTCGGTCATGTTGATGTTTTTTGATCTGAAAAGCGCCATACCGGATCGCGACCTTCGGTTAATAAAATGGAAAAATTACATGTTGCCGCCGTTGCCGTACGGCAGCAGCTCGAGCCCCTCGTTGTGCTCAAGCGTGTACCTCAGACTCCATTCCGAGGTAAAGAGGAGGTAGTTTTCGCCTCTTACGTCCTGCACCCATTTGACCTCGTAGAGGTAAAGTCCCGTGCAGTCGACGCCCGCGGGAACCTTTTTGATCAGCGTGTATTCAAGCGGATAGTTTCTGTACTCCACTCCGTACTCGTTCTTCATTCTCGATTCGAGCACGTCGAACTGAAGCTGACCGACGACTCCCACGTAGACGCGTTCCATGCCGGCGCCGGGCTCGAAGAAAATACGGATCGCGCCCTCCTGGGCTATCTGCGTAACTCCCTTGGAGAACTGCTTGCGTTTCATGCTGTCGACCTGCTCAATGAGGGCGAAGCATTCGGGAGTGAAGGTCGGTATGCCCTCGAACTGCAGATCCGCGCCCTTTTCGCAGACCGTGTCGCCTATGCTGTAAATGCCCGGGTCAAAAACGCCTATTATGTCTCCGGCGTATGCCGTGTCGACTATGCTGCGGCTGTCGGCCATCATCTGCTGGGGCTGTGAGAGCTTTACCTCGCGCCCGCCCTGCACGTGAAAGTATTCTTTTCCCCGTTCGAACCTGCCTGACACTATGCGCATGAAAGCAATCCTGTCGCGGTGAGCCTTGTTCATGTTGGCCTGTATCTTGAATACAAAGGCGGAAAAGTTAACGTCGCACGGGTCGACCGTAATCTCCCCGGCCTTTCTCGGCAGAGGCTCGGTCGTCATGCGCAGAAAGTTCTCGAGAAACGTCTCAACTCCGAAATTGTTGAGCGCGGAGCCGAAAAACACGGGTGACAGACGCCCGCTTCTGACCTTCTCAAGGTCAAAATCAAAGGACGCGCCGTCCAGCAGTTCGACCTGCTCCGTCAGCGTTTCCCGCTGATACGGTCCTATCAGAGAATCGAGCTTTCCGGTATCGGCGATATCGCACTCGATGGACGCGAGCCTGTCCCTGCCGCGGTGGGCGTCCGCATAAACGAGAATGCGCCTGTTCACACGGTCGTAAACGCCCTTGAAGTCAACGCCCGAGCCTATGGGCCAGTTCATCGCGTAGGTGCCGATGCCGAACTCCCTCTCCAGTTCGTCCACAAGATCGAACGGATCGAGCGCGTCGTGATCAAGCTTGTTTATAAACGTGAATATCGGAATGTGCCGCATGGCGCAGACCCTGAAAAGCTTTCGCGTCTGCGGCTCGATGCCCTTTGCGGCGTCGATCACCATGACCGCCGAATCCGCGGCCATCAGCGTGTGGTACGTGTCCTCCGAGAAATCCTGATGTCCCGGAGTGTCAAGTATGTTTATGCAGTATCCCCCGTACTCGAACTGCATGACGGACGAGGTGATGGATATGCCCCTTTTCTTTTCCATCTCCATCCAGTCGGAGACGGCGTGCCTGTCGGAGGCCTTGCCTTTTACGGAACCCGCCGTCTGTATCGCTCCGCCGTACAGCAGCAGCTTTTCGGTCAGCGTAGTCTTGCCAGCGTCGGGGTGGGAAATTATGGCGAAGGTCCTGCGTCTTTTTATTTCTTCAACGATGTTCATATTCCACTGA
>JAEEGL013080910.1_pt1 | contig 12005 bp, 6 predicted proteins | sample 9134231 | NCBI WGS metagenome assembly JAEEGL01 (sample SAMN16246548, study PRJNA631951) | gut metagenome | biome: gut microbiome; feature: rumen; material: fiber-attached | host: Bos | place: Iran: Karaj | collected 2018-10
AGCACGAAGCTTGTCTGCGTCAGCGTTACACCATCCGGCGCCGCCACTGTGAACGTTACGTTCGGCGTCGTGTCTCCCGGATATCCGCTGACCGTCTTCGTCAGTTCCAGGTTACCGGTGTCCTGCGTGTACGTGTTCGTCGCCGTAACACTTACAGTCTGTCCATTATCAGTTATTTGAATTGTTGTTGGAGAAAATTCAACCTGGCTGAATGTATAGCCTTCAATTTCGGGCACAGTTGTGCTCTCTGTAATTGTGTATGTGCCCAGAGGCAGGTCACCTGTCTCTTTCGTTTCTCCAGCTGTAACAGTAAGAGTTGTTGAGAATGGTTCGTTAGTATCATCTTTTGTAATAGTGAAGGAAAAGCTTCCATTAACTGTTAATGGGTTATTATCTTCATCAAACGCACTTTTTGTGACACTGATTTTTCCAACCTTGCGCGTATTGGTAAAGTTGGCAGTAACACCATCTGCTCCGATTTCATCCCCAGTTATAACCGCTGTTTCAGGTGTAAATGTGAACTTACCCTCCAGCGAACTGGTAACTTCGCTGATGGTATAGCCCGCACCTTCAGGAAGCCCCTCAATTGTCTTAGATCCGCTTCCATGAATTATAACTGTTGCAAAGCCATCGTTAAATTCCACATTGCTATAAACGCCTGTAATCTCAGTATCATAAGCCAGTTGAATCTCAAAAGTATAATCTGTGTCAAAATCTGCTTGGACCGGACTGATGACTTGTTTGCTGATTGTTAAACCAGATGTAAGCTCAGTGTTATCAAAAGCCAGTGCTTTTTTACTGTCTGTTTCATCAATAAACGTAAAGTGATCTGTGTCTGCCAATACTTCTTCATTTATAGAGTATGTCGTTACTCCTTCAATGGTTTCTGAAGTAATTAAGCCCTCCTCATTCTTCACCTTATAATATGTTGGCGTTCCTACATACTTTGTATTGCCGTTGTTATCCGTTGTTGCACTAACAGAAATTTTCACTATATATACAGAAGTATCTAATTCAAAGCCTGGCTGCTTTTGCAATTGATCTTCATATACCTTGTAATACAGTGTTTCAGTTTTATCGAAGACCATCGCAACAAGCTGAATCGTTCCATCTTCAAGATTATATACCGTAATTCTATCCGCCCAACCTTTAGTCGGATCAAACTTTTCAACAACAAAAGCAAACTGCTTGTTTTGAAGGGGTAATTCATTGATCGTCTTATTACCATTAAGCGTCATTTCAGTGGAAATTAAATTGCCACCCTTATAAGGCCACATATGACCTTCAGCGTCGCCATCCGTAATAACCTGATTGCCGATCAGCGTACCGTTAAAGTCACCGCCTTCGACACTTATGTTGGCCAATGGAGCAATAACATGTCCACTACGGCCGCCTCTATAAACAACCTTGCTGGCACTCGGATAGTTGAATACCAAAGACATTCCGTTTGCGTTCTCTTTATCTTTGGGTTTCCCTTGTGCTTCTTGTTCAGCATAGTTTGCATCAATTGGCGTCTGAATCAGAGAATCTCCTCTTTGTAGGAATACAGTTGGTACAGCACATTCTCCATCTGAAAGGAAAGTAACAATAGTCCCCCTTGCCTGACTCCAAGTAATATCTTCAGCGCCTTGAATAATTATGGTGAGATTGTTTCCGCTTTCATTTAACTTGACACGTGCTCCGGGGTCCAGGAACAAAACTCTGCTTCCCGCTGTAAGATCCTTTGACCCTAGGCTATTCAAATGATGAGCCTGCTCAGCAGTTAAGATCGTTATATCTGAATCATCAATTAGATCAGCGGTTGTGCTCATCATGGAAGACTGTCCTGCTACATATGATTTCAGTCGTTCCCAATCCACAACCGTATCACTGACTACAGTGTCGCCATATTCAGTGTAACCACCCGAAATATTATTCCCATTTATGATCGTACCCGCAACCGTATTGGCGCTTCCGATATAAAAATCATTATTTCTTCCCGGTTGCTGAATACCCATTCCGATAAAGCCGGCAGGTATAGCTGTATCTACCTTTCCTCCAACAACAGAAGGCATTTCTGCAGCATCACCTGTGCCTACAGAAGACATTGACGGACCTCTGATCAGATCACCATGAACCAGAATACCTCCGATCAAGTGACATCCGATTGATGTGTCGCCAGGACCATAATCCCCCCCGACAGGAACATTGTCACAGAGCGAAACGATGTTATAGTTCTTCATTAGAACCTTCAGATCGTATACTTCTATAGTATCAGGATTCAGAGAGAACGTGACAACATCGTATACATCGTCTTTGGGGACAGTAGCGCTATATCTGGGATCACTCTCTCCTACAGGCACAACAAAATGGTCAATATTCTTGGTGTTCGTAAAATTGGTGACCATGAAATTATTCAGATATTCATCGTCTGCAATGATCACCGGAGAATTATCCGGATCATTGCCGATTATCTGAATGCTGATCTTTTTTTCCGTTCCGGTATATTTCTCTGTAGTGTTCTCAGTATAGCAGCCTGCATCGCTGTACCACTTTGTAATTGGTACATCAATATATGTGCATCCGTCTGCGGTAGTTGCGCTATTTAGCAGATCTGGTGTAAGCACCACTTTAGCATAAGAGGGATCACTGCTGGCATGTTCAATTTTCACTCTGGCTATTGCGTACGGTGCATGTGCCGGGAAAAATTTGGTAAGCGCCTGAGCGTCAGTCGTTTCAAATTTCAAACGTACATGGTAGTATTTCTGGCTTGCCTTCTTCAGATTGATCTGATAAGTATCGCCAACACGAGTACCTTGGATGTAATTGTATCCTTCAGGCGGACTGTCATCCGCATTGCTGCCTGTAGCAGATTCCCAGCTTACCCAACGCCCGTATCCATAATTAATTTCATTATATGTAATAACGCGGGCAGGATATTCATCTGTATCGACTTCAATATAGTGCTGTGTAGAGTCAAATGTCACAAAATCGTTGGTGCTATAACTATCAATATTAAGTGCATTTGTTCCTTGCTTGAATTTGTCTACCGTAATAGTAGTCGTGTCCGTATTGCTCCATTCAAAGGGGATCATATTCCATCCGGCGACGGAATTATCACTCTTATTATGAATTCTGACACGCAGGTAATACCCATTACTAAGCGACGGGTCCGGCACTTCCCCGGTTATTCCATCATATCCGAGCGTCTTAATATTGATGGTATTGCCTTCAAAAATGCTGCTTGCGTTAAATACAAGATGATTGTTCTTCAGCGTTGGTTCAACATTCAAACTATATCCGTCAAGATCAGCATTGGTTTCGGGGTCGACAGCAACAATTCCCTCCTGACTAAGCGCTGAATCAGACTTAATCAGCGCAAATTCAGTATCTTCCGGCAGCTGCATCCCGCCTCCTGCTCTGGTGGCAGGGATACGAATAAATGTGAGGTCACCACTCTCGCCGGGAACTTCTGCATAGGCAATCTTTTCTTCATCACGATATGCAACGAGATAATACTTTTTAGTTAAGTTACCTGTTCTGTTAGGAGAATACTCTATCTTTTGCGGATAAACTCTTTGTGTGCGGGCGCTGATCTGGTAAACGCCATTCACCGCAGCCAGTTCATCATCCGTCATTTCTTCCGCTGTGACTTTGTAGTCACCGAACCAGGTGACTTCTTTGTCTTCCGCATTCTGAATCGGGCGGTAGAATTTGAATTCTGCAATCTTAACGGTTGGTTCGGTATCCCATGTAACTGTACCGTTTGTTGCTACAGTTCCTGTGAAATATGTATTTTCAGGCGTTACAGCCTTTGCCTTGATAATGTATGTGCCATCCAACTCAACATCAGTCAGAGGTGTTGTCCCGGTCAACTGATAGAAAGACAGGTTCACAGAGTATGTATTGGGTTTCTGCGCTTTAATGACATAGGACTGAGTATCATTGTCTACAGTCGGATTCTGACCATCCGCAAATACAACATTGAACTCACCCAGCACGCCGTTAGTATTGGTATTGCTGCTGTCCAGGATGCTCCAGCCATTGCTGGGGATTTCCGGAATATTCTCCATCGTGACAGAGCCGTCGGTTCCGATATTTGCTGTATGTACTTCGTTGTTGCCATCCACGGCCTTAAGTTTATATCCTTCGGGAAGTTCTACCGTGGTCAGTTGCCCTTCTCCCCAGGTACCGTAATACTCGAAACGGACATTATACTGATTGGGCTGATGAGCAGACCAGACATAGGTTGTGCCTTCTGTTGTGGGTTGATTGTTAGTAAGTACATATCCGCCTTCCAATGTGGTAATGTCCGTTCCACTCTGCTGGAATGTCCAGCCAGTCAAACCTGCCGGAAGATCAACGCCTTCACCAAAGGTAATCTCACCGTTTCCACTCACAGTGCCTGTGTATGTCGTTCCATTGCTCGTTGCGGATACTGTATAGGGCGTAGTGAATGTTACTGCTTCATTGTGTGCAACATTCCAAGGATCATACAGATCCAGACGGGCCGTAAAGCTGGGGATTCCGATATGAATATTAGTTTTGTTCAGGTTGGAAGAATCAGGCAAAATGGTTACAATATCTGTTGAAGTATCTTTATCCGGATATTTATTACCATTTTCATAAATGATATTGTTATTTGTTCCAATACTATTCGATGCAAACATATAGTCCGAAATGCTTTGACCATTGGTTGTCCGCATCAAAATCACTTTGGTTGTGGCATTTGCATTGAAAGACTGATGTCCCTGATTATTGGGTTTTGTCAGTTCGGCTGTAGTATCATAATCGCCATCTGCTGTAACACGTGAATAGCAATAAGCCATTTCGTTGCTGTTTTCTATTGGCTGTCTGAAAACAACATACAGATTATCTGTGGAAATGCCTGAATCAATTGTGATATGAGCAGTGTGTTTGGGGCGTTCATTTTTTATAACGGTAATCGTGTATTCTTTAATACCATCTGTAGTTTCTACAGGATCGCTGACAGTAAAAGTATAGCTGTCCTCGCCAATCTGCGCTGTGTTGGGATTTGATATTCCAGTAGTACTAATGTTGGCAGCCAGAAGAACACCGGTGTTCTGATCTGTCGGATCGGAGGTGCCGGAGTCATATTTTTTCAGTAAGATGAAAAGATTCTGATGTGGTTCGGAAAGATTAGCCGTATTGAAAGTATAACTACCAACAAGCGTTCTATTTATTGAAGTAAAATCATACTTATTAGGTCCGCTGTTCCAGCCGGCAAGAAGATAATAAGAGCCTTCCGTTATATCAAGACTGGTTGTCCCGGATGCTAAGACAACATCTACGATAGTGTCAATTGTTGTAGCAGTAATTGAGAAAGCATTATTGACTGGTGCTGAATCCCATGTAAATTTATTCTTTCCAATTCTGCCACCGCTACTGGTCACTTTTCTATTGTTGGAATAAGTATCAATATATTGAAGATCTAGGGTGGAATTATCATCCATCTGAATAATTGTAAAGGAAGTATCTTCATAAATAGTTTTTGTATTTGTGCCATCTGAAGTAAATGATAATATACCATCTGCCTCGACATTTCCTAATGAGGCATATGCAAAATATCTGTTGTTTCTTTTTGCAACCAAATAGTAATTACTATAATTCACATTATCAATACCAGTAAATGTAGCAGTACACGGTTGCATCTGCTCAACAGTGAATGTAAAGTTGGTTCCACTTGTTCCAGTAATAGAGTATCTTTCACCGTTGCTTAGTTCTAGCGAGGTTACATTGTTCTGCGTGTCGTTATATAATGTGCTAGCATTTGGTGTTCCATCTGTACAATAAACAACTTTTGCTCCATCAAAAGCTGTTTCGTTTTCTGTAAAGAACGTGTTTGATCCAGCTGTTAATTCTTCGGAAATCAGACATTCCGATCCTGCTTTTGCAACGATATAATAATGTGATGCTCCGGAAGGCCAATCTGAAATAGATACATTATGATAAGTAGGGCCTGTATTACCGATATTAATATTAAAGACATTCCCTGTTGATGTAATGCTAATGGTTTTATCGTTTCCTACTGTACTATTATGAATTGTTGAGTTGTTTAATAAAACATTATAAGAATCAATTGTGTAGTTATTGTAATCGGGGCCACTTGCCAAATAGACAGAATATCCAGCATCTACATTGGATACACTATCTGTAAAATCTGAAAAAGTTGTCACAGTTGAAGTATTTGAATCAAAAGAAAATGTTTTCTGATTATTATAATCTATTTCCTGAATTGAATAATAACTATGATAGTGCGGCCACGTTGGATTACATGTTGTCGTATACTCATTGTATCTAATCACGACATACAATTTTTGATTAAATGAAAACTCTGGATCAATCCTAACATTAACAGTATATGCAGCATCAGTAGCAGATCGTGTTCCGTCTTTGATCTCATTAAAGGTCGAGCCATACTCACCGGTGCCTTGTTCTCCATCTGCAAGGGCATTAATCGGCATGACATTGAGCATCATGACCAATGTAAGCAGGAAAGCGATCCATTTCTTAACCGTGTACTTCATTTTGTTAGCCTCTCTTCAGCGTCGTCTTTGTTGGTATCGTAGAAGCAGGTTCAGCCGTGCTCAATTGAGTACGGCTTTTTGATCAGTTTCCTGCCGGAGGAATGACATCCACCATAATGCGCCAGTGATAATCACCGTTCTCTTCTGTGTAAACAACATCCAGATTCTCAGAGGTAGCGTTTTCGATATCGTACCAGGTTTCCCTATCCAGGCTCCACTGCCACTGCATAGTGTATTCAAGTCCTTCATATCCGGTCAGTGTTGCTTTCAGGTGGGCAACAGAACCGTATGTCGGGTTTTCTTCATCCCAGGACAGTGATACGGAAATGTGTTTTTCTGTTTCGATTGTCTCGGTTTCAGATGCCATGTCTTCGACTTCAGTCTGTTCTTCTTTTGCTTGTTCGTCAGGAGTTTCAGAGACGGTTTCCGGTTCTTCCGGAACCTTTTCCTCGTCAGGGTTCGTCTCGTTTTCTTCGATCTTAGTCTGTTCTTCCGGTTCCTTGTTTTCCTCTTCAGAAGTTTCCGCCGGCTCCTCAGAAGTCTCTGCCGGTTCTTCTTCAGCGGGTTCTTCAATTGGTTCTTCAGCAGCTTCTTCCTTCGGCTTCCGGGTGGCTTTCAGGATGAATTCCGCTTCATATTCGGAGAGGAGTTTAATCGTCAGGGTTTCCTCTTTGGAGGAACGGGCTTCAAACTGACAGATGATATCGGTGCTGTCCGTGTCTTCGTTTTCGATCCGGGTCAGTTCTGCTTGTCTTCCTTCAAACCAGACCTTGATGCCGGATTCCGGAATCTGGTTTCCTGTGGATTTGATCGTCAGGGTGATGATAATGTTCCGGCTGTATTTATCCGCCAGCTTGGCGATATATTCCTGATCAGGATTCAGGGTATCACGGAGGTCTTTTCCTTCAACCTCCAGAAGATTCTCTTCTTCAGCGGGTTCTTGATCCTGTTTCGGTTCTTCTTCAGACTCTTCCGCAGATTCTTCCTGTTTCGGCTCTTCTACAGGTTCTTCTACAGGCTCTTCCTGCTTAGATTCTTCCTTGGGCTCCTCTACAGGCTCTTCCTGCTTGGGTTCCTCTTTGGGTTCTTCGACAGGTTCTTCCTGCTTCGGTTCTTCCTTTGGTTCTTCGACAGGCTCTTCCTGCTTTGGTTCCTCTTTGGGTTCTTCGGCAGGCTCTTCCTGTTTGGTTACATCATCTACCTTCGGTTCAGCTTCCAGCTGTACCGGTTCGGAGGCAATCTCTACCTCCTGGCTGGCAGGTTTTTCTTCCTGTTTGGCCCCTTCTTCAGATTCCGAAGGCAGGCCGGAACCCGGAAGCTGGTCTTCAGCTTCCGCAGGTTTGGACTCAGGATCCGTGCCTTCCGGCGCGGTTGTTTCTTCTTCCGGAGCTGCTTCAGTCTGACCGGTAATCTCCGGGAGGTTTTCTGCTCCGTTTTCCGCTCCGTCTTCCCCATCGCCTGCCGGTTGTTCCCCGGTTTCCACCTGGCCGGGCTGCTCACCGGTCTCGGGCAGATTGGTTTCCTCTTCGGCCAGGACAGCTGACAGGCCTGTCAGCAGCAGTACCAGCGCGCACAGGGTTGCGAGAAGTTTTCTGAATCCGTTTTTCATGGTGTCTGCCTCCTGTATGGTTACATATGGATTACATTTTGCTTTGTTCGTATGTATGCATTCATTTCAAAAAGGGTATATGAAACCACCTTTAGAATAGCACTTTTTCAATTTGTTTTCAAGGGCTTGTACAAATTATTTTGTCCTTTTTGTTAGAAATATCATCAGAAATTGAAAGGTGTTTGAAAAACAGCGATTGTTTCACGGTTATAGGGGAAAATTGTTCGGAATTTGGGGTGGTCATGCGGGGTTGGTGGTGGTACGTGTATATGTAACTATTTTCGTTTTTGATGTAATTGTTTTGCCTGATCGACATAAAAATGCCTTGCAGCGTTGTGCAAGACATTCGTTTCGTCTGTTCGTATAAGATTCTTCGCTTCGCTCAGAATGACACCTGATATGGCATTCTGACAGGTTTTTACCGCATGAACCGGGCCTGGCGTTCCACGGTTTCGGGGTGGATGGCCAGCAGGGCGGCCTGGTCCTTGTCGATCTTGCCGTCGCGCAGAAGGCGGGCCAGTTCAGTGTCCATGGAAAGCATGTCCGCGCCGCCGCCGAAGATGGCGTTGTCGATCTGGTGGGTCTTGCCCTCGCGGATCAGGTTCTGGATGGCGGGGTTCACGCACATGACCTCGAATACGGGATGGAGCCTGCCCTCATTGGTCAGGATCAGGCGCTGGGAGACCACGGCGCGGAGCACCATGGACAGCTGGGCGCGGATCTGGTTCTGCTGGTTGGCCGGGAAGGCGTCGATCACACGGTCGATGGTCTTGGCGGCGCCCAGGGTGTGCAGGGAGGACAGGAGCAGGTGGCCGGTTTCCGCCGCGGTGATGGCGGTAGAGATCGTCTCGATATCGCGCATTTCACCGAGCATGATCACGTCGGGCGCCTGGCGCAGGGCCGCGCGCAGGGCGCGGGCAAAGGTGGAGGCGTCGCCGGGGACTTCCCGCTGGCTGACCAGGCACTTCTTGTGCGGGTGCAGGTATTCGATCGGGTCCTCGATCGTGATGATATGGCCGCTGCGGGTCCGGTTGATCTTGTCCACGAGGCAGGCCAGGGTGGTGGATTTACCGTTGCCCGCGGGGCCGGTCACCAGGATCATGCCGCTGCGGAAATCCGCCAGCTTCATGACCACGTCCGGGATATGGCAGTCTTCCGGGTTCGGAATGCCGAAGGCGACCACACGGCAGGTCATAGCCAGGGAGCCGCGCTGGCGGTAGGTGTTGCAGCGGAAACGGGACAGATCCCGGACCGCGAAGGAGAAGTCGTCGTCGCCTTCCTCCTGCAGGGTCTCGCGGGTTCTGCCGGCCAGTTCGTAGGCGCGGTCCACCAGCCTGGCGATATCCGCCGGCAGGGCACGGTCCTCAGTGATCGGAATCATCTGGCCGCTGGCCTTGGTCATAATCTGGGAGCCGGGTACGACGAAAACGTCGGAACCTTTATATTCCAATGCTTTTCTCAGGATCTCGTCAAGCTGCTCAATCATTGATGAAACTCCTCCTATGTATCTTACTCCTCCGGCGCTTCCGCAAAGGTGTGAACCACCCACGCGGTCCGTTCCGTTCCCCCGGGAGGCAGCAGCTTGACCGTACAGGTCAGAATCCGTTTGCCCAGAGAATCCTTCCAGGTAATATACTGTCCGTCCTCGGTATCCTCCAGTGTAAATCCTTCCGGCAGGTTCTGCTCCACCAGCTGCCGGTAGGCGTATTCATCCTGGCCTTCCGTCGCCTTCCGGCAGCGCAGGAGGAAAGCGTCCAGCTTCGCGAGGCGTTCCTCTGAATGGTCGAACAGTTCGTACACACGGGTGATCATTTCCGTGCCGCGGGAAGCCAGGCTGAGGTCGTTTCGGGCGCCGATCTGCATCAGCATGGTGAGCATACACAGGGAAAGAATCACGACGATCAGGATCAGGGAGGCGGCGCCGGGTCCGAGCGCGATCTTGCGTTTCATTGGCCGCTCACCTCCTCCGGTTCATCGGGGGTGGGCACATAACGCGTCGAGGGAATCGTGAACAGGTCCTTCCCGTCTCCATGGCCGGTGATCTCGAATGTACGGATCTGGCCGACGGGCGTCTCCCCGCCGTCTTTCACGTCGGTGTAGTCTTTGGTGATATACAGGGTATAGCCGTCGTACTCACGGGACCACTTGTTTTCCGCGTCCTTCGTGAATCCGTTCTCCTGGATCCAGGATTCCGGATTATCTTTCATCTCATTATACAGATTCTCGGCGACGTTCTGGGCTTCGGCGATGGCGTTCGTCGCGGCGCGGGCCTGCAGGCTCTTATGCCGGGCGTTGGCGAACAGCTGGACCAGGATGGCCGCGCTGATCATGAAAAAGAAAATCACGAGTAGCAGTTCCACCAGGAGCGCGTTCGCGCGGCTGCTTTCTCTTGCCATTATTCAGCACCTCCCGTCCGCATATACATCTGGACCGTGCTGGTCTGGTGGTCCACTGTTTCCAGTTCCACCGACAGCATCTGCCCGTTCTGGGAGGGGGTAAAACCGAGCAGGTCACACAGCGGCTCGCTGTCGCTGCCGGGAATCATGCCCCGGATCACGTAAACCTCGTCATTCGGTTTGCCGTTTGCGTTGTTAACGTCGCCGTCCCCGTCCGCGAAACTGTACTCGACAGCTTTCCCGTTCAGGATAATGGTTTCCTTCCCGTTGGCCAGTGCGAACATATCCTCGTCTTCGGCCGGATCGTAGTCGCTATAATCGTCCTCTTCTTCTGCGTTTTCCTCTTCCGCTGCGTCTTCCTCGAGTTCATCCTCGAATTCTTCGTCTTCGAATTCGTCCCCGAATTCCTCGTCCGTTTCCACTTCGAGGTACGCCTGGCCGGCTTTCAGGTATTTCCGCGGAATCCGCTTGTAATACTCCGTATAGCCTTCCTGCAGGTGGCCGTCATAGGCGTATACGCGTTTGACCCAGACGTCGTCCTTGGTTTCGCCGTACTGGCGGATGATGGAGAGGGCCTGTACCTTCTCCCCGTTCCGCTCGAAGGTCTCGACTTCGATATTGCCGGCGCCGCCGTCTTCCGCCCAGATGGTGCTGCGCAGGACGGTGGTGACGATGCGGATGGCGTTATTCTTTTCCGAGCTTTCCACCGTGTTCCGGTACAGCTGCGCGCCGACGGTCACCAGGAAGGTGCTCAGGATGGCGAACAGGGACAGGAGCATCAAAACAAAAACGCTCTGGATCGTTTTGGGGGAATGGCCGATTGCCTTTTTGCTCACTGGCTTTCGCCCCCAATCTCCTGGACGATGATGTTGGGCATCACGTTCGACGCGAACGGCTTCTGCCTGAATTCAACAAAGTATTTGTCTTTGTTGTAGGCCAGGTTATAGTTGTCACGCAGGTACTGCACGTCGTCCGGATAGGTACCTTCCACGACGTAGCAGGTCAGGGCCGCGTTCTTGACCGCTTCTTCGATGATCTTTTTTTCACGGTCGCTGCCCTTGTCGGTAATTCCTTTGATCAGGAAGATAAAACCAATAATCAGGGCGATGAAAATGAGAACTGCCGCAACGTCTTTTTTACTGATGTTCTTCATCTCAATCGCTCCTTTCGTAGTTTGCCTTTAATGGATTACATCGCGCTGAGGACGCCGGCCATGGGCAGCATGACGCTCAGCAGGATCGCGCCGATGACGACGCTCAGCAGGGCCACCAGGGTGGGCTCGACGATGGAGATCAGGTGATCCAGGCCGTCCTCCACCTGCTGCTCGTAGATCTCGGCGATCTTGTCCATGACCTGCGGTTCGTGGCCGGAGGCCGCGCCGACCTTCAGCATGCGGTTATGGAAATCCGCGAACAGGCCGCTCTTGGACAGGGCGTCGGAGAAGGTTTCGTCCTTCTTCATTTCCTCGCGGAT
>JAEEGL013332748.1_pt1 | contig 12005 bp, 7 predicted proteins | sample 9134231 | NCBI WGS metagenome assembly JAEEGL01 (sample SAMN16246548, study PRJNA631951) | gut metagenome | biome: gut microbiome; feature: rumen; material: fiber-attached | host: Bos | place: Iran: Karaj | collected 2018-10
AAGAACGCCCGGCGAAGCATCGGACCGATCCCGGCGCGCATGCTGAAATAGGCGCCGATGCTGTTGGCGATCAGCACCATGCCCCCCGGCGCGTCCCGCCGCTCCGCTGCGGCCCTGCGGATCTCCTCCGCCGCGTCCCGGGGAAAGGAGGAGCGGTAATCCACGCCGAAAAGGGCGCAGCCGGGAAAGAGGGGACGGTAATGCCCGATCTCCCCGGGGCTCCCGCCCCTGCCGTGGACATAGAGGATCAGCGGTCCCTCCATCTCACGCTCCCGCGTTCACGATCCGGGCGTACTCCTCCTCCGGGATCATGGGGGAGCGGAGGGAAGCCAGGAGCTCCTCCGGGATCCCGCCGGTGAGGGCGTACTGATGCCCAGCCTGCCGCACCAGCTCCAGCCGGGGCCCGGTCACCGCCGCCGCCTCCGGCGCGTTGAACATGGGGCTTTCCGGTATGGTGATGATGGGATACTCGCCCGGGAACATCATGCGGAACTGGGCGACGGCGGGCTCGAAATTATGCCTGCTGTTGGGGAAGCCGCAGCCGCAGATCATCATATACCGCAGATGGCTGTGATCCGCCTGGCTCACGTGGGCGTACCGCTCGCCCACCTTCTGCATGGCCATGCTGCCCAGGGGGAGGGTGCGGTCAAGGAGCGCCTTCAGAGGCGCGGGCATGCCGTATCCGTACAGGGGAAAGCTGAACAGCAGAAGCTCGCTCGCCAGCATCGTGTCCAGGATCTCCCGCATATCGTCCCGATGGATGCAGGTCCCGCCGTTGTGCATGCAGGCAAAGCAGCCGGTGCAGTATTCGATGTGCCGGTCGATCACCTGGATCGTCGTCACCTCCTGGGGCGCGGCGTCCTGCATGCCCCGGAGAAAGGCGCGGGTGATATGCATGGTGTCGCTCTTTTCCCGCTTGGGGCTCCCATTGAAAACCAGGATCTTCACGTCGTCCTCCTTTCGGGCACCCGTGGTACCCGCGCCAAAGCGCTCCCGCCGGGGAAAGGCAAAGCCCGCCCGGGAGGGAGATGATATACATTGTGCGTTATGCAACACGTGTAACTATACGCTCTGCGCCGTCGTTTGTCAAGAAAAAAGGGCAGCCGATACCTTCGGCTGCCCGGGCTCAGGGCTGCTTTTCCGCTTCCAGCTCCTGCCGGATCTCCTCCAGGAGCTTCCGGTCCTCCGCCCCCAGGGGGAAGCGCTCCAGCATATCCGGCCTGCGCAGCAGCGTCCTGCGCAGGGATTCCTTTCTCCGCCACCGGGCGATCCGGGCGTGATTGCCGCTGAGCAGCACCTCCGGCACGCTCCGGCCCTCCCAGCTCAGGGGGCGGGAATACTGGGGATATTCCAGCAGTCCGCTGTAATGGCTCTCGTCCCGGAAGCAGTTTTCGTCGCTGAGTACGCCGGGCACCAGGCGGCAGACCGCGTCCGCAATGGCCATGGCGGGCAGCTCGCCCCCGGTCATGACGAAGTCCCCGAGGCTCAGCTCCTCGTCCACGCAGGCTTCGATGAACCGCTCGTCCACGCCCTCATAATGGCCGCAGACCAGAATGAAGCGGGAATAGTCCCGCTGGAGGCGGATGGCCTCCGCCTGGGTAAAGGTCCTGCCGGCGGGGGACATGTAGATCGTGTGCAGCCGCTGACCGGCCTGACGGCATACGTCCAGCCAGCAGTCGTACAGGGGCTGGGCCTGCATCACCATGCCCTGGCCCCCGCCGTAGGGCGCGTCGTCCACCTGCTTCTGCCGGTTCGCGGTGTAGTCCCGGATCTGGTGGGGCTCGATGCGGATGATGTCGTTCGCCTGGGCCCGGCCCAGGATGCTCTCCCCAAGAGCGGCCCGGATGGAGTCCGGGAAAAGGGTCAGGATGTCGATATGCATCGTTACCATGTCACATGCCCTCGATCAGACGGACGATGAGCTTTCCGGCCTCCGGGTCGAAGCTGCGGATGAATCCGCCCTGCTCCGGGATCAGGTGCTCCGTTTCCCCCTGCACCACGAACAGCCGGCCCGCAGGGTAATCCAGAACGTCCTTCAGGACGCCCAGCTCCGTGCCGTCCTCCCCGCAAACGGGGCAGCCGATGGCGTCCTGGAGAAAGAAGGCGCCCTCGGAAAGGGGCAGGTCGTCCCGGCGGGCGAAGATCACCCGCCCCTTCAGGACCATGGCGGCCTCCACCGTATCCACGCCCCGGAGCTTTGCCAGCACGAAGCCCTTGTGCACCCGGGCGCTTTCCACCGTAAGAGGCCTGCCGTCCAGATACAGGGCGTCCAGGTCTGCCAGGATCTGAGGCTCGTCCGTCCAGGCCTCGATCTTCACCTCGCCCCGCACCCCGTGGGTGTTCAGGATCCGTCCGGCTTCCAGAAATTCCTTTTTTGCCATGCTGATCTCTCCCGTGAAAAATTGCCGGAGCAGAACTCCGGCAATTCTTCAATCCACGATATCCACAGATACCCGCTTTTGACTGCGCTGCGCCATGGACTTGACCAGAACGCGGATCTCCTTGGCGATCCGGCCCTGCCGTCCGATGACCTTGCCCATGTCGCCGTCGGCGACCCGAAGCTCCAGGACGATCTCGCCGTTTTCCTCGCGCTCCGCAACGGTCACCTCATCCGGGTGATCCACCAGGTTCTGCGCAATATACAGTAACAGCTCTTTCATGAATGAATGATCCTTTCCGGGAAGCTCAGATCACACCGGCCCTCTTCAGCAGGTTCTTCACGGTGTCCGTGGGCTGCGCGCCGTTCTTGATCCAGGTCTGAACGCGCTCGGCGTCCACCTTGATCGTCGCGGGCTCGGTCAGGGGATCATAGGTGCCGATCTCCTCGATGAATCTGCCGTCGCGGGGGAAGTGAGAGTCCGCCACAACGATGCGGTAGTAGGGGCTCTTCTTGGCGCCCATCCTGCGAAGTCTGATTTTTACCATTCCTTTTCACCTCTGATGCTCAATAAATGATCTATGGAAAAGTCGGATGACTTGACCTGCGCTCACATCATGCCGCCGAAGAGGCCCTTGCCTTTTCCGCGCATGAGCTTTTTCATGTTCCTGCCGCTCATCTGCCGGGCCATGACCTGCATCTGCTCGAACTGCTTCAGAAGCCGGTTCACGTCCACCACCTGGGTGCCGCTGCCCCGGGCGATGCGCTTTTTCCGGCTGCTGTTCAGCAGGCTGGGGTCCCGCCGCTCCGCCGGGGTCATGGACTTGATGATGGCCTCCGTCCGGCTCAGGGCCTTCTCGTCGATGGAGGCGCCGCTGAGCTGCCTGGCGTCCACACCGGGAAGCATCCCGGCGATATCCGAGAGGGAGCCCATGTTCTTCAGGCTCTGGAGCTGATCGTAATAATCCTCCAGGGTGAAGCGGTTGGACATGAGCTTTTCGCTCAGCTCCCGGGCCTTCTGCTCGTCAAAGCTCTGTTCGGCCTTTTCGATCAGGGTCAGGATGTCTCCCATGCCCAGGATGCGGGAGGCCATGCGGTCCGGGTGGAAGGGCTCGATGCCGTCCAGCTTTTCCCCGATGCCCGCGAACTTGATGGGCTTGCCGGTGACGGCCCGGACGGAAAGGGCCGCGCCGCCTCTGGCGTCGCCGTCCAGCTTGGTGAGAAAGATGCTGTCCACGCCCAGGGCGTCGTCAAAGGCTTTGGCGGCGTTGACCGCGTCCTGGCCGGTCATGGCGTCGATGAAGAGCATGATCTCCGTGGGCTGGATCTCCGCCTTCAGGTTTTTCAGCTCGTCCATGAGCGCTTCGTCGATGTGCAGGCGGCCGGCGGTATCCAGCAGCAGCACGTCGTTGCCGTTCTTGTTGGCGTGGGCCACGGCGGCCCTGGCGATGCGCACCGGATCCTCCTTGCCCATCTGGAACACGGGCACGTCCACCTGGGCGCCTACGGTCTGGAGCTGCTGGATGGCGGCGGGACGGTAGATATCGCAGGCCACCAGGAGGGGCCGCTTGCCGTTCTTTTTCAGCCAGGCCGCCAGCTTTGCGCCGTTGGTGGTCTTGCCCGCGCCCTGAAGGCCCACCAGCATGACGATGGTGGGGGGCTTGGAGGAAATGTTGATCTTGGCGTTTTCCTTGCCCATGGTCTCCGTGAGCTCTTCGTTCACGATCTTGATGACCATCTGGGCAGGGGTGAGGCTTGCCAGAACGTCCTGTCCCAGGGCGCGCTGACTCACCCGGGCGATGAAATCCTTCACCACCTTGTAGCTGACGTCGGCCTCCAGCAGAGCCATGCGCACGTCCCGCATGGCCTCCTTGATGTCGGCCTCCGTCAGACGGCCCTTGCTGCGCAGACGCTTGAAGGTGGAGGAGAGTTTTTCCGATAAGCTTTCAAATGCCATTCGTCTTACCCGTCTACTGCTTCATCTCCTGAAGCTTTGCCTGGAGCCTGCGGATGCAGTCCGTCAGCTCGCCGCTGCGGGGACTGTCCGCGCTGAGCGAGATGAGCTCGCCCAGAAGCTGCTCCGCCTCTCCGATCTGCCGCAGCAGATCTGCGTGCCGGGCGGCAAGCCCGGTCTTGCGTTCCGTATCCAGCAGGGTGTTTTCCGCCCGGAGCAGGATGTCCCGCACGCCCTGACGGCTGATGCCCTCGTTCTCCGCGATCTCCGCCAGGGACAGGTCGTCGTTATAATACAGGTCGATATACTGCCGCTGCTTTTCCGTCAGCAGCTCGCCGTAAAAATCGAAAAGCAGGGAGACGTATACGGACTTGTCCACAGGCACCTCGCATCCCGCATCGTACTGAGTGTAAAGGGAAAACGCCTTACAGGGGCTTATCCTACAGGAAGGACGGGGCTTTGTCAAGAGGAAATTAACCCTCTGCGGCAAAAAACCCGGAGGGAGAACGGGGAATATCCGCCATGCGCCGGTGGAAAGCTACAGGCATGGAACATGCATGGAATGACGACAGGAACGTGCCCGATGGGGCAATGGAAGATCTGGGCAGGGATTTCGGCGTCCGCAGCGCGCCCCGGGGCCGGGGCCGGGGCGCCTCGGCCCTGAAGCGCCTGCGCAGGCTGGAGCGGGACCTGGAACGCCTGCGCCGCGCCTCCGCGTCGTCCCGGGAGGACAGCGCGGCCTGGCTGCAGGATAATTTCTATCTGGTGCGCCGAGGGCTCCGGGGCGCCGAAGCGGAGCTGCGCCGGGCCCGGCGTCTCCCGCTCCTGGAGGACGGACGGCTCCGGATCCTGGCCCTGGGGGAGACCCTGGCCGCCTCCGGCGGCGGAAGGGCGGACGAGGCCCGCATCCGCGCCTTTCTGCGGGGGATGTGCCGGACCCGGGACCCGGAGGAGGGGGAGCTGCGCCTGCTGCACACCGCAGTGACCCTGGGGCTGTTCTGCTGCCTCCGCCGGGACCCCGCCTGCGCGGAGCAGGTGTTCAAAAGCATCCACCGACTGGCGGCGCTGGATTTTTCCGTGCTGCAGGAGGAATTCAGCCCGGCGGAGGAGGTGCTGCGCCGGGATCCCGCCGGAGTCTATGCCCGCATGGACCGGGAGAGCCGGAGCGGTTACCGGGAGCAGGTGAGCCGGCTGGCCCGAAGGACGGGGCGCGGCGAGCGGGAAACGGCGGAGCGGGCCCTGACCCTGGCGGCGGAGGAAAAGACCCACGTGGGCGTGTTCCTCTTTACCCGGCCCTTGGGCAGACCGGCGGGCGGCGGCCCCGCTGCCGGCTATATCCTGGCCTCCCTGCTCCCCGCCCTGGGGGCGGCGCTGGCGCTGGCACTGGGGACCGGCAGTCCGGGGGCGGCCCTGGCCGCGCTGCTGCCCCTGGCGGAATGCTTCCGGCAGCTGACGGACCGGATATTCGGTCTGTTCAGCCGGCCCAGGCGTCTTCCCAGACTGGATTACCGGCAGGGGATCCCGGCGGAGAGCCGCACCCTGGCGGTATCCGTCGTGCTGCTGCGCACCCCGGAGGAGGCGCGGGAGGCTGCCGGACGCCTGGAGCGCTTCCGCCTGGCGAACCGTGACACGGGGGCCGGGCTGGTTTTCGGCCTGCTGGCGGACCTGAAGGAGAGCGCGGCCCGGGAGGAGGCGGGGGACACCCCGGTCCTGGAGGCCGCCGGAGCGGAGGTGGAACGGCTGAACGCGCGGTACGGAGGGGGCTTCTGCCTCCTGTGCCGCGGCCGGAGCCTGAGCGAAAGGGACCGGGTCTGGCGGGGCTGGGAGCGGAAGCGGGGCGCGATCCTGGACCTGACGGATCTGCTCCGGGGGGAGGAGAGCCGGACCCGCCTGCTGGCGGGGGACCCGGCCTGCATTGCCGGTATCCGCTTCCTGCTGGTGCTGGACGGGGATACGGAGCTGAACCCGGGCACGGCTGCCCAGCTTGCGGGCATCCTGGCCCATCCCCTGCAGGCCCCCGTCCTGGACGGCGCTGGACGGCGGGTGGTCTCGGGCTGCGGCATCCTGCAGCCCCGGGTCTCCGTGTCCCTGGCGGACGCGGACCGCTCGGATTTTGCCCGGGTCTTTGCCGGTAGGGGCGGACTGGACCCCTACGGCAGCGTCGGCAGCGAGCTGTACCAGGACCTGTTCGGGGAGGGGAGCTATACCGGCAAGGGCCTGCTGGACGTGGACGCCGTCCGGACCTGCCTCAAGGGCCGCTTCCCGCCGGAGCGGCTCCTGTCCCACGATCTGGTGGAGGGGGCCTTCCTGGGCTGCGCCTATGCCGGGGACGTGGAGCTCAGCGAGGGCTTTCCCGGCAGCGTGCTGAGCTATTACCGGCGGCAGCACCGGTGGATCCGGGGGGACTGGCAGACCCTGCCCTGGCTGGGGCGCCGGGTGAGGAACGAGGCGGGGGAGCGGGAGGTAAATCCCGTCAGCACCCTGAGCAAGTGGAAGATACTGGATAACCTTCGGCGCAGCCTCACGCCGCCCGCCGTGTTCCTCTGCCTGATCCTGTGGGGCCTGCTGGGGGACCCGGCGCTGGGCTGGGCGGCCCTGGCCGGAGTTCTGAGCCTGTGCCTCCGGGTGCTGCTGGGCTCCGGCAGCCTTTTCCGGGGCGGGGGCGGACGCTGCAGGGCGAGAGCCCTGGGGAACGGCGTTTCGGAGCTGCTCCGGGTCCTGCTGCTTCTCCTGCTGCTGCCCTACGGCGCCTGGATCAGCCTGAGCGCGGCCTGCACCGCCCTGTACCGGATGCTGGTCTCCCGGCGCAGGCTGCTGCAGTGGGTCACCGCGGCGGAGAGCGGCGGGACCGGGGAAAGCGCGGGCGCGTATCTCCGCAGCCTGCTGCCCTGCGTCCTTGCTGGTCTCCTGGGCCTGCTGGGGCACGGCCCCGCCATGCCGGCCCTGGGCCTCGTCTGGCTCTCCGCGCCCTTCCTGGCCCGGGGGCTCAGCCGGGAAAGAAAGACCGGCTGCCGGGTGCGGGAGGAGGACCGGGTCTTTCTGCTCCACTGCGCCGGGGACGTGTGGCGCTATTTCCGCACGTTCCTGACGCCGGAGCGGCACTGGCTGCCCCCGGATAATTTCCAGGAGGTGCCGGAGGAGGAAATCGCGGAACGGACCAGCCCGACCAACATCGGCCTGACCCTGCTGAGCTGCGCCGCTGCCTGGGACCTGGGCCTGGCGGACCGGGACGGCGCCTTTGCCCTGATCCGCCATACTCTGGATACGGTGGAAAAGCTGCCCCGGTTCCGGGGCCATCTGTACAACTGGTATGATACCCGGAGCCTCCGGCCCCTGCAGCCGCCCTTCGTCTCCACGGTGGACAGCGGCAACCTGATCGCGTGCCTCATCACCCTGGCCGGGGCGGCGCAGGAGGCGGGAGAGCCGGAGCTTGCGGGACGGGCGGCGGCTTTGGCGGCCTCCATGCCCCTGGATTTCCTCTATGATCCCGAAAGAAAGCTCATGCGCATCGGCTGGGATCCCGCCGCGGACCGACCGGCGGGCGGCTGGTACGACCTGCTGGAGAGCGAAGCCCGCATCGCGGGCTATATCGCCGTGGCCAGGGGAGAGGCGGAGCTGCGGCACTGGCGGCGGCTGGGGCGCGTCCTTGCGGGCGGCAGGGGCGCCTACGGCCTGGCCTCCTGGACGGGGACCATGTTCGAATACCTCATGCCCTCCCTGTTCATGCCCGCTTACCCCGGCTCCCTGCTGTGGGAGAGCGCCCGCTTCTGCGTGCGCCGGCAGCGGGAGGACCGGGACAGGGGCGTATGGGGCAGATCGGAGAGCGCTCTGGACCGGATGGACGCGGCCTTCCACTATTGCTATCAGGCCCACGGGACCCAGGCCCTGGCCCTGAAGCGGGGCATGGACCGGGAGCGGGTGACAGCCCCCTACGCGGCGTTCCTGGCCCTGCCCTGGGGGGTCAGAGCGGCGGTGAAGGATCTTCGCCGCTTTCAGTGCCTGGGCGCGGAGGGGAGCTTCGGATTCTATGAGGCGGTGGACTTCACCCCCGGCCGCAGCGGAGGCGAGGGGTATGGCGTGGTGCGCTGCTTCATGGCCCATCACCTGGGCATGAGCCTCTTGGCGGTGCTGAACGCCCTGCAGGGGAATATCCTGCACCGCCGCTTCCTCCTGGACCCGGAGATGGCCGCCTTCACCGCCCTGCTCCAGGAGCGGGGACCTGCCGGAGAGCGCATACGGACTTCGCCGGAGTATCGGGAAAACGAGCGCCCGGCGCGAAGGAGCGCTCCGGGCCGGAGCGTCAGCCGAAGCGGGTACTCTCTGGAGGAGCCCGCCTGCTTCCCGCTGACGAACGGCAGGTATACCGTGCTGTTTTCCGAGCTGGGCTGTTCAAGCTCCATGGCGGGCTCCCGGCTCCTGGCGGCCTCCTCCTTCCGCCGGTTTTCCCCCAGACAGGGGATCCTGTTCTTCGCGGACGGGGGCCGCTTCCTCTCCCTGCAGCCCGCCCCGGAGTACGCCCCGGAAACGGAGTACCGCTGCGAATACGACGGCGCGCGCTTCGTGCAGCACGCCAGGGACGACGGGCTGGATTTCCGCATCGAGACCCGGCTTGGCCGTTTTGCCTGCGGGGAGGAGCGGCGGCTGCGGGTCAGGAACCGGAGCCGGGAGCGCCGGACCGTGATCCTGGGCTGCTGGTTCGAGCCCGCCCTGTGTACGCCGGAGAGCTACGCGGCCCATCCTGCCTTCTCCCGGCTCAGCCTGGAGTGCCGGCTGCGGGAGGACCGGCTGATCCTCCGCCGCCGTCCCGGCGGGCGGGAGGGGGAGGCGTACTGCGCTGTGAGCTGTTCTCTGCCCTTTGAGGCGGAGACGGACCGGGACGCCCTCGGCCGGGGCGGCCTGCAGGGTCTGCCCGCCGCACTCCGGCGCAGGGGCACCCATATCGCGGACAGCGAAAACCCCTGCGTCCTGCTGCGGGTCAGGGTGACCCTGCAGCCGGGGGAGAGCCGGGAGGCGCGTTTCGCCTTCGCCCTCGGGGATACGGAGGAACGGGCCCTCCGGGCCCTGGGCGAGCTGCGCCGCCCCGGCGGGAATCCTCTCAGCCGCGCTGCCGGAGCCCTCGGCATGGAGGCCGGGGAGGCGGAGCGGGCGCTGAGCCTGCTCACGCCGCTGCTGTACCCCACCGCCCGGGAAACGCGCAGGCGGGAGGAGTCTGCAGCCTGGGACCGGGGCCCGGACGGCCTCTGGCAGTACGGCATATCCGGGGATCTGCCGACGGCTGCGCCGGGACCGGAGGAGGCGAAGCGGATGCTCCGGAGCTGGGCGCTGCTGCGGAGCATGGGCGCGGTCTTCGACCTTGTGCTTCCCGTCCGGGACGAGGGGGTCTACGGCAGGCCGGAGTGCGCGGCCCTGCGGTCGCTGGCGGCAAAGCTCGGCGCCGCCGGGGCCGAGGGAAAGCGGGGCGGCTTCCATTTCGCCGGGGGCGCGCCGGAGCGGCAGAAGGCCCTCCTCGCCCGGGTCACCGCCGTGGGCATACCGGGCTTCGCTCCGCCGAAGCCCTCCCTCTGCCGGAGGCGCCTGTTCCTGCCGCCCCAGGCGGAGACCCGGGAGCTCCGCCGGGGCTGCCGGGACGGGGAGAGCTATACCTTCAGCACCGAAAAGGGCGTGGGCCTGCGGACATGGTCCCACGTCCTCGCCACGGGCCGGATGGGCTTCCTGGCCGCGGATACGGGGGGAGCGGGGCTGTACCTCTCCAATGCGGGGGAGGAGCCAATCCTGCCCTGGGAGAACGATCCCCTCGCCCTCGCGGGGCCTCTGCGCCTGGAGCTCCTGCGGGGCGGGGAGACCCGGAGCCTGTTCGCTGATGCGGACGGCTGTCCCACGTTGGTGAGCTTCGGCTTCGGCTGGGCCAGGTGGCGGCGGCGCGTATGGGAGACGGAGACAGAGGTCCTGGCCTTTCTGCCTCTGGAGGCCCGGGGCTTGGCGCTCCGGGTGCGCCTCCGGGGCTCCCGGGAGGGGGACAGGCTCCGCTTCTGCGCCGCCCTTGCGGAGAATGCGGCGGGCAGGCCGGGGCTGTACTGCCGGCAGAAGCCCCTGGCGGCATGGGAGGATCTGCTGGCCGCAGAGACCGGCGGGGAGTATTCCGGGGGCGAAGGGTGCGTCGGGGCGGAGTATGCCGCCGGGGAAGGCCTGACCCTGGTGTTCGGCCTGCCGGAGGCGGCGGACCTGGCCCAGCCGGGCATGGCGGAGCGGGCGCTGGAACGGGTGCGGGAGCATTGGCGGGCGCTGACGGGGGCGGTGCGCCTGAGCAGTCCCAGCCCGGCTCTGGACGCCTATCTCAACGGCTGGGCCCTGTACCAGACCGCCGCCTGCCGGCTCCTGGGCAGAAGCTCCCTGTATCAGCGGGGCGGGGCCTTCGGCTTCCGGGATCAGCTCCAGGACGTGTGCGCCCTCTGCCCCTTCAGCCCGGAGACCGCAAAGGCCCAGATCCTGGCCGCCGCTGCCCATCAGTATCTGGAGGGGGACGTGATGCACTGGTGGCATGTCCTGCCCGCCGGGGACAGGGGCGTGCGCACCCGCTGCTCGGACGACCTGCTCTGGCTGCCCTACGCGGTGTGCGTATATGCGGAGACCACCGGCGACCGGAGCCTGCTGGAGGCTCAGGCCCCCTGGCTGGTTTCTCCGGAGCTGGAGGAGGGGGAGGAGGACCGGTACGAGGCCCCGGCGGCGGCGGGCGCGGACAGCCTGCTGGAGCACTGCCGCAGGGCCGTCCGGCTGGTGCTGCGCCGGGGCACGGGGGCACACGGCCTGCTGCGCATGGGCAGCGGGGACTGGAACGACGGCTTTGACCGGGTCCGGGGAGAGAGCGTGTGGCTCAGCTGGTTTGCCGCCCTGGTGCTGGAGCGCTTCGGCGTTCTCACCGGGGATGAGGCCATGCGCCTGGAGGCCCGCCGCCTGGCCGAAGGGGCGGAAAACGCCTGGGCGGGGGACCGGTATCTCCGGGGCTGGTATGCCGACGGCACGCCCCTGGGACGGCCGGGGGACGGGGAGTGCGCTGTGGATTCCCTGGCCCAGAGCTTTGCGGTGCTCAGCGGCTTCGGCGACCCGGAGCGGAGCCGGACGGCGGTGCGCCGGGCGGCGGAGCTGCTGCTGGACGGAGAGCACGGTCTTGTGAAGCTCTTTGCCCCGCCCTTTGACGGCCTCCGGGATCCGGGCTATATCCGCAGCTATCTCCCCGGGACCCGGGAAAACGGCGGTCAGTATACCCATGCCGCCGTCTGGCTGGCCGCCGCCTGCCTGCGCTGCGGGGAGACGGACCTGGGCTGGAAGCTGCTGGAGACCCTGCTGCCGGGGGAAAAGCCGGAGGAGAGCTACCAGGCCGAGCCCTACGTGCTGGCGGCGGACGTATACGCCAACGGGGATATGCCGGGACGGGCCGGCTGGACCTGGTATACCGGCGCTGCGGGATGGTTCCTGCGCACTGCCCTGGAGGAGCTCCTGGGTCTGCGGTTCAGGGACGGGGCGCTGCAGATGGGTCCCCGGCTGCCCGCGGGGTGGCGGGGATATGCGGCGGAGCTGCGGGCGATGGGAAGGACCTGGCGCGCGGAGGTCCCGCCGGGACCGGAGGACCCGGACGCCGGGAAAAAACCGGGGCCGGAGGCTTTACCGGAGGGGGAA
>JAEEGL017210463.1_pt1 | contig 12005 bp, 12 predicted proteins | sample 9134231 | NCBI WGS metagenome assembly JAEEGL01 (sample SAMN16246548, study PRJNA631951) | gut metagenome | biome: gut microbiome; feature: rumen; material: fiber-attached | host: Bos | place: Iran: Karaj | collected 2018-10
GCCGGTTTACCGGGGATGGGGCAGGTGATGCTTTTAAAAGGGGGATTTTTAAAATGAAAAAAGAAAATGAAAATAACAAAAAGAAATACGAAGTGATCTATGCGGATCCGCCCTGGAGATTCAGAGTTCATTCTGAAAAAGGGAAGGGCAGAAATGCAGAGAGACATTATCCGACCATGAAGCTGGAGGACATTTGTGCATTACCTGTTGCGGAAATTGCAGCGGAGAATTGTGCTCTGTTCATGTGGGTGACGTTTCCAAATCTGCGAGAAGCGTTTGCTGTTATTGATGCGTGGGGATTTAATTACAAGACAGTTGCATTTGTCTGGGTGAAGCAGAATAAAAAATCGGATACTCTTTTCATGGGCCTTGGATATTGGACAAGATCCAATGTTGAGATGTGCATCATAGCAACCAAAGGACATCCAAAAAGAATCGGCAGGGATGTTCATCAGGTTATCATCAGCCATATCGAGGAACATAGCAAGAAGCCTGCAGGGACAAGAGAACGGATTGTAAATCTTATGGGTGATGTTCCAAGAGTTGAACTGTTTGCACGACAGAAGACTCCCGGCTGGGATATCTGGGGCAATGAATTGGAAAATGATCTGGAGCTTGCTGCGTGATTAATGGGAATTACAATAACCCATGATGCGAAGGTAGATTATATGGCGCTAAAGTATTATGGGACTTGTTATATGAAATGATAAGCCAAAAGCTCGGCTGTGGATGAAAACATCTGTGGCCGAGCTTTTTTTATTCTTGAGTTTTTTTCTTCTTTTCTTTTTCTTCCGTAAGGGCATCAAGATATCCGGCAGTGATTATGCCAGCAGGAAGAGCAACTACAGCTATTCCGAACATTGAAGATATCATGGTTATGATCCTGCCGGCAGTTGTTATCGGATAAATATCTCCATATCCGACTGTTGTCAGGGAAACTGTAGCCCAGTAAATTGCATCAAATAGTGTTTTGAAAGAATCTGCTTCTACATTAAAGATAACCAAAGCCGATACAAGTATGTATCCGATTGCAAGAGTACAGACTGCTATCAGAGCATCTCTGGAATTGCTGATAACCTTGGCGATTATACTTATGCTCTTTGAGTATCGGAATGCTTTAAAAACACGGAAAACTCTGAATGTACGCACTATACGGAACAGCCTAAATAATTTGAAACCAGGATTGATGACAGTTATTGTTGGGAGTATTGAGATAAGGTCTACTATTGCCCAAGGTGTAAATGGATACTTTACAAAAGCAATGGCAGAGCGTTCCTTTAGCTTGTAGTCAGCTGTTATCAATCTCAAGGCATAGTCAATAATGAAAAGGATGGTCGTGATGATATCTGTGTAGTGGAAGAAACGAAACGACTGCTTGAAGCCAAGAGGGATTATGCTTACTATGATGGCGAAAAGCATGACTGCATCATAAATAGAACTGACTTTATCATCTTCTTCTGAAATTTCTACTATTTCATAAATGCGTTTTCTCATACAATAATATCTCCCATATCGTTTTAGATGGCTAACCATAAAGCCCAATACATGATACTATTATAATGTATAAATCATATTTTCTGCGAGGGTGCTTATGAAGATAATTGATATGACATGTCCACATTGTGGGGCATATTTAAAAATTGATAGTGAAAAGACACAGGCATATTGTGAGCATTGTGGTGCCAAACTTGCCATAGATGATGAGGTTCAGCATATCCAATATGATAACGCAGAAGAAGCTGGATATAAGTTTGAAAAAGGAAGGCAGCGTGCACAGGAAGAAGCAAGGAAATCTGCCACCCAGCAATATTCTTACAATACATATAACCCAACACCTCAGAATAACAAGCCTAAAAGAAAAACATGGCTGTGGGTATTGGGATGGATATTCTTCTTTCCTGCGCCAATCATGGTTCTCATATGGAGAAAAAAGAATACCTGGGATATCAAGGTAAAGATAGCTGTCACAGTAGCCTTTTGGGTGGTTTTCTTTGCTATTGGAGCGGCCAATAACGACAGTAACAATACTGAGACTTCACCAACCGATAGTAGCACTATTGAAGTGAGCCATGAAAAAGAAACGCCTGCAGAAGCAGAGAAATCTGTTAACGAGGATACGAAAACTGAGTCAGGCACTGCCAAAGAAGAAACAGATACTGTGGAGCAGAATGTACAGTATCCACTTCAAGAGTTCGTAAAGTCTTACATCGACAGAGGCAGGGTGGATAATATTGAAGAGTTGACCAAAGAGAACGGGCTTTATTATAACAAGAAAAACACAGGTGTAAGCACTTATTATAAGGTTGCCCTAACAAAAGATGATGCAAAAGCAACAAGCCTTAGCGATCTGACCAAGGGTGATTACTGTGTAGTTATAAATGGTTCGGGCGAGAGCCTTACTTATTATAACAATGTAGATTATATAGAGATCCTGTATTCTGACGATAATGGAATCGCCCTCTATGATAAATCCAGATTAACTCCATTCGAAAATGGTACGATGCGGCAGGAATTTGGCTCGATTGAAGAGGCTTTTGCGTATAAAACAGAAGTTGAATCCGACATCAGTAAATTAGAAGAGTTTTATTTCAATGCACAGATAGGAATGACTGCAGACGAACTGGAAGGATTATTAGAGGAATATGGACTTCAGAAACATTATAGAAGATCAAATAGTGATGACGGATACATTTCTTATGATGGAGTTGAGAACTATGATTATGGTACATGCATCCAGTTTGTACTTCGAGACGTGCTGACAGATCTGGATTATTACGATTACTTCGTATACAACAAATACGGTCTTCATGTGGAATACATCATGGACAGTCAAGCGAGCAAGAGAAGTGGTGAATATGCTGAACCAGGATACTATATAGTTGGTGGAGAGTCTCCAGAGTACTTCGAAACAGCGGAAGAGGCAATCACAAAGCTTCATTCATACAGACTCCAGTAAGGAAGAAGATTTAATTGTGATTTTTATAAAAGCAGCGAGGGATAAACCCTCGCCGGGACGATCAGCACTCCTTCTTATTTTATTTTGTCTAAGATCTTTATATGAGCCTTGATCAGAGCATAATACTTTTCACTGCTTTCTTTTCCATATTTGGCCTGCAGGGAAGATCGGAAAGAATTGAGATTCTTTTTCTTCTTCCAGGTTTCAGTTACAAATTTGGGAAAGTCCGATGGCATTGCAACTTTGCTTTTGGCATGTGCAAAGACTATTTGGCAGTATGATTTCTGTTTGTCTGCAAGGCTCTTCTTTTTGTGATTCGCAATGAATGTGTTGTAAGTTGCATTCGACTTGAATGCATTATAATATGTGCTGCCTTGCTTTCCATAGATCTGTTGCAGCGACTCGTGCAGCGGCTGCAGCTGATCTCTTCCCAGAATATAGAGAATCTCTGTTGCATCTTCCGGAATATTATCGTCAGCGATATTTTCAGGAGCTGATGTAACTTCCTCTGTATCCTTGGTAATCGGAATGGATTGTTTGTTTGTGGAATGTTGCTTCTGCATGCAGGCTTTTCCAGGAATACGTCTTAATGCAATGTCTCGCTCTTTCCAATACTTAACAACTGCATCATATCCGGTGTCATTGGTAACGATGATAAACTCTTCATCACCTATGTCATGGACACGGTATCCAAGCTCTGTGCATAACTGGAAATCAAGTGCGTTGTTACCCTCGCAGCATTCGATGAATGTCACATCTTTAGGTGAGTTTTTAAGTGTGATCAGATTTTGATAATTCATATGCGGACTCTTCGCGGTATAAAAAACAAGAATCTCATCTTCTTTTGCAACAGTATCAAGCAGAGAAATCCAATTATCGCCAACATTTTCACTGTCAATAAAATATTTTTTGCTCATTAGTACCCTGGCTGATCGAACAGAACCATTATACTATGATAAGTCTTCTTTGACACTATGCCGCAGTGAAGCTGCATAGATACTGACTCGGAGAGCTGTCATTTTTATGGGACTCATCTTATGTCATTAATAGAGTGTAAAGTGGAAAGAAAAACAATCGGGGGCGATGATGAAGACAACGGAAAAAGTAATTGTGAGATTAAAAGAACTTATTGATGAAAATGGACCTGGCTATATTACTGAAAAGCCATATGATGTATACAAAAAGATGACAGAAGCAGTTCCTGAAGCGAATATAATAGCCGGTGCAATTCTTATGATGATTTCTTGTGGGATTTGGCAAAGTGCAATACTTGCCGAGGACTGCACAAAAATGTCTGGTCAAATTCAAAAATGTTGTTTTAATAAAAAAATGACAGGTCAGCTGACGGAAGTGATACAAAACCTTTATTCCGCGGACAACAAAACAGAATGGAAAAGCAGAAAAAATGAAGGACTTAGGAAATTCCGAAAGGTCGATCATACTTTTAAGTGGGAAGGATTTTCTGTATGGGATGCCGGCAATGGAACGGTAGATTGTTACTATAACGCTGATATAATGCTTCGTCCGGTAAAGCCGCCTATTAAAAATGCAACGCTTGATAAGATGCTTAAGAAAAATCCATTTATGAATGAAGATGATATTTTCAAGTACTATGAAAAGGATCTTAAACAGTATTTAGATTCTGAATTTGAAGAATACTGCAATTGTGATGATTATTATCAGCCTGTAGTTAAGGATTATGATATGGAATATGATGTTAAGGACTGGTGCAGTAAAAATGGATTTGAAATTATATCGTGCGAGGGCGAAGGTAACGATGGAGGATATGAACCCAAATTCATAAGGAGATGGTAACATGCATTGACCAAATCGGTTGAATATTTAAATGAAACCTGAATTATGTTAAAATCATATGGAAGTTTTAGCTCATTGCTAAAGGGAAGAGAAGTGGTGAAATATGTGCACAACTATTGAATTATTTGCGGGTGCTGGTGGATTGGCACTTGGTGTGGAAAAAGCTGGTTTTGATACTTTGGGTCTGATAGAGTTTGATGCAGACGCATGCGAGACTTTAAAACTGAATAGACCGGAATGGAATGTTATTCATGATGATATTGCGAACATTTCATGCCTTGATCTGGAGGAATACTTTGGAATAGAAAAGGGTGAACTGGATCTGTTATCTGGCGGGGCTCCGTGCCAGGCTTTTTCTTATGCTGGAAAGCGCCTGGGATTTGAAGATACCAGAGGCACACTTTTTTACCATTATGCTGTTTTTCTTCAGAAACTTCAGCCTAAGATGTTTTTGTTTGAAAATGTACGCGGACTTCTTAGTCATGATGGTGGAAAAACATATCAGACTATGCTGAATGTTTTTGAAGATGCAGGGTATGAAATCCAGAAGCAGGTTCTTAATGCTTGGGATTATGGAGTTGCTCAGAAAAGAGAGCGACTTATAACTGTTGGTATAAGGAAAGATCTTGCAAATGACCTACACTTTGAATTTCCTAAGCCGCATGACTACAAACCGGTATTGAGAGATATTCTTAAGGATGTTCCAGATTCTCCATATACCCCATATGGAGAGAAGAAGAAGAGAATCTTTGAAATGGTCCCTCCGGGTGGTTATTGGCGCGATATTGATCCTGAAGTTGCAAAGGATTATATGAAGAGCTGTTGGTTTATGGAAGGTGGAAGGACTGGAATACTAAGGAGGCTCAGCCTTGATGAACCTTCACTAACCGTTTTGACATCACCTTCTCAGAAGCAGACTGAGCGATGCCATCCGCTCGAAGCCAGACCGTTCACAATCAGAGAAAATGCAAGATGTCAGAGTTTCCCAGATGAATGGGAGTTTTGCGGAAGTATTATGTCACAGTACAAACAGGTAGGAAATGCAGTTCCTGTTAATCTGGCATATGAAGTGGCTGTGGAGATTAAGAAGACACTGGAGGCTAACGTAATTGCGCTGGGAGCTTGATTTTATAAAAGAAGACGATTTTGTCAAACATGTAGAAGATACAATTTCAAAGTATGGCGACAAGCTTGAGCCATACAATATAAAGAAGTTCAATTCAAACATCATAGACCCTGTGAAGATGATTTTTGATAAGACGGTATATCATGCCTCATGGGATGAAATAGTCAGCAATGAGATATTTAGACAGAGAGATAAGTCAAACAATAACGATATAGGATATTTTCATCAGAGAATATTCCAATACATTGATAAATGCCATGTTCCGGATAACGGAACTGAGGGCGGTTGGGATGTGATTTACAAAGATCCCAATGGTATTCTTCTTCCTGATGGGGATGTAGTCCATACGGTGTATGTTGAGATGAAAAATAAGCATAACACTATGAATTCCGCCTCTGCAGGAAAAACTTATATTAAGATGCAGGCTCAGTTATTAAAAGATGATGATTGCGTTTGTTTCTTGGTTGAGGCTATAGCAAAGAAATCGCAGAACATTAAGTGGGAAACTACTGTTAATGGTGAGAAAGTATCGCATAAACGCATACGTCGTGTAAGCATGGATCAGTTCTATGCGCTTGTTACTGGCGATGAAAAGGCATTTTATAAAACCTGCATGGTGCTTCCGGAAGTTATACAGAAGGTTGTATCAGAAAGTAAAACTGTAAAAGCACCAAAGGATAGAGTTGCTGATGAACTAAAAGCGATAGCTAAATCTACAAATATTGAACCAAATGAGCTGGCTATGGCTATGGCAATTTATATGCTTGGCTTCAGTACTTATTACGGCTTCAATGAAATAATTGATGGTGAGCAAGAGGGCAGGTTGCTTGACCGCATATATGCGTATGCTGATAAGCTGGATAAAAATAATTAGTAGAATGGGAGGCTATCCATATTAGAGTGGAGGTCTCCCAATTTTAATGCTCTGCCTAAGCATAATGACATAAGGTCTAGAATTCTGCAAAGAGGTGGAAGAAAAGAGAGATGAGAACGATTGAATTAAAACCAAGCACTGATAACTTGGTGCAGACATTTGTTAATGATTCTATTGGTCGCACAGCAGATCTGTGTTCTTTTGTAAAAATGCTTCAGAATATTGATGGAGCGTGCTCTATTGGAATAGATGGTAAATGGGGGACGGGTAAAACGTTCTTTGTAAAACAAAGCAAGCTGATACTTGATGCTCTTAATCCTAATACTCCTTTTTACAGTACTGAGCATGCCGAAAAAATGAAGGATGCTTTTTCACGTATAACAAAAGAACCGGATGAAGGTGTGCCGGTGGTGACAGCATATTACGATGCCTGGCAACATGATGATGAAAAAGAACCGTTATTATCGTTGTTATATGAAATCTTGAAGGATAACTATAATAGCTATAGCGATGAAAACAAAAGATCTTGGACAGATATTCTCTCTTCTATAGCTGGAGTACTGTGTGACAGGGATATAAACACTTTAGTCAAAGAACTAAAAGGCAATGACATATTTGCCAAGCAAAGACAGAATGAAGAGTTGGATGCACTTATAGAAAAACTGTTTTGCTCTTTTCTACCTGAAAGAGGAAACAAGTTGGTGGTCTTTATTGATGAATTGGATCGTTGCTCACCAGCGTTTGCGGTTAAACTCTTGGAAAGAATCAAACATTACTTTGTATTCGAAAATTTAATCTTTGTTTTTTCCATAAACTTTGGGGAATTACAGAACACTGTAAAGAATTATTATGGTGATGATTTTGATGCATGCAGATATATGGACAGATTTTTCGATATCAGGATGGAGATTCCGCCTATTGATATGTCAAAATATGTTCAGAGTATAGAAAGATATGGCAGTAAAGATTTAAGGCAAGCAGTTTGTGAAGAGGTAATCAGACAAATGAATATGGGTATGCGCGAGGCGTCTAGGTTTCTTCAGATGTCTAGGATTTGTGCATATAAATATACTGATGGCCAAAATTATGAAAAATATAAAATGAATACCCGTGATTATGGAATATCAAATCTTATTGTCTATTTTGTGATAGTTCCTATAACTATGGGATTAAAGATTACTGATACAAAACAGTTTGATGAGTTTGTACAAGGGAAAAGTCATATATGGTTGGAAAGAATAATACTTTCAGAATCGATAGGTGACTGGGTAACAAGCTTTTTGTTAAATAATAATGAAGTATATCAAAAAGTCGAAGGAAAAAATCAAGTTAGTGAGAAGCAGAAAATAAAAGATGTATATGATGCCATATTTGTTAAGACATACGAAGGATCTGGCGAATATCAAACAATTATAGGTAAAGCTCTTTTTGAAAAAGGATGTAAACAGAAGATTATGCGGACAATTAGCATGGTGTCTCCATTTGCTGATTATACAGTATAAAGGAAACTATTATGATATTATATTCATTTCAGGATGAACGGGCGGTAAAGGCAATAGAGGAGTTGTCAGATGATGAGTATCTGTTCTCGGATTTTGGGAAGAGTCATTTGCATCTTAATGGTGACCCCAATAAAGAAATAATGTTTGAGGCATACAGATGGATGGCAGAAAAGCTGGCTGCAAAGACGGATATCTATATGGATTCTAAGGTCGGAAAGGTTCCACCGATGCCGTGGTGGGCATGGTATAAGGTTGATGGTGAGAACAGGGACCCTGACCCGGATTATGAGATGACATCTTGGGGACGAGAAGATTTTTCGAAGGTAAAAACATACCTTCTGACATTGGAAGTACCAGATGACATAGTTCTTTTGTCTGATATCAATGCATTTTATTGCTGCCTTGAAGGGAAGCCATGTTTTGATTATTTGAGCGAAAAAGCTGAAGAAAAGGCTTTGAATGATTTTAATCGCAAGTCAGAAGAGTTTATGAAAACACATGACAGGGCACTTGGTGAGGAGGTGGAAAAAATAGTATATGATTCCTGGGAGAATGTTTTTATTGTAGACGGCACCAGGAGACTAAAAACTATAGAGACCGATGTTCCGTTTATGCCGATGATTGAGGAAAAGTACGATGTTCAGGCAGCTTTTTCTATTATGATGAAGCGCTTTGTCAAGGACATTATAGTAGTATATGAGTAAGGATATGTAATATGTGCAGCAGAGAACTTACAGAGGCCGAGAAAGCTGCTTATGACAGTATGGTTGAGGGTGCAAAACAGCTGACTCTCTTTGGAACAGAGGAAGAACTGGATCCTAGGGATTATATTTTTGAGTATCTCGATGAAGAAAACAGCAATTAGTCAATTGACGGTCAATTGGCGGTCAATGACAGAATAGGAAACAAGTATTAAAATGGAAATTTTTGATATAACTGACGATAAAGGTATTCCCACAGGGGAAACAGTAGCTAGGAGCGAAGCCCATGATAATGGCATTCCTCATAGGACAGCACATATCTGGGTAGTAAGGAAAGAGAACGGTGCTTATCAGGTACTTCTTCAGAAGAGAAGCTCAGATAAGGAGTCTTTTCCTGGAATGTATGATACTTCATCTGCTGGACATATCCAGGCAGGTGATGGTCCGCTGGAGTCGGCTCAGAGAGAACTTCATGAGGAACTTGGTATCATGGCACATGAAGGAGATCTGACTTTTGCCGGAAAATTCCACATACAGTATGAGAAGGAGTTCCACGGGAAGCTCTTCAAGGATAATGAGGTGGCTTTTGTCTATGTATATGAGAAGCCTGTGGATATTGAGAAGCTTGTTCTGCAGAAAGAAGAGGTCGATGAGGTTAGATGGTTTGATATAAAGGAAGTTCATGAAGGCTGCCTTCACAGGGATGGAACATTTTGTGTTCCGCTGGAGGGGCTTGAAACACTCATGAAATATCTTGGTGAAAAACAATGAATCAGGAACAACTTGTTAGCAAAGTGGGCAGCTCCATGTACCATCAGATAAATGATGTGGGCTATGCTACAGCTGTACAGACGCTTATGGATCTCCAGATTCTGTCAAAAGAGGATTATGAGAAATGGCGTAATGGCCAGGTCCCGTATCTTGAAAAGGTCTGTAAGATTAACCTGAAGAAGCTTGTAGGCGTTCTTCAGGAAATGAAGCGCTACGCTGGGAAGAATGATCTTAAGCCCAGCTACACGTTTTATAAGCAGTGGGGAAGAAAACATAAGACCACAATTCAGCTCAGGTTCAGCAAGACCGGCAGTGAGTACATTGAGAAGTTGTATGCTACGCATTATGTTAAGACAATAAAAGAATCAAATTAAAAAGACAGCCGTTTGGCTCGGTTAGGGGACCGTGTCTAGAATTGATCCCAGGCTCTCGACTGTCTCTGGATACTATAACAGATACTGACATATTTGAACATATCATATAAGATACTTTTTTGCTGGCTTATTAGCCAGCTTTTTTAATGCAGTTGACAAAATGCACTCAATGTGCGCATAATAATTACGCAAATTGTGCGCTTATTATCATGCAGGGGATGAACAAATGGTATATAAAGAGCCTATGTCTCTGTTTCTCAGAGATGACGAAAAATCAAAACTAAAAAAGAAATATTTGGATATAAACATCCAGGATGTTGTCAAATGCTTGTATGGAAAAGAAAGCCTTTCATCGCTATGTAATGGAAACTTTGCTGATGCGGAGATTTTTCTTGCAGCAGCAGGAAGGGCTGAACACTTTGATGACCTACAAGGTGCAATAGAAGAGTTTGTTTATAATGGAAATAAGGACGATGAGGATCTCAGGAAAAAGTTTTCATCTAGAAGAGTTAAGGAAATAAGAAAACATACTTCATTCTCACAGGAAAGATTTGCTGAAAAGGCAGGGATTAAGAGAAGAACGCTGCAGAACTATGAAGAAGGTTCGAGAATACCGTCAAGAATAATAGTAGACGTACTTAAAGATGCAGCTGTGGAGCATATAGATGAAATTGTATCAGTACGTAGGCTGGAGCTGGACATAGACATGTTGTCAGAGGAAAGCCGAGTTTTTCTTGAGATATCACGAAGACTTGTCCCACATTTTGCACTTGCAACGCCTATTGTTAATCATGTTGAACAGTCTGCACTTTCTCCGGAAATGTATTTTGTCAGTGTGGAGAATGACAACACTTCATTTGACCTGCTAGGGGATAGCTATAGAACTGACCGATATCCCGCAGACCTCGCAGCATGCGTATTATGTGCAATTGAGTTTGGGTGCAATGAACTTAAGTTTACATGCCATAAGGTAAAAGAACCTATTGCAGATACAAAGATAACAAGGCGTATAAGAAGTATCATGGAGGAACTCCCTGAATGTGAGGACAGGAAGGAAGTAATGAAATTGATCAGGGAATATAGGGATGATATGGCTTCAGGTGATCCAGAGAGAAGGAAGAAATGGTTCATGTTTGGAATAGATACACAAGAACTGGCTAAGAAGCTTGGAAAAAGTGAATTTGATATCTGATGATATTACATACAGAGATTATTCAGCCGCTGCACGTGATGTGTGGCGGTTATTTTTTTCAAAAGTATCATAGATACTGGCTTTTTGCTGGCATTATTATTGGACTCGTCAGCTGATATAAATATGTTATAGGGGAAAGTACGCCCTGCGTTAGGTCCATAATGAGGGCTGGCGGGCTTGTCCAGGAGGGATTCAGAGAATCCGGTATGAAATCACTTTGATTGTTTCCGTAGAATCCTTCGTATAGCCCGGTCTACTTTTTGCCCGACAAAAAATATTATAGAGCTGCTGTTTAGCCATACTTTAAGGGGAATACCTGGTTCTGCGGAACTGGGTTATTTTTTTGCCCTTAAGGAGGTGGTGATACATATGATTGTGCGGCCATGATGCGTAACTTAGTGGTCTGATAACGTGATTATTCACCTCGGCTGCATAAGAGTTTTTATTTTGAATTGCTGGATTTCCAGAAACTTGATGCTCAATATTAGTAATGACTTACTCGCATAAGATATGAAAAACAGTGAACTAGATGAGGATTTGATAATGGCAAAAAGTTCACCAAAATACAAACGAACTTGTATAAGGCTGAGACTATGCAGACCACTTAAACACAATTAGAATACAAGTGCAAAGTGAGGAACGGACCATGACACAGGAAAAAATTGATAGTCTGATTGAAAATGCCAGAATAAAA
>JAEEGL010344611.1_pt1 | contig 12004 bp, 17 predicted proteins | sample 9134231 | NCBI WGS metagenome assembly JAEEGL01 (sample SAMN16246548, study PRJNA631951) | gut metagenome | biome: gut microbiome; feature: rumen; material: fiber-attached | host: Bos | place: Iran: Karaj | collected 2018-10
AAAATATTCAAGATGTAGATACTAGTACTAGTATAAATATATGTGATCATAGAACAAATTTAGATAATAGTAGAACATTTATATTCGGAATAGATAAAAAAAGAGCTATGACTAAAGCAAAAAAACTAACTTTTTAGTTAGTTTTTTATATTTTCAATAAATATTTAATTCTTTTTATTACTTTCTTTTCAATTCTAGATATATAACTTTGTGATATATTTAATTTATCTGCTATTTCTTTTTGTGTATAGTCTTTTTGATTATATAAACCATACCTCATAATCATTATTTCTTTATCTCTTTTAGGTAGTTTAGATATTTCTTTTTCTAATAATTCTTTATCATTTTTACTTTGAAAATCTTTATCAACTATATCTATTTCTGTTCCTAAAACATCTTCTAGAGAAAGTGCATTTCCTTCATTATCATAATTAAGTGTATCCTCAAGTGATACCTCTGTAATAGCTCTTTTGTTCTTTCTTAAAAACATTAATATTTCATTTGATATACATCGAGATACATAAGTTGCTAGTTTAATATTTTTATCTAATTTATATGTTTTAACTCCTTTTATTAAACCTATTGTACCAATACTTACTAAATCTTCTAAATCAAAAGATGTATTATCAAACTTTTTAGCAAGAAAAACAACTAATCTTAGATTATGTTCAATAAGTTTATTTCTTGCGTTTAAATCTCCTTGCATATTTTTAATAATATATTTAATTTCCTCTTCTTTTGACAGGGGTGGTAATAAACTTTCTAAGTTTGAAGCATAATAGCAATTATTAATATGTAGTAATTGTAATATCTTTTTTAATATATTAATCATTTAGTAGTTCCTTTCTTAGTTTATTATTTAATAAACAGTCTACTCCATCAATTCTTATTTTTGATTCACTTATTCCAAGCATTACATCTTTTATTATTTTATTATTTATATAAATATTTTTAATTTTTATACATTTTAACAACACTGTATTATTTAGTACTTGGATTGGAATAATATGGTAGTATTTAATATTAAAATCTATCAATTCTTTATTAATTACTATTATTGGTTTTAAACTTATAGGATCTATAATATTATTGCCTGTATCTAAATACCCTACTGCATTAATTATATGTGTATCATTTATATTTATTACTACATTATAATAATTATTGTATTTTGTTTTATTATTATATTGAATTATGTAAATTGTTAATAATATAGGAATTATTAACATCGTTATTATATAATTAATATTATTTAAATAGCAATAATATATAAAGCCACCTAAAATAATGGATATCATATAAAAGTAACTAAGATTAATGATGGTATATTTAAGATTTTTATATCTAAATGATAGAACATTCATTAATAAAGCAAGTATTATTTTAAAAATAGATAATAATATGTAATTAAATTTAAATATAAGCATAATTATAGATAGTTCTCCAAATAAGGAAGATAATAATAATCTTTTTTTATTTGTATTTCTCTTTAATATTATAGCTATTACATTTAAAATTAATAAATCGTAGACGAAATTTAATGTTATTAATAAATCAATATAAATAATCATATTATTATTTTATATTATAGTTATTAAATATTTTGTCACAATAAAAGACTTATGATTAACTCATAAGTCATTAGTTATACACATTCTATATATGTATCAGATAAACATCTTATTACACAGCAACAACTTAAATCCATAGTAAATAAAGAATTAGTACTTACATAAGGATAAAGGCTTGTTGCATCTGGATTTGGTGCAAGTACTCTAAATGTTGCAGCATTTCCTTCTATTTTTTCTACTCTAAACACAGTTGAACAAGTTTCAGATGCTGCAGTACATGCATCAGTGTTATCTTTTGTTGTTGGCATAGCCCAAGGTTGACCATTTGCACAGCATGTATAAAGCATTACTGGTCTGGTATTACATCCTAAACAAGTTGGACCTCCGCCTAAAATTGGTCTATCACAAGAGTCTACGCAAGCATCATTTCCACAAGCACTTTTTTGTAAAGCTAGTATTACTTTTAATATACCTGCAATTGAATTGTTTGTGTTTTCATTGCAATTATTCACATTATTCACCCTTTCATATATTCTTTAGTATAATTTATGATTATTTATAATATTTTGTAACTACTTTTATTTTTTTAAAATCTATAGTATAATTAATGTGGTGATAAATATGGCTATGCAATTATGGCAATATGCAATAATTATTTTTGTATTAATAATTATTTCATTAGTAGTTTTAAAACTAAAACAAAAAGATTTTAGTAGTGAAGTTAATAAACTTATTCAATACTTAGGTGGTAAGGATAATATTATTAATGCTGAGGTTAATATGTCTAGATTTAAGGTTATCTTAAAGGATATAACTAAGGTTAATAAAGATGGCATTACTTCTTTAGGAGCACAAGGCATTGTTGAAATTGATAATCAATTAAAGATTATATTTGGTAAAGATGCAAAACAATTAAAAAAATATATTGATGATATGATGTAGAGTTTTTACTCTACTTTTTTATTTCTATAATATTTTTAACATCATTTATATTTATCCAAGAATTATCTAATGTTAATAATCTATTATTATATAAGTAAATAATACTATCATTAATAATTTTATTATCATTGAGAGTTATTAAATATCTGTGATTAAATAAGTATTTATCCTCAGATAATATTTCTTTAAAATCTATTATATTTATATTATTAACTATTGCTTTTTCTTGATAGTTTTTTAAATCCTTATTTATTTTGTTTGCATATACTTTTGGTAAATCATTCATTATTACTCTCCTTTTATTTATTTTATGATTTAAGTTTAATAATTATTACAATGGATATAATAAAAATATGAAGAAGCAATATATTATTTTTATACCTATTTTCATTCTTTTTACTATAAGTTTATTATTTTTACCCAATAATTTAAGATATAAACAATTTATATGGATAGTTTTATCTATTATTATTTCTTTAGTTGTTGGTAAGTTAAAAATAAACAAAGTATTGAAGTATAGTCTTATATATTATGTTATTTGTATTGTTTTACTTTTGTTAGTTTTATTCATAAACAAATTTACTAATGGCTCTAGAGGTTGGTTAAGTCTTGGTTTTATTAATATTCAACCATCAGAATTAATAAAAATAGCATTATTATTATTTAATATACGTTATAAAAAGATGAATCTTATTATATTTAATATAATAAATATTTTACCGATGATTCTTATATTTTTAGAGCCTGATACCGGTGGTGTTATATCATTATTAATTATATATTTATTCTTTTTATTTAAAAGATTAAATATAAGACAAATATTGTTTGTATTAGTGTTTTTGTTTATTATATTGTTATTATTTATTTATTTGATAATATTTAATAATGAATTAATAATTAAAATATTTGGTCCATCAATAATATATAGATTAAATAGATTAAGTAGTTTTATTAATGATGATAGTATTCAAAGTACTAATGCTCTTATTTCTATTGCTACATCTAAATTATTATATTTTCCAGAAATGTTTAATGATTTTTTTATTTCATATATTTTATGTAAATCTATTTATTTTATATTATTAATTATTTTATGTACTGTTTTTATTTTAATAATATTACTAAATAAAAATACGATCATATCTAGGATCGCATTTTATATTATTTTTATACAATGTTTTTATAATTTAGCTATGAATTTAAAAATAGTTCCAGTAGTTGGTTTACCATATTTATTTTTGAGTTATGGTGGAAGTCATATTATTTCAACAATGATTTTAATTGGGTTATCTATTAATAAGGGTAATAGTAGTAAGGTCGAGGCATAGGCCCTTGATTTACATATACTGGTCTTGGTCTTGATATTCCTACCACTGCTGATCCTGCTAATCCTCCTAAAAGAAATGGAACAAAAAAGCCTCCAAATCGATCTTGATTATAATAAAAGAAATCATTATACATAAAAAAACTCCTTTCATAATATTTTATGAAAAGAGTTTATTTTGTTTAATTATTAATTTCTTTTGAACATTCCTTTAATTTTATCAGTAAATGCTCCAAAGTTTAGATAAATCTTATAACCCATTGCTCTTAAAACTAAGTATGCTATAGCAAGAATAATTAGGATAATAACTACTATAGTTAGGAAAGTATTTCCACCTTTTCCAACCATTTTTACATCAATTAGATAATCAGTGTATGAGTTATCTTCTGCTGTTACTCTTACTTTAACTTGGCTTCCATTTTGTAAGTCTTCGTTTCCTTCAATTGAAATTGTTGCTTTACTATCAGCTGGTGTAGCATAAATAACTAATGATTTAATTCCTTCTTTTACACTAACTTTATAATTAGTATTTTTAGCATCAAATTTTATTTTATATCCTTCAATAGATAGATCTGCTAAATATGAGTCATGTGAAACTTCAATATCTTCATTTTTTCTAATTAAATAAATTGTATATGTATGAGTATATTGTCCGTCACTTGATGTTACAACAACTGTTATTTCATTTAATTTATCAGCTTCAATATTTTCTCCACCTGTTACTACTACTTCATCATTAGGATCTTGTGCTTCTGCAGTAACAACTGTGTTAGTAACGTCATATGGTACTGTTACATTGTAATCCCAAGTTTTAGGATCAAATTCAATTTTTCCTGCACTTAATTCTAATTTTTTAAGTAGTGCGTGGTTATCTTCTTCAGCAGCTTGTTCTTCATTACCATCTTTAATGAATAATAATGAATATGTTCTTACTCTTCCAGATTGACTTTTTACTTTGATTGATTCTCTAGTAGAATTACCAGTAATTTGAATTTTTCTTGGGCCATAACCTTCAACAAATGATGAATTTGCATCACTAAGTGCGGCATTTATATCAAGAGATTCAACATCCTTATCAATATGAACATTATATGAATTTGTTAAAGAATTAAATTCTGGAGCTAAAGATCCTTTTGATACACTCAAATTTGATAATGTATTAACTGATGATCTTTGATCTGCTCTTTTAATTTTAATTGTATATGTATTAACTGTATTACCATCTTGTGTTTTAATTTGTACAGTATTTGTTCCATAGTTTAAAGCTACAGATCTTGGTCCATAACCATTTACAAATGATGCACTAGATTTCATAAGTGTTGCACTTATTGTTACTTGTGTTGCATCTGTTGTTACAGCGTAAGTATATGTACTTGGTTGAAATCCTGGTGTTAAAGTTCCGCTTGAAACGGATAATGATGATAATTTTGCATTTGAATTTGATGCAGAACTTGGTGTTGATCCTCCACCTGATCCAGATGACGAACCACCACTAGATTGAACTTTAACGCACTTATAATTGTACGCTTTTCTACAATATCTAAATGGTAAGCCATATGTTTCTGCTCTTTTGTTTGAACAGTCGTTAGCTGTTATTGTTGAATATGCTGCATCTATATTATATCCTGCAGCACAAGATGCATCAGTTGCATTACTTACAGGAATTTCAGTTCCATTACTAAACTTACGATAGCATCTTTCATATCTTCCAGTTCCTGTAGCATTAGTTACAGTTGGATCATCTGAACATGAATTTGTTACATTTATTTTGTATGGATCAGAAGTACTACTAGTTGTTTTTACCCAAATATAATATAAGCCATTTGGTATTGTAAGGTATTGTCTACTTGATGAAGTAGAATATGATTCACCGTTTGTACCATTAGCATCTTTTGTAATAAGATATCCAGTTATTGTTTCACCCTTTGAATCTACTGTTACTAAGTATAAATCCCTAGTTCCTGCAGTTTCAAATTGTTCAACAACGCTTGTAATGACAGGTTTTGCCATTGCACTTGAACTAAAAATAAATAAAGTTCCTAAAAATAATAACAAATAATTGATTTTATTTTTCATTTTTAACACCTACTCTTGTTATAATGATAACATTTATTGAGTTTTTTTACAAGATAAACATAAGAAAAAATAGATACAAAATTGTATCTATTTGGTTATTACTTAGTTTTTTCAGAATCTTTTAATTTTTCTAATGTTGCTTCTAAAGTTTTAATTGTTTTTTCCTTAACTTTTTGTGCTGATTTTTCTAATACTGGAGTTCCTTTTACTTTTGCATATTCAACAAGTTCTTCAGCTTTTTTTCTAATATTATCAGCTTGTTTTTTAGCTATTGATGCAACCTTTTCTTTGTCTAATTCTCTTATTTCATCCTTGATTTCATCAATTCTATCCATTACATTTTGTTTAACTTCTTCAATATCTACTTCTTTTAGTTTATCAATTAGTTCATTTAAACTTTTCTTTAATTCTTTTCTTGTTTCTTCACCAGATTTTGGTGCAAATAATACTCCAAGTCCTGCTCCTACAGCAGCTCCTAAAATAAATTTTCCTAATCCTTTTTTCTTACTCATAAATCTTCCTCCTCTTCTTTATTTTTCTTAGATTTACGATGTACTAAACTTGAAACACCACTAACAATTGAATCAACAATTTTCATTGTAACTTCATTTACTTTGTCTGTTGCAAAATCAATTGCTTTAAATATTCCATTTAATGAGTCTACCTTTTGAGATATACTTTCAGTTAAATGATTCATATTGTTAATTAGTGTTACGCATTTAATACCAATAATAATTGCTATTATTAAAACTGTTATTAATAGTAAATATATGATTATTGGTAATAACATTGCTAAAAATTCATAGAACATTAGTTATCGCCTTCTTCCTGATACATTGAATCTATTAAATTAAATAAATCACTTTCAATCTTTGCTTCATTCACTTCAATATCTTCTTGTTCTGGTGTTGTGACTTCCTCTTCTACTTCTTCTTTAATTGGTTCTACATCTTCTTTTTCTAATTCTTTTTCTACATCTTCAATTTTTGGTAATGGAGTTGTTATTTCTTCATTATCATCTATTGTTTCTATATTTGGAAGAATAATATTATCTGTTGGTTCTTCATCAAATGATGTTATTTTGATATCATCTAAAGAATCATCTTCAAGATTATTTTCTATTTGATCTAGAGTTCCAAAAGCTTTTTGTCTTACAGCATCTATATCTAATATTTTAGGTAAAGTACCTTCAGATGATGCTGTTGGTAAAATATCATCTTTTGTATAATTTTTATCTAATATACCGTATACTGGAGAAATTACTGGTGTAGGTTTAAATTTATGTGTTTCTTCTCTTGGAAGTCTAACCTCAACCTTTCTTTCTTCATAAGAACGTCTATTTTGTCTTTCTTTTTCTTCTCTTGCTCTTCTATCTCTTTCTAATAATCTATTTTTATTTATAGCAGCAATTCTATCAAATTCTTCTTCATCAAATGATTGAAAAGGAGACTTTTGAACAGGTCTTATTTCTTCTTTTACTTCTTCTACTTTTGGCTTTTCTTCTTCGAATTTATTAAGATTTTCTTCGATTCTAATATTATTGAATCTAGAAATTTCTTCTTCAACTTTATCTTTTTCCTTTTCTTCTTCAATTTGATAATCATCTTTTTGAATTAAAGGAATTTCAGTTGTTTCTTCTTCCTCAGTAAATAGTACATTTTTTATTTTATTAAATAATCCCATATTTATACACCTTTCTTACTTTATTAAATCTGGATCATGAATTGTTTCTTCTTGGTTATCATTTGATGATCCAACATTTAAATATGTAGTTTCTTTTTTCTTAGCTTGGAAAATATCAAATGTTTCTTCATTGAATTCTAAAACATTGTCTCCAATTATACTTGATAGAATGTCTGAATTATACTCAATACTTGATAAAATAATCATTGCATTTGTAATTGCATATTTTATATCTTGTTCTTCTACCATTACTTCTATTTTAGCATAATTATACATGATTTCAACTAAATATTTTTTATTATCCTGTAAATTAATTTCTATATATCCGTATTTATCTTCATGATTAATTATTTCAGAATAATAAGCATTATTGTCTTTTTTGTATTCATTTAAAACTCTATTATAATAAGATACTACATCAACATATAGGAAATATCTATATTTTGATGATTGTAATACTTCATTATAATCTGTAGAATTCATTGATGCTAATCCGTTTGGTGCATAATATTTATATCCTGTTCGATATTCGTTGTTTATACTATATTTACTATTTACTACTTCATTAACTATATTAGAATAATCTATTTTTTTAATTGAAGTACATGAAGTTAAAAGAAACATAAATATTAATAATAATATTTTTTTCTTCATTTATTCTCACCTACTTTAATTATTATATCAAATTAATCAATAGTTTAAAATAACTATTTTTTAATAGCCTTTAAATAATTAATTTTTATTCCTTGTTTAGCAAATTTATCTTCATATTCAGTACAGACATTATCAATATCTGTACTGTGTAAATCTAATGATATATCTTCGATAATATATCCATGATTTGTTAAAGATATAATTGATGATTCAAAAAGAGATGTATTATCTGTTTTTTGGATAATAAGTGGCTTATTCTTATATATTTTTTCATATATATCTAAAAATATTTCACTAGTTAATCTTCTTTTAGCATTTCTTTTTTTAGGCCATGGGTCTGAAAAGTTAAGATATATACAAGATATTTCTTTATCAAATACTTCATTTAATTCTAATGCATTAATATTAATTAATTTTAGGTTAGGAATATTTTCTGATTCCAATTTTTTTAGTGCTCTTGCTATTACGTTTGTGTGTAATTCTAGCCCAATAAAATTAATATCAGGATATTTCTTAGCCATATTAATAATAAAGTTACCTTTACCCATACCTATTTCAAGATGTATTTCATTATTGTTATTAAATAGTGTATTAAATTTGCCTTTATATTCTTTTGGATTATTTAATAAATATGTAGAATTATCTACTATTTCTTGTGTATTTTTTAAATTTCTAATACGCATTTTTTTACTTCCTTTCATATAATTTATTAGGAGGATTTAATATGTTAAGAAACCGTAATTCTTTTTTTCAAGAATCATCTTATGCTCAGCAAAATTATGTGCCTGGAATGGTTCCGTACTATTCTTCAGGTTCACAACAAAGTTATGTTGGACCTTATCCTAATAATCAAAATAATTTTGAGGATTATGAAAGTAGATTATCTAAACTAGAAAGACAAATTAACAGATTAGATGCTAGAATATCAAAACTAGAAAATAAACAAATTGAAAGTATTGATTCTAGTACTAATATGTATATGCTCTAACTTACTTGAATGTAAGTTTTTTCTTTATTCTATCAATCATTTGTTGTCCGATAATATCTTTTACTAATCCTAATTTAAATGATATAAATATGTATACAATTCCACCTACTATACTATTAATTGCAATATATATTAGGCAAGATAGTTTTGATTGTAAATCAACTTTTAATACTAAACCTAATAGTAATAAAACAATTACCATTGATGCAATTGGAACTAACATTTTACATATTGATTCAAATGTTTCTTTATAATTAATTTTATGTTCTTTTTTAATAATTGTTAAAGCAATTATTGATGCGCAACTATAACCAATTATACTTGATATTAATGCACCTAAATATGCTGGAATGCCAATATTATTACATAATAGCATTAATGGTACATCAAGAGCAGCATTAACAACAAATCCTGTTATTGATGCTATATATACTGTTTTAAATTTGTTTAGTCCTTGAACGATAGATGATGTTACCATATAAACATTTAGTGCTACTGCAGAGAATACTGATAAGCTAAGAATTGAAGAACCTATTATGTCTTCTCCATAGAATATTGACCAAACACTTGATGATAAATATGATAAACCTACTGCCATTGGTAGGGATATAAATAGGATCATTTTTAAAGAACTATTAATTCTTTTTTCTACTTCTTTCCATTTTTTAAGTGTATATGCTTCAACAATTGTTGGTATTAAACTAATTGTCATACCCATAGCAATTGAATTAATTATCATATTAATCTTTGGTGCCCAAGTAGATATAGCTGTTGCCATATGTTCAACTGTTAGTCCATCAAATCTTAGAAAATTCATTGTTTCAAGAACAAGTTTCATATCTATAAGATTATAAAAAGACGCTACTGTATTAATGATTATAAATGGAACAGCATAAGAAATAATTTTCTTTGTTATTTCTTTATTAGTTATTTTATCCTTTTTAACATTTTCATTTAAACCAAATTCTTTTTTATTTTGATTCATTTTAAATTTAATATATGCATATGTTACTAGACCACCACCAAAGGCACCTAATAAAGCTACATCAACACCGACTGCATATCCTAGATTTAAAACTTTAATTGCTACAAAACTTCCAATTAAAACTATAGCTATTCTTACTACTTGTTCAATAATATTTCCTATTGATGGAATATTTATAATTTTATGTCCTTGTAAATATCCTTTTGTAACACTAAGATATGGAATAACAAGTATAGCAAGAGATACACAACGAATTGCAGTTGTAACATCGTCAATTGTGTTACCACCAGATATATTCTTTAGTAAGAATGTTGCTAAACTTCTTGCAAAAATAAATAAGATAATAAATATTGTAATTGACATAAATCTCATAAATGCCATTGCAATCTTATATGATCTTTGTTTTGCATCCATCATTTTTAATGTATTGTATTCATTAGTTATTTTAGACATTGCTATTGGGAAACCTATTGTAGATACATCTAAAAATATATTATAAATTGTATATGCATATGCATATAATGCACTTCCTTCAACTCCAATTACGGCATAAAAAGGAATTACATACAACATACCCATAATCTTAACTATAATAATTGCTAATGTTGCAATAAATGTACCTTCAATAAACGAACTTTTTTTCATATTCAACCACTTACTTTTCATTGTACCATACCATTGCACTAAAGCAATAAATCTGTTCCTCACCAAACAGTGATGAAGAGATACAGTACTTGATATCTATTATATCATAATTATCACTATTTAAAAATTGATTTAGGGATATTTCTAAATCTTTTTCTGATTCTTCATCAAATAGTTTTACTTTCATTATTATCACCTATTATATGTTAACAATATAATAATAAAAACAATGTCGAAAAAAGATAGCATATGCTATCTAATCATTTAATATATTTTTAACTACTTTATGTAAATATATTTTATATTCTGATATAGTTATATCCATTTTATGAGTTAATACAGAATATGCAGTTGCACTAAAGAATTCAATAATCATAAATAATGCTATTTCAGGTTTTTTAATTTTATTTTCTTTAGCCCCAGTCATAAACATATCATATATTTTTAATGTATCTTTTTCTATTAAGCTAGATATTTTATCTTGATATAAGCCTAGTGATAAATCTTTAGATATAAAATTTAAGATTCCTACTTCGCTTGCCATAGAATCAATAATATAATCTAAAATAAAATTAACTTGATCTTCAAATTTTTTAATCTTATGTTTAGATAATTCATCTAAAGCATTATTAAATAATTCTTTAGATTTTTCTACAACCAATTCTTCTTGTAATTTATATTTATCTTCAAAGTATAAATAGAATGTTCCTTTAGCTACTCTAGCTGCATCTACTATATCTTGTATAGTAGTTTTATTTATACCTTTATGTATAAATAAATTATATGCACTTGTTAACAATCTATTTCTTTTATTTTCTTCCATATCAATCACTTCTCTTGCAATAAAAATAGCACATATTGTACATTCAGTCAATATAAAAAATGTAATATTTATAAAGGTTTTATAATACAATTATAACAAGTATTGACTTTTGGTCAGTTTAGTGATATTATACTACTGACTTTTGGTCAGTTTAGTGATATTATACTACTGACTTTTGGTCAGAAAGGATGAGAATATGAAAAATATAAGTAAAAAGATAGTTAAACATAAAACACTTATATTAATTATTGGTCTTTTACTTTTAATACCTGCTATGATTGGTATGGTTAAGACTAAAATTAATTATAATATT
>JAEEGL010922018.1_pt1 | contig 12004 bp, 11 predicted proteins | sample 9134231 | NCBI WGS metagenome assembly JAEEGL01 (sample SAMN16246548, study PRJNA631951) | gut metagenome | biome: gut microbiome; feature: rumen; material: fiber-attached | host: Bos | place: Iran: Karaj | collected 2018-10
ATTGAGATTCGGTTGGTTTCCACTCAGAATGGATGAACTGGATTATCTGTTTGAGGAAAACATTCAAGTGGAGGAAAAGACGCTTATGAGTATCTTCAATTTGATGCTGTCCAAAGGCATGATCTTCCCCAATTTTTGGTACAATGAGAATAATTTGTCGCTGGATTCCTACCACCTTGCTGTCTGGATGGAGTATATGAGTTTCGGGTGTTATAACTATACATCGGATATCTCCATCACAAACAATGGGGACGACACCTATACCATTGTGATGCTCGATGAGTATGAGGATCGTTCATACGAGCAATATCTCAACGAGGACATGTCGAATTGGGATGAAGTGGAAGAACTGATGGGTGCCGCTGAGGCCACAGTCACCAATAGTGAATATCTGTTTAAGGATGGAAAATTCACCTTGATAAAAGAGGAGAAGAAACGCAACACCCATGGTGATGAATGGGAGTTGATTCCAAACAACGAATAATCTGAAAATCAAAGAGAATACTATGAATATCGCAGTAGCAGGAACAGGCTACGTAGGACTGAGCATCGCCACCCTCTTGGCACAACACAACCATGTCACCGCAGTGGATGTCGTTCCCGAGAAGGTCGATCTCATCAACCATAGGAAGTCGCCCATCCAGGACGAATACATCGAAAAATACCTGGCAGAAAAAGAGTTGGACCTGACGGCCACCCTCGACGGCGCTGCGGCCTATAAGGACGCCGAGTTCGTCGTCATCGCCGCGCCCACCAACTACGACCCGCAGAAGAACTTCTTCGACACGAGTCACGTGGAGGAGGTCATCGACCTGGTGCTGAGCGTCAACCCCAGCGCGGTGATGGTCATCAAGAGCACCATCCCAGTGGGCTACACCCGCAGCCTCTATGTGAAGTATGCCGCCAAGGGCGCGAAGCAGTTCAACCTCTTGTTCTCACCCGAGTTCCTGCGCGAGAGCAAGGCCCTCTACGACAACCTCTATCCCAGCCGTATCATCGTGGGCTACCCCAAGGATATTGCTGGCTTTGACGAGGAAAACGAAGCTATCCGCCAATTGGTGGGTGTCGACCTGGAAGAGAAAGCCAAAGTCTTTGCCAGTCTCCTTGTCGAAGGAGCCATCAAGGAAGATGTCCCCGTGTTATTCATGGGCATGAAGGAAGCCGAGGCCGTGAAGCTCTTCGCCAACACCTACCTCGCCCTGCGTGTGAGCTACTTCAACGAGCTGGACACCTACGCCGAGGTGAAAGGCTTGGATACTCAGGCCATCATCGATGGCATCTGTCTCGACCCGCGCATCGGCAGCCATTACAACAACCCCTCCTTCGGCTATGGCGGCTACTGTCTGCCAAAGGACACCAAGCAGCTCCTGGCCAACTACGAGGACGTGCCTGAGGACCTCATCCGCGCCATTGTGGAGAGCAACCGCACGCGCAAGGACTTCATCGCCGACCAGGTGCTGAAAAAGGCAGGCTATTACGACTACTACGACCAAGGCCAGTACGATGCCGCTCAGGAACGCCATTGCGTCATCGGTGTGTACAGGCTCACGATGAAGTCGAATAGCGACAACTTCCGCCAAAGCAGCATCCAAGGCGTGATGAAACGTATTAAGGCCAAAGGCGCCGAGGTCATCATCTATGAGCCTACCTTGTCCGATGGGACGACTTTCTTTGGTAGTCTGGTGGTCAATGACTTGGCCAAGTTCAAAGCCATGAGCCAGGCCATCATCGCCAATAGATATGATAGCGTCCTCGATGATGTGAAAGAGAAGGTGTATACTAGGGATATCTTTAGGAGAGATTGATGAACCATTGAGATTCCCCTTTGGGGAATGGAGTGTAGTCGTTATGTTATACAGCGGCGGCATGTAGTGTTCACAAATTGTAGGTATTACTGCCGCCGCAATACAATAACACGCGAAACTCCATTCCCGCGCAGCGGGAATCTCCATCGAACGAATCAACCATGTTCAACAAAACTGCCCCCACTTTTTTTGACGGCCCGTGGACCTTCGAGAAAACCGAGCACGCTGTCTTAGGGCTCTGTAAGATCCTCGACCGCTATGCCCACAAGCTGACGCTGGAGGACTTGCAGAACGACCCGCGTTGCTCACGCATCCACGACCTCAGTCTGGAGCGCGTACAAGAGGTCATCGCCGACGTGGAGGCCAAGCTCTGGCGCGGCGCCGAGCCCTTCGAGGACGAGGTCATCTACCACACGGGACCGCACCACGACGACATTATGCTGGGCATCATGCCCTTCATCAACAGGCAGCTGCGCAGTCCGCGCAACCAGGTGCATTTCGCCATCATGACCTCGGGCTACCACAGCGTCACCGACGCCTTTCTGAAGGGAGCTCTGCAGGACACCTTGGACTACCTGCACCAGGGTCGCATCCAGATGGTGCTTTACCCCGACTTCTTCGAGAAGGGCTACCGCTTCAAGCAGGAGAAGGACATCCATCATTACCTCGACAACGTCGCCCGCAAGAACCCCGACGAGATGCGACGCGGCTTCTGCCACCGCATCCTGCGCGATGCCGTGGGGCTGTGGGGGCTGAAGAGCGTTGACGACGTCGAAGCACGTTTCCAGGCGGAGATCGCCAAGCTCGAAAGGGGGGAGGCCAACAGCCCTGAGATACAACAGCTCAAAGGCCAGATTCGTGAGTTTGAGGAAGAACTCGTCTGGGCCTACGCCGGCACCGACTTGGATCATATCCATCACTTGAGGCTGGGGTTGTATGATCAAGGGTCCCTGAGCCCTGAGCTTGTCGAAGGGTCGAAGGGCCCGGTTCATGACGATGATATCAACACCATCCTCAACCAACTCCGTACTATCAAGCCCACCGTCATCAGCGTGGCCATCGACTACGAAGGCTTGGGTCCCAACACCCACTACAAGGTCATGCAGAGCATCGCCGAGGCCGTCAGGCTGTGGGGCGAAGAAGCCGACCTCTCCCATCTGAGGATCTTCGGCTACCGCAACGTCTGGTCGACCTTCCATCCGGCCGAGGCCAATGTCTACGTGCCCGTCTCGCTCAACGCCTTTGCCGTGTTCGAGAAGGCCTTCAAGGACAGCTATCTGACCCAGGTCAAGGCGGAGTTTCCCAACCCCGACTTCGACGGTCCCTTCAGCGAGTTGGCCGAGAGCATCTGGGTGAAGCAGTACAAGGACATCCAGCTCATCCTCGGGAAGGACTTCTTCTACGAGAACGCCCACCCGCTCATCCGCGCCACGCATGGACTGATCTTTTTGAAGGAAATGACGGCGGAGGGGTTTGTGGCTTTGGCGGAAGAGATGGCCTTAAGCGTGAGAGATGGCGGGTCAAGCCCGCCATGAGGGTCTCCCGCTTTGGGTCACTCAAATAAAGCGTTGTTTTCGGGTATCCCTTTCCCTAAACCCCACCCTAAACGACACACTCACTCCCCAACCCCTCATCGCGGGCGCCAGACCCGCGATCTCCTACCCTAAAAGACACACTTTTCAACCATGCCTCTCCAAGGAATAGTCTACATCCTCACGAATAAAAACAACACCACCCTATACACAGGCGTAACTCGGAACCTGAGACGTAGAGTCGCCGAGCATAAGCTCCATATCAACAAAGGTTTCTCTGACCGATACAACACAGAGAAACTGGTTTATTATGAAGTATACGACCTACTTGTTGACGGTATCCATAGAGAAAAGCAATTGAAAAAATGGCATAGGGAATGGAAAGAGAAGCTGATTAGCGAATTCAATCCTACCTGGGAAGACTTGTCGGATTCAATAGGATTGAATGAAGAGTATATACAATCAGTAAAAGAGTCGTATGAAAATGGATATTATGATATAGAGACACCCTAAGCGTGAGAGATGGCGGGTCTGCGCCCGCCATGAGGACTCCCGCTTTGGGTCTCTCTAAGAAAGCGCTGTTTTTGGTTATCCTGTTCCTAAACCTGACCTTAAACGACACACTCACACCCCGAACCCTCATAGCGGGCGCCAGACCCGCTATCTCCGACACTAAACAACTCACTCGATCATTATAGACTTACCATGGATTTCCTATCCCACCACTGGCTCGACATCACTACCACAGCCCTCGGCCTAGCCTACATCCTCCTGGAATACAAGGCCAGCGTCTGGATGTGGGTCGTAGGCTTCGTGATGCAGAGCCTCGGCATCGTATTATATTACCAGAAAGGCCTTTACGCCGACTGTGGCATGGAGTTCTACTACCTCGCCATGACGGTCTACGGCTTCATCGCCTGGATGCGTCACAAGCAGAAGGCCAAGGACCTCCCCATTCGTCACATGCCGCTGAAGCTGGCCCTCGTTTGGGTTGGTATCGCCGTGGTGGTATGGGCGGCCATCTATTTCCTGCTCAGCAGGTTCACCAACAGCAACGTCCCCGTTCTCGACGCCTTCACCACCGCCTTGAGCATCGTGGGCATCTGGGCTCTGGCGCGCAAATATCTCGAGCAGTGGTTCGTCTGGATTGTCGTGGATGTGGTTACTTGCGGATTGTATTTCTACAAGGACATTCCCTTCAAGGCGTCGCTTTATGGGCTGTATGTGATTATAGCCGTATTGGGTTATTTCAAGTGGCGTCGTTTGATGAAGTTACCCTAACCCAACACTCTAAACTCTCAATTATCAATTATCAAATCGAAGATTCAACGAAGTTAATTATCAATTATAAATTATGATCAAAGTAGGAATTATCGGCTGCGGCTTCGTGGGTGGAGCCCTTAAAGATTGGTTGGAACACAACAACCCGGAATGTAAATTGTTCATCAGCGACCCGCCCAAGGGGTATAATGATGATTTGAGCGACATCGACATCGCTTTCTTGCAGATTCATGTCCCCACCGAGGACGACGGCACGCAGGACCTCCGCCTCATGACGGAGTTGATCAAGAATCTGCCCGATGTGCCCGTGTTTGTCCGCACCACCATCCTTCCGGGCACCAGCGAAAGGCTTTCGCGCGAGACGGGCCACAAGGTACATTACATGCCTGAGTTCCTCACAGAGCGGACGCATATCGAGGACTTCAAGAAACAGACCATGGTGTTTACCGGAGCGCACGAATTGCTCACCAAGATCTTCGTCGGCAAGAAGTTCACCGTGATGACGCCTTTGGAGGCCGAGCTCACCAAGTACATGCACAACGTGTTTGGTGCTTATAAGGTCACTTATTTCAACGCCTGCCGCGAGTACTGCGAGCAGATGGGCGCCGACTGGCGCAAGGTGCACACAGGCGTGCTGCTTTCGGGCTATATCAACGACACGCACACCTATGTGCCGGGTCCGGATGGCAAGTTCGGCTATGGCGGCAAGTGCTTCCCCAAGGATGTGAACGCCTTCGCCAAGATGACGGAGGGCACGCCTCTTGGAACGCTGTTGGAGCATCTCCATGAACTTAACGTGCATTTCCGCGGAGTAGAGGAACATATATAATGGTTTGGAGAAGCAAAGATTACGTAAAGTTTGAAGAAGCAAATCTTCCGTAAATCTAAAATAAATCTTTGTGCGTCGCCCTTGTCGGGCTCGCTCAACTTCTACTCTCCCCCAATTTATCAATTATCAAATCGAAGATTGGCTCCGCCGAATCAGAGATTTCAACGAAGTTAATTATCAATTATCAACTATCAATTATAAAACATGTCAGTATTTAAAGACAAAGTATTACTAATCACTGGCGGCACCGGCAGCTTTGGCAATGCCGTGCTGAACCGTTTTCTTCGCACTGATATCGGCGAGATCCGTATCTTCAGCCGCGACGAAAAGAAGCAAGACGACATGCGCCATGATTTCCAGGCGCGCATGCCCGAAGTGGCCAACAAAATCAAGTTCTATATCGGCGACGTGCGTAACAAGAGCACGCTGAAGTATGCCATGCAAGGGGTCGACTATGTGTTTCATGCCGCCGCCTTGAAGCAGGTGCCTTCGTGTGAGTTTTTCCCGATGGAGGCTGTCAAGACCAATGTGATAGGCACCGATAATGTCCTCGATGCTGCCATCAACGAAGGCGTGAAGTGCGTGATTTGTTTGAGCACCGATAAGGCGGCCTATCCCATCAACGCCATGGGTATCACCAAGGCCATCGAGGAGAAGATCGCTGTGGCCAAAAGCCGCTTGAGCGGCGATACCAAAATCTGTTGCACCCGCTATGGCAACGTGATGTGTTCGCGCGGTAGTGTCATTCCCCTTTGGATCGATCAGATTCGCAAGGGCAACCCCATCACCCTCACCGAACCTAGCATGACCCGTTTCATCATGTCGCTCGAAGAGGCGGTGGATCTCGTCCTCTTTGCCTTCGAGCATGGCAAAAATGGTGACATCATGGTGCAGAAAGCGCCTGCTTGTACCATGCAGACACAGGCCGAAGCCGTCTGTGAGTTGTTTGCACATCAGTGGGGAGGCGGTGCTTCGACAGGCTCAGCAGCCGACAACATCAAAATCATTGGCATCCGCCACGGCGAGAAGATGTATGAGACCCTCCTCACCAAGGAAGAAGCGGCCAAGGCCATCGACATGGGCAACTTCTATGCTGTTCCGGCCGACAACCGCGACCTCAACTACGACAAGTTTTTCAAGGAAGGCGACGTCAAACGTGCCACCATCGAGGAGTTCAACAGCAATAACACCTACCGTCTCAATCTCGAAGAGACCAAGGCGAAGATTGCTTCGCTGGAGTATATCCAGAATGAATTAAACGGAATACCGAATTTGGTTTGACGCTCACAGAATTAATATATCTCACACAGATACCACAGAAAGCACAGAAAAATAGCGGCCTTTGGCACGCTGCCTACCAGTCCAATGACGATCAACGAGATCACATACGAAATCAGTGGCGCTGCCTGCGGTAGCCGTTTGCTGCAAGGCAAACAGATTTCTGAGATTTCAGTGTTTTCTGTGTGAAAAACAATACTTGGTGTGAAATAGAAAAACATAAAGTGATATGGCATCATTCAAAGAAAATGGGAAACTCAAACTCTTAATCATCGTCGGCACGCGCCCTGAGATTATCCGCCTGGCAGCAGTAATCAACAAGTGCCGTCAATACTTCGACACGATATTGGCACACACTGGCCAGAACTACGACTACAATCTCAACGGTGTGTTCTTCAAGGACCTGAAGCTCGCCGACCCTGACGTGTATATGGACGCCGTGGGCAATGACCTGGGCGAGACCATGGGCAATATCATCGCCAAGAGTTATCAGCTGATGGTGGAAGTCAAGCCTGATGCTGTCTTGGTTTTGGGCGACACCAACAGTTGCTTGAGCGTCATCGGTGCCAAGCGCCTGCATATCCCTATCTTCCACATGGAGGCTGGCAACCGTTGCAAGGACGAATGTCTGCCTGAAGAGACCAATCGTCGTATTGTGGATATCATCAGTGATGTGAACATGGCCTACAGCGAGCACGCCCGCCGTTATCTGGCCGACACAGGCCTCCCCAAGGAACGTACTTACGTTACGGGTTCGCCCATGGCCGAGGTGCTGCACAACAACCTCGCCGAAATCGAGGCCTCTGACATCCACCAGCGTCTGGGTTTGCAGAAGGGCAAATATATCCTTTTGAGTGCCCACCGCGAGGAGAACATCGACACCGAAAAGAATTTCCTCTCGCTTTTCAACGCCATCAACAAGATGGCCGAAAAGTATGACATGCCCATCCTCTACAGCTGCCATCCCCGCAGCCGCAAGCGTCTCGAGGCGAGCGGCTTCCAACTCGACAAACGTGTCATCCAACACGAGCCCCTCGGTTTCCACGACTATAACTGCCTTCAGATGAATGCCTTTTGTGTGGTTTCCGACAGTGGCACCCTGCCCGAGGAGAGCTCGTTCTTTACCTCTGTGGGTCATCCATTCCCCGCGGTCTGCATCCGTACCAGCACTGAGCGCCCCGAGGCTCTCGATAAAGGCTGTTTCGTGCTGAGCGGCATCGACACCCAAGGTCTTTTGCAGAGTGTGGATATCGCCGTCGAGTTGATCAAAGACGGCCATCACGGCATCCCGGTTCCAGATTATGTTGACGAGAATGTCTCGACCAAGGTGGTCCGCATCATTCAAAGCTATGTGGGCGTGGTGAACAAGATGGTCTGGAGGAAATACTGACCTCACACAGAATATGATGTCATACAGAAATCACGGAAATCACAGAAATTAGCGCGCCTTTGGCACGCTGCCTACCGGACTCTATAACGAATCAAGCCTGTCATTGACGTGCGGTAGCCGCTCACCGCAAGGTGAGCAAAATCTGTGATATCTGTGGTATCTGTGTGAGAAAAAAACAAAAATCAAAGTGAAATGAAGATCTTAATAACTGGCGCCAAAGGCTTCGTGGGAAAGAACCTCTGCGCCTCATTGAAGAACATAAAAGACGGCAAAGACAGACGTTTCCCCGACCTGAAGATCGATGCCATCTTCGAATACGACCTGGGCAACACCCCCGAGGAGCTGGACGCATGGTGCCGTGAGTGCGACTTCGTGTTCAACCTCGCCGGCGTCAACCGACCGCAGAACCAAGAGGAATTCATGCAAGGCAACTTTGGCTTCGCCAGCACCTTGCTTGACACCTTGAAGAAATACAATAACCGTTGTCCGGTGATGCTGAGCTCATCTCAGCAAGCCTCGCTGACAGGCCGCTTCCGCAACTCCGAATACGGCCGCAGCAAAAAAGCAGGGGAGGAGCTGTTCTTGGATTATGAAAGAGACTTTTTGAAAGCGCCCCGTCATTCCGGGCTTGACCCGGAATCTCATGAGATCGCGGATCGCCTCATTCCGCAGAGGCGGAACCGCGATGACGGGTTGCGTTCAAGAGTGTTGATCTATCGTTTCCCGAACCTCTTCGGCAAATGGTGCCGACCCAACTACAACAGCGCGGTGGCTACCTTCTGCAACAACATTGCCAATGACTTGCCCATCACCGTCAACGATCCCAGCGTGGAGCTGGAATTGCTCTACATCGACGACCTGGTGGACGAGATGATCGCCGCCCTGCAAGGCAAGGAGCACCGCTGCGACTTCGACGGTCTGGGCGTGTTCCCCATGGAGAAAGGACCATATTGCTACTGTCCCGTCACGCATCACGTGAAGTTGGGTGAAATCGTAGACCTGCTCTACCGTTTCGCGGAGCAGCCCAAGACCCTGACCATCCCCGAGATCCCCAACGGCAGTTTCGCCAAGAAGCTTTACTCCACTTATCTCTCCTATCTGCCCAAAGAGAAAGTCGCCTTCCCGTTAAAGATGAACGTTGACGACCGAGGCTCTTTCACCGAGTTGGTGCATACCTTGAATTGCGGTCAGGTCAGCATCAACATCAGCAAGCCTGGCATCACCAAGGGTCAGCACTGGCACCACACCAAGTGGGAGTTCTTCATCGTGGTAAGTGGCCATGGTCTCATCCAGGAGCGCAACCTGAACGACCCCGAAGGAAAGGTCATCGAATTCGAGGTCACGGGCGACAACATCCAATGCATCCACATGTTGCCTGGCTATACGCACAACATCATCAACCTTTCCGACACGGAGAACCTCGTCACGGTGATGTATTGCAACGAGGTCTTTGATTCTGCTCACCCGGATACGTTCTTTGATCCTGTATAAACTCACACAAGACATTATTTAAGGTCACACAGAAAACACGGAAAGCACAGAAAGATAGCGCGCCTTTGGCACGCTGCCTACCGGAACCTATGACCGACAACGAGATTACATATGAAATTCGTGGAGCCGTTTACGATGTCTATAAGGCTCTTGGTCCTGGTTTGTTGGAGTCGGTGTATGAGGAGGCGTTGGTTTTTGAACTGGAGCAACGCGGTTTGACCGTTGAGCGTCAAAAGCAGGTTCCTATTGTATACAAAGGCAATGTTTTGAAGACTGAGTTGCGACTTGACTTAATTGTTGAAGACAGTGTTATTGTTGAACTCAAATCAGTCGAAGAAATGAAAAAAGTGTTTGCAAAGCAACTTCTCACCTATCTGCGACTGATGGACAAGAAAGTAGGACTTCTCGTAAACTTCAATACAGAAAACATCTTGACTTCAATCAAACGAATAGTCAATTAATGTCAAACAGAAATAGCTGCCCGCGGTAGCCGATTGCCGCAAGGCAAACAAATTTCCGTGATTTCTGTGATTTCTGTGTGAAACAAACAATTCTGTGAGAAGTGCTCAATTGTATTTTTGAGTGATAATAAAAACGATGTTGATTTCCACCGCCATATTAGACGACCTGACCGCTCAGGCGAAGGCCTCCCCGCGGCTGAGGATGAACCTCGACTTGCGCAACAACCCTTCCGACCAAAGCCAGCGTATGTTGAACGCCTTGGAGCCTGGCACGGTGATGCCCATCCATCGCCATCGCAGCACTTCCGAGACCGTCGTAGTGCTCCGTGGAAAGGTGAAGTGGCTCTATTACAACGACCAAGGTGAGCTGACCGACACCATCCTCGTTGAAGCTGGTGGCGACATCTGCGGCCTCAGCGTCCCCATGGGACAATGGCATTCCTTGGAGTGCCTCGAAAGTGGCAGTGTGATCTTGGAGACCAAGGACGGCGTTTGGACGGCATTGAAGGATGAAGATCTGTTATAAACACGGCTAATTAACGCCAAACTCTCAACTTTCAACTCCCCGGTCACACAGATACCACAGATAGCACAGATAATAGCGCACCTTCGCCGCGCTGCCTACCGGCTGCATTACACTCAACTTTCAACTCTCAACTAATAACTGACTCTCAACTAATAACTGACTCTCAACTTTCAACTCTAAACTATTTTTCCATTATCAATTAACAATTATCAATTAAAAAACCCTATCTTTGTCCCATAATTCCAAAGCGGACGACCAAAACCCAAAATGCCAGTGTTGAACTAAGTCCGTAAAACCAAGAAAACCAGCCCCTTGTCACCACGGAATGTGACTGACGGGGCGGAGCCGTTGAAAGGAATTAAGGAAGCAAATCTTCCGTAAATCTATTATAAATAAATGAGCATCGCCCTCATCGGGCTCGCTCCTTCACCGACGCTCAACTAACTACTCTCAAATAACCACTGACTCTAAACTCTCAACTATCAATTGTCAATTCTCAATTATCAACTATCTTCTCTCAACTCCCCACTGACTCTAAACTCTCAACTCTAATGACCCAACTTGACGAAAAGGACCACAAGGCACAAATGGACGACATGAAGTCGTTCGATGAACCAATGCCTTCTGTAGGCATCTTTTGGTACGATCTTGAAGATCATACGCTCTTTGGTGTGCGTAAAAAAGAGGTGACCCCACGCGAGGTGGAGGAAGCCGCCGAGAAAGGGAAACCTTTCATCAACTATCCACACCTGCACAGGCAGGTTTGGGCCAAGGAATACTTTCGTGCGGTGGCCAAGCACTCTGAAACGAAGTTCAAAGGCGACTATACCCAAATTCCCCGAGGTCGTGTTGCATGGACCATCGATAAGTTCATCGTGCTGGTGGGCCATTGGGCCGAACCGATACAAGAGGAGCTGACCGAACTGATAGAAAAGGAGTTTTCTCTGCCATACTTCGAATTCGTGTACGACGAACATTGGGATCTGGGTCATGGCTGGTCTGGCGACATGCCGGCGAGCCGATGATTGGCCTGTTTTTAATGTCACACAGATACCACAGATAATAGCGCGCCTTCGCCGCGCTGTCTACCGGCTGCATTACTCTCAACTTTCAACTAATAACTGACTCTCAACTCTCAACTTACCACTGACTCTAAACTCTAACCTATCAATTGTCAATTATCAATTCTCAATTACAACATGGGCGTTTACGAAGAAAACATAGTCCCGATTAAGATTTCGCGTTTGGCAGAATACATGGCCGAGAAAAAACATTTATCGTTAGATGAGGCCCTTATGTGTATTTATTCCAATCCGATGTATAAGGAACTGTATGATGAAGGGGCCAAGTGGTGGTATATGAGTACGGCTGATCTTTATGAGGAGTTTGAACTGGCCAGCGAAAGAGCGTC
>JAEEGL011861488.1_pt1 | contig 12004 bp, 15 predicted proteins | sample 9134231 | NCBI WGS metagenome assembly JAEEGL01 (sample SAMN16246548, study PRJNA631951) | gut metagenome | biome: gut microbiome; feature: rumen; material: fiber-attached | host: Bos | place: Iran: Karaj | collected 2018-10
CCTCACTCTCCGCAAAAATGTGCAAATGGGAACCATACGGAGTTCCCATTTTTTATGCGTATTCCTAAGCTTTTTCTGTTCGTAAGTCACTGATAATGAGAATTAGAGGTGGATATGAACAGGTTTTAAAATGATGCATTATAACCTATAATGGTTAATAAGCTTCTACACATAATTTATTACCAAATTTATTACCATCTTTTTTCTCAACTTCATTTTGGTAATTAATTTTATATAAAACTCTAAAAATCAAAAGGATGGAAACAAAAAAGAAAAATGAACAACAGTCATTAGAACTGGAAAAGCAGATTGTCTCACTACATGAGTATGCTAGTGAACTTGAAAAGGCTATTGGTAAGGTTGCCGTGGTTAGTATCGATGATGGCGATAATAACGTAATATTCCCCTACAAACTCACTGTAATGGAGAATATGGGGAATGCTGTGAAAAAGATGAGAGAGGTTGCTTTGCTACTGGGCAGAATATCAGACCAGGATAATCATGATATTGAAATTGTCAGTGGCAGAGACGCTGCCACACTGAGCTTCCTGAAGGCCAACTATACTGACTTCCAGAAGAACAGCGAGCGCCTCAGTGTCGTATTGGGTGAACTCGTTCAGTTGCTTGATCTCGATGGTACTGGTATTGACATCTATATATTGCATTATGTATCGGACGCCATGGAAATGTTCCGTGCCCTGTTAGAGGAGATAAAAGACATAGATTACGATAAGAAATAAGTGTTGTAAGTATCTGAATCTCAATTAGTTATATTGTAGTATATTTTTGTAATATCTATAACTCACTGAAAGTCAGATTAATACAGCGATTTTTACGAAAAATCGTAAATGTGTTAAATCAAGACAAAGTTTTAAATTTTTATGGTGCTCTACTGGATATCATGTTACTTTGCGCAAAAATAACATATTAAAAGGAAATATTATGGAGATTCAACTTTCAGAGAAACAGATGGATTCTTTGGCCAACCGTACGGCCAAGATAGTTGTAAACTTATTGCGCGTGGAAGATCGTCCCAAGCCCAGAAAGAAGTATATAGGCATTAAGGAGGCTGCTGGCATCCTTGGAATGAGCGAGTATCACCTCCGGCGTATCAAAGACAAGTTTCCCCACATCAAGCGGGGTAATAATCAGCAAGCCCGTATATACTTCGATGAAGAAGCTTTGCTGACAAACTTTGCAAATAATATATAATGTACGCGAAGAATTATGAACAAAAGTCCATTATTGAAATTCATCTTCGACAGGAAGCATATCGCAACAGGAGAGAAGGAAGCTCCTGTCGAACTACGTGTGACCGGTGACTACAAGCAGATATACTTTGATTTAGGCGTGAAACTGACCAAGAGGCAGTGGAACCAGAATGCAGCACAGGTCGTCAACCGTCCTGATGCCCAGGAACTCAACCTTACGCTGGAGAAGTTCATGCGTAACGTCCGGCAGGTCATCAACGACATGCTGGATGAAGGAAATGTAGATATGATGGCCATCCGCGATCGTCTGAAACGGAAGCAGACTGGCGTGGTATCGTTTATAGAATTCTGCGACAGACGCTCCAAAGAACGACAGTTCAACCTTTCAAAGGATAGTAAAGAGAGATATGACCGTTTCATGAAGAAATTCGTTGAATGGGGCAGTATCGAATTTTTCCCCGATGTTACCGAGTCCAGCATCATCGCCTTCGATGAGTGGCTGGACAAGAAAAAGATGAAACCCTATAGTAAATGGAACAACTATCACCGATTTCTGAACAGCTTCATCATCGATGCCGTGCGCGAGGGGCTGATGACCAGAAATCCTTATCTTCATGTGCGAATAAAAAAGGAAAAGTCTACTGGCGGCATCGGTAAGTATCTGTCACCGGAAGAATTTCAGCTGGTCAAAGCCGCCGAGCTGCCTACGGAGAGTCTTCGCCGTATCCGTGACCTCTTCGTGTTCCAGACCTATACCTGTATGGCATACAAAGATCTTACAGCCTTTAAGGCCAGCAAAATAGTCGAAGTGAAGGGTATGAAAGTCTATGTAGGTCAACGTGTAAAGACAGGCCAGACCTTCACCGTCCCCTTGCTGCAAGAGGCACTTGACATTCTTGAAAAATACCATAACAAGCTACCCATAATTACCAATGTAAAGTACAATGAATACCTGAAGCTTGTTGCTCAGGCAGCAGGCATAGAGAAGCCTATCAGTAGCCACTGGGCCAGGCACACTGGCGCTACCCTACTCCTCAATGAGGGTGGTTTCGACATGAAGATCGTGGCCAAGATTTTGGGACACTCGACAACTCGCATCACAGAACAAGTGTACGCAAAGCTGCTTGATGAGACCGTGGTAGACGAGATGAAGAAATTCGAAGAAAAGCAGAAACAGAAAAAAGAAAATGATGAAAACAATTGATATGGATAAGAAGTGGGCTGAGGTACTCCAATATGCCCGTGAACATGCTACTGGACAGGGTATGCACGGTTGTTATAAGTGGCTTCAGGATGCTTTTAACGAATACTTCGACGAACATGAGAGGCGCGTCGAGGCTGGTACCTGGAACTCCTTCGGCGGTGCAGAATGGAGTGACCATAATCGTATGGTGTTCGCTGCCCAGATTGCACGTTCCCTGCGCTACAATGAGAACGGCTACGAAGGACCACGCCTTACCAACGAACAGTTCGAGAAGTTGACGAACACGCTCCAATGGATCAAGGAGAATCCAGAACAGAGTCAGAACTTAAAACGTTAGAAGGAATGGCAAAGTTTGGAAGTAATAGACCCCCATAAAAATAGCAACCCCCGGGCGGTAACCCAGGGGAGTAATTCTTTGTGCAGGAAATACTTAAATTGCCTTTATGCGGTGCAAAGTTAAGTATTTCTCTGCTAAAAACCAAACATTTAATAATTTAATTTAGTAAAAATCTTAATTTGCATGTATTATGTTAACTATTGCTAAGCTTTACGAGGCTACTAATGATGGTATGGACATCGTTAAATGGGTTTATCCTCAAGTGGAGGAATCCTCATTGGAACTGCGTTCCACCAAGAAGTACGGCCAAGTATGTTATGTGCAGGGGAATGATGGTAAATGGTATAATCCCCTTGCCGCATATATGCTCATCAATAACATAGATTCTTCTGACAAGGATCAGTTCAAAGGTGCATTGCAGGCAATCGCGGAACACTTTGGATGCCAAGATGACAAAGAAAAGAATAAAAATAAAGATGTTATTGATGAGCAACTGATTAATGAAATTTCTAAGCAGTATCTGTGCATTGGTGGAAAATGGTTCAAAAAATCTCTCGATCCCATCACCAAGCAGGAAGAATTGTACCCTGTCAATCCGAAAGTAATGATAGATTCTGATGGGCATCCCTACTCAAAGGATATAGTGGAGAGAGTACGCGATGCTGCTCCACAGTATCTCGCTCGTACGAATATACCATCACATGTCGATTATGCAGAATGCGTAATAAACGGAATGGGTGACCGGTTCTATAATGAATACCGCCCTATCTGTTATATCCCCAAGGAGGGTACTTGGGTACACATTGAGCAAGTTATAAGACATATATTCGGTGAACAATATGAGATGGGCCTGGACTACTTTCAACTTCTTTATTTACAACCTCTCCATCCACTACCAATACTTCTCCTCGTGAGCACACAAACGGGGACTGGAAAGTCTACATTCTGCAAACTTGTTCAGGCTATTTTTGGTGCCAATGCGCTTCCGTTGACAACAGCAATCTTTGAATCACGCTTCAATTCTTACTGGACTGGGAAACTCGTTGTCTATGTAGAAGAGCAGGAAAGCGACAGTAAAGAAGAACGTAAACAATCGGCAAAAATCAAAAATGCAGTAACTGCTGAGAAGTTGCCTTCCGAGGGAAAAGGAAAAGACCCGAAACTTGTTAATAATTATGTAAAGGTAATCATCTGCTCAAACGACGAACTGACTCCCGTGAAAATCGAGCCTGAGGATACTCGTTTCTGGGTCAGACAAATACCAACGTTAGAGAAGAGCGACGAGAGCATTGACATTCTTTCAGAATGTAAGGACGAGATACCTGCCTTTCTATTTTCCCTTCTTCATCGAAAGATGTCTACAAAGCGTGAAAATCGACTTTGGTTCAGGCCAGAGGATTTCCGCACTCCCGCCTGGCGAAAGATCGTCAACGGGAGTAAAACGTCTATCGAAAGTAGCCTTATAGAGATGCTTGGCGAACTGATGGAAAGTGTGAGTATCCGCAGTGTATCTTTCACCGCTCTCGAGCTTGTGAGTACCATAAAAAGTTCTATGTCATTCTCGGATAAGGATAAGCGTGAGATTTCCACAGTAGAGATTCGAAAGATTCTGCATGACTGGGGACTTAAAGCCTCAAAGAAGAACGTCCGGCATAAGCATTATGTATTCGAATCGAACCGAGTGAAAATATTGCCAAACAACCCAGGTAAAGCTTTCACGGTTACGAAAGAACTCATAGAGAGCCAAAAAACCATCTGTTAGATTATGAAAAAAATGTTTCAGAAAAATAGGTCACAAAGGTCACAAAAGTCACAAACGTTGATTATCAGTCAGTTAGGGCGTGACTTTTACGTGACTTTTGTGACTTTCTTTTGTGGGCTTTGTGACTTTTTAAATAAGGGTCACATTAAAGTCATATCGAAATCACGCTCTAAACATCTGTGTTTCAGTAAAATATGAAAATGTGACTTTTGTGACTAATTTTTTGCATTCAGAAAAAGAAATAGAAATATGAACATTGAACAAATAAAGGACAAATACACTTGTCTGGACTATCTGGGCAAACCGTTGAAGAAAACCAGGGCAGGTTGGTATGTTTACCGCTGTCCTTGGAAGGATGATAAGAATCCCTCACTGAATGTCACGCCTAACGGCAAGGTATGGAAGGATCTATCTACAGGAGCCACAGGAGGAATCATCGAACTGGTTCAAACCTGCCTGAACACAAGAGACTTTAGCCTCGTATGTGCCGAGTTTGATTCTTCTTCTTTTTCGATGTCATCAAGAATGTTTGACTGCGAAAAGAAAGAAGAAGTAGAAGCAACAAGGTTTTGTTCGTTCTCAGTAGTGCCGATACAATCACCAGGTCTATATGCTTATCTGACTAAGCGATGCATAAACATCAGCATAGCAAAGCAATTCCTACAAGAGGCGCAGTACAGCTTCAGGGAGGTGGACGATGGTCGATACCTATACGCACTGGCCTATGCAAATGACAAAGGTGGCTACGAGCTACGCAGCAGCGTGTATAAAGGTTGTACAGCCCCTAAGGGTATTACTACTAACTTTGGGCGAGAAAACGCGGCTACAGTCGTTTTTGAGGGCTTCATGGATATGCTGTCGTTCGCAACCCTGTGTGGTGAAGTAAGACACAACTATATCGTCCTGAACAGCATTGTTAACGCCCCTGCAGGCATCGAGGTGTTGTGCTCCATCAGCGGCAAGGTGCTGCTGTGCCTGGATAATGACGAAGCCGGTAATGATACGACCAGGCAGATGCTTGATGCGCTGCCCTTAGCCACCGACATTAGGAATCGTTTTGCGCCAGCCAAGGACGTGAATGATTATTTAATCAAGTTAAAGCATGAATAATATGGAACGAAATGAAGTAAAGAATCCCCACAGAATGCAGGCAATTGCCTGGCGTAATGGGGCAGAGAAAGAAGAAGTGATACGCATTCTCAACAGTCCGGTGATAGACAGTCTCATACCGGAGAACATGAAAACGTATCAAGGTAAAAACAACGCAGGCAAGCGTGTCCTTTGGGCATGCCGACAACTAAAGATGCTTGCCGAGATGGGGCGACTCAACATGGAGAGTTCTTCATTTGGCAAGGCTGCTGACATCGAAACACTGGAGGCACAGGTAGCTGACTTGGAAACCAGGTTAAAACAAGCTCAGGGTGGTGAGGTTAGTTACGTTGACACGATAAGTCGTCAAATTGCACTAATTCGTTTCTATCGCAGCATTATCAATGCAATGGGAATAAAGATCGATGAAGAAAATCTTCGATATCAGACAGGTAAATCTAAAATCTGGCATGTCCCTATTCTGTGATGACGGGAGTCTTTTTCTGAATCTCTAAGAAAGCGCTTGCGCAACATAGTTCAGAAGAACGTAAAGCCTAATATACGTTTTGTAAAAACGGTAAGCCTAATTACCGTTTTTTAAAAAAACACTAAGCCTAATTAGTGATTTGCAAATAATGCAATCACTAAGCCCTTTTCCTACGGGGAGCAAGCTCAGGGCGATAGTATGCAAATTGCATGTTGAAACATGCCGCAGATGCATATAAGTGAATACAGAAAATCAGATTGGCGCTATCAATAGGGATTTCCCTACAATATCTTAGGAAAAATCCATTCATGTTAAAACATATAATGCTTAATTTTGCAGCATAATTGATGGCGAAAGTCACAATTTTGAACAGATTTGGCTTTAAAAAGGCTGAAAAAGTTCATTTTCCTTGGAAAGTCGACATAAAATGTCTAATTTTGCCTCGGAATTTGCCTCGAAGAGGTGTGTTCTATAACATCGTGGGTAAGAATTGGAGCGTTATGCTTATCTGAACTGTTGTAAAGCCTGAGAAACTAAACAATGGAAGTACAGATGAAAGCGTAATTAGCTTCCACGCTCGGCGTGGACTGCTATTACTGTATCTTGTACTTTCGGGTTTTCTCAGGGCCTACAACAGAAGATATGGAATCAGTTCACGCTTCTTTTGTGCCCATATGAAAAGGATTAAACTTAAAATGTAGCGAATATGAAAAAGTACTTATTAGTGTCAAAAAAAACTATTCTATTATTATTATTTGGTTTTCTGTGTACTGCTGGTGCTTTTGCCCAATATCATAAGGGAGGAATTGGCGACAGGACTAAGCAGGGGGTAACAAAGATACACCAACGTAATGTCAATGCAGGAAAGAGAATCAGCAAAAGAATGACTGAACGTCGACAGGCACAAGAGAAAGGGCGCTGCAAACAGAATTTCAAATTTAAGGATTTGACTATAGTTGCATCATATGACAATTACCAGAGGAAATCAAACCTTATTATGACCAAGCTGAATAGTAGTGGCGATTGGATAGACGATCTTTACTTCTCAAATACCGCTGGTGATAAGGATTGTGGCTTTTGTATATCTGCAAAATCTGGTTTGAAAGATTCGTTGATTAAGATATACAATAAATACGTAGAATGGAAGAAAATCGCCGAAGACAATAATGTAACTTCAGCTAAAAAGACGATTCCTGTTAGCCTACCCTTTGGAACTGTATATCATAATGATGCGTTAAGGACTGTAAGCCATGGTTATCAAAAGGATGTAAAGCCTATACATTTTACCTTCAGCGTAGCTGAGAATGGTACTAAAGTAATAGAAGCTAAAGATCTTCAAAATCTGTTTCCAGATCTCCTTTTCTCTGACTGGGTATACGCATATCTTCGATTCGGGTCCCCTGAAGAACTTCTTTCTTTTATTGAAAAAATTGACGAAGAAGCCTTTTATAAACAACTAAAGGTAAACTCTGCAGATTTGTTTAAGTAAATATCGTCAAAAATAATATCATAAATATGAAACAACTACTATTAATCCTATTTGCATTGACTCTGTGCACGGCACCGTGTCAAGCTCAATTTGGTGCACTCGGTGGCTTAATCAAAGGAGCCAAGGCTGCGAATGATGCACGAAAAGCGAAGAAGAAGGCTCAGGAAGCAAGGGGAAATCAGAAAGTCAAAGATATCTATAAGGATGTCAAGGTTGACACTACCAGTGCTGAGTACAAGAAAGCTATAGCTGAAGCACAGCGACAGATGTACGAAAACAATCCAGAACTTAAGAAGCTCATGGAGATGCAGGGCGATACAGTTGCCATGAAGAAGTACTATGAAGAAAAATACGGTGGAATGTCTCAGGAAGAGATAACCAGGAAAATGCTGGAAGATGCTGGCATTGACTACGACAGCAAGGAGTTCCAGGAAGCCTCTTCAAAAGCCCAGAAAATGTCGGGATTTCAGGACGATCCTGTCTTCAAGAAAATTATGGCAGAACAACGTACTCCAACAAAGGAAGAAGCTGTTTATTTAAACGAGAACTACGGAACAACCTTTGAATACGAGGGTATGGAGGCATACAACGACTCAATAGGCGTATTTGCTAATTTGGATGGTAAAATGAAACCTATGAGTATCACCAAGCCAGAAACTATCACTGATGAAAAGCCTATTCCCGATTTCGGACAGGATGCTATAAAGCAATATGTACAGGACTACATGTCATTCTTGAAGAAGCCTCTTGCTGATAGGGAAATCGTTGATAGTGTACAAAACTACATGATTTACAATAAGAGGCATGCCGATGAGCAATTCAAAGGAACTGCTAAGTTCACTCTTTACTCCAATCTTGAAACTAATATAGGGGATATGACTGTCAACGACATGCATCTGCGAAAAATTTCAGACTTTTCAGAACCCATTGATCCCAAGAACATTTTCATTTTTAAGGTTCATAAGGGTATCGGATGCAGGTATATGGAATACATGTACTCAAAGATTAGCTATAAGCAAAGCGAACTAAGCGACTATATCACCAATCGTCTTGTGAACGAAGGCTATATTGACGCGAACATCAATCAGAAGATGTCCGACGAACAGCTTTTCCAGGCTATTGATAAGATGGAATTTCAGTTCAAGGTAGAAAAACTGTTGAAGATAAGAAAGAATAAAGAGAAGTTTGTATACACAAATGCTGTGCCAGTCGCTAAGGGCATAAAAATAAGTTCAAATGTTCGCAAGGTTGGTGGGCATGTTACTGCTCTGGATATTGCCATAGATGCAGAGCCTGGGGAATATGCTTTCGTCATCCGAAATCCAGAAGCTGAAGAAGCACATAAACAAGCAAGTCAAGACTTCGACATATCAATCTTGACGCAAGGTGCATTCTTCTTCACCATCAAGAAGTAATAAAAAAGAGTAACGGCATTGTCTATGATCGTGCAGTTATTATTTGCAAACTCTTATTGTTCGCTCTTCAGTATTTCCGTCTTGACAACAATTGGCTTGCCACAATGAGGACATAATTGTACATTCCCTCTGTCCTTGGTATTGCTGTATTTTTTTACAACGTCTTCTGGAGAGACCAGTAGCTCCCACACTTCTACATCAAGTGCCGAGGCTATCTTTTCCAAAGTGGTATAGGATGGTTTACCAGACAATATTTGTGACAGTCCGATTGGAGTCATGCCAAGCTTCTCTGCAAACTCCTTCTGGGTAATTCCCTTTATTTTAAGTAGCTCTTTTACTCTCATATAAGTTCGTCTTTTCTCTTTTATTTTGCAAAGATAATCAGAAATAATAATATTAAAGTATTTGGTTTAATAAATAATGTTAAATTAAAGTGTATGATTGAACATTTGTTTGGGTAATTAAAGTATTTTGTTTAACTTTGCATCAGAAACAATAATAAATACTATAATAATATGATACAGTACAGAGAACTAAGGAATTTTGAAAAGGCAAGAGCAAAGAGCCAGCCGCGCAAACGTACCATTGAGGAAATGTGGGCATATTGGTATTTGCCTGAAAGAATGAGAAGGCATGTGTTAAAAAACTATGCAATAGCTTTTGTGGGTGAGAGTGCTTATTATCCCGACCTTGTAATGTTTGACGAGAAAATCATTATTGAAATCGATGGTGGATATCATACTGGAGAGAAGCAAGTTTCGTTTGACGAGTATCGTGACTTTACATTCTGCACCAATGAGTTCTGTGTAATAAGAATAAAAAACGAAGACACCTGTGTCAACGTGGCCTTTTGGGAGAGATTGATAGAACACCTTTCTAAAATTGCACCAGTTGGATGTCGGGCAACACTACCTGGATATATTGAGGAACTAAAGGCTATGCGTGATGCAGAGATACACAGTTGGACATCACTTAACTGTATCCCAGAAATCAATATGGCAAATGTTCATAGACACCAACGTGTTAGAAATCTTTATGAGTTGGTTGCTTGAACACTTTTATACATAAAAGAGAATGTTAAACAATAATTATTTATAGATATGGAACTGATACTTTTAGGTCTGCTTCTTTGCGGTTGGCTCGGTGGGGATAACAACAACTCTTCCAAGAAGAACCGTAATAAGGCTCGCGAACGCAAAAATCGTGAGCGCCGTAAAAGGGAGCGTTACTGGGAGGATGCTCACTGGTGGTCTCTGAACCATTAAGCGTTCCCTGTAATCGCTGACGGGTGCTCAGATGGGGTTTCTCTGTAATAGTGGGAGCAAATTTTCTCACAGTTAATTGATATGACATTAGTGTCCTGAAATAAAAGGGCCACAAATGAATTGATAGCAATAAGGAAATAAGAAACAAATTATGGAAACGATACAGCAGATAACGAAGGACACTCCTATAGCAATGATGACCCTTGGTCAGCTGGAGGAACATCTGGCGGAATACTTGACAGCGTACATGAAGCAGGCCTTGTTTCCGCAACCTCTCCTTGACCTTCTCGGTAAGTATGTCCAGATTGAGGAACAGAAATCAAAGCGCTATGAGCATGGTGTAGCTGGCATAAAGAGAATATTTAACTGTTCATACCCCACCGCCCACAAACTCATGAACACTATTATCAAACCTGCTGTTTTCCGACAGGGGCGTGTTATAGTGACGGATGTTGACCTTGCTTTAAAATTGTTCCAGGAAAGTAAGCAGATAAAAAGTATTAAGGACATGTGATATGAGGCTCATTATAGCATTGCTACAAACAATTCTAAGAGGTATATATAAGATATCTGCAGAATAATTTGGTTATGTCACAAGAAATGCCTACCTTTGCATTGTCATTACTAATTTATGACTCGACGCGATCAAAAAACTCAGTGACAAACCAATAGAAGCACTGGTTTCCACGCATAAAGAGGGTATCTGGGCTACAAGCCCTCACCTTCCGCCAAAGGAGCCTCACTCTCCGCCAAAAGATGCTGGAAAGTCCTTATTTTAGGGACTTTCCTTTTATTTTTTGCTAATCCTACAAAATAAATTAGTTTTCTATCTCTATCACCTCTTCTAAGAAGTGACCATCAGCAGTAATTCGAAAACGGCGGCTTTGCTCGTTTTCAGACTTGTGGGTGGTTAGCGAGGTGTAGTAATAGAGCAGTGTGACTTCGTACTCGCTGGTGACGTAATAGTCCATGTAGAGTTTGCCAAAGTCGTCAGCACGGTCCTCGCTGCGCTCTTCATAAAGACAGAGATGGTCGATGGGCGTGCCATCGGTTTCAAGGGTATAAAGGTAGAGCGTAGAGGTGATGGAGTCGAGTTGTTCGGAAAGCAACAAGGCACGGAGTCCATGAACTTTGGGCAACAAAAGTGCCTTCAGCTTTGTAGAGACAGGATAGCCCAGCATGGAACTAACATGAGGGGGCACCTTGCCAAAGCGTCCTAACTTGGAGAACGCTGCACGCTCAGAGTGGATGGGTAGTGGACGCATCTGGAGGGTATCAAAAAAAACCTCAACAGGGTCGTCGTAGACACCTGCCTGGCGCTTCATCTCCTGCAACTGCTCAGCCTTACGGATACTGTCGACCATCTGTTCGTAGTAAACAGCATCCCTCTTGCGCTGTCCACACGAAAGGAGGGTCAGTACAAGAGGGATGAGTATGCAAGGGATGATAGAACGCATCAACCACCAAAGTTATCGTACATAATCGACTCGGGATCTACACCGAGTGAGTCGAGCATGCCCACAACGGCCTTCGACATAGGACCAGGACCGCACATGTAGTACTCGATATCCTCGGGTGCATCGTGGTCCTTCAGATAGGTCTCGTACATCACGTTGTGAACGAAGCCTGGAGTGTACTTCACGCCAGCGGCATCGGCTGCGGGGTCTGGACGGTCCAGTGCCAGATGGAAGTGGAAGTTGGGATACTCCTTCTCCAGTCCCAGGAAGTCGTCGAGATAGAACACC
>JAEEGL012168230.1_pt1 | contig 12004 bp, 11 predicted proteins | sample 9134231 | NCBI WGS metagenome assembly JAEEGL01 (sample SAMN16246548, study PRJNA631951) | gut metagenome | biome: gut microbiome; feature: rumen; material: fiber-attached | host: Bos | place: Iran: Karaj | collected 2018-10
AACGATCCATTCAATAATACAGAAGAATAATCCGTTATTTCCACCCCAAAACAGCAGCCACAGAGGGGTGAATGTTCCTCCAATCAGCAGATAGATGGAAATATAATCAAATCTGCGCCACAATCGTTTTACCTTTGTCCCCCATTTAAATGAATGATAAAGGCAGCTCATAAGGAACATGATCATAAAGCATATTCCGTAGATGAGAGATGCGCATAACTGTATGCCGGGCCTGGAACGAATCAGTAACAGCACAAGACCTGCAATTCCGAGAAGTGCACCGATACCATGTGTAACTGCGTTGCCAACTTCCTCGAGAACAGAACGTTTCGGAGGCTCATGTTGTACAGTACTCTTAACTTTTCCCTGGCTGTTCATCCATCTACCACACTCCTCTTCCCAATCTAAAAAACCCACTGCGAAAACTGCAGCGGGCCGGAATCACCAGATTGAATTACTCAGCTTCGTTTTCGATATCGTCACTGTCTTTCTTCTCAAGACGTTTCATTGTCGGGAAAAGAAGCACATCACGAATGGCAGCAGAGTCTGTCAGAAGCATACACATACGGTCTATACCGAAGCCGATTCCACCAGTCGGCGGCATACCAATTTCAAGCGCGTTGAGGAAATCTTCATCCGTATGATTTGCTTCCTCATCGCCGGCAGCAAACTGTTCTTCCTGCAGAGCAAAACGATGGCGCTGATCTATCGGATCATTCAGTTCAGAGTAGGCGTTTGCCATCTCCCAACCGTTCATGAAGAATTCAAAACGTTCAACATATTCAGGATGATCCGGTTTCATCTTAGTCAGCGGACTGATATCCGTCGGATGATCCATAATGAACGTTGGCTGGATCATGTGCTCTTCGCAAAACTGTTCGAAGAACAGATTCAGGATTTCGCCCTTTTTGTGGCGTGGCTCAAACTCTACATGATGTGTCTTGGCCGCTTCACGCGCTTTTTCCAGCGTATGAATCTGATCAAAGTCGACACCGGAATACTGTTTCACAGCTTCTGTCATTGTCATTCTTGCAAAAGGTTTGCCAAGATCCATTTCAATCCCGTTATAGACGATCTTTGTTGTGCCGAGAACTTCCTGCGCAACATAGCGATACAGGTTTTCTGTAAGATCCATCATTCCGTGATAATCGGTATACGCCTGATAAAGTTCCATCAGCGTGAATTCCGGATTGTGACGCGTGTCGAGACCTTCATTCCGAAAAACTCTGCCAATTTCATAAACACGTTCAAGCCCGCCCACAATCAGGCGCTTCAGATAAAGCTCCAGAGAAATCCGAAGCTTGAAATCCTCATCCAGCGCGTTGAAATGTGTTTCAAACGGCCGGGCAGCTGCGCCGCCGGCATTGGAAACCAGCATGGGAGTTTCAACTTCCATAAATCCCTGTGCATCCAGATAGCGGCGAATAGCGCTGATAATCCTTGAACGTTTGATAAAAGTATCCTTGACTTCCGGATTCATTATCAGATCCACATAACGTTGACGGTAACGCAGATCCGTATTTGTCAGGCCATGATACTTTTCAGGCAGAATCTGCAGGCTTTTGGAAAGCAGGACAAGTTCCACCGCATGAACTGAAATTTCACCGGTTTTTGTTTTGAACACATTGCCTTTCAGGCCAATGATATCCCCGATATCCATCTTTTTGAAGTCTTTGTAAGATTCTTCGCCGATGAAATCTCTTGCGACATAGCACTGGATTGTACCTTTCAGATCCTGGATGTGGCAAAAGGAGGCTTTTCCCATTACGCGCTTGGACATCATCCGTCCGGCAATGCAGACTTCCTGCCCATCCAGTTTGTCAAAATCATCTTTTATCTCCGCGCTGTGGTGTGTTACATCATATTTGGTGATGACAAACGGATTTTTGCCGGCATCCTGCAGTTCCTTCAGTTTATCCCGGCGAATCTGGAGCAGTTCGTTTACATTTCCTGTTTCAGCCATGGGTATTTTCTCCTTTATCTGTCTCTGTGAATGAATTACATCTTCTTAATCGACATAACCTTATACCGGATGGTTCCGGCGGGGATGTTGATTGTTACGGTCTGGTTCCTTTTGGCTCCAAGAAGTCCGGCACCGACCGGGCTTTCATTGGAAATTTTATCCGCAGCCGGGTCTGCTTCATTGGCGCCGACGATAGCGTATTCATATGTTTCGTTTTCATCCAGATCCTTTACTTTAACGATTGTGCCGATGGAAACGCGTTCGGTAGTAATTTCATCATCCCCGACAACTGTCGCAGTACGGATCGTTGCCTGCAGACGGTTAATTTCCTCTTCTACCTTGGCCTGTTCCTTCTTGGCTTCATCGTATTCTGCATTTTCGCTCAGATCTCCGAATCCGCGGGCAATTGCAATCTGCTCGCTGATCTCATTGCGACGTACGGAAATCAGATAATCCAGCTGCTCCTGCAGTTTTTTCAAACCGCTCTCTGTCAGAACGGTTCCCTTTTCTTCAGACATAATTTTTCAAGGCTCCTTTCACATATAAGAAACACCCTGCAGCCGTATGGCGGAAACAAGGTGTTTCATAGTTCCCTTCTCAGAGTAACTGGATTATACCCGCTTTCAGGAAGATTGTCAATCTTCCCGCATGATTGTCATTCAAGAAAACCCATATATTCGTTAAACACATTAAACAGCATATCGCCGGAACAGACCGGAAGAACATAATCAGATTTTCCGATTGGTTCATAACTGAAAAGTTCAGAAGCACCGGTCAGAACCAGTGCCGGATATATATCCATGTTCCTTCCGAAAATGATTTCAAGGTATGGTACATATTTGGCTGCCTGCAGAATTTCCTCCGGATCAATTTTATCTTTCATTTTAAATTCCAGGGAAAATACTTTCCCGGGAGCAATAACAAGCACATCAGCATAGATCCGAATCCGGTGCATCAGATTAAATCGCAATTCGAAAACTATTTCCCACCTATCCAGCTGGAAATCGGACATATTCTGAAGATCAGTAAACAGAGTTCGCATTGTTTCCCTGCTGTCCCGGAAAGAATGAAAAAGTCCCCTTGTATCATTCAGGTTTCTGCCGATTCTGCGGCATCCTTCTTCCAGTCGTGTCAGCCAGGTTTCCTCTGTTTCACCCATAAATTCTGAAACTGTTCCATACCAGCCGGAAAATTCAAACAGACCGTCATACGGAGGCCGTTGTCTTACAAGCGCATGCCAGAAATAGTCCCGGTCCTGATAGCACAGTTCACGCATCAGGGCTGATGAAACCATCCATCGGCTAATTTCTGTTTTGTCCAGGTTCAGTTCCCTGGCAATTTCCCTCGCTTTGATTCCGTTACGGCGGGAAATCAGTGAGTAAATCTGAAGTTCCGTTTCAGAAAATAGTTCTGTTGAGCCTCTTTTCATCCGGCAGGCCTCCGTCCGGTTATCTGCCGCTTTCCGGTGTATCTCCGGATATTTCTTTCAAATCGTAAGGTGTTGTCTGGTATACCATATAATTCAGCCAGTTTGCATACAATAAATTTGCATGGCTTCTCCAGGATACAATCGGTTCCTTTGTATCGTCATCATCCGGATAATAATTTTCAGGCACATCAATCGGTAATCCGGCATTTTTATCCCGCAAATATTCCTTTTCCAGAGTCCTGGGATCATATTCACTGTGACCCATAATAAATACCTGGCGTCCGTTCTCAGTGGAAGCAGCATATACTCCGGCTTCTTCAGAGGAAGCCAGAATCTTCAGTTTGCCACATTTTTCCAGGTCATCCCGTCGCACTGTTGTGTGGCGGCTGTGGGGTGCCATGAAAACATCATCAAATCCGCGTAAAAGAATATAATTCTTCCGTTCTGCACGGTGACGAAAAACCCCGAACAGTTTCTTGTCCAGCTTGTATTTCTGAATACCGAAATGATAGTACAGCGCTGCCTGAGCACCCCAGCAGATATGAAACGTGGAATGTACATGTTCTTTGCTCCATTCCATAATTTCACACAGTTCATCCCAGTATTCAACTTCTTCAAAAGGCAGGTGTTCCACCGGTGCACCCGTGATGATCATTCCGTCAAAATTCCGGTCTTTGATTTCAGGGAAAGTTTTATAAAACGTGGTCAGATGTTCAACGGAAGTGTTTTTTGATACATGAGACCGCATTTTGATCAGTTCTGTTTCCACCTGCAGGGATGTGTTACCCAGCAGGCGAAGCAGCTGGGTCTCCGTATCAATTTTTGTTGGCATAAGGTTGACAATCGCTATCTGAAGAGGTCGTATATCCTGCGTCAGGGCGCGTGTTTCCGTCATGACAAAGATATTTTCATCTGTCAGTGTTTTATAGGCCGGCAATTCATTCGGAATCTTGATTGGCACAGTTGCTCATTCCTTTCGGAAAACCAGAATAAACATGTGATAATATAGCATATCTTCCCTGAAACCACAAGGAAACATGTTGATACAGGATCCGGCATGCACGAAAAAAACAGTGCCCGGAAATCCGGGCACTGCGGGATGCATAAATCAATTTAATACATGCCACCCATTCCGCCACCGGCAGGAGCAGCGGGTTCGGGTTCAGGAATGTCGGCCACCAGGGATTCGGTTGTCAGCACCATTGCCGCAATGGAAGCGGCGTTCTGAAGAGCACTGCGGGTAACTTTGGTGGGATCGATAATTCCGCGCTTGACCATATCAACATACTCACCCTTCAGCGCATCATAGCCATATCCGGGCTTCTTGGCATTCTTGATGTGGTCTACAATCACGCTGCCGTCGATACCGGCATTCAGTGCGATCTGACGAATCGGTTCTTCCAGAGCGCGAAGAATGATCTGTACACCGGTCTTCGCATCTCCGGAATACTTATCCAGCAGAGCAGAAACCTTGCCAATCACGTTCAGCAGGGCAATACCGCCGCCGGGAACAATGCCTTCTTCAGCAGCAGCGCGTGTAGCGCTCAGCGCATCTTCAATACGCATCTTGCGTTCTTTCATTTCAACTTCTGTCGCGGCACCGACCTGGATCACTGCAACGCCGCCTGCCAGCTTGGCCAGCCGCTCCTGCAGCTTTTCACGGTCATAATCGCTTGTGGTTTCAGCGATCTGGGCCTTGATCTGTGCAACACGGGCTTCAATATCTGCCTTGTTACCGGCACCGTCGATAATCGTAGTGTTGTCTTTATTCACTTTGACCTGACGTGCTTTACCCAGCATATCCACAGTTGCTTCTTTCAGTTCCATTCCGGTCTCGGAGGAAATTACGGTACCGCCGGTCAGAATCGCGATATCCTGAAGCATTTCCTTGCGGCGATCGCCAAATCCGGGAGCTTTGACAGAAACACAGGTGAAAGTACCGCGTAGCTTGTTTACAACCAAAGTGCTCAGCGCTTCACCTTCCACATCTTCCGCAATGATCAGCAGTTTCTTTCCGGTCTGTACCACCTGTTCCAGCACAGGAAGTACCTCCTGAATTGCACTGATCTTTTTGTCAGTAATCAGAATAAGCGGATCATCCAGCACTGCTTCCATCTTTTCCGTATCGGTAACCATATATGCAGAAGAATATCCGCGGTCAAACTGCATACCTTCAACGGTTGTCATGCCTGTGGTCATCGTTTTGCTTTCTTCAACTGTGATAACACCATCAGCACCAACCGTTTCCATAGCATCAGAAATCAGCTTGCCGATCGTTTCATCCGCAGCAGAATTGGAGGCAACCTGCGCAATTGCTTTTTTACCATTTATGGGCTGACTCTGCTCACGAAGTCCTTCCACAGCAGCTTCCGTTGCAGCTTCGATACCCTTCTTCAGGACCATCGGGTTTGCACCGGCAGCCAAGTTCCGCAGACCTTCGCGGATGATCGCCTGTGCCAGCAATGTCGCTGTGGTTGTTCCGTCACCGGCAACATCGTTCGTTTTAGTAGAAACTTCTTTTACCAGCTGGGCGCCCATGTTTTCAAAAGGATCTTCCAGTTCGATTTCTTTTGCAATCGTAACACCGTCATTTGTAATCAGCGGAGCGCCATATTTTTTGTCCAGCACAACATTGCGGCCCTTCGGCCCAAGGGTAATCTTAACAGTATCCGCAAGCGCGTTAACACCCTTTTCAAGGCTCCGGCGAGCTTCTTCGCCGTATTGAATCTTTTTAGCCATAATTCTTTACTCCTTTACGATTCATTCTTCCGGAATTATTCAACAATCGCCAGAATGTCACTCTGACGGACAATCAGCAGTTCTTCACCGTCAACTTTAACTTCAGTGCCGGCATATTTTGAGTAAATAACCTTTTGTCCTTTTTTCACCTGCATGGTGATTTCCTTTCCATCTACATTCCCGCCGGGACCAACGGCAATAACAATAGCCATCTGAGGTTTTTCCTGTGCGGAACTGGTCAGAATCAGGCCGGATTTGGTAGTTTCTTCTGCTTCACAATTTTTGATGACGACACGGTCACCCAAGGGTTTCACGGTCATGTACAATTCCTCCTGTCATAACATCTCTCAGATTGTTTTAGCACTCATCATGATCGAGTGCTAACAACCTTATGTAATATAATTCATTTACCTCTATACTGCAAGTTCAGGAACTCTCATTATCTATCGTTTTTTTAGATATTACTGTTAATTACTCTATAATACTCGATTATACTCCGATTTTCTTTAATGAAACATTGTTGTTCCTTGTGTTACAATCCATTCGGCTTTCCCGTATATCTTTGTGAACCGGAACAAACGGCTGCAGAAAGGATCTTTGAAATCGATGACAGATCCCTCAGAAATCGCTTCCCCACTGCTCAAATGGTACGACTGTTGTGCCCGTTCCATGCCATGGCGTGGAATTCATGATCCATATAAAACCTGGGTTAGTGAAGCCATGCTTCAACAGACGCGGGTTGAAACTGTAATCCCTTATTATGAAAGATTTCTTGCCCGTTTTCCGACTTTGAAGGATCTCGCCGCAGCTGATGAGGCAGACATTCTGAAAATGTGGGAAGGACTTGGTTATTATTCCCGTGCCAGGAATCTTTTAAAAGGTGTCCGGCAGGTGATGGAGCAATATAGCGGTACAGTACCTCATGATCCGAAGCTTCTCGCCAAAATCAGCGGCATCGGGCCATATACGGCCGGTGCCATTGCCTCCATTGCTTATGATGTTCCTGTTCCCGCTGTAGATGGAAATGTTCTTCGTGTTTTTTCCCGTCTTTTCGGTATTCGTGATAACATCCGCCTGCCGGATACGCGGAAAAAGCTTGAATCTATGGCCGCTTTTGCTGTTCCGGACAAACGCGCCGGTGATTATAACCAGGCAGTTATGGATCTGGGCGCCACAGTATGCGTTCCCGGAACACCCGACTGCGATCATTGTCCGCTTTCTTCATTTTGTAATGCTTTTATACAGGGCGATGCGGCAGATCTGCCGGTTATTCCCGGGGCGGCTCCCCAGAAAGTCGTATCCTTTTCCATCCCGATTTTGATTTCCGGCAATCAAACACTTGTCCGAAAACGCACTGAAACGCTCCTGAAGGGGCTTTGGTGTTTTCCATTACTTGAATGTAACCCGCAGGATCTGCCCACATTTCTTTTTCGAAAGTACCAAATAATTGGGGTACCGGCCGGTGAATTCATTCATGCCCGTCATGTTTTCACACATCTGATCTGGCAAATGACAATTATGCCATTCACTGTTTCAAATGATCTTCCTGCTCCCGAAGGTTATGTTTGGGTTTCAGCCTCTGAGCTTGAAAATCTTGCCTTTCCGTCCGCCATGAATATTCCGCTGAAAACAGCCAGGGATTTTTTGTCATAAAAAATCCGTGCCGTCAGGCACGGACTATAAACTTATCTTTTTCCTATGCATTAAGCATAAATGCCTTATATGCTTTTACGGCTTCATACAGGTCTGCTTTGGAAATAATCTCCATCGGAGCATGCATATTCAGAACAGCAACACCACTGTCTATAACTTCCATTCCGTACAATGCGCAGATGTAGGCAATCGTCCCGCCTCCCCCAAGGTCAACGCGACCCAGTTCCGCGGTCTGCCAGCAAACTTTATTGTCATCCATAATCTTCCGGATCTTTCCAATGAATTCAGCATTTGCGTCATTGGAACCGCCTTTGCCCCGTACACCCGTAAACTTGTTATAGCACACACCCCGTCCAAGATACGCAGCATTTTTCTTTTCAAAAGCGGAACCATACAGAGGATCATACCCTGCGCTGACATCGCATGAAAGCATTCGGCTGTTTTTCAGCGTTCTCCTTACTGTCAGTTCACTGTAATTCCCCATCAGGTTCGCAATTTCGGCGACAGCATTTTCCATGTATTTTGCCTGCATACCGGTTGCACCGACGCTCCCGATTTCTTCTTTGTCCACCAGCATGCCACAGCATGTGTATTCCGGTATCTCTCTGATACCAAGCAGAGCTTCCAGCTCCGCGAAGGCACAGCTTCTGTCATCATGTCCATATCCCATAATCATTGAACGGTCCAGACCGAAATCCCTTGCTTTTTCAGCCGGAACAGCCTCAATTTCAGCAGAAAGCATATCTTCTTCATCGATCTGATATTCATCTTTAAGGATTTTGAGGAGCTGCGCCTTTACAGGCTCTTTATCCTCTCCAGTCAAAGGCTTTCCGCCGAGCATAATGTCAAGGTTTTCTCCGGTTATCGCCTCTCCCAGTTTCTTTTCAGCCTGCTCTTTGGACAAATGAATCAGAAGATCTGTCACACCGAAAACAGGGTCGGTATCTTTTTCTCCAATGCAGATCATAACATTGGTACCGTCTTTTTTAACAACTACACCGTGAAGTGCAAGCTGCCTTGCAACCCATTGATATTTTTTTATTCCTCCGTAATAATGTGTGTCCGCCATTGCAAAATCCGTGTCTTCATAAAAAGGATTCTGTTTCAGGTCGATACGCGGGGAATCGATATGTGCCCCTACAATATTCATACCGCATTCCAGCGGTTTTTTGCCAATGTGGAAGGCAACAATGGCTTTACCCATCTGGTTCAGGTATATTTTGTCTCCGGCCTTCAGTTTTTTCTTTTTGTCAATTGCATCCTCCAGGGACGTGTATCCCGCTTTTTCAAGTTTATCGACAGTGTAAAGGACACATTCTCTTTCAGTCTTTCCCTGATTCAGAAATTCCTTATATGTTTCAGCCAGAGCTTCCACCTTTTTCATTTCTGTTTTATGATAAGTTTTCCAGGCATTGGGTCTTTCCATATTGTCACACTCCTTTAATATATTTTATCATGAAAAAAACATAAAAACAACGAAACAAAAATCCCCCGAAGGGGATTTTCGTTAACCGGCTTTCCGGATCTGTATCCTTGCATTCTGTGTCACATAGTAATTTCTGCGGGATTGCTCTCCCTGCATCAGCAAACCTTCATTCACCATCCTGCGAAGATATCCGGCGGTGGTTGAAGTGGATGTCAGCCCGGCTGCTTCTCCGATTTCACGGACACTCGGCTGCCGGCCCTGTTCTTCTGCAAAAGACATCATATAACGAATAATCGTATCTCTGGTTTTTCTGTTGCGAGGTTTACGGGATTCCATTAATCATCTCATCCTTTCTTAAATCATGTTGTTTGTTATCTCGTCTTCCCGTGCAAACAATTCTTTTCCTGCGATTCCAAGTACTTTGCCGACGCATCGAACTTCGTCTCCGTCATTGAAGTGCATTGTCGGGTAGGCCGGGTTCAGGCTGTGAAGTCCGTCACGCTGATAGACTTTTATGTATCCGGCATCCCCATTGGTGAATATTCCAATTTCACCGGGACGTATGGATGCTCTGTGCTGCACGAGTACCAGATCACCGTCATGATATTCAGGTTCCATACTGTTCCCGCTGATACAGATCATTTCGTCCGCCAGTGATGTCAGAGGTGTCTTTTCAATCCATACAGGTACCCCGGATGTTTCTCCGACGGTATAACTCGGTCCGGCACAGGCTGCAAGATCATTTCGGAAGATCCTGATGAGTTCGCGCTTTTCTTTCGCCGGAGTATCCTGAATTTTGAGGAGTGCATCCATCTCGTGCAGAACAATCTGCCGATGATAATCTGTCAGTGCGACATAACGAATTGCAAACTCTTTGGGTATCTTCTCCTTTTCAGAAGCATGTTCCGGGATTCCGTAAAACTCTTCCAGTGTCAGGCCCAGCGCCTCACAGATAACAGGTACGCTGTTCAGATCAGGTCTGCTGCGTCCTGATTCCCAGGCGCCAACCGCGTTCTTTCCGACATGAACCATGGCACCGAGTTGCTCCTGATTCATACCGTTTTCCATTCGCCTGCTTCGGATGATTTCTGCGTAAGATACGCCGGCCGCATTCTGCATTGCAGTATCCTTTTTCTTGGGTCTGCTCATTTGTTTCTTCCTCCCGTACATATAATAGCACAATAGTTTTGTGCTTGTAAAGGGGAACAAAACAATAATTTTGTTCTAATTTGTCTTTTTCCTGTCCGCTCTTTTCTATCTGATTGACTTGCAGCATAACGGATTTTATAATTTGTATACATATTAGTGAAGGAGTAAAACTTATGTTTCATCTTCAGCAAAAGTCATTTCTGAAACTACTGGATCTCAGTCCTGAAGACATTACCGGCCTTCTGGATCTTGCTTCTGATCTCAAAGCAAAAAAGAAAGCAGGTATTCCGCATGCTTTTTATCAGGGGAAAAATGTTGCCCTGATTTTTGAAAAAACAAGCACTCGTACCCGCTGCTCTTTTGAAGTTGCGGCGTATGATCTGGGAATAAATTGTACGTATCTGGATCCTTCCGGCAGTCAGATCGGTAAAAAAGAAAGCATTGCGGATACTGCCCGGGTCCTTGGACGTATGTATGACGGAATTGAGTATCGCGGTTACGGACAGCAGATTGTTGAAGAACTTGCCCGCTATTCCGGTGTTCCTGTCTGGAACGGACTGACCAACGAGTTCCATCCGACCCAGATCCTTGCTGATCTGCTTACGCTTCGTGAGCACTTTGGGTTTCTGAAAGATCTCAAGCTCGTCTATTGCGGTGATGCCCGTTACAATATGGGAAACTCACTAATGGTCGGGTGTGCAAAGATGGGTATGCATTTTGTCGCCTGTGCGCCAAAGAAATACTGGCCGGATTCAAAACTCATTGAGGAGTGCAAACGTATTGCGGACGAAAATGGCGCTGTAATTGATTTCTCTGAGGACACATCCTGTGTGGAAGGTGCTCATGCCATCTATACGGATGTATGGGTTTCCATGGGTGAGCCTGATTCTGTCTGGGAAGAAAGAATCCAGAATCTGCTGCATTACCGTGTAACAGCTGATCTCATGCGAAAAGCCGGTCCGCAATGTGTTTTCATGCATTGTCTGCCTTCCTTCCATGATCTGAACACATCCATCGGCAGAACCATCTTCGACAAGTTCGGAATTGACTGTATGGAAGTGACAGATGAAGTTTTTGAAAGCTCTCAGTCCATTGTCTTTGAAGAAGCAGAAAACAGGATGCACACCATAAAGGCAGTAATGGCTGCAACACTGTGATTGAATTCTTGTTGGAGGCTTCAGATAATGTTTATCAAAGGTTTTACATATGGATATAATGCAGGCCGCGGTGACTACAGATCACCTGAAGCTGCAGTATCGATGCAGCGTCTTGCTGCCCTGGGCGGAAACTGGGTTGCCCTCGCCTTTTCTGTTATGCAGGATTCATATCATTCCACGGTGATACGTCCGGATTACCGGTATACTGTGACGGATCTTGATATCATTGCCGCTGTCCGGCGGTTACACGATCTGGGGCTGAAAGTCTGCATGAAACCAATGGTCAACTGCGCAGACGGGGTCTGGCGTGCCATGATTGATTTTCCTCCGCAGGAATTCGGCCCTGGACAGAGTACCTACTGGAAGGAATGGTTTTCCTCCTATAAGGCTTTTCTTTGTCACTATGCCGAGATTGCTGAAACAACAGAATGCGAGATGTTTTGTACAGGATGTGAAATGCTTGGGACAGAACCGCAGGAAGAATTATG
>JAEEGL012501003.1_pt1 | contig 12004 bp, 10 predicted proteins | sample 9134231 | NCBI WGS metagenome assembly JAEEGL01 (sample SAMN16246548, study PRJNA631951) | gut metagenome | biome: gut microbiome; feature: rumen; material: fiber-attached | host: Bos | place: Iran: Karaj | collected 2018-10
CCGTAATCTTTCCGAGCCGCTTCTCCGTTTCGGACAGGCATTTCTCAATATCATATTCCGAAGATCTGAATTTTTTAATCAGCCCGTATGCCGTTTCGTCCGCTTCGTCCAGAAAAGCCGAGGGATCTTTTCCCCCGGGATCCAGGCATTCCCTCACGGAATCGCGGAAAGAGGGGATGCTTCCGTTGCGGATGCGCGTAAGCGAATAAACGCACTCGTCCAGCTTTTCGCCTTCCGGATTCCTTCCCAGAACATGGATCCCGTCCCTGACCAGGGAGTCTTTCACATCCATTATGTAATCGTGGATCTCCGGAAGATGATCTCCGATTTCGTCATCGGAAAAACCCAGATCCCTGGAAAGCGAAACGGAGCGGCAGAGTTCCCTGATCCGTTCCAGAACGGAGGCTTTGCGATCCGCAGGACCGGAAGGATCGAGTCCGAAATACTCCTGAAGGGCGGCGTCTATCTCGCCCAGCTCGTCATAGGCTCCGGAACGCGTCATCAGAGGACACATGTGCCCTATAAGAACCGCCTCGGAACGCCGCTTGGCCTGAATCCCCTCTCCCGGATCGTCGATCAGATACGGATATATGTTCGCCAGCCCGTCCTGCACGTAACTGGGACAGCATTTGGACGAAAGCCCGGCGCTTCTTCCCGGAAGCCATTCGAGAGTGCCGTGCGTGCCCATGTGAATAACCGCATCCGCGCCGAAATCTTCGCTGAGCCAGCGGTAGAAAGCGAGATACTGGTGGGGAGGATACAGCTCGGGATCGTGGCACATTCTGTCGGCCTGATCCGGCCACGATCTCACGGGCTGGACCGTAACGAGGATGTTTCCGAAAACGATGCCGGGAATGACGGCCCTGCCCCTCGCGGTCATTATCTCCCCCATAGGCTTTCCCCAGCATTCCTCCGTCTTTTCGCGGCTGTATTCGGATAAAGAACCGTAATAGCGCGAATACTCCCCGGGAGACACGAGCCCCGGGGCGTTCTTTTCTATCTCCCCGTCAGACATATTCTCCGGATCGTTCGTGACCCCGGCCATAAGCATATCCGCCAGCGAGCGCCCGGTTTCCGGAACGTCTTCCGCCGTATACCCGGCGTTTTTCAAAGCTTTCAGAAGGCAGGCCGCGCTCTCCGTTCCGTCCAGTCCCGCCGCGCTGCCTATGGTTCCCTTTCCCCCGTACTGATACAGGATAATGGCGATTTTCCTGTCTTCCGGCGGTTTCATACCCAGCCTGACCCAGCGGGAAACCGTTTTCGTCAGATTCTCTATCCTGTCGCGCAGAGGATAATTGATCTTTCCCTTCCCGGGAAGATCCAGCACTTCGGATACCGGAACCGTTATGATCTGGCCGTCCATCTCGGCCCATGCCGTCTGGGTAGTAAACCTCGTCTTGTCTCCGGAGACGTTTTTCTCCTGATAATCGGAATACTTTCCCGATATCATGACGGCCTGAAATACCGGGACTCCGGTCAGCGTATGATAGAAATTGTCTTCCTCCCGGATATTCACTCCCCCGGAGGCCCCGGAGCCGGCCAGCTGGGAAAACGGATTCGTGGTTATGATCGCCTTCACGCGCGATCTGTCCCCGTCCGTAAAGTATTCTTTGAAAATATCCCGCATCGGTAGTTTTCCCTCCCTGCTTCCGGAGTTGAAAAATACGGGAATTGTCTCCATGCCGGCCGATTCCAGACTGCGGATCAGCGTGTCTATGTGCTCCAGATTATCGTAGATCCAGTACGATCCGGTTATGAGCACGCCGACCGCCGGCTTATCCGGATCCATCCGCCGGAAATAGTCTTCCGCGGCAATATCTCTGGGAAAATCAGGATGATAGATTCCGTGCGGACGCGGCGATACCGGCTCGGGAACGGGTACGTCCATTCCTTTCCTGTTCAGAAGCCAGTATACCAGACTCTCGTCGTTTTCCTCCCCGCGGTTGCCTACGTACGCGGAGAGTCTGGCGAAATCCTCGTCGGAACCGCGGAACAGATGGCGCCGGGAATTGCGGACTCCGGAATCAGAGGAGTGCACGTAGACGTATCCTTCCGACTTTTCCAGACAGCGTGAGAATTTTTCCATCTTCGAAAAGCGATCCGGATCGTTTCTGCATCTTACGATGACCAGATCCGCCTCTTCCGCGCGGCTGCACATCTCTTTGAACAGCAGGGGATCCGACTCGGTATCGCCGGCATCGTAACAATCGATCGCAATGCCGACATTTTCTTTCTCCGAAACCGTTTTCACGGTTTTTTTCATCGATTCCGAATCTGAAATACCGATGATCACGCTGACTATCCTGAACATCCGGAGGGGTAATCACCGGACTGATGATTAATACTGCGGCCGTTTTTATGATAATTGTAACTTTCTGGATACTCAGATAACGCATCCAACGAAAATAGTAATATCTTCCCAGCCATACGCCCAGAACATGACCAAGATCTCGCCTTCCATCCTGTCGGCTGATTTTTCAGCTCTGGACAGGGAATTCGCCCGTATGGAGGATGCAGGCGCGGACTGGGCTCATCTGGATATTATGGACGGAGCGTTCGTCCGCAACATTACATTCGGCGCTCCCGTCATCAGATCGATCAGAAAATGCACCGATCTGTTTTTCGACGCGCATCTTATGATACGGGATCCCGTGAGATACGTGGATGATTTCGCGGATGCCGGATGCGACATGATCACCGTCCACTGCGAAACGGAAAACCCCTGGGAAGCCATCGACAGAGCGAAGGAAAGGGGAATTAAAACGGGAATATCCCTGAATCCCGGAACTCCCTCTTCGATGGTGGAGGAATTCGTGCCGCGGGTGGATCTGGTTCTGGTGATGACCGTGAATCCCGGCTTCGGAGGACAGAGTTTTATCGGGGAATGCGTCCCGAAAATCTCCGAAATCAGAAAATTCGCTTCCGGATGCAATGCCGGACTGGAAATTTCGGTAGACGGCGGAATCAACAGCGTTACCGGAAAGATCTGCACCGACGCCGGAGCTACCGTGCTGGTCGCAGGCTCGTCTCTGTTCGGATCCGACATGAAAAAACTGATCGGCGAATGGAAACGGTTCGGACCGACGCTCTGAGGCGATCTCATGGGAGTTAACCTTTCACCGGTTGTTTCGGCCGAAGAGATAAGTCTGGAATCCCTGCGCGGAAAAAAGATAGCGGTGGATGCGTACAATACGATCTTCCAGTTCCTCTCCATAATCAGACAGCCGGACGGAAAACCGCTCTGCGACTCCGAGGGAAACGTCACATCCCATCTTTCCGGGCTCCTTTACCGGACCGCGAACCTTATCGAGGCCGGGATCGAGCCCGTTTTCGTATTCGACGGCAAACCCAGCGAAATGAAAGCGGAAACGATCAGCGGAAGAATCGAGCGCAGGCTGAAAGCGGAAACGGAATACGAGAAGGCTCTCGCCGAAGGGGATCTGGAAAAAGCGTTCTCCAAAGCCCAGCAGACCTCCAGGATAACCCCTGAGATTCTGGAAAGTTCCAAAAAACTTCTGGATCTTCTCGGAATTCCCGTAGTGCAGGCGCCCAGCGACGGAGAAGCCCAAGCTGCGTACATGTGTTCCCGGGGATCGGTTTACGCCGCGGCGTCCCAGGATTACGATTCCATCCTCTTCGGGGCGCCCCTTCTCGTAAGGAACCTCACCATCACCGGAAGGCGCAAAGTTCCCGGAAAAAACGTCTACAGAGACGTGAAAACCGAAATGATCGATACTGCAAAAGTTCTTGAAAGCCTGTCCGTCAGCAGGGAACAGCTGGTCGACGTCTGCATTCTGATGGGAACCGATTTCAATCACGGAATCGACGGTTACGGACCCAAGAAAGGACTGAAACTCATTCAGAAGTACGGCAATCTCGAAACCGCTCTCCCCGCGATCGGCAAGGAAATCCCCGAACTGCAGGACGTGCGCGATATTTTCCTCAGCGGACCCAGGACCGACGATTACAGCATCGAAGCGAAACCCGCCGACAAAGAAGCCGCGTCGGACATGCTGGCCGGATACGAGTTTTCGCCGGATAAGGTCAGATCCGTTCTAACGAAAATAGAAGCTGCCAGAAAAACCGAATCCGACAGAAGAAAACAAAGATCCCTGGACAGCTGGATGTAAATAAAAAGGAGCGGGATTCCCCGCCCCGGTTTCACACTACTTTCACCGTAGCCGTCCCGCCTTCCGACAGGACCACCTGTATTCCGTCGATGTCCTTCAGAGTCTGATACAGAACATATTTCAGATAAGCGTCGTCGCTGTCGAAGGATTCGCGGACTTTGTCGACCGCGGCCTTGCTGGCTTCCGCTTCTACCTGGATACGCTCCAGATCGATCTGGGCCTTTTCGAGCTGCTGCTGGGCGATGAGCTTCTGCTCGACCGCGTTGCTCATTGCCTGCGGGATACGCATCTCGCGGATGATGACTTTGTCGACGGCGATGCACCCTTTGCATCTCTCCGTGATCTGGCTGATCAGATTTCCGGTTATGGCGGCCTCCACGTCCGATCTCTTGTCGGAGATTATCTCGAGGGCGGTGTAGTTGACGCAGGTCAGTCTGGGAACCGATCTGACTTCCTGATGGAGGATGGTGATCTTCCAGTCCTCCCCGTATTCCAGCCTGAGAGTCTTCACCATCTCGACCGGAATATGGAACGTTACCGCCAGATCCATATCCACCACCAGACTGTCTTTGGTCAGGACCGTAATGCCCCCAACGGTGTCGATGTCGCCGTCGTATCCGATGTACTCCACGGTCTGCGTGTTGAAACGTATGTAGTCGATGGAAGCGAAAGCGAAGCGGGGATCGAAATGCCAGCCCTCGTCGATTATCTCTCCGATGTTTCCGGACGGGGAATTGACGACGACCCCTTTTTCTCCCGCGTCGACTGCCACCGTGGAAATAAGTCCCAGGAAGACGACCGCCATCAGCGCGATTATTCCCAGCGTTATAGACGACGACCCGGTTCCGTATTCCCTGCGGGACAGCACCCCGGCGACGATGCTGGCGATGGCGAGAACCGCCCCGAATATGAACGCGAACGTTCCCAGAAACGGGCTGGAGATTACCATCACGACGGCGGCGAGACCGGCCGCGATGCTTATTATGCGTACAGATTCCATTTTCATCAAAACCTCTTTCAGCTCCATCCTCCGAAACCGCAGTAGCCGCCGTCCCCGGCGTTCTGTCCGCTGCGCTCTCCGGATGGTATGTATTCTCTTTCCTCAGCGATGCTGACGTATTTCGGACGTATTATCTTTCCCGACGACACGAGCTCTTCGATCCTGTGGGCACTCCATCCTACGACTCTGGCGATGGCGAACATAGGGGTGAAGAGCTCCGACGGTATCTCCAGCATGTTGTACAGGAATCCGCTGTAAAGATCCACGTTGGCGCAGATATGGGTCGCGCTCTGGCGTCTGGAACGTATAATGTCCGGGGCAAGCTCCTCGATGGATTCGAAAAGCCTCATGTCTTTCTCCCTTCCTTTCTCCTTCGCGAGAGATTCGGCGTATTTCCTGAGGATGATCGCTCTCGGATCCGACAGCGTGTATACGGCATGACCCATTCCGTAGATGAGCCCCTGGCCGTCGAAAGCCTCTCCGTCGACTATTTTCTTAAGGTATGAGGAAAGTTCCTCCCTGTCGTCCGTATCTTCCACATGAGCCTTGATATCGTTCACCATATCGAGGACTTTTATGTTCGCCCCGCCGTGCTTGGGCCCTTTCAGGGAAAGAATGGCCGCGGCGATGACGGAATACGAATCGGAACCCGAGGATGCGACGACGCGGGCGGTGAACGCGGAATTGTTCCCGCCGCCGTGCTCCATGTGAAGCGTCAGCATGATATCCAGAACTTCTTTTTCCAGCCGGGAGGCCTCCCTGTCCGGCCTCAGCATGGACATAATATTCTCCGCGATTCCCAGATCCGGATTGGGCCTGAAGATGACCAGATGCCCGTTCCTGTCGTAATGGTTGTAAGAATGATACCCATACACGGCCAGCATAGACAGCCTGCTGATGACGGAAAGGCACTGGCGTATCACGTTTTCTAAAGAATTGTCCGAAGCCCGGTCGTCGTAAGACGAAAGACCCAGAACGCCTCTCGCCATAGTGTTCATGATATCATGGCCGTATTCCCTGAATATCACATCTTTGACGAAGGATCCGGGCAGTTCCATATACCCCGCCAGTATCCTGCGGAATTCCTCGGTCTGCTCCGCGGAGGGCAGATTCCCGAAAAGGAGGAGATAAGCCGCTTCCTCGAACCTGAGCCCGGAATCCCCGTGCCTGTCTATTATGTCGCGGATATCATACCCCCGGTAAGACAGGTATCCTTCGCAGGACACCGATCCCTCGTCGGTGGATCTTATTCCGGAAACCCTCGATATTCTGGTTATTCCCGCCCTTACTCCGTTTCCGTCTTTGTCTCTCAGACCTTTTTTGACGTCATAAGCATCGTACAGCTCCGCAGGTATGGCAGAAGCTTTCCTGCAGTCTTCGGCACGATCGTGATAAAACTCCCCGTTATCCATAATCCATCCTCCGAGATGGAACTCATCGAATACGATGTCCCTGTTATGAATGATGAAAAAGTTATAAAATATTGTCCGAACGGTTTTGCGCAAAGCACGCAGAAACCTCGCCGGGACTCCGGTTCAGACCTACAGAATAAATAGATTATCTGCGTTCAGAGACCGATGAAAGGTCGTATCCTGCCCAGGGATGAACTAAGCGGGCTTCCGAAAACCGTTCACGGAGGACAGGCGTGGAAACTCAGAGATATCGAGGACTACAGCCACAATCTGAATCCGTTCGGTCCGCCGGAAGATCTCGGCGAGATTATCGCCTCCGCCGTCGGCGAAGTGGGACATTATCCGGACGATTCATGCAGCGAACTGAAGGAGACCATTTCCAAAACTTTCAACGTCAGTTCCGAGTGCATAACGATCGGCGCCGGCTCGTCGGATATCATCAGAAACGTGCCCAACACCTTCTTCAGACATGACGATAAGATCATCATCTGCAAACCGTCTTTCGCCGAATACGCCCAGCAGTGCAGAATTGCCGGAGCGTCCGTCAGCTGGAACGTTCTGGATAAGGAAAATGATTTCAGAATCGATCCCGACAGGCTGATCGCCGCGGCATCCTCCGCGAAAGCGGTTTACATATGCAACCCCAACAACCCCACCGGCAGGATAGAGCCCAGAAACAATCTCATCAAAATAGTAAGGGCATGCGAGGAGACAGGCACGCTGGTATTTCTCGACGAGACGCTTCTGGAGCTGGTTCCCGGATACATGGACATTACTCTTTCAGGATCCGTGGACAAATTCAGCAACCTTATCGTCGCCTCCTCTCTGACGAAATCCTTCGCGATTCCCGGAATAAGAATAGGATTCGGATTCGCCAACACCGATCTTATATCCGAAATGGAGAAGGTCCGCATGACGTGGAACGTCGGCCAGATAGAGCAGACTGTCGCCAACGTGCTGATCAGGGACAGAATGGATTACGTAGACCGCGCGGCCGCCCTGATGGCCGAGGAATCGGAGATCATGAACACTTCCCTCAAGGAGATAGATTTCCCCGCCGGACCCGTGTCGGACTCCTTCTTCTACTTCAGTTCAGTAGAACCATTGGGAATGGATGCCGCCGAATTCAAAAGAAAAATGCTAAGCAAGGGGATAATGATCAGAGACTGCTCCTCTTTCGGAGAGGAGTACTCGCATTACATCCGCTACAGCGTCAAAGACAGGGAGAGAAACTGCCGTTTCATCGCTGCCGCTGATTCAGTGATCAACGGGCGATGATCAGATGGAGCTGTGGATCGACGGGGTACTGATCATCATCGCAGCGCTGCTGATTGACAGATTCATCGGCGAGCTCCCCAACTCCGTGCATCCCCTGAGGTGGATGGGAAACATTCTGGGATTCATCGACCGCCATATTTCCCGCAGGGATACGGCCGGCACGTCGGCAATCGGTTTCCTTTCTTATCTTTTAGTATTCGTCCTGTTCTGCGGAATCGCCCTTATCCTCACGTCTCTGACCAGATACGCGGTGTCATCGCTGGTTTCCCCGGAGTGGGGAGAAATCGCATGGATAATCGTCACCGCTTTCATCTTCAAGATAACCTTCGCCGTGTTTTCGTTCAGGCATCACTGCGATCCGATAATCGACGATCTGGAGAACGGGGAAACGGAAAAAGCCGCGGAGAAGGTCCAGATGATCGTCAGCAGGAATACGAAAGGAATGGATCCGGAGCATATAGCGTCTTCGTGCTGCGAAACCGTGTCGGAGAATCTCGTGGACAGCGTGTATTCCCCGGTTCTGTACTTCGGGATTCTGGGAATTCCGGGAGCGGTGATGTTCCGCTGCGCCAACCTCATGGACGCGATGTGGGGGTATCTCAACGATAAATACGCCAGACTCGGTTTCTTCCCGGCGAAATTCGACGACGTTCTGGGATTCTTCACTTCAAGAATATCTCCGTATTTCATCGCGGCTGCCGCGGCGGCCATGGGCCTTAACTGGCGCGCGGCGGTGCCTGCCGCCAGAGAGGGGCATTCTCTTACCCCGAGCCCCAACAGCGGATGGTCGATGACCGCGGCCGCAGCGGTGCTCGACATAAGCATGGAGAAAAAAGGCGTTTACGTTATGGGAACCGGACCTCTTCCGGGACCCGATGATGTAAGATTATGCTGCAGGCTGATAGAACTGGCTTCGGTGATGTTTATACTCTCCGCCGGCCTTATTCTGTACTGCCTGCTCGGCATTCATGTTCAGTTATTGGCGGAAAATATATTCGACGGAATATGGGAGGCTTTGTTCTGAAGTACATATCTTCTATAGAAAAGACCAAAATTAACGGAATGACTGTCGGAATCGTAAGATTCAAAGAGACTATGGAATGCATGAGCTCCGCGATCCTGAACGGCGGAATGACCGAAACGGACGCGCTTTTCATCATGCAGGTCCCTCACGACTATGACGAGAGCGATCCGGTGAAACATGCTGCGTCCGTCAGGGATCTTCTGAAACTTCCGGCAAATTCCGTGGGGATGATGACCGCGGCCGAGGTCGATTACGTTTTCAACATCAAAGAAGCCGTCTTCGGCGGAGTGTCGGCCGCGGCCGTGGCGACGGCGGGCCTCAGCAACCATGTGGTCGCAGGAGATGTTCTGGAAGACTGGAAGTCCCGCCACGAGATCTCTCTGAAGAGAGCCGCGAGAATGATGGCGGGAACGATCAACATAGCCCTGATCACCGAATCCCCGATCACCGATGCAGGGAAGATCAACCTCTTCATGCCCGTGGTCGAGGGCAAATCCGCAGCTATGGGAGACCTCGGCTTCAGGGAAACCGGAACCACGTCCGACTCGATGGCGGTGATTTCCCCCAAATCCGGAGAAAGAATAACTTATACCGGCACCGGATCGAAGATAGGCATCGCGTCTGCGAAAGCAGCGAGAGCCGCGGTGAAATGCGCTCTGCTGAACCGCACCGAAGCGCCCGTGCCCGAAAAACCCCTGGCAATGCTGAACAGACTCGGATATGACGAGGATAAAATAAGAAGCATGTGCGGCGGCGATCCGGATCCGGAAAAATTCTCAGAGGCTCTGCACAGGATGCTGGACGGAGAGGAGATGCGCACCTTCCTGGATCTGCTGGTCTTCGTTTCCTACAGAGCGGACAGCTTCTTCAGAGACGGAAACAAATCCGTTATTCCCGTGATTTCCGGATTCTGCAGCTCTTACCTGGGAGCGGTTCCGGATCTGAGCGAGGGCGTTGTGAGGGGTGCCGTTAAAGTTATCGCATCCAAAGCTTACGCGGAATGCAGGTGAGACGATGAGCGCCGTATCCGCCCTCAGAGGCATGGTTTCCTTCTTCACGCTGTGGCATCTCGATATAACGCAGGAAGACATAGACTCCATGGAGGACGGATTCCATCTGGTGCCGGCGGTCGGCCTCGTCTTCGGATCGATATCGATGCTTCTCATGGCTGTGCTGTTCCTCTTCGGCGAGAGGACAGATACATACACGGGAATGCTGGCGGCCGCGGCATGCCTCCTTACCGCCTACATCGGAAGCAAATTCATCCATTTCGACGGCCTTACCGATTTCGGAGACGGGATGATCGTATCCGGGAAAAGAGAAGATCATATCAGGGCGCTTAAGGACACGCTGGTCGGAGCCGGCGGAATAGGCGTCGCTCTGGCCGTCACGCTGGCATCGTTCTCTGTGTATTCGGCATGGAACGTTCCCCTGCTCATCATTCTCGCGCCCGCTGCCGAGATCATGGTGAAGAACGCGATGGTTTTCGCCGCCGCTTTCGGCCTTCCCAGCAACGGAATGGCCGGAAGGCAGGTGTCCAAAACCACCGGGAAATCCGCGGCGAAAAGCGTAATCGTAAGCGCTCTGTGCGCCGCCGGAATCTCCGCGGTTTCGGGATGGATCTACTGCTGCCTGACCGGAGAACAGGAAATAATCGTTCCCCTGACGATAACCTTATTGTCCGGGCTTGCCGTTTCATGCATAGCGGGATGGATCATGGCTAAAGCGGCGAACAGGACGTTCGGGTTCGTAAACGGGGATATCCTCGGCGCGACCAACGAGATCTGCAGGCCGCTGGCCGTTTTCGCTATGGGCGCAGTGTTTCTGGTGATACGATGGACGCTCTGATAAACGCCGGAGGAAAAGGTACCCGCATGGGAAGATGCGGCATAGAGAAGCCCATGCAGGAAATTTACGGCATACCGACCGTCAGAAGGGTAGCGGACGCTATCAGATCCTCGGACTACATCGACGAGATACACGTTTCAGTCAGCAGCAACACCCCCGAGACGGAGAAATATCTCCAGAGCATCGGAATCGATACCATCCTCACTTCCGGAGAGAGTTTCATGGACGATCTCCACACTTCTTTCGAACAGATAAACTCCGAATACATACTGACCTGCCCTTCGGATCTTCCTCTCCTGTCCACGGATGCCATCAACAGCTTCATAGAATTCTTCGAACCGGGCACCATGCAGTCCGCCATTGCGGTGGTGGACGAGGAGACCGTCCGTTCAGCCGGAATTACGCCCTCTTATACGCGCGAGGACGGCGGAAAAAACTGGGTTCTCTCGGGAATCTGCATCATGAACAGGGAAAAAACGCTCAACGGTGAGTATCTCGAGGAAGTCCTGTACAAAACGAACCGCCTCGATCTGTCGGTGAACGTCAATACCCGGTCCGAACTCTCTCTCGCCCGCATCCTTTTCGGGAAAGAGGGAAAAAAGTTTCAGGTCCGATTTTTCCTGCCGGAAATTCCGGAAGCAGATCGCCTGATCATGCCCGGCTCTGGATCAGCCCGTCTAAAAATCTGATTATGTCTCTGAATCTGCACGCGTTCAGAAAATACACGTGATCGTTGCCGTCGCGCCGGGACGAGATCAATCCCGCAGCTTTCATCTTGCGGATGGCGGCATTGGCGGAAGCCGCGTCCAGGCCGAAGACCCCGTCCTGGATCGGAGATCTGATCTCCTCTCTGGACAATCCCCTGACCATCGTAAGAACGTCTTTGTCGGCCATGGCAGAAAAGAATTCCGATTCCGGATCGTCGGAAATGGCGAGCGGGCCTCTCTTCGTCAGGCAGACATGTTTGCTGGGACGCGGGGATTCACTATCCATAACCGCTGATTCCCGGCCCGCAATAAAAAACTTTCACTTTCAATTGTAGCCCATGATCTTCCGGTAGATCTCATGGACCTTTTCCGTCAGATCGGAGCAGGTTATTTCCCCCGAGGACGAGATCACGGCGCCCACGGAAGCGCCGCCGCAGCCCACGCCCTCCTTGATGAATCCCCACTCGTAGGCCTGAAGCCCCTCGTACGGGCTCTCCGAATAGTCCACATTAACGAAGACTATAGGGATGTCGTCGGATATGCTGTCCATTATCTTGCGCATGTTGGATTTGGGATCACCCATCAGCCACCTGGTGGTTCCCTGC
>JAEEGL012508373.1_pt1 | contig 12004 bp, 5 predicted proteins | sample 9134231 | NCBI WGS metagenome assembly JAEEGL01 (sample SAMN16246548, study PRJNA631951) | gut metagenome | biome: gut microbiome; feature: rumen; material: fiber-attached | host: Bos | place: Iran: Karaj | collected 2018-10
CGTTGGTGATGGTGGCCTGATCAACCTGGGCGCCATCACCCTGATTGACCAGTTCTATGCCAGCACCGTTAATGATCAGCATCCCACCATCTACGGCTACGTGCTCAAGCTCAACAGCAGCACTCTTGACAAGAAGTCCAATACCGCAACTGTCTATGTCATGAAGTCCAGCTCAGCACCTAAGGGCTACTACACCCTCGACCAGGTGATGAACGACGTTGACGGCACTCTGGAGACCAATGTTAAGTCGGGTGACCTCACGATGAATCTGATCAACCTCCCCGATGTATATCACTATTATATCCATCGCGGTAACGGCACCCAGCCCAACGAGAAGGTTCTCACCCTGCAGCGCAATGGTGACGGTACGTTCGAGGACATGGCTACCAGCACCAACTATCCCAACGGTACCTTCTGGTACAACGATCCCATGGCTGTAGGTACCGACTACATGACCTACGTGCCCATCATCGCCCTCCGTGGTGACAACCGCGTGGCTCAGGATGGTAAGGAGAACACCTACGGTGCTCCCATCTGGAAGACCGGTGTTGGTAACATCAACGCCATGGTTGGCGGTACCCGCGCAACTGGCCAATTTGGTGAGTTTGTTGACTTCGACCTTGAGAAGTGCGCTATCTACAATCCCATCTTCGACATCAAGGGTCTCGTTCCTGCCAATACCAACATTGAGTACGAGCCCTTCATGTATCGCGTTTGGAGAAACTGCAACGACGTTCGTCCTTACTTCTACAGCTCTGAAGGAAAGCCCCTCTTCTGGCCGTATTCTACTCCCGAATCGCACGCCCTTATCGTCGAGAGAATGACCACCGAGGATCACATCGCAGCTGGTAACGAGTTCGACGAGCTGGCCTTCGGTGCCAAGGTGAACACTACCATCGAGTTCGTTGTTCGCTTCTACTACAAGGTTGTAGGTGCTAACTTCACCCGTGACCTCAACGACAACGACGAGCTGTACTACGTTGTCGAGGCACGCTTGCCTTGGAATAACATCCCCACTGGCGTAGCCGAGATCAACAACGCTAACACCGAGGTTTCCAAGACCTATTACAATGCTCAGGGTGTGAAGAGCGACAAGCCCTTCGACGGCGTGAACATCGTCATCACCCGCTACAGCGACGGCAGCACCAAGACCACCAAGGTCATCCGCTAATCGTTGCACAGCCTTCGGGCAATAGCATTCCCATCAGGGGGAGGCACCCACACTACGGGGCGCCTCCCCCTTGTTTATGTCCACCCATCACCGTCCGGAAAAAACACATTGACGTAGATGCAGCAAGAAGTAGGGCCTCGCCTTGGCGTGGCCGCTATGTGGCAAGTAGTATTATTTTTAACGCGGATGACGCGGATTATACTGATTAGAATGCGGATGTCAAAAAAAGTTGTCCAAGTTGTCAACCAGGTTGTTATGGTTGTCTGATAAACCCCGAACGCTGATGACGCGGATTATACTGATTAACGCTGATAATGTTGTTCAAATTCGTGAAAATCAGCGAAATCAGCGTTTTTTTTGAGGAGACGAACGGCCACGCCAAGGCGAGGCCCTACTTCTTGCGACTTATACACCTTTACGATGATTGACCAGGCACTCATGCATAAAAAATGTCGGGGGTGAGAAATTCATGGCAAAGTGTTGCACAATTGTATTAATATGAGTACCTTTGCAGCATGAAACGAACCTCGCTACTCCAAAGCGCTCAAAATGAACAGTTTTTGTTTATTAACATATTTCATTAACTTCTAAATTCATTCAAGCTTTTATGAAGAAATTATTTTCTCTCCTCTTTGTCGCCCTGCTGGCATTGTCGGCATGGGGCAAGGTTGTGACCATCAATTTCGTCGGAATGTACGATGCAAACACGACGCTCACAACCGTTGAAACTAATGAAGGTGTCACTTTGACCTTCAGCAAAGCTGGTGGTAGCACTGCTCCAGCGTACAATGCGAATTCTCAAGAAGTACGCATGTACAAGAACTCGACCATGGCTGTTACTGCTGATGAAGGCTACACCATCACCAAGATTGACTTCACCTTCTCGCAGAGCATGTGGCAGCAGAGCCCCTCAAGCGCTAATGTTGGTACTGTTGGTAGTGATGGTAACTGGACTGGAGAAGCCAACTCTGTCCTCTTCACCAACAACTATGAGCAGAATACCCAGATTCGCTTCACCAAGATGGAAGTTACCATCATGGATCCCGCTAGCGACGAGCTCGTTGCTCCCGAGTTCCATCCCGCTGATGGCACACACTTCACTGGAAGTCTTGCCGTGACCATCACTTGCGCTACACCGAACGCCGAGATCCAGTACTACGAGGTTGACCCTGAAACCGGTCTGATTGACTGGACAACCTACGCTTACTACACTGGTGAGTTCTATGTAAACGAGACCAAGACCTTTGCCGCTATGGCCAGCAAGGGTGATGACTACACCGACTTTGTGTATGCTACTTACACCAAGGACTTGCCCACCTGCGCTGATCCCGTCTTCACTCCCGTTAGCGGCACCACCTTCGAGGATGACCTCGCTATCAGGATCGACTGCGAGACCGAGGGTGCTACCATCATGTATCAGGTGAATGGCGGCGATGTCGAAATCGACGAGGCTCCTGTTTTCATCACCTTGACCGAGACCAGCACCGTTACCGCTTTTGCTTCTCTGGATGGCTACAACGACAGCCAGGAAGTTACTGCTACCTACACCAAGGTTGAGCCCGCTACCGGTACCTGCATTACCTTCAACAGTGAGACCGACAAGGGTGACGGCACTGCTTCTCAAAACCCCTGGACCGTTGTTAAGGACGGCGTGACCATGGCCTGCACTAAGGGCTGGGTTGACGATAACAGCTATCGTATTTACCAGAATGAGACTCTGACCTTCACCTCAACCGTAGGTAACATCACCCGCATCGAGTTTGACGGTGCAGATAATAGCAAGCCCATCAGCAACCTGACAACTCCGACCGGCGCATTTACTGCCACTACTGCTTCTGGCCTCTGGCTTGGCGATGCCGCCGAAGTTGTCTTCACCGCATCTGCCCAGACTCGCGCTTCTGAGATCCGCGTCTATGTTAACGGTGAGCCCACTCCCGTTATCACTGTCGCCGATCCCGTTATTGCTCCCGCCAACAACACGACCTTCGCCGAGAGTCAGGTTGTAACCATCACCTGCGAGACCGAGGGTGCTCAGATTTACTACGGCTTCGACAACGAGACCTTCGTGCTGTATGAGGCTCCCTTCACCATCAACGACGCTTGCACCGTTTACGCTTACGCTCAGATCGACACCGTCAAGAGTGCCACCGTCAGCGCTAAGTACTTCAAGGGCATTGAGGTGAACAACCTCCAGCAGGCTAATGGCCTCAACAAAAATGACAAGTTCATTTACAATGGCGAGGCTACCGTTACCTATCAGTGGAAGAACGAGAGCAACGGCTACATCAACACCTGGATCAAGGACGCTACTGCCAGTGGTCTGATCTACGGCAAGCAGGTTCCCGAGCTCGCTCAGGGTGATGTCCTCAACGACGGTTGGGATGCTACCAAGACTGATTACAACGGCATTCCCGAGTACACCTATCCTAACAATGTAGCTGCTAGCGGTGATGTTATTGACGTAACTCCTGCCGAGTATGCTGCTCTTACCACCGAAAACGTGAATGAGTACGTGATCCTCAAGGGTCAGACCATCGTTGCCGACGGCGACAAGAACTTCCACACCGGTAACGACCTGGCTATCTACAACCAGTTCGGCGTTACTCTGCCCACCTTCGAGGACAACAAGCTCTACGATGTAGTTGGTATCGTTACCATCTACCACAATGCTCCCGAACTCTACATCATCAGCGCTACCGAGGTAGGTACTATCGATATCGTTGAGAAGCCCACCCTGCCCGAGGATGCTACCTTCACCGAGAGCATCACCGTTGAGATCACCAACAACGAGGACGGTGCCATCATCATGTACAGCACCGACAATGGCGAGACTTGGAACGAGTACACCGGTGCTCTGACCTTCACCGAGACCACCACCCTGCAGGCCAAGGCCGTAAAGGATGGCGTTGAGAGCCTTGTTGTTACCGCTACCTACACCAAGGTTGAGCCCATCGTTGAGGTTACCTACACCCTGGTAACTGACGATGCTGACCTGGCCGATGGCGACAAGATCATCCTCGTGAACAGCAACGAAGCCGGCGAGGCCTATGCTATGGGCGCCCTCAGGAAGAACAACTTCGGTGTTGTTGATGTAACTGTTGAGGACGACATGACCATCACTACCGGTACTGCCAATGTCATCACCCTCGAGGCCAATGGTGACAACTGGAACCTCAAGACCAATGACGGTTACCTCTATGCTGCTAGCTCCACCGCCAACTGGCTGATGCTTGAGGAAGAGGCTGACGCAAACGCTGACGCTGCTATCACCATCACTGCCGACACGACCACGATCGTATTCCAGGGTGAGAACACTCGCAACATCATGCGTTTCAACATCAATGTACACAATGAAGTTGCCGATCCCATCTTCTCATGCTATGGTCCCACCAGCAGTGTTAAGACCCCCGTTTACGTTTACAAGGCTGCTGCTGCCCAGACTTGGGAACTTGGCGACGTTAACCACAGCGGTGGTGTTGACATCGAGGACGTAACTGCCCTGATCAACGCTGTGCTGGGTAACCCCACCAGTGAATACTATCCCGAGCAGGCTAACTGCAACGGCGATACCGGTATCGACATCGAGGACGTTACCGCTCTGATCAGCCGCGTGCTCAATGGCCAGTGGTAATCAACAGTCACTGCTATAGGCAGCTCCACAAGCTGACACTATAGAGAACTGAACCTTAAAAAGGCAGGACCCCAACAATCGGGAGTCCTGCCTTTTGTTATGGTAGAGCCCCATATCCATCACCTATCTTTGCAACCACAATATCCGCATCCATCAGCCATGGCCCATCCTGCCAACACTATCCGAAATGCACCCGTTTTAACAACTCATTAACACTTCCGCCCCACCCTCAACAAAAAAAAAGCCAAGCCAAAAACCAAAAACCAAAAACTAATTACTACCTTTGCAATGGAATGATTTTCACTAATATATAACCCTAAAACAATTCAAGTTATGATCAAAAAACTCTTTACTCTACTTGTCATTGCTTTGACAGCCATGTCGGCATGGGGCTATACGGTAACCTTCACGCCTAGTGTCGTTACCGGAAATAGCGGATCAGCTGATCGGCCCGACACGATGGCCCTCGACGGTATTATGATTACCTGTGACCTGGCAGGATTCAACGCAGGGTCAAGCACGAATAAGCATTATCGCTTCGCCGCTTTCTCCAACACTATGATCACATCAACGGTCGGCAAGATCACCAAGGTCACCTTTGCCACCACAGGAGGAAGTTACGGCGCCGGCAACTTCTCGGGAGAAGGCTTCAGCAACGGCATGTGGCAAGGCTGGGCTGATACAATCCGCTTATATTCATCCCACCAGGTGCGCGCTACTAGGATTGAAGTGACCATCGAAGATGCCACCACCGAGCTCACCGCACCTCAGTTCTATCCCAGCGGCGGGACATTCAACGACACGCTCGAGGTTTCCATTCTCTGTCCCACAATCGATGCCGAGATCCATTACATCGAGGGCTCCAATGAGGACAACTTTGACTGGGAAACCCACACCATCTACAACGGACCCTTCAAGCTGACCAGCAGCAAGACGATCACCGCCTGGGCCGCGCTGGGCGATGAGAAGAGTGACTATGTGACGACAACTTTCACAAGAAACATCCCCACGCTCGCGCCTCCCGTGTTCACGCCCAGCTCGTGCAACTTCGAGGACAGCCTCCAGGTGTCTCTGGAGTGCGAGAACCCGCTTGCCGCCATCTATTACAGCTATGACAGCGAGCAGTGGCTGGAGTACACTGACACGATTGTCATCTACTCCAGCTCGACAGTCTATGCCAAGTCCGTCCTCAATGATTATGAATATGGGGCGATCGAGAGCACTGTGGCCAGTGCAGGTTACTCCAGGACCGATGACGGCGTCACCCGTATTGTGACCTTCACTCCCGGTGACATATGGATCGATGAGGCCAGTGTCCCTTACACAATCAACCACGATGGCGCATCAGTCACTGTATCGAGGGGAACTTCCAGAACCAGCTTGCGCATCCACAAGGATCAGCACATCTATTTCCAGGCTGCTCAGGGCAACATCATGAAGATCGAATTTGTCTGCGAGAACAGCGGTGACTATGGCTATAACCCGAGTTTACTGGAATTGGACGAGGGACAGAACGGCGATTACAGCTACACTGAAAACGGCTACGTGGGCACATGGATCGGCTATGCCCCGCGAGTGAGCTTTAACACCCATAAGGGCCAAGAGCGCTGCAACCTGATCCGCGTCTATATCGACGGCGAGATGCCTGAATTCACTGTCGAGCCTCCTGTGTACTCCCCCGAGAGCGACACCACACTCTTTGTTTACCGTCAGCAGATGGAACTCTCATGCCCCACCCCGGGTGCCAGCATCTATTACAGCACCGACTTTGCCAACTGGACAAAATATACCGAGCCCTTCGAGGTGACCGACTCCTGTACCCTGATTGCCTATGCACAGCTCGATGGCGTGAACAGCCTCCTGGCGCTGAAGACGCTCTTCAGCGCTCCACAGGTGAACACACTCGCCGAGGCCAACGCATTGTCTCACCACACCCTGTTCGGCTTCAACGGAGAGGTCATCGTCACCTTCCAGAACGGTGCTAACACGTGGGTCAAGGATGACAGTGGCTATGGACTCATCTACGACGAGAATGTGCCCCGATTCCCCCAGGGTGCAGTCCTCAAGCCGGGTTGGGACGGTGATCGAACCGACTACTACGGTGTACCTGAATACATGTATCCTCACAATGTCGAGGCGACCGGCGAGGTCGTAACTGTCACTCCCAACGAGTACACGACCGTCACGACCGAGAACTTCAACGAGTACGTAATCATCAAGAATCAGACGCTCACACACTACATCTATGACAGCAAGATGTGGCAGGGATCCTCTGGTCAGTTATTCTACAACCGTTTCACCGACTTGGGCATTGTCATCGAGGAAGGCAAGGTATATGATATCGAAGGTATCGTTGCCTATCGTAACAAGAAAACCGAGGTCTATATCATCAGTGCTACCGAGGTCTATGACTGGCAACTGGGCGATGTGAACCACAGCAAGACGGTTGACATCGATGATGTCACCATGCTCATCACACGCGTGCTGGGCAACAATCCCGAGGGTTTCTACGAGGAGCAGGCCAACTGCGACGGCCAGGGCGGCATCGATGTGGACGACATCACGGCATTGATCGACCGCGTCCTTTCAGGTACCTGGTAATCGACCGCCTGCCTTAAGGCATCTTTAGAAGACAAACCCTATGTTTGCGTCTCATCGTCAAACATAGGGCTTGTTTTCTCTTTCTATAAGTCGAATAGCGTGGGCTGGGGCAGCAGCTGGAACGTGTGGCGGTGATAGGGGGTAGCGCCATATTGTGCGATAGCGGCGCGGTGGTCGGGCGTGGGATAGCCCTTGTTCTTGGCCCAGCCATACTGCGGGAACTCCTTGTCGAGTTGACGCATGAACTCGTCACGGTGCGTCTTGGCCAGGATGGATGCCGCAGCAATGCTCAGCATCTTTCCGTCACCCTTGATGATGGTGGTGTGCGGTATGTCATGATAAGGGAAAAAGCGGTTGCCGTCAACAAGGATGCCCTCAGGACGGACCTTGAGTTGGTCCAGGGCACGGTGCATCGCCGTGATGCTGGCCCGCAGGATGTTGATGCGGTCAATCTCCTGGGGGGACACCATCGCCACGGCCCAGGCCAATGCCTCACGCTCGATGACGGGACGCAGCTGCTCACGCTGACGCTCGGTCAACTGCTTGCTGTCGTTAATCAGGTCGTTGTGGAAATCTGGCGGCAGAATGACGGCCGCTGCCGTCACGGGACCCGCCAAACAGCCGCGGCCGGCCTCGTCACAGCCAGCCTCGATACGTCCCTCTATGAGATAGGGCTGAAGCATTAAAGCTTACGTTCGATGACGTAATCAAAAATCTCCCTGAACTGATCAACCGACTTGTCAGGCTGATAAGGAGAAAGGATGGTGGTCGCCTCGTCGCGCAGGCGTTCCATGGTCTCATAGGCATAGTCGATGCCGCCGGCACGCTTGGCATATTCTATCAAGCGGTCGATATCCTCACTGGTAGGCTCCTCCTTGGCGACAAGGGCTTGCATTTCCTCGCATTCAGGCAGGTCAGTGCGCCTCAAGGCATAAATCAGCGGAAGCGTCACTTTGCCCTCACGCAGGTCATTGCCTGTCGGCTTGCCGATGATGGGGTCATGGTAGTAGTCAAACGTGTCGTCCTTGATCTGGAAGCAGATGCCTAACAGGCGCGTATAGCGGCGCAACTCGTCAATGGCGGTCTGCGGTGCATCGTTGGCATAGCCACCCACCTCGGCACAGCACTCAAACAGCGATGCTGTCTTGGCACGGATGACCTTCATGTAGGTTTCCTCATCGATGATGTGATTGCGGGCGATATCCACCTGGTCAATCTCTCCGAGCGACAAGTCACGGCCCATGTCGGCCAGCGCGCTCAGGATGCGTCCGTCGCCAGTGGCCACGCCACAGCGCAGAGCTCCGGTCACAAAGAAGTCGCCTACAAGCACGGCCACATGGTTGCTCCACACCTTGTTGATGGTGGGATAGCCGCGGCGCTCCTTGGCCTCGTCGATCACGTCGTCATGGATGAGCGAGGCATTGTGCAGCATCTCGAGGGCGGCAGCACCCTGCAGCGCCTTGTCATTGATGCCGCCAAAGAACTTGGCGCTCAACAGCGTCACAATGGGACGCAGCAACTTACCCTTCCTCTTGAGATAGGTGGTAACGATGCTGTTCGTCAACTCACTGTCGCTTGTCAACGTCGTTGTAATAATGCGTTCGAGTTCTTCCAGCTCAGGACGCAGCTGTTCCTGTATATTTTTCAACGAAATTGCCATTAGAGTGCAAAGGTAGCAATAATTCTTGTGAGCACCCCCATTTTTAAGGAGTAAAAAATGTTTTTATTCACATTTAATCAGAAAAAACCACTATCTTTATGCCCTTGAATAATTTCGACCGATTATGGAACCCAACAAAAAACTCCTACTGCTGGATGCCTACGCCCTTATCTTCAGGGCCTTCTATGCAATGATCCGCAGTCCGCGCATCACCTCGACGGGTATCGACACCTCGGCGGTGTTCGGCTTTGTCAACACCCTGCAAGACCTGCTCAAACGGCAGCAGCCATCACACATCGCCGTGTGCTTCGACCCGCCGGGAGGCACTTTCAGGCACGAGAACTACGAGCCCTATAAGGCCAACCGCGAGAAGACGCCCGAGGGCATCCTACAAGCCGTCCCCTATATCAAGCGCATTCTTGAGGCCTACCGCATTCCCATCTATACGGTCGAGGGCTATGAGGCCGATGACGTGATCGGCACCCTCTCCCACCTGGCTGAGCAGCAGGGATTTTTCACCTATATGGTCACTGCCGACAAGGACTTCGGGCAGCTCGTCACACCTAACATCAAAGTGCTCAACCCCAGCAAGAACGAAATCCTGGGCGTTGAGGAGGTAAACGCCAAGTACGGCATCCAGTCTCCCCTGCAACTCATTGACATCCTGGGACTGATGGGCGACTCGGCCGACAATATCCCGGGTTGTCCTGGCGTGGGTCCCAAGAATGCCGAGAAACTCATCCAGCAGTTCGGTTCAATCGAGAACCTGCTGGACCACACCGACGAACTCAAGGGAGCACTGAAACAACGTATCATTGAGAACGCTGAACAGATACGCATGTCCAAATGGCTGGCGACCATCATCACCGATGTGCCCATCTCACTAGACACCGAGGGACTCAAGCGTGAACCGGCCGACCTTGAGGCACTGCGTCAAGTGTTTAACGAACTCGAGTTCCGCACCCTTACCCAGCGCCTCATCGATGGCGGCGAGGCCAATGCCGGCCTGGACAATGCACCTGCAATTCCCTCCATCAAGTCCACCTCATCCAGCCCATCCAGTCCGTCCAGTCCATCCACCCAGTCCAGCACGTCCACCGCTCGCCAGCTGTCACTTTTCGATCTTGATGAGCCCGAAAATGCACCCGCAGCCTCGGCACCTACCTACCATTCCCTGGCTGACATCATCACCAACTACCGCCTCATCACCTCACCCATCGAGGCTGCCACCCTTGTAAGCGACCTGCTGGAACAGCCCCGAGTGGCCATCAGCATGTTAGGCTCGGGTGAATCATCCATGCAACTCAAGGTGATTGGCATCGCCTTGTGCGGCAAGCAGCACGAGGCGGCATTCGTCAAGTGTGACGACAAGACCGACATGCTGCGCGCACTGGCACCGCTTTTCAGCGGCAAGACCTGTATTGTGAGCAGCGACGTCAAGCGCACGATGGTCGCCCTCGACCGGCACGGCATCCCCTTCACGGCACCTTACTATGATACCGCTGTGGCCCATTACCTGTTGCAGCCTGAGCGCGGCCATTCCACCGCCGAGATGGCCTACGAACTGCTGCACTACACGGCCATCAGCCCCGAGAGTCTGCTGGGACCCAAGGGACGTAACCAACTCAAACTGCAGCAATTGGCACCTGAAGCACTCTCGCAATGGGCCTGTGAGGCCGCCGACCTCACTTGGCAACTGCCCGATGTGCTCGATTCGGCACTCAAAGAGCAAGGGCTTTACAAACTCCTGACCGACATCGAGTTGCCACTCATTGAGGTGCTTGCCAACATGGAACTTGCAGGCGCACGCATCGATGTCAAGGCCCTCAATGATTATTCTGTCTCGCTGACCGAGCAGATGAACCGACTGGAGGCCGAATGCCACCAGCTGGCGGGTATGAGCTTCAACACGGCATCGCCGGCACAGGTGGGCGAAGTGTTGTTCGACCACCTCAAGATTGACCCAAAAGCCAAAAAAACCAAGACTGGCCAGTACAGCACCACCGAGGATATTCTGCTCAAGCTGCGTGACCGCCATCCGCTGGTGGACAAGATACTGGAGCTCAGAGGCATCCGCAAACTGCTGTCCACCTACGTCAATGCCTTGCCGGCCCTCATTAATCCGCAGACCGGACGCATCCACACGACCTATAACCAGACGGTAACTGCCACCGGACGGTTGTCATCGACCAACCCTAACCTGCAGAACATCCCCGTGCGCAACGACGAGGGCAAGGAAATACGCCGCGCTTTCATCCCTGCCGACGGCAACGTCTTCTTCAGCGCCGACTACTCACAGATCGAGCTGCGCCTTGTCGCCGACTTGAGCCATGACAAGACAATGCTCGATGCCTTTGCCCATGACCACGATATTCACGCCATCACCGCGGCACGCATCTACCACAAACCCCTTGACCAGGTCACGGGCGATGAAAGGCGCAAGGCCAAGACGGCCAATTTCGGCATCCTGTACGGCATCAGCGCTTTTGGTCTCGCACAGCGGCTCAACATCCCGCGCGACGAAGCCAAGATGCTGATCGAAGGCTATTATACCACCTTCCCGCAGGTGCGTGACTACATCGACCGCAGTATTGCACAGGCCCGTGAAAAAGGATACGTCACAACCCTTTATGGCCGACGTCGCATGTTGCCCGACATCAACTCGCGCAATGCCGTGGTGAGGGGATTCAGCGAGCGCAACGCCATCAACGCGCCCATCCAGGGCACTGCTGCCGATGTCATCAAACTCGCCATGGTGCGAATATTCCGGCGTTTCCGCAGCGAGGGCATTCGCTCACAGATGATTCTGCAAGTGCACGACGAACTCAACTTTGACGTCATTCCTGCCGAGCTCGACCAGGTGCAGCGCATCGTCATCGAGGAGATGGAAGGGGTGTACAAGGGCGACGTCCGGCTCACCGCCAGCCATGGCGTTGCGAGC
>JAEEGL014077272.1_pt1 | contig 12004 bp, 11 predicted proteins | sample 9134231 | NCBI WGS metagenome assembly JAEEGL01 (sample SAMN16246548, study PRJNA631951) | gut metagenome | biome: gut microbiome; feature: rumen; material: fiber-attached | host: Bos | place: Iran: Karaj | collected 2018-10
AGCTCTGGGGCGTCGCGGACCGCACCGATTACGACCTCACGCAGCACCAGACCGTTTCCGGCAAGGATCTCACCTATTTCGACCAGGAAACGGGCGAGCGGTATATCCCCTACGTCATCGAGCCGTCCCTCGGCGTGGAGAGAAGCGTTCTCGCCGTCCTCTGCGACGCTTACGACGAAGAAGTGGTGGACGAGGAGAAGAACGACATCCGCGTTGTCATGCACTTCCATCCCGCGCTGGCTCCCGTCAAGGCTGCCGTTCTCCCGCTTTCCAAGAAGCTGTCCGAAAACGCCGAAGAGCTGTTCGTCGCCCTCTCGAAGAAGTTCAACGTCGATTTCGACGACGCGGGCTCCATCGGCAAGCGCTACCGCCGTCAGGACGAGATCGGCACGCCCTTCTGCATCTGCTATGACTTCGACTCCGTCGAGGACGGCTGCGTGACGATCCGCGACCGCGACACCATGGACCAGGTGCGCATGCCGATCGCCGACGTCACCGCCTACCTCGAAGAAAAACTCGCGTTCTGATCCCCGCATCCGATCCATCGATTCATCCGATTCATCAAAAAGGAGTGAACGACATGACAATCTCTCTGACCTCCGGCAGCACGTCCGGCGTGGTGCGCACCTACGGCGGCGAGCTCGTCTCCTTCAAGGCGGGCGGCCTCGAATATGTCTGGCAGGGCGATCCCGCCCACTGGAACGGACAGGCGCCGATCCTCTTCCCCGTCTGCTGCTCGGCGAAGGACAACAAGATCGCGTTCGACGGCGTCGAATATCCGATGCCGAAGCACGGCCTGGCCCGCAAGCGCGAATTCGAGCCGATCCTGATCGCGAAGGACCGCGTCGTCCTCGAACAGCGCGAAACCGAAGAGACCCTCCAGAGCTTCCCGTTCTGCTACTCCCTCAAGGCTGACTACACCGTTCGCGAAGACGGCTTCTCGGCGACCTTCACCGTGAAGAATCTCGACAAAAACGAAATGACCTTCTGCATCGGCGGCCATCCGGGCTTCAACGTCCCGCTCTGCCCCGAGGACGGCGGCTTCGAAGAGCACAGCCTCTTCTTCGAGGATGCCGAGGGCTGCACCGCCTCCATCACCAAGGACGGCTACATGAACGCCGAGGTGCCGAAGCTCGACATCCTGAAGGGCACGAACGAGCTGCCCCTCGTCTGGTCGGACTACGACAACGACGCGATCATCCTCGAAAACCTTCCGAAGAAGACCGTCTGCCTCCTGTCCCGCCGCTCCGGCAAGGGCTTCCGGTTCGATTTCGAGGGCTTCGACGCGCTCGGCCTCTGGACGCCCGATCACAAGCACTCCCCCTTCATCTGCCTCGAACCGTGGAACGGTCTCCCGGCGGACGTGGCGGAAACCACCGACGCGAAGAGCAAGAAATACGCGAAGACCATCGCCCCCGACGCGGAGTATTCCGTCGGCTACGCGGTGACGGTCATCCGGTAAGATGGAATTATCGAACCCCTCGGTCGTGCGGGAGCTGCTCGCGAAATACGGACTCTCCCCGAAAAAGGGATACGGCCAGAACTTCCTCATCAACCCGCGTATCCCCCGCGAGATCGCCGAGGTCTCCCGCGGATACGTCCCCGGGGACCGGCCTGCCGGCGTGCTCGAGATCGGTCCGGGCGTCGGTTCCCTGACACAGCGGCTCGCGGATGAATACGACCGGGTCGCGGCTGTGGAGATCGACCGGGGGCTGATCCCGCTTCTCGGAGAGGTGCTCGCGGACTGCGACAATGTCCGGGTGATCGAGGCGGATTTCATGAAGCTCGACCTGCCCGCCTTCCTCGACGAACAGTTCGGAGATCTCCTGCGGGACGGCGGAACGGTCAGCGTCTGCGCGAATCTGCCGTACTACATCACCTCCCCCGTCCTGATGAAGCTGCTCGAAGCCTTCCCGCCCGAGCGTCCCGTTCCCTTCGGCTCCGTCGTCGTGATGGTGCAGCTCGAAGTGGCGCGGCGGCTTGCGGCAGGCGCAGGAGGAGCGGATTACGGCGCGATCACGGCGCAGATTGCCCTGAAATGCCGGGCGGAAAAGCGGATCGACGTCTCTCCGGGGAATTTTCTCCCGCCGCCGAAGGTCTCCTCCGCGGTCATCGCGCTCGTGCCCCACGGCGGGATCCGGGAAATCTATCCCGGCGCTCCCGGGGACGACGAAGCATGCCGCGCCTTCGCGGAAAAGGTCTCGTCCCTCATCGAGCTCGCGTTCGGGCAGCGGCGCAAGACCCTCGTCAACGCCCTCTCCGCGCGCTGGCCGAAGGAGACGACCGCCGCCGCGCTCGAAGCATGCGGCTTCAGGCCGGACATCCGCGGCGAACGTCTGTCGGCGGAGGACTTCTGCCTGCTTGCCGATCATTTGACATGAAGAAAAGAGATCCGTACAGCTCCGTGCGGATCTCTCTTTTCGTTCTTTGATTCTTTCCTTCCCGTCAGTCTCCGATCGCGACCTCATCCGTGCCGATGCCGTAGAAATCCGCCGGATCCGCGACGAAGACCTTCTTTGTTCCGCCGGTCTGAGCCAGGGTTCCGCCGGTCGCCGCCGCGTAGGCATCCGCCGTGAACACGCCTGCCGCGAGCAGCTTCTGCGCCAGGGTGATCCCCGCTCCCTTGACGCCCGCTTTCAGGGCCGCGTAGGAGACGAGCACCGCGTCCGCGCGCCGGAAGTCCGCCGTATCGACGCCGTCGGGCAGGATCCCGACCTGCTTCGCGAGCGAAAAGGGATCGTTCCAGCTGAAATCGCCTGCCGCATCGGAATAGCCGAGCGCGCGCAGCATGAAGGTGAGCATCATCGCGCCGCTCGCGTTCCCCGTGCCGAATTCGGTCGCCGAGACCCCCTTCGTCAGGCCGGTCTCATAGGCGTACGCGACATAATCGTTCGCCCACGCAGGGACGTCGGTGAAGGGGTGCTTCCGTCCGCCCGCCGCGGCTTCCTTCTCCTTCCCGAGAACGCGGATGAGGATGACGAGCGCTTCCGCACGGGTGGGTGCGCGGTCGAGATCGAAATCGGTGTCGGAAACGCCGCGGAAGAGTCCGAGGGTCTTGAGGGCGCGGGCTTTCGCTTCGGCGTCGGAGAGATCGCGCGCGCCTGCGGATATGCTCAGCGCGAGGACGGCGAAGAGGACGGCGAGGAATCCGGCAATCACGTGCCGGAGAAGAGATGACTGGAACATGATGACCTCCGTGTCTGATATGGTGTCTGGCTTATTATATCACATCCGCCGGACCGGAATCAAGCGTTCTTTCCGATTTCACCGGTCCGGATGCGCCGGAGAGAGCGGATAGGTGCGCGCGAGGGCAACGGGAAAGACGTCCGCCGCTCCTGCCTCGTACAGGATCTCCGCCGCCGCTTTGACGGTCGACCCCGTCGTGATGATGTCGTCGAAGAGCAGATACCGTCCGCCGTCCGAGATCGAGCGGCGTCGCGGAAGCAGGCCTTCCCGCGCGTTCTCCCGCCGTTCAGCCGCGCCGAGGCTTTTCTGTTCTTCCGAGGAGGATGCCCGCGCGAGGGTCCGCACAAAGGGGCATCCGAGGAGCTTCGCCGCCCGTCTGCCGACTTCCTCGCCCTGATCGAAGCCGACTTCGGCGAATTTCTCCGGCGAGCGCGGGGCATAGGTGAAGATCCAGTCCCGGGGCTGCTCGCCCGCCTCCTCGAGAAGCAGCCCGAGCTGACGCGCGCATTCCCCGGCGAAGAACTCCGCATAAGTCCCGCGGCGCTTCAGATCGAGGATCATCCGCTCCGTCACGCGGTCGGCATGCTCCTCTCCGAGGCGATCCGCCGGAATGTAGAAATTCAGCGCGAGGAACGGGCGGCCCGCGATCGTCGTGCGGGAGGATGACGGGAAATCCACGCCGCAGAGACAGCGGTCCGCCGTCTTCCGGCATATCGGACAGCGAAGGAACGTCCCCGCGGCGTACTTCCGGCGGCATTCCGCGCAGAGATCTCCGTCCGGCGAAGGCGCCTGGCACAGCGCGCAGACGCGCGGGAACAGGAGGGAGAGCAGCCGCGCCCCGATGCCCTGATGTTTCATCGCGAAAACCTCCGAAAAATGTCCTTCCGCCGTCATTATAACAGGTCCCCGCCCGCTTGTCAACGCCGGAGGGGATATTTTCGCGTCGGTACCCTTGCAAATCCGCGCGCGATCCGGTATAATGGGGGCAGCACTCATCGAAATACGGAGGAAGCCATGCCGTCCGTCAACACCGCCAAAAAGGGATACCGGGATCTCCCGATCTGCGACAGCCACGTGCACATCACCTACGCCATGCCCCTCGCGAAAACCGCCGCGATGCTCAGCGGGTACATGGATTACTTCGGCCTCTCCCGGCTCGCGCTGCTCGGTCTGCCGCACTCCGTCCGCGCGTCGCTCACCGATCCGTCGAACAACCTGAAATGCCTGTACCTGAAATCCGTACTGAACGGGGAGCACGGGGACCGGCCTGTCCACGCCTTCGGCGGGCTCTATCACTTTTTCGACGGGCAGGACACGGCGGACGGCTTTCTCAGGCAGGCCATGGATCTGTGGGCGATGGGCTTTGACGGCGTGAAGATCCTGCTCGGCAAGCCGCCGCTGCGCAAAAGGCTCGGCGTGCCGCTCGACGATCCGGTTTTCGATCCGTTCTATTCGTTCTGCGAAGAGGCCCGCTTCCCCGTGACGATGCATCTCGGCGATCCGGAGGCATACTGGCTTCCGGGGGACGGCGGGAACTATGACGACACGTTTCCCTCCCTCTCCGCGCTCCGGCGTGAGACGGAAGGGATCCTCGAAAAGCATCCCGCGCTCGATCTCGTCCTCTGCCATTTCTATTTCATCGCGGATGACCTCGAGGCGGCGGACCGGTTCCTCGCAGCCCACCCGACGGTCTCCTTCGATCTGACGCCGGGGAGCGAGATGTACGCGGGCTTCACGAAACGCCCCGACGAATGGCGCGATTTCTTCCGCCGTTACCGCCGGCGCATTCTCTTCGGCACCGATACGGACAACTGGGCCGCGCCGGACACCGACGAAGGATACGAGCACAATTTCTCCTATCCCTTCAACCTTGTCCGCAATGCGCTCGAATCCCCGGTCCCCTTCCGCTTCGAGGACGTCGACTGGGGACTGCTCGCGCCGCTCTCGGCCGACGAGGAGACGCTCCGCGCGATCTATTCGGAGAACTTCATCCGCCGCATGGGCGAGCCGCGGCCAATCGACCGTGCCCTCGCCTCCCTCGCCGCCGACATGCTCCTCACCCTCTGCGAGCACGACGTCCTCTTTGCCGGGGATCCGGTACGCCGGGAGACGGAACGCGGCAATCTGCGCGTGATCGCGGACTGTTTCCGGGCATGACGCGCGATCGACGGAAAACAGGACGGTTCTGCGCCGTCCTGCTTTTTTTATTTGCTTTCTTCGATCAGCCGAGGCCTCTCGTCACCCAGAATTCGTAATTCTCGCCGTCGCCGGGAATGAGGTTTTCCATCGGAATGTGGAATCCCTCGTCCTCCCAGCAGCCGACCTCGTCGTAATACCCGACGGAGAAGGCCCACGCGGCGGGGATTTCATAATGCACTTCCCCAGCATCCTGATAGTGGACGAAGATGTCGCGGGTCTCGGCGTATGCCTCGTCGAGCACCTCGGCAAACGGGATCTCCATGCCGTATTCCATCGCGCCGGTCATGCCTTCCATATCATACCCGATCGAGCGGATGAGCAGCGTTTCGCGGTCGATCACATAATCGTTGCCGTCGGTGATGCCGTCGCCGTAATCAAACGTCAGGCGGAAGGAGACGGTGTCCGCGGATTCCTTCACGTCGCAGATCGTGCCGAGCGAGGCAAACAGGAGTCCGGAGGTCAGGTAATGATCGTTTTCATAGTGCTCGCCGTCGGCGTTTGTGTCCGTGAAGAGGTAATCGCCTTCCTCGGGATCCGGAAGCTCCACCGAGAGCTTCGCCGCCCCTTCGCTGTCGATCTCGAAGTGATACGCCCCGAAGGAGCCGCTGGTGAACGAGTAGGTTTCCTCCTCGAAGATGCCGTTCATCTCTTCCACGCGAACGATCTCGTCCCCGCGGCGGAAGAAGGAGGTCTTCTGCTCGCCGCCTTCACCGGCAATCAGCATGCTCACCGAGCCGAACTGACTGAGCAGATTCGTGATCCGGTTCTTTTCGATGACATCGTCCAGCGAGAACGGGAGCTCTTCCGAAGCCGCTCCGTCTCCGCCCGTCTCCTGCGCGGGCAGATGAGCCACATCGCGGGCGTAAACCGTCGCGTTTCCGGTGTTCGCGTCGATCAGGATCGTTCCGTCCTCTTCCAGACCGTCCGGAGAGGACAGGAGGATCCCCTCGTCCGGGAGGCACCGCAGCTGCCACAGGCCCGGGAATACGAAGCTCTCCGTCCGCGCGCCCGCCTCGGTCTCAATGTCGAGCGTGATCTCGCGGAAGCCCTCCCAGGCCTCCATTACGTCCTCGCCGAGCCGTTCGCCGTTGTATTCGACCTCGAACGAGCCGTAATACCGCGTATCGTCGTCGAAATACTCCCATGCGAAGGTCTTCACGAAGAGCGTTCCCTTGTTCACAACGACGGTGTTGACGCAGGGCGTCGTCCTGCCGTCCCCGAGATCGAGATCTTCCACGAGCCGTACCGTGTAGTAGTCCCCCTCCTCCGCGGTGATGACGATATCCTCCGAGAGGGCGGAGGGGAAATAGCGGTTAATCGAATTGTCGACCCAGTCTTCAACGGAGTCGGACGCTTCTGCGGTGACCCACTTGGACGCGGTGACCCGGTCCGGAAAGACGTAGAAATCGAAGCCGCGATAGTTTCCTGCCATGGCGAAGGTCCCGTCGCTGAATTCGTTTTTCGTGATGCAGACACGCTCGCCGTCCATCTTCCAGAACGAATCGATATCCGATCCGCCGTCATAATCCCGCCGGACGGTGACGCTGTCGTTCCACTGAAGAAGAGTCGTGATCGAATTCTCCTGTACGAGGAGGTCCAGATCGAAATTGACCGGGATCTCCGTCGGATCCGTTCCGGGCTCCGTGCTCCCGTTCCCCTGCGGCGAATCCGGTTTTTCCGGGGTTTTCGCCGGGTCGGTTTTCTGAATGCGGAGACAGCCCGTGAGCGACGTCGCCAGAAGCAGCGCGGCGAGCAGAGCGGCGGTGAATCTGAATTTCGGCATCAATATCCCTCCTGTGCGGGCCGGATTCCGGATCCCGCCCGTCCGTTCGTTGGATTGGTTCCTGTTTATCATAACATAAACCGCGGCGGCTGCCATCGCTAATCTTAGTGAAATGAAGGAGGAACCTTCCCCGGACGCCGGCGCTTACCGGGCCTTCTCCTTCGCCTCCGCGAGGCTGATGCCCTCTTCCCGCGCGATCCGGGCGAGGTCCTCGTATTCGTCCTTGACGCGCGTCACGCCGTACCCCTCGGAGATCTTGCGGCGCACCGGACCTGCGGCGGTCTCGCGGACTTCTTCGCGGCGGGCGAGCGTATAGCGGCGGACCGTGCTCTCGCGGATCCCGATGGTCGAGGTGTGACGGAAGAGGCGCCGCACCGTCGCTTCGCGGTCTTCCGGACGGCAGAGGACCGACAGGAGGATGCCGGGGCGGTTCTTCTTCATCCCGACGGGCGTCGTCCACACGTCGAGCGCGCCTTCCGCCAGCAGCGTTTCCATGGCGAAGCCGACGGCCTCCGGCGTCATGTCGTCGAGGTTGCAGGCGAGGAGCACGGCGTCCGAGGATCTCTCCTCCCGTTCGCCGAGCAGAGCCCGCACGCAGTTCGCCGCTTCGAAGTCCTTCTTCCCCATGCCGTAGCTGATCTTCTCCGTCCGCATGACGGGCATGTCGCCGAACCGGTCCGCAAAATGCTTCAGAAGCGCGGCGCCCGTAGGCGTGCAGAGCTCACCGCGGATCGCGCCGCCGTAAATCGGAACGTCCCGCAGGATGTACGCCGTCGCCGGAGCCGGGACCGGAAGGATGCCGTGCGCGCAGGAAACATGGCCGGACCCGACGTGGACCGGGGAGACAACGACCTCGTCCGGGGAAAGCGCCGCCATCGCGAGGCATACCGCCGTCACGTCCGCCACCGCGTCCATCGTGCCGACCTCATGAAAGTGGATCTCGTCGACCTTCACGCCATGCACATGGCTCTCCGCCTCCGCGATCAGGCCGAACACTGCGAGCACGTCGTCCCGCACCTTTCCGGGCAGATCGAAGTGATCCCGGACGATGTGCTCGATGTCGGAGAGGCCGCTGTGATGGTGGTCGTGTTCGTGGTGATGGTCATGTTCGTGATCATGGTCGTGCTCGTGGTCAGGTTCATGATTGTGATCGTGATGATGCTCGTGGTCATGCCCGTGCGGATCGATGTCGGAGGATGCCTCCTCCTGCCCGTCGACCTTCACGGTGACGTGCGTGCCGGTGATGCCGCACTTGACGGACGGCTCCCGGATGTATTCCACGCCCGGGATGCCGAGCGCGTTCAGCTTCGCGAAAAAGGCGTCGGGATCGGGAAGCAGCTCCGCAAGCGCCGCCGTCAGCATATCGCCCGCCGCGCCCATGCCGCAGTCGAGATAAAGAGTTTTCATGAGATCCTCCGGATTCAAAAAGGGCGGAATCCCCCTCTGAGGGTCCCGCCTTCGTGGTGGTTGCAGACTTCCTGTCCGCGATTATTTCAATTTTAGCACAGTCATTCAAAAATGTCAAGAGGGAAGAAAAACGGCGGGATTCCCCTCAAAGACGGAGGATTCCCGCCGCATGCGACTGCTCAGAGCTGGTGGTGGGTCTGATACCGCGCGTCGGCGTATTCGTCGGCGTAGAGGTGGGACATATCGGAGAGGAAGAGGCACTTCGGCACGGTCGTCCCGCACTTGCGGTTGGCGAACGAGAGGAGCGTGACGCCCGTATGGGTCATGTCGAACTCCGCCCAGAAGATGTTCGGCGGGATGCGGAGCAGATGGGAGAGCCATGACAGCCCGAAGCCCTGATGGCAGAAAACGGCGATCCGCTCGTCGTTCGGATCCGCGATCCGGTATTCGTTCCCTTCCCGGACATAGCCCTGCCGCGCGAGGAATTCGTCGGATTCCCGCTGCAGAGCCGCGTAGCCGTCCCGGCCGTCGGCGATCGTCTTCATCGCGTCGATCTCATACCAGCGGTCCCCGGCGTCGCGGTTGTCCCCGCGGACAAAGGAGCCGATGTCATCGACGTTCCAGACCCACGTGCGGCGCCCGTTGCCGAGATCGCGGGTGAAGCGGGACCACGCCAGATTCTCCGAGCACCACGGCTCGATCCCGATCGGGAGGCCGAGGGCGTCGGCGGTGGGCTGTGCGGTCTCGATGGCGCGGCGGAGGGGCGAGGAGTAGATCTTCGTGATGCCGCTCTTGACCATCCGGTCCACGAGCGCGCGCGCCTGTCTGTGTCCGACGTCGGTGAGCTGCTCCACGGGGCCGTAGATCGGATAGCCGTGGCGGACGATATATAGGTACATTTGTCTTTCCTTTTTCGATTCAAACGGATACGGAAGCGCGAAGCGGGAAGGAATGGGGCGAAAACCGGCCGCGCCGGCTTTTATCGTCTCTTCGCGATCCGCTCTTCGTCATTCGTTTGTTTTCTTTTCTTCTTCCTGCTTCAGCTCCGAGATCTCGCGCATGAAGGTGTCGATATCCTTGAATTCGCGGTGAACGGAAGCAAAGCGCACGTAGGCGACCGGGTCGAGCTGGCGGAGCTTTTCCATCGCCATCTCGCCGATCCGGTGGGAGGTGATCTCGCTCTTCATGCTGCCCAGTACCGCGGCTTCGATCTCGTCGGCCACGGCCTTCGCGTCCACGGGGCGTTTCTCGCAGGCTTTGTACAGCCCCGCCGCGAGTTTGTTCTTATCGAAAAGCTCCCGCGACCCGTCCTTCTTCAACACGACCGGGATGGTCTGGTCGATGATCTCATAGGTCGTGAACCGCGCGTGACAGGACAGGCACTCGCGGCGCCGCTTGATGCTGTTGTTTTCTTCGACAGGTCTGCTGTCAATGACCTTGCTGTCTTCGTATCCGCAGGAGGGGCACTTCATGCCTTTCATGAAAGGTTTCCTTTCTCAAGCCCGGGGCTTGGGAGGTCAGAGGTTCGTCGAGAGGGTCGCGCCGACCGGATAGTGGTCGGAGAGGTATTCTCCGTCCCGTCCGTCCGTCGCCGCGAACGCGGAACCTTCGACGTACGGCAGGTTCGTGAAGATAAAGTCGATCTTCGAGCCGTGTCCGCGCTCCGGGTGATAGCCGTGGAAGGAGATCGGGATGCCGGCCGTCACGTCGACGAGCGGATCGCCCAGCCCTTTGAATCCCACGACGGATTTGTAAACATAGCTGTCCGGGGTGACGTTGAAATCGCCGGTGAGCACCACGGGCAGGGGATTCACCTCGTAGTCGTTCGCGATGCGGTTGAGGATCAGGGAGACGCCCTGCGCCTGGGCAAACGCGCCGACGTGGTCGAGATGGGTGTTGTAATGGCGGAACAGAAGTCCGCTTTCCCGGTCGCGGAGCGTCGCCGTCGTGCAGATGCGCGGGCAGTCGCTCTGGTCGGTCGAGAAGCGCGAGCCGGGCTGATGCGGCGTGTCGGAGAGCCAGAAGGTTTCGAGGAAGGCGAGATCGAAGCGGTCCTTGCGGTAGGCGATGACGTTCGATTCGTTGTCGTAGTTTTTGCCGCGGCCGACGCCCACGACCTCAAAGCCGTCGAGGTTGTCCATCAGCCACTGCCGCTGATAGGGCATGGTCTCCTGAAAACCGATCAGATCGGGGCGGTAGGCGAGGAATTTCTCCCGGAACAGGGGGATCCGCGCGGCAAAAGAACCGCTTCCCTGCCGGTTTCCGTTGTCGGTCCAGATATTGTAGCTGAATACGTTGATCGTGCATTTGTTTTCCATGACGCTCGTCCTTTCTGGTCGGGGGAGGGCCCCTTTTCTGAACGGTTTCATTATAGCACCGGGCCGGGGCAAATGCAAGGGAATCGGCGAATTTTCCGAGGATTATTTTTCCGATGTCCGGCCGTCCCGCCAGACGAACTGCGCGCACTCCGCGTCGGTCGAGGACGCCGCTTTAGCCGCTTCCGACGGGCTCATCCCGCAAAACAACAGGCCGTAGAAAAACCGGACGGTCCAGAAGTACGCCGCGCTCCCTTCGGGAGAATCCGCGGGAGCCGCATAGAAGCACCCTGCCTCCGCGAAGACCGCCGCCGTCTCCGGGAATCCGGTATCGCAGCCGGTCGAGACGATGATCTTCTCCCCGAGGGCGATCTTCCCGCTGAGATCTTCCGGTCCGAGAGGGCCGCGCGGCTCGTCCGGTTCATAGAGGAAATCCGCGAGCTCGGGCATGAGGAACGCGCCGCCGTCTCCGTGACCCGAGAGGATCACCGCGTCGGGCTCGGGAAAGCCGGATCGTCCGGCGAGCGCGTCGAGAAAATGCTTCGGGCGTCCGACGGGCAAAAGGAACACCCGCGCGCCGAAGAGCTCGAGCGAGGTCCTCAGCCCGAACGCCTCGAAATCCACGCCGGACATGACGATCAGTACCTTCATTTTTCCAAACCTATTCCTTTCGTCAGACATGCATCCACCGTTCCAGCTCCGACAGGAAATGCTTCCCGCGGAACACGACCTGCGCGGCGAGGAGAAGTCCGCTCACGCTCATGGAGATCACAGCAAAATGGCGGTACAGCCCGGTCATCTTGCCGGTGAAGTACAGAACCGCCACCGCCGCCGTGCCGATGAGCGTGACGGCAAAGTACGCGGCGTAGGTCCCCATCCGGCGCGAATCCGCGATGCCCATGATGAAATAGAACACCGCGAGCACCGCCGGGACCGTCGTCAGCACATAGCCCCAGCTCCAGCCGTACCAGCCGTTCAGACGGTCCCAGAGGAGGCAGAGCAGGACGGCGATCACGCCCTCCCAGAGGAGCCCCTTGGCGATGTGCTTCCGCTTGCGCGCGCCGACGTTGACGATGATCCAGGCGCATACCGTCGCGAGGGTGAGGGTCATGTA
>JAEEGL014978670.1_pt1 | contig 12004 bp, 9 predicted proteins | sample 9134231 | NCBI WGS metagenome assembly JAEEGL01 (sample SAMN16246548, study PRJNA631951) | gut metagenome | biome: gut microbiome; feature: rumen; material: fiber-attached | host: Bos | place: Iran: Karaj | collected 2018-10
ATTCTCCGACATTTGTTTCTCATCTATCAGGTCAAAGACTTTCCTGTACCATTCTTCTGCGTGGAACGGCAGATCCATTTTAAAAAATATATCGCCGAGTTTGCTGTAGCCTTGTATAAGCAGATCTTCCGTTTTTTCCCGCACCGAAGTGTATGTTGACTGATAGCTCAAAAGCCCTATGAAGTCTGCCATTTCCTCATAAGTTTCTTCCGCAGCTTCCAGCTGGCCTACTTCCGCGTAAGCATCGCCCAATTCTTCCAGCTCATGCACCATAAGAAAGTTTATTTCATCGCTTACTTTCCGCCCCTCTTTCAGTATGGCTCTGCGGCGGTCCTGGATCATTTCCACCAGCGTGAAGCGCCACTGCAGAGAAGCCATATAATCTCTCTGGACACCCTTTCCGTCATGATATATGGCAATCAGCTTTCTGACAGCTTCCTCCAGACCCCCTTCTGCAGCTTCGGTGATCAGCCGGATCGCGCGTTCGCTGTCTATTTCCACATCAATTCCGTCAAGGTATGCAAGACCTATAAAATAATTATGAAGAGGATCGTCATTTTTCCTTAATGCGATGTCGTGCAGTTTCTCAAGGATTGACCGGTCAAGATTCTCACCGTTTTCTTTCTGTACACACTCCGGCAAACCGGCAAATTCCTTTTTCAGTTCCGGTTTCCGGGTTTCCGCCATTTCCACGGGCAAAATCGGCTTCTTCGCTGCCACAGCATGAGGGTATTCATACTTCATGATATAATTCGGTTCTCCGGCATGCCGTTCCAGCAACGCAGGAGTGACCACCAGCGTAAAAAGATCGCTTGTTTGCAGCGCATTTTCTATGGCGTCGTTGTATTTTTCCCCCGGAACAAGATACTCATCATACCAGATCGCAATATCCCGGTAACGCTCATGGCTGTGAATCATTTTCATCAGTTCCTGGGCAAAAGCGCGGTCTTTTTTTCTGTAGCTCAGGAAAATGTAGGCATCAAATGCATCCCGGATCTTTTTTGCTGTCTCGTCACCGACCAGCACATTGTCCAGGAATTGTGCCAGTTTAACCTCAAATGAAATTTTGGTAGGGTCGTTGCCGGTTGCTGATAAATACTGTATTTTCCCGAATACCGGCGTAAAGAGCTCTTCCAGCTTTTCTTCCATCATGATCGGGAGAACCGGAATGTGATTTTCGTTGGCAAAGGGCAGAATCTCTTCTGTTGCCCGGCACTTATCCATCAGCAGCTTCGTCGTAACAGGCATTACAATCAGCTGGATTTCATAAAGATCATCTCTTAATCTGTCCCATGTAAGTACTTCTTCGGGTGATTCATAAAAAAGTGCAACATTACGTCCTTCCCGCAGCCATTGCCATACTGTTTCAAAATACCGTTCAAATTCTTTCGGATGACAAGCAAAAAGAATTTTCGGCAATCCCTGGGGTGTGATCTGTCCGATCGTTTTATATTTCAGGTACCCTGCTTTGCTTTTCTGTTTGTTGTCGTAATTATCCGTCATCGGTATACTTGCTCCTTTATCGTTCATGAATTAATTATAACAACAACGGCCTGCATTGGCAACAAAACTCTCACGCAAATTCCCTCTGTATGCTGAAGAAGCCCACAGAGGAGATCCTGTCTTCCCTGCAGGCTTTTGCTTTTTGTTTTTTAATCAGTCGAAATCGTACCAGTCGTCGAAGTCATGATCGTAACGATCGTCGTAGTCGTAGCGATCATCAAAGTCGTAGTAATCGTCGAAGTCGCGCTCATAGCGGTCATCAAAGTCGCGGTAGCAGCGCGCTATCCGCCTTGTCAGATATGATGTTGAGGCACGCGGTCTGGGCGGTGCTGACTGCATTGCAGCAGCCGGCTTCTCCGGCGGCTCAATGACTATTATGGGCAGTGTTACCTGGTTCTATGGAGATATCCAACCAACTGTTGCTGACCCGGCCTACAATCCGGATGATATTGATGCTTACAACGCTGATCTTGACGTGGCACTGTGCATTTATGGGCCTAACCCGATATATGAATCTGATGATCCTTATCTCGGCCTGATAACAGATAATGAAAATCTGCCCGCATTTTTTCTGGTGGCAGGTATGCAGGATACCATCAACGCGCAGTATGACAATGTGAAACTGGCAGAATCAGTGATGGATAAGACAATGGTTGAAAGCCACACTTTTGCCAATGCAGGACATGGTTTCGGCATCGGGGTTGAAGGGACGAATTCCATGAAATGGGTTGAACTTGCTGACTGCTTTATAGATCAGGCAATTGCAGCCAAGCTTGCGGCCGGTTGAATTCTGTGTCCAGCCTGTTTCCCATAATCTGAAATATGAACATCCCGCTGCAGATTGCTGCAGCGGGATGTGGTATTTTATGGGTTGAATTCCGAAACTGGAGAAAACCAAATATTTTTCAGTTTTCTAAACCGCTGTGGAAGGCTTCAGGTACTGATCAAACCAGGCCTGCAGTTCCTTCAGACGGAGCAGCCGCTGCTTCGGCCTGCCCGAGTATGAGAGGATGTGATTTTCTCCCTCAAAGAGAACCATCTTTGACGGAACGCCGAAGTACTTCATGGCGATGAACATCTCTCTGCCCTGGTCGACGGGGCAGTTGTAGTCCTCCAGACATTCAATGAACAGGATCGGCGTTTTTGCCTGCGGGGCATATTTGAGCGGAGACTGCTGCCACATGCGTTCCATTCCATCCCAGGGAGTGGCGGCAATTTCGTTTGCGTCAAAGGTATAGCCGAATTCGCAGGCGACGAAGTCAGCCACCCAGTTTGAAATGGAGCAGCAGGAGACAATTGCAGCGAAGCGGTCGGTATTGCCTGCGATCCAGTTGCTCATAAAGCCGCCGTAAGACCCGCCTGTTTCTCCGAGACGATGCGGATCCAGCTGTGGACAGAGCGCAAGCACGTGATCCGTGAATTCCATCAGATCCTGAAAATCGATCGTTCCGTACTTCCCTCTCAGATCCGCAAACTCCTCACCGTAGCCTTCCCCTCCCCGCGGATTGCAGAAGAAGACGAAGTAGCCCTCACTGCAGAGCATCTGCGCCTGATGCTGGAAAAGCGCGCCGTAGGTGCCCCGCGGCCCGCCGTGGACCTGCAGAATGCCGGGATAGGTTTTCGCCGGGTCAAAGTCCTTCGGTTCCATCACCCAGCCGTCAATCTTCACGCCGTCGGAATCGGTGAAGGGGATGTATTTTGCCTTTGCGACATATTTATCCTTCAGAAATTCCCCGTTGGTATTCGTCTGCCGGAGGGCAGTCCCGTTCCGGACAAGATAAAGATCGTCAAGATCATTCTCCTCCATCGCGCAGAGCACCAGGCTGCCTCCCGCCAGGTCAAAGCTGTGGATGCAGCCAATAAAAGGCACTTCCGCACAGAGCGCTCCGTTTTGTACATCAACGGAAAAGAGCTGGCCATTTGCGCCGTTCTGCCCGATAAAGTACAGGTTGTTTCCGCTGACGAGGGCCGTCCTGCCGCCGCCGCTTCCGCAGTCGGTAGACATCCAGCCGTGCATGCACATATTCATTCTGCAGAGCAGCTTCGTTTCCTTTGCCGGGATATCGTAAAGATACAGATCGTCATACTGGGTCAGACCCCAGGGCTTATGATCCGTCATGCCGAGGACGACTGCGTCTCCCGCAAGAAGAGCAAGATGGACACCGAACTCTTCAGGTGAGGTCAGTACGGTTGTCTGATCCTCAAGGATATCGTACAGCCTGGCTTCCCGGTCGTCCGAGGCTTTGCTGTCGTACTCTCTGCCGGTGTAGACGATCCTGCTGCCTTTTACATCCACTGCCTCCACATCAAACAGCGGAGCGGTAACCTTCCGGCACTCTCCAGTGGCCTCCGTATAAAGATACAGCGCATGCCGCAGACGGGAGATATAGCCGCGGCCGTTGGCATAGAAAGGGATCTCTTCGAGAACGTAATAGTCCTTGCCCTCTTCAAGCGCGTCTTCGTCAGGCTTTTTCTCTCTTCCTGACACATTTTCCAGCACTTTCAGAAGGAAGCGCCCGTCTTCCAGCGGATAGATTTCCTCTACCTTCTTCGGGATATCGAACAGCTTCTTTGCCTCTCCGCCGCTGATCTTCAAGGAATAGAAACAGGTTTTCTCCTCCCCTGCCTCTGCTTTATCGCCTTTTCCGCGCTCTGTAGAGAAAATGAGCGTCCCGCTGTCCAACCATACGGCAGGGCTCTCCTTCCCGAGGTTTGTCAGATCCAGAACCGCGCCTGTTTCGTTATTCAGCAGCTTCAGGCGGGCCTCGTAGCTATTCTCTTTCAGGTTCAGGCTGTACTCCACGTAAACGGTGTGTCTGCCGTCCGGGCTGACTGCCGGATCATTCACAAACTTCAGCTGCAGGAGGTCTTCTCTTGTGATTTTTTCCATGGCGAACTTTCCTATTTCTGATATGTTTTTAAGTATTCAGCGACTTTCAGGCCGCACTCCAGCTGAATTTTAACCAGCTTCTGAATCGGAACGACCGAATAGTGCATTTCCTGCTCCAGCTCTTCCGCCAGGGCGGCATGCATCTTTGCGGATTGGGCAAGCGCTTTCTGCAGCTTTGCTCTTTTGATGCCGTTCTCAGGAGTCGGCTCCGTCAGTCCGGACAGGGCAAGCTCATTGGCACGAACCAGCATTCCGTAACTGAGCAGCCTGTAGAACTTGCTGCAGAGGATGCTGTCAAATGCCTCGGCAACAGTGGCCTTCACCTGGTAGGCCGGATCCTCATCCGCCATTTTCAGTTCCGCCTCATAGCTGCCGCTCTTCATGAAGCAGACCACGCTGTCCCGGAAGGGATTATGATCTCCCATGCAGTCCTCAGAGATTGCCAGGGCGTCTTTCAGCTTTTGATTGGATGCCATTGTCCAGGCAATCTTCTGTTTCAGAGCATCCGCTCTTGTCAGATCCGATTCACTGCGGTCATCGATGCGGCTGTCATAGAAATACGGCATTTCCGTCAGGAATGTGATAGAACCGCAGAGATTGGAAGCATATTCATCCGAGCAGGTACCGCAGTCAATCTCCTTCGCGATATCTTTAATCCCGTACTTTTCGAGATAGTCATACTCCGAGCAGATGCCGCCTCCTTCAAAGACAGCCGGATAAAACACCTTCAGCGCAGGTGACTCCGGCTCACCGAAGTGGATGGGAATATTCTGCTTTCTCGGCGCTTCATAAAGGGATTCATACAGGCCCTGATCCAGATCCTTTGTGAGATACCAGTATACGCCGCCGAAGCCGGCATTGTGGAGGGAGTAAATAAAGTCCGGGCGGATTTTGTCGATCAGCTGCATCATCGCTTCAGACTCCGGCATGACATCATGAAAATGGAGCTCCTTATAGTCTACAGGAAAGGTCCAGTCCACCTGCTGACGTCCGATGGGGCGGTAAAAGTTTCTGGAATAGTTGGTGATTGTATAGGGGCCCTTGATCCAGCCTTCGTTCATTTTGTATCCGTCATAGTCCCAGGCTTTTACGACATACAGTGTATAGCCGAAAGCGTGGCGAAGCTCCTCGCTGGCTGCCAGACTCGCTGTCAGATACTCCAGCATCATAGTGCCGATCGGCTCATTTGGGTGAGGGAGACCGAACATCAGCGCGGTTTTCGGTTCGTCCCCGATCTTCAGGCAGAGAAGATCCTTCCCCGCCCTGCTTTTCCCGATCACCGTGCAGGTGACCGCGTCGGGATATTTCGCCGCGAGCGCTCTGCTGCTCTCATCCAGCTCTTCCGCTGTGAGAAAGCACTCATAGGCCGGTACATTTTCCAGTAGTTTCTCGAAGATTTTGTTCATGTTAATCCTCCTCTGCAGGAAGACGGCGGTTCCTTGTTCGGGACCGCCGCCTCATCAATCTCAGGTCAGATTAGTGCAGGTCGTTGAAGAAGACCTGTCCGTCTCCCAGATAGATGCCAGGTGTTACGCCCTGGGCGTAGACGATGTTATTCCTGTTGGTGAAGACTGGGATGACCAGAACGCTGTCACAGACAATTTTCTCCAGGTCGTAGACCATTGCCGTACGGGCCTCGGGGTCGGCTGTCTGTGCCATGTCATCGCAGAGTGCCATATAGGCTTCCTCACCGTCACAGCCATAGTCTCCGAGATAATCAAAGCTCGGGAAGTAGCAGAGTACCCACTGGAAGAGCATAACCGGGTCAGGTGTATTGAAGCGGCTCATGCCCATCTGGAAGTCACCATTGGCAAGGGACTCATAGTGGAAGTTATCCTCCTGCTCATTCAGATCCAGATAGATGCCGATATTTTCCAGCAGTTGGATCTGCAGACCCTGGGAAATGATCGTGTCAAACGGGGTCTGACCATAGACAAACTTGATCATCAGAGGCATACCGTCCTTTTCGCGGATGCCGTCGCCGTCAGAATCCACATAGCCCGCTTCATCCAGAAGCGCGTTTGCCTTTTCAACATCGTTGCAGAACTCAGCCTTGTACTCTTCCGCAGCCTGTGCATTGTAGTTTATGACAGAGGAAGTCGCAAAGGAATAAGCCGGGATGGGAATACCGTTGTACAGCTCACAGAGTTCTTCGCGGTTGATCGCGAGCGCAATAGCCTTGCGGAGCACCTCATCGCCGATCACATCGTCATCCAGCTTCATCTCAATGTAGTTGACATTGGGATTCGTGAGCTTCAGATCCACCACTGCTTTGTTCTGATCGAGCTGGGCTACACCCTCAGCTGAGAGACCGGCAATGTACTGGATGTTGCCTGCATTAAACTCCTGTGCCAGGGTGAATTCTTCCTGAATAAAGCGGACAGTCACTTCCTGGATCAAAGCCGGACCCTGATTTTCAACAAATGGGTTGTAGCACTTGAAGCCCGGGTTGCGCTCCAGCACGACGTAGGCGCCGGCTACATAGTCCTTGAGATAATACATGCCGTAGGGATGGCAGTCCCAGTAGAGCTCTTCGTCGGTCTTGCTTTCGATTTCATCCTTATCCAAAACCGTCATAAAGGATTCCGTCAGAGCATTATAGGCATCGGTGCTGTAATGATCGAGCGTAAGAATGACGTTGCGGCCATCCTCCTCAAAGCCGACAAAAGCTGCATAGTTTGCGCTGAACGGACTAATCTCCTGAATCCTCTTCAGGGAAGCGATAACGTCTTCAGGTTCCACCTGCTCACCGTTGTAAAAATACATGCCTTCCGGAATCGTCACGGTAATGGTGAGATAATCATCGGACACGGAGACTTCGCTGCAGATGTTGGGAAGCAGATTGCCTTCCGCATCCTTGACACAGAGCGGTTCTCCCATCAGCGACTGGAAGTATGATGTTCCGTCGAGCTGCGTTACATCTGCGCCCCACCACTCGGACGACTGTTCCGCCACGACCATGGAATCCAGAATGGCTTCATCCTCTGCCGAGGCAAAAGCGCTGATGGTAAGCAGCATGACCGCTGCAAGAATCAATGAAAAAATACGCTTCATGTTTCTACCTTTTCCTTTCAGTACTTGTTTTTTCCCTCTGATTTATTTGTCAAGGCTCCTGAAACAGGAGACCGTATGACCTTCTGAAACGGTTCTCATCTGCGGCCGCCCGGTACGGCAGCGCTCTGTCGCATAGGGACAGGTTTTTTCCAGGATGCAGGCGTTTTCTTTCAGCTCGGTAATCTGATGTTCATCACCATTGACGTCCTTGCGCTTATCAGACCTCAGACGCGGGTCCAGCACCGGGACAAATTTTTCCAGGTTCACCGTGTAAGGGTGTTTCGGGTTTTCCAGAATTTCGGACGCCGTGCCGAACTCCACGAGGCGGCCCATATACATGACGGCGATTTTATCCGCAATGTACCGGATGACATTCATGTCATGCGTAATGACCAGATAGGTCAGATGATATTCCTCCTGCAGATCCAACAGGAGATTGAGAACCTGCGCCTGAACCGAGATATCCAGCGCGCTGGTCGGCTCGTCGAGGATCATGATCTTCGGGTCCATCACGATAGCCCTGGCAATCGCAATCCGCTGCTGCTGGCCGCCGGAAAGCTGATGCGGATAGCTGGAGAGATAGGACGGGTCCATCTGGACCTTTGTCATCGATTCTTTTGCAAGTTCTTTTGCCTTTTCCTTTGGGATGCCGCGGATCAGCAGCGGGCGTATAATAGACTGTTCCACCGTCTGCCTGGGATTCAGATTGGATGCAGGATCCTGAAAGACGACTGCAATCCGTGATCGGATTTCCCTCTTTAAGGCTGTCCCCGCGTTGACGATATTTTTCCCGTTGATCTCCGCAACACCCGAAGTTGCCGGCGTCAGACCAAGCAGGACGCGGGCCATGGTCGTCTTCCCCGAGCCGGATTCTCCGACAAGCCCCACGATCTCTCCCTCGCCGATGTCCAGAGAGACGCGGTCAAGCGCACAGACTGTTTTCTTACCCTTTTTCAGGAGCGTACTTCCGACAGCAAATGTCTTTGTAAGTTCCTCTGTATGGATCACTGTTTTCATACCGCCGTTGCCTCCCTGTGGCAGGAGATCCAGTGTCCGTCTCCTAGATTCTGAACCGGGGGCTGTTCCGTCCGGCACCTGTCACACGCAAAGGGACAGCGGTTTGCAAAGCGGCACTCCGGCTTCTTCTCCAGAATTCTGGGAACCGTCCCTTCGATGGTCTGTATTCTCCCTTCTGTTTTACGGATCCTCGGCAGCGAAGAGAGAAGTGCCTGTGAATACGGATGAGCAGGGTGTTCAAATACCTGAAAAACATCTCCGCACTCGACAAGCTCTCCCGCGTACATGATGCCGACACGGTCTGCGACCTCCGCAACAATGCCGAAGTTATGTGTGATCATCAGAACCGAGGTCCCGGTTTTCTCACGCATCTCCTTCATGATCTCGAGGATCTGCGCCTCGACCGTCACATCCAGAGCAGTAGTCGGCTCGTCTGCAATCAGCAGTTTCGGTGACTGGGACAGCATCATGGCAATCATGACACGCTGGCGCATGCCTCCGCTCAGTTCATGCGGGAAGGCCTGAATCCTCTGTTCCGGGTTCGGGATTTCCACATCCCTGAAGAGCTTCAGGGCTCTTTTCCCGGCTTCTGCCTTGCTCATGCCGTGGTGGATCATTGCTTCCTCAACCTGCGTACCGACACGGTAGACCGGGTTAAGGGAGTCGAGAGGATTCTGGAAGATCATGCCGATTTTGCTGCCGCGGATCTTTTCCATCTTTTTTTCCGAGGCTTTGGCAAGATTGTCTCCTTCAAAAAGGATGTCACCCTGTATGATCTCATTATGCGTCAGAGACAGCCGCATGATGACCTGCGCGACGCTGGACTTGCCGCAGCCGCTCTCTCCGACGAGGGCAAAGAACTCTCCCCTGTTAATCGTCAGAGTCAGATCATGCACAGCTGAAAGATATCCTCCCGGCACCTTGTAGTCTACGGAGAGTTTTTTTAATTCGAGCAATGCTTCACTCATGTCCGTCTCTCCTCAGTCCTTCATCCGGGGGTCCAGCCAGTCACGCATACCTTCTCCCAGGATATTGAATGCAAACACCGTATATACCAGTGCAATCCCGGGAAAAATTGCCAGCCATGGTGCCGTGGTAATATACGTGAATCCGTTGGAGAGCGCGAGCCCCCAGTCCGGGCTGGGCGGCTGGGCCCCCATGCCGAGAAAGCTGAGCGCTGTGGTGCTCATAATGGTCTGCGGAATGGAAAGGCTGGCCAGCACAACAATAGATGGGACAATGTTCGGCAGGATATACCGCAGCAGGATAGCACTATCGTGCTCGTTAAAGGCAATCGCCGTCTCCACAAAGGCCTGATTTCGCAGGCTCTGTGTTTTGGCACGGACCACTCGCGTATATTGTGCCCATGAGACAAGCGCCGTCGCTATGATAACATGGTCCAACCCTTTCCCGATGACGGCGATGACCGCCATCGTCAAAACGATAGGAGGGACGCACCAGGTAAGATCTCCGATAAATGTGACGATATAATCCGTCACACCTCCGTAATAGCCTGCAAGGAGGCCAAGCGTCACACCGATGCCTACTTCAATGAGCATGGCCAGAATCGCGACTCGCAATGCGGGACGCGCACCGTATATAACGCGGGAAAACATATCCCGCCCGAACTCATCCGTTCCGAAAAGGTAAGTTGAGCTCGGCCCCTGCATCTTATCCGGCAGATGTGCCTGTGTATAGGGATAGGGGGCAAGCTGCTCGGCAAAGATCGCCACCAGCACAACGAGCAAAACCATGACGCTGCCGATGATTAGATTACGGTTGCGCAGGATTGGAGGAAAACGGCCTTTCATCGGTCAGCACCTCCGTAGGAAGCCCGGATTCTCGGGTCGAGGACGGCGTTGACAATGTCGCTCAGGAGATTGCAGATGACCGTCAGGACAGCAATCAGCAGAACAACTCCCTGCACAACGGCAAAGTCCTGATTCAGGATCGAATTGGTAAGAAGCGCTCCCATACCGGGAATGACAAAAATACTCTCAATGATGACCGCACCGCTGATCAGCCACGGAACGTTCATCAGAACCAGCGTAATAACCAGAATCAGCGCATTGCGCAGGACATGTTTCACCAGAACTGTACGCTTTGTCAGCCCCTTTGCATAGGCCGTCAGAACATATTTCTCACGCAGAACATCAAGAACCTCGTTCTTTGTCATGCGGATAGTCGCAGCGATGGCGCCAAGCACCATGGATGCCACCGGCAGGACATAGTACTGCATGCCTTCAAAGCCGCTGATCGGCAGGAGCTTCAGCGATACGGAAAAAATCAGAATCAGCATGACAGCGATCCAGAAAGACGGAATTGCCGCAAAAAACAGTGAGGATGCCATTACAATCCGGTCAAAGATACTCCCCTTTCGATAGGCTGAGAGGAGGCCCAGCGGCAATGCTATCAAAAGCTCCAGCAGAAGAGAAATCCCGGTGAGTTTCAATGTTGCGGGAAGACGATCGGCAAAGAGCGCACTCACCGGCTTTTTCGTACGGATCGACGTGCCGAGATCCCCGTGAAGAATCCCGTTTGCCCATTTGAGGTACTGAACCGGCAGCGGCTTATCAAGGCCATACTCCGCGCGCATGGCCTCCCGCTTTGCCAGAGGTACCTTCCTGTCCACCATCAGATCAATCGGGTCACCCGGCATCAGGTGCAGCATGGAGAAGACCAAGATAGAGACCGCAATCACCATGACCACGCCCTGCAATATTTTTTTTATAATATATTGCGCCATATGATTCTTCCTTTATGAATGGTGTGAATATTATAATCTATTTTTCATGAAAAGGCAACATTATTATGCATTTTTATTGAATAATATTCAATTTTTGTGAATAAAGCACAAAAAGTATCCCGCAGCAGAAAGAATCCGGCAATAATCTGCCGGATTTAGCAGGCAGAGATATGAAAAATCGAAACCGCCGCCTGTAAAAAGGCGGCGGTAATGATATCGGTTTTCCGTATTTGTATCATCCCAGATAGGATCAGGCTGCACAGGCAGGCTGGTATTTTGCTTTGCTCACACCGAGAATCATTTTGACAATGTCTTTCAGACCGGGGATGGCCAGCAGGAAGCCGACCGCTTTACCCTGACCATAGACTTTTGCGAGTCTGAAGCCTTCGGGAATGCCGATGACAAAGCTGACCAGCAGCAGGCCGTAACGGACAACCGTGGGTACACCTGAATAAGCCAGGGCAAAGAATGCTATCCAGCTGAGATCTGCAGCCAGGCCGATCCAGCCTTTCCAGCAGAGCGCGTATTCGTTCCATACATTCAGGAACGGGATCAGGCTGTGCCAGCCTTTTTTACCCGCCTTGCGGAGCATGCCCCATCTGCCGATGGCCAGCGCCAGCGTGTTGACGGTGACAAATACAAGGGCATAGATAATGTACTGAGTAAAGCTGACCGCTTTTTCGAAAGAAAGCGACTCTCCGCTGTAATCCGCAGAAAGGAAGTAATTGACCTTTTCTTCAAATTCACCTTCGCCGACGAAAGCGCCTACCTTGACCAGGCCGACCTTGCCGTTA
>JAEEGL014995497.1_pt1 | contig 12004 bp, 3 predicted proteins | sample 9134231 | NCBI WGS metagenome assembly JAEEGL01 (sample SAMN16246548, study PRJNA631951) | gut metagenome | biome: gut microbiome; feature: rumen; material: fiber-attached | host: Bos | place: Iran: Karaj | collected 2018-10
ATCCATGGAGCATCATGACGCTGTCCTGATGCATGTGAAAAATGGCAAATAAGTCACTTATTTACTATGGATTAATATAAAGGACGACTCATCGTTGTCAACTGCTCAAGCTATGTTTTGAAATACTTTGGAAGCAATAACAAAGAATCAACACGATGAAAAACGAAGTTTCCATTTTTTCTGTGTACTATCCGCTTGACAAACAAGATTTCAGGGCGTAAGATATTGCGCCGCTGTGCGAACGAAATAAATTCGAACAATGTCTAGTTGGTTTTATTGTCGCAAGCGGCTTTTTTTGTGCGTGGAAATAAGATGAGTGCCGAACTGAACCTTGAAAGACGCATGGCCTTCACCGCTATGCGGAGTTGAACACCACGTGCACGCCAGCCGGCAGCACGCAAAGGTTCAGCATGCTGTTTCTAAGCGAATCGCAGACTGCCCTCATGAACGCCATTGTCGAGTTGTAGGCTTTTTCAAGCGCCCCGGCCACATTGCCGGAAGTTCCGCCGGTACTTTCCTTGAGCAGTATCTTGTCAAAATAGTTCGTTTTCGCCATGAGGCACCGCACAAGCGACGCCACCACGACAAGCATGCAGTATGAAAGCGATGTGTTCCCGCGCATCCCATACGGGCTTTCCAGGCTCAGTTCGGAATGCTTCTGTACGTTGTTGCCTGTCTCTATGCCCCACCTTGCGCGTCCTGCGCGAAGCATGGGCAGTGCGTTCTCCTTTGTTATTTTCCTTGACGTCACGTATGCGAACTTTGTCGTCCGCCCCTGACTGAATTCGAATTTCCCCACCGCCTCCAGGACATTGGCGGTGTACCCGTCCTTCCCGCCGGCCGGCATGTGGGCGATCCTGTTCGCCCATGCGCACTCGAAATCCTCGAAGTGCGCGCCGTCGCTTTGCCTCAGCCTGTTTTTCGGATACTGCCTGATCTTTGAATGGGCCTTTCTGGAAAACGCAGGCGCGCTGCCGTCCTTCCACGTTATCACGTAGTCCCATCCATAGCCGGTGATGATGTTCATCACGCCCGCCTTCAGGTACAGCCCGTCCATCAGCAGGCAGAACCGCTGCAGCGGAAAGGCCTTTTTCATGTCCGGCAGCAACCGGAGCGCCGCCTTGTACTCGCAGTCCTGCTTGTCATACTCGCCCTCAGGATTTTCTATGAATTCAACCCAGACGGGGAACCGGATGTTGTCAAGCGTGACAAGGGACGCCACAAGGGCCAGCTGGAAATATTCGGTCTGCCCGCCTGGCAGTTTCCGGTGGCACGAATGCGGTATTTCGTGGTTGGCGCTGTTGAATTCAACGCCGTCGACGGCCACAAGATACTGGCCGTTGACTTTGAACGCATCCAGCCTCTTTGCGTTGCGCAGATGGATGAACGCGTTCGCAAGAACCTTGTTGAATTCCGCCGGATCAATCTTTTCCAGCAGGTATTTGACGGTGTCGCTATGCGGCAGGTGCGTAAAACCGCACCCCGACAGCATGTTTATGTTTTCCCTGAGGAAGCTGTTGTGCTTGACGTTGTCCCAGTCGCGGGAGCTGGCTGAAATGCCCAGGCGCTGAAGGATGACGGCCCATGTTTCCCCTGCGAGATCGTATGTGATCCTGTTCCGGCCCCTGGGGTCGGCGAGCTTTCCCAGGGTCTCGTTGAAATTCGGTATCAGTCTGTGGACGACGCCGATGGCGTCCGCCGGGTTCGAGATTCCAGCAGGCGCCTCCTTTGGCTTTCTGCCCGGGCGCGGCCTGCGCATGCCCCCACCAGATCCCTTGACAGTGCCGATATTTCCGCAAGCAGCTTTTTCGCCGTCCTGTAATTCCTCATCCAGGACTCCACCTCCGCCTCCATTTCCACCGGTACGTAGAGTGACTTCGTCTTTCCGTTCTCCTTCGTTGTCACAACCGTGAACGGGTGCATCTTCCTCCCGCTGTGGCACGGGCAGTCCTTCGCCGTGCATTTCCTGTGCTTCCTGACGGCGGTGCCCTGCAGCGCCGGCCCCAGCTCCACGAGCTTCCTCAGGCGCAGGCCTATGCTGGCCATGATTGTTTTCTCTGACTTCAACTCCATCGTTCGATTCCCTGTCATTTTGTGTTTTCATAGATATTAGCTACGTAAAATTACGTAGCTAATAATATACACTTAAATTAATTGATTGCAAATGATTACAGTATGATTATTCACAGAAAAATAAATTAAATATCAGTAGAAATACCGAGCTAAGTTTCTGGCATGAAAAAGCCTCCAGAAGAAAAGTTTTTGCTTCTTCTGGAGGTATTGGGACTTGACTCGATAAAATCAAGCACAAATTTTAAAACCTGTCTGACGAAAAATTTGATTCTTTGTTATTGTACGGAGGCTGTGACGTGGTACCGCAAGTCTGCTGATCAGGGGCATGCGGATGCGCTATACGCACTTGGGGAATGCTATTACTCTGGCTGGGGAGTCGAAGAGAACAAAGCAGAGGCGGTGAACTGGTACCGTCGTGCGGCGGATCAGGGGCATGCGGAGGCACAATATAAGCTTGCCAATTGCTATTATTCTGGGGACGGTTGTGAACGGAATCTAACGAAAGCTGCGATATGGTATCGCAAGGCCGCCGAACAGGGGAACATGAAGGCTCAGGAATTTCTTGGGCGTTGCTGTCAAAACAGGAAAGAAATAGAGCCCAAAATGCTGGATGTGGTGGACTGGTATGGCAAAGCCTTGAATCAAGAGCATGCGAAACTATTACAGTTCATTCAGAATTGGAGTTTTAACCATTGCCGCATGCTGGCAGAACAAGGGGATTCAGCCGCACAGTTCATGCTAGGTGAATTTTATTTTGACGGAAAGGACGTGAGGCAGGACAGAAAGGAAGCTGTGAAATGGTATTGCAAGGCTGCCAATCAGGGACATAAGGAAGCACAATACAAACTTGGCGATTGCTATTATAATGGTGAAGGAGTCGAATGGAACTATGCTGAGGCGGTGAAATGGTACCGCGAGGCCGCCGATCAAGGGCATGCGCGGGCGCAATACAAACTTGGGGTTTGTTATTATTTTGGCATGGGAGTCAAAGAGGATACAGCGGAGGCAGTGACGTGGTACCGCAAGGCCGCAGATCAGGGGTATGCGATGGCGCAATTCAAGCTGGGTGTCTGTTACGAATTTGGAAAAGGCGTTGAAAAGGACGCTATTGAGGCTGTGACGTGGTACCGCAAGGCCGCCGATCAGGGGTATACGGATGCGCAATGCAATCTGGGTTTCTGCTACGAAAAAGGAATAGGCGTTGAAAAGGACGAGACGGAAGCTGTGACGTGGTACCGAAAAGCTGCCGAGCAGGGACATGCGCGGGCACAGAGCAATCTTGGCGTTTGCTACGACTTTGGAAAAGGTATTAAAATGGACGCGGTTGAGGCAGTGACGTGGTACCGCAAGGCCGCCAAGCAGGGGCATGCGCAGGCACAGAACAATCTTGGCGTTTGCTATCGATATGGAAAAGGTATTAAAATGGACGCGGTTGAGGCAGTGACGTGGTACCGCAAGGCCGCCAAGCAGGGGCATGCGACGGCGCAATTCAATCTGGGTGTGTGCTACGAGAATGGAACAGGCGTTGAAAAGGACGCAGTTGAGGCAGTGACGTGGTACCGCAAGGCCGCCGATCAGGGGTATGCGGATGCGCAATACAATCTGGGGGGGTGTTATTATTGGGGCAGAGGAGTCAAAGAGAATACAGCGGAGGCAGTGACGTGGTACCGCAAGGCTGCCGAACAAGGGTATGCGGCTGCGCAATTCAATCTGGGCGTCTGTTACGAATTTGGAACAGGCGTTGAAAAGGACGCTATTGAGGCAGTGACGTGGTACCGCAAGGCCGCTGAACAGGGGCATGCGAGGGCTCAATACAAACTGGGTGAATGCTATTTCAAAGGTGATGGTGTTGAACAGAACAAGGCGGAATCCGTGAAATGGTACAGCAAAGCTGCCGAACAGGGGCATGCGCAGGCTCAATACAAACTGGGGGAATGCTATTTCAATGGCGAGGGAGTCGAAAAAAATGAGGCTGAGGCAGTGACGTGGTACCGCAAGGCCGCCGAACAGGGAAATGCAGATGCGCAATACAAACTTGGCGAATGCTTTTTCAATGGTGAAGGTGTCGAAAAGGATTATGTGGAGGCGTTTAAGTGGTACCGCAAGGCCGCTGATCAGGGACATGCGGATGCGCAATACAAGCTTGGCGACTGCTATGACTGGGGCTGGGGAGTTGAAGTGGACAAGACGGAAGCTGTGAGTTGGTACCGCAAGGCCGCCGTGCAGGACCATGCGGATGCGCAATATAAACTTTGCATTTGTTATGCTACTGGAAAAGGAGTTAGCAAAGACAAGAAGGAAGCTGTTAAGTGGTGCCGCTGTGCCGCTGAACAGGGACTTGCTGAAGCGCAATTCAAACTTGGCATTTGCTATGCCTCTGGAGATGTGTTAGAAAAGGATGAGCCAGAGGCGGTAAGGTGGTATAGCAAGGCGGCGGAACAGGGACATGCAGATGCACAGAACATGCTTGGCTATTGCTATTACTTGGGCATTGGGGTCGAAATGGATCATGGGAAGGCGGCGAAGTTGTTTCGCGAAGCCGCGGAGCAGGGGCATGCGTTTGCGCAAGAGAGTCTTGGTAGTTGCTTCGCCTTGGGCAATGGTGTAGTAGAAGACAAGAAAGAAGCTGTGAAATGGTATCGTAAGTCAGCCGAACAGGGATATGCAGTTGCGCAATATAAACTTGGCATTTGTTACGAATGTGGACAGGGAATTAAAAAGAGCGAGGAAAAAGCCGTAAAATGGTATAAAAAAGCCGCTGTTCAGGGCGATATGAAAGCGCAATACCAACTTGCAGAATGCTACTATAATGGAAATGGAGTAAAAGAGAACAAGAAAGAAGCTGTGAAATGGTACTGCAAGGCTGCCGTTCGGGGGTATGCGGATGCGCAATATGCTCTTGGTAAATGCTATTATTTGGGTATTGGGGTGGAAGAGGATAAAACGGAAGCTGTGAAGTGGTTCCATAAGGCCGCCGATCAGGGAAATGTAGATGCGCAGTATATTCTTGCCTGTTGTTACTACTCGGGCAGTGGAGTAGAAGAAGACAAGGCTGAAGCTGTGAACTGGTACCGCAAGGCCGCCGAGCAGGGGCATGCGGAGGCTCAATACATACTTGGCAAGTGCTATTACAATGGTGACGGAGTCGAGGAGGACGAGGCGGAAGCCGTGACGTGGTACCGCAAGGCCGCTGAGCAAGAAAATGCGGATGCGCAATACGAGCTTGGCGATTGCTATTACATTGGCTGTGGAGTTGAAATGGACAAGGCGGAAGCCGTGACGTGGTACCGTAAGGCTGCGGATCATGGGCATGTGCAGGCTCAAAACACACTTGGTGAATGCTATTACAATGGTGACGGAGTCGAGGAGGACGAGGTGGAAGCCGTGACGTGGTACCGTAAAGCCGCTGAGCAGGGGTATGAGGATGCGCAATACGAGCTTGGTGTGGGTGATTACAGAGGTGAAGGAGCTGACAAGGACGGAGCCGCGGCGGTGAACTGGTACAGCAAGGCCGCCGAGCAGGGCCATGCGTGGGCGCAATACGAACTTGGGAAATGCTATTACTATGGCTGGGGAGTTGAAAAGGACGAGAAGGAAGCGGCAAAGTGGTACCGCGAGGCCGCCGAACAGGAGCTTTCGCGGGCGCAATTCAATCTTGGCTATTGCTATGAGTATGGAACAGGCGTTGAAAAGGACGCAGTTGAGGCAGTGACGTGGTACCGAAAAGCTGCCGAACAGGGACATGCGGCTGCACAGAACAATCTTGGCGTTTGCTACGATCATGGTAGAGGCGTTGAAAAGGATGAGGCAGAGGCGGTTTACTGGTTACGAAAGGCTGCGGAGCAGGGGTATATGTGGGCGCAATACAATCTTGGTCTTTGCTATCAATATGGAAAAGGTATTGAAAAGGATAAAGCTGAGGCTGTGAATTGGTGCCGTAAAGCTGCCGAACAGGGGTATGCGCAGGCTCAATACAAACTTGGAGAATACTATTATAATGGTGATGGCGTCAAAGAAAGTAAGGCGGAATCCGTGAAATTGTACAGCAAAGCTGCCGTGCAGGGGCATGCGGAGGCCCAATACAAACTAGGAAAGTGCTATTATAATGGTGATGGAGTCGAAGAGAACAAGACGGAAGCTGTGAAGTGGTTCAGCAAGGCCGCCGAGCAATGGCTTGCGGAGGCCCAATACTGGCTTGGCTATTGCTATTTCTACGGTATGGGAATCGAACAGAACGAAGTCGAATCCGTGAATTGGTATCGTAAAGCCGCTGAACAAGGCGATGACGATGCGCAATATGCTCTTGGCGTTTGTTACGAGGAAGGTCGCGGTGTTGTGCAAAGCTGGCGGCTGGCCGTTAAACACTATCTCGAAGCATTTGAATCGGAATGCAATAAAAATAAACTAATTACATGTCTCGATTCACTCTCTACACATGATTTTTCGAGTCTGGCTGCAAGATGTCTTCATGCTGCGGAGCAAAGGAATGTGGATGCCCAGTACGCCCTGGGGTGCTTGTACAAGGAAGGTTGCGGAGTTGAGGCGGACATGAAGAAGGCAAAGGAATGGTATCGAAAAGCCGCAAAACAGGGGGATGCGGAAGCGCAGAAGATACTTTGGGATTGTTTTGGGGAAGATTCGGGCAAGCTAGAGGCGGTTACCACGGATTGCCAGGTGAATGTGGAGGATCAATACGAAATAGGCGATCATGGCGAATACTATTATAAAGACAATGGAGACGAACTGGATTTGAGAAAGGCGATGGATGTTTCCTTTACAGTTAAGTCAATGTGAGTTTTTAGAGGAATTTTACTAGAAACCTCTCCTGCGTCTCAAATATGCGCAATTTGAGGTGAATTTTTACGCGTTCTGGCTTGCAGCCCCCAAGGTTTGTAGTAAATCATGCAAAAATAAATTGGTGGCGTTACAAAGTGGTGCCCTGAAGCCTTGACCCACTTTTGTCAAGTTCTACTTTAATCCATTTTTCGCCTCCGTCAATCATGAAACTCTGAGATAATTCAAAAATCTATTGTAATAGAATCCAAGTCTGATCTTGTTTATATTCAACGCCCCCTTTCTTGACCATTCCCCCACGTTGACCCTCATGTTGACAGTCCTCATCACACGCTCGACGTTGGATATCTAAGCACAGAGCATCATGCTCAATTCATATTTTGTTCAATCCAATCTCGCATCTCCCATATCGGAATAGCAATTGGTTGCTCAAAATCTATGTATGTCAATTCTTCATCCTTTATAAATTCACGCAATAAAAACGTGTTGATTCCAATCACTTCTCCGAGGCTATTCAACAATGGTCCGCCACTATTGCCGCCAGCTATCTTGGCATCCATGAAAATCCTGCGTCCGTCTTGTGCTTGCCGTACAGAGTTGATGACGCCTCTGGAGATGGACAAATTATCATTAAATACACGGGAATTTGGTTTTGGGAAGCCTACGGCCAGAACGGATTCTCCGGGAGATGCCGTCCTGAATTCACTCATTCTCAATGGCGAGACCTCTTCGGCGACTTCTATTAAAGCTAGATCACGTTTTGGGTTTAGAAGCGTCCTCAACACTGACAATTCAAGCCCATTTCCAATGATACATATATCTTCCGTCTTAATGTCTTCCAATACATGACTGCATGTCGCTAACCAGTGATTGCCAACGGCAAAGGCAGTTCCAGTGCATCCCGCTCCATTAGATGGGGAACACACAACGAGAAATATCATGTCACGAATGGAAACAAGATAGTCATCCAGATAGTTGAAGTCGGGATATACCAGACCATGCATTGTACCATATATCCGATGATGTTCCCGGTAATCACGAGGTTTTCCCATTTTTACGTCGCAGCGTAGAAGCATCTGAAATGCTTCGGAATCGCATCCCTTTTCCGTAAGAACGCATTCCCAAAGCGGCCTTGCTTGGTGGACATCTCCAGAAATCATCAGGGCACGTGCCGCTTCCAATGTAGAAAGTTTGGAGACATCTAATGGCATCCCTCTCAAAACATGATTCCAAATTTGGTATTTTAACAAAATGTCACTTTGGAATAATGACACAAGTTGCTTCAACTCATCTTTAATTTTGATCATATATTGAAATGCTTCCTCATCAGGCATATCTTTCAGCGAATTCCCTTCCATATTATGGCGGATGGAAGCTATTTGATCCAATAAACGTGTCTTCTTCCTTTGGATTTCATCCATATTCATAAACATCTCCTGAATGGAGGAAAATGTTTCATTTGTCGCCTTATATCTTTCTGAATGCTCTTCGACTCGCTCTTTGAACAAAGCGGTAAAATCATTTTGTTCATGTTCCGCTTGCTTCTGACATTTTTCAAATTCAGCAAGGAGATTTCGCAAGTTTTGGAGCATTGCATCACGTTTCTGCTTTTTCTGTTCATCGAGCTTATGATCATTGAAATAGGAATGCATTGCGGCACGTTCGGCTGGGCTTAGCATGACGACATTTTCCACACGGATGGATACGGCCTTGCCGGTTTTCTCCTCTTGGGCTGTCACCTCCAAAATACAGTCCACGTCTATAGAATAGTTCACATTAATCTTGGCTTCGCCCGCTTTTGCGGGGGGGATGTCATGCAATTCAATACTTCCCAATGGATAGTTGTCTTCTGGTGAAACGGACTCTCCTTGATTGATCATGATTCGCGCAGATGTCTGGTTATCACTAGCCGTACAAAAAGTGTCCTTGTGGGTAATTGGGATCGTCGTATTTCTTTCAATCATCCGATGACATAACAGCTTGTCCGAATCATGATCCTTCACGACGATATTCAAACTGTATGGCACAACATCCAATAGTACGATATCGGAGAGGTCATGGGAGAGGACCGCCCCCTGTAAGGCCGCGCCGGCCGCGACAATCGTCCCCGCCTCGCTTGAAGCTTTCACTTCCATTCCAAAGATACGTGAAACAATCCGTTCTACCGCAGGCATGCGGGTCGCATTGCCTACAAGGATAACCTGTTCTGGCAAAAAGCCTTTTGATTTCGTCTCTACCATTGATTTCTCAACAATCGTCTGGAATTTGGATAGGAATGGCTGTATGATCGATTCCAACTTTTCACGCGTAACATCCAGCTGGTATTTGGAAATGCCAGAAAAATCCGGTAGAACCATCGTGTAACTTGACACTGAAGACAATTGTATTTTTAGATTTTCACATCCGTCACGAAGACGTACACAATCGTTTTCGTATCTTTTTTCTGACAGATCAATATTGTATCTTTCCATGATGTCCTTCTTTGCGTAATCCACCAAAAGGTCATCTATGTCCTTTCCGCCGAGTTTGATATTTCCATTTACACTGGCCACCTCATAAACGCCGTCGCCGATTTCCAGAAATGAAAGGTCAAGCGTCCCTCCACCAAGGTCAATCACTACCACCTTTTGATTGACATGATTTTTTCTCATAAAGTATTTTACGGCTGCCGCCGTCGGTTCATGCATGAGGCGGATCACTTCTAGCCCTGCTATTTCAGCAGCCACTCTTGTGGCCTGCTTGCGGTTGTTGTCGTAAAAGGCTGGCACTGTGAGAACAGTCTTCTGAAAAAGCTCATTGGATTTCGTCTCATCAATCAATTGATGAAGCATCTCCTTGGACAATGACATTTGCTTCTGATATAGCATTTCTTCAAATCGGTTCAATCGCCATTCCTGCAAATACTTCAGCGCGTTCTGTCTGACATGGTCGATGATCGCCGCCGCTATTTCTTCTGAACGATATTTGCGTCCATGAAGCAAAATTTCGGAATTGTTCTCTCCAAGCATGCGCTTGCTATGGAATACCACGCTGCCGTTATGGATGACGCCATATCGGCGTGCCGTTTCACCATACAGGAGGTTGCCTTGTTCATCGATGCCCCAACAGGACGGCTCGCAACCGCCGTCGCCTCCTCCCGGTATGGGGATGATTTCCGTGACTTGTTTCTTTTTGTTGTAGATGGCCCCAACTGAATTGGTTGTGCCGAAATCAATGCCTAGAACCGATGAGTAAGTCTCCTTTAGTTCCTCATCGACTTTGATGAGAAGCGACTTTGCTTCGTTTAAGCATCCGTTCTGGAGCCTTTCAAGCATTTCCGCCGCCTTCTGTTCTAGTTTTGGTAATTGATAATTGCTTGCCAAATTCATCGCACGTTCGATGTCGTCGACTTTATTGGACTTTAGGAGAAGATTGATGGCATCCTCTGCTCGCCCGCATTTGCTAGATAATTCAATTACATGTTCAATTCCTGCATCCCCCAACTTCCAATAGCATTCTAGCGCTTTCTCCGCCTGCCCGATTTCCTCATATAGTGGTGCGGCTTCCCTATAGTTTTGCAGTTCTTCATACAAATTCGCAGCTTCAAGCAAATTGCCTCCATTCTTATGCAGGGTGGCAAGTCTCGTTTTGACATCTGAGTCAACACCGGAAACATCCTCCTGCGAGACGATGGCGATAGCCCGATGATAGAGATTGGCTCTTTCATAAAGTTCCGCCGCCCACCGATAGTCCTTGAGCATTTCCTCCGCTATCCTCCCCGCCTGGGCGAAATTGCCTGCCGCGACCTCCAGAAGGGCAACCCTTTTATAAACATCGCGAAGCGTGTCCATGGTTGAGTTTGAACGTGCAAATTCAACGGCGTAGGCCCTTGCAGCCTCTACCACCTGATTGACCATCAAGGCTGGCTCTGCGCAAAATCCCGTATCTTCCATTGCTTGCTCGAACTGACTGTCCTGCAAATGCTTTTGGAAAAGGCGCGACGCAGTCTCGTGGATACTGTTTATTTTCGCTTTTTTCGAATATTGGGGAAGTTCTTCCACCATTTTTTTCGCTTCCATGAGATTGCCTGCTCCAAGAAGATACTCGAAGCGCAGTTCATTGCCTTTCTCTTGCATCATGAATATCCGGCACAGAGTAATCGCCTCCGTCAGAAATCCTCCCTTTTTCAGATTTTCTGCGGCTTCTTCCATATCCGATTTGAAATTTTCTTCTAGACCATCTGTGGAGGACTGTATTTTCTGCCCATGATCGCGCAACAAGTTTGCCAGCAATCCCCATTGGCTATTTTTAAAGAAATAACCACAGCCATAGATAAACTCCTCTCGTAATACAATTGCATCTTGGACAGTTGCCAGACGTTCATTGATTTTTTCATTAACCGAAGACGTTGATTTGATTTTATCCAATAAATGAGAGAGTTTTGATGAAAAGAAAACCATAATAGTACAGATGAATGGATAAGGATTTAAATAGGAGGAGAAAATGAAAACGTTTTAATATAGCAATAATTAGGGATGTTGCAAGTCGTTTAATTAAAGTCATCATGTAAACAATCCTTAAGAATCTGTTCCTGAAATCAAACTCTTTTCTGATTGAATAAATAATCCATAATTCCTCAAGAGGCACGCCTCCAGTGTCTCCGGGCCGTGCATGGCGGCCGTGCCGAAGTCCTCCTCGACCTTGTATGTCTCGAAAAGCTGAGTATTTTCAAAGTGAAATAATCATTGTATTTGCCAATGTTGACATTATGAAACAATATATATGCATAATAAATATAATCAAAATATTCAAATTATAAAATAAAAATAGAAGATATAAATCCAATAGGAGAAGGAAATGTGTTTTCCCAAGGAAATTTTTTCAGAAAATTGACTTGATATAGAAAAGTATAATAATTTTTTTAACAAAAAATAATTGGTCGATTCTACACTCTTCTCCTTTTTTAATTGTTTATACTGCATTTTACAAAGTAGGTAATAATCTTCTTTTCCCATCTTCTAGTACTTAATTGATTTAATTCGAATACAGTTTTTGAAGGTGCTTGGGATTCACGCATGTCTTTTTCCATTCGAACGGCACAGCCCGTTCGTTGTAGGCCGCGATGAACTTGTTTATTGCCCCGCGAAGCCGTGAGACC
>JAEEGL015395669.1_pt1 | contig 12004 bp, 14 predicted proteins | sample 9134231 | NCBI WGS metagenome assembly JAEEGL01 (sample SAMN16246548, study PRJNA631951) | gut metagenome | biome: gut microbiome; feature: rumen; material: fiber-attached | host: Bos | place: Iran: Karaj | collected 2018-10
TCGGGGGTTCCTTCGCGCTTTTCTTGGAATCACGCCATCAATGATAGCAAAACCGTAGCGGCATTTCAAGGATATAATACTGCCAGAACGTTGCGCTCCAATATGTTACACTGTCAGACACCGCTTTTGCATAATCGACTAAATAAGTTTGGGGACAGACACTGGATAGAAGCCTGGGGACGAAGCCTGGGGTCAGACACCGGATTCCCCCCGGATTCCGAATCGGATGGCTGGTGTCTGTCCCCGAAGCCCGTCCCCGAAGCCCCATGATGATGATTTCGGCCAGAATGTGCTTCCGCCGCCTGTCCACGCGGAAGTCGACCACCCGCCGGGCGCAGCCCTGAAGATGCGGCATGGGCGGCAGCCGCCCATAAAATTTTTTGCCTGCGCTCATGTCCAGAATGCCATACGGCATATGATGCATAGGCTAGGCAAGAGGAATTTCGCAGGACAATGGCGTCCATCAGGCCGATGGCGCGCGGCAAGCTCTGCGCAATGAGCAGGTCAAAGGCGGACCTTCTGCAGCCACCAGACGTGACGGAACGGGAGGAAGGTCACCGCCGGCGTGCCCGCCGCGATGGTCGAGCGCCTCCGCGAGGCCACGCAGGGCTGCGAACGGTTCATGAAGCTCGTCGAGAAGTACGTCGACATCGTGGAGGCCGAGTCGATGAAGCAGCGCGCGGCAAGTCGGGCTGAAAATCTGAAACTCCCCTGCAGCTCAACCTCCGGCTTTCCTTTTCTAATGCGTCAGCCCTGGGGTGCTTGGCGCACCAGCGTTCATAGAAATCTGCTTCGCATGGCCTAATGCACGGGGCGAGGGCCGTTGCCGCACATGCGTGCAAGGCTTTGCACGCCCTTCCAAGGCTTGACGGAGTCTTGGGTGACGAGAAAGCCCGAAATTTTGGCCGGCAAACGCGCAAAGCACCCATGTGGAACACGCCGGCCCCCTTGCGCCCCAACAGGGGATGGAGTCGTCTGCTGCGCCAGCCGCCTCGGCGATGAGAACGCGGAACCCAACCCGCGCTCTGGCCAGAGCGGCCGCGCATTCGGCCCGTCCCCTATCCATCACAGCCCCATCCAGTCCATGGCGCGTTGGACATAGGTGTCCCAGAACTGCCAGTTGTGGCTTCCGGGACCTTCTTCGTAGGCGAGGTCAGCGCCGAGGCCGCAGGCAAAGTCGCGGAAGGAGATGTTGTCGGCGTAGAGGAAGTCCCCTGTGCCGCAGGCCTGGTAGAGGCGCGGAAGCGTGGTGCCGTCTGCAACGAGCTTCCGAAGAAGGGCCCGGTGGTCGTCGGGGCCGCCGACGGGATTCTTGAAGCCGAAGTCGCCCAGGACATCGACGACATGGTCGCGCTCCATCATGCGGTAGAAGGAATCGACGTCCATTACGCCCGAAAGACTCGCGGCGGCGGCATAGCGGTCGGGATGGCGAAGAGCAATCTTGTAAGCCCCGTAGCCACCCATCGAGAGTCCGGCGATGAACGTGTCCTCGCGACGGTCGGAGAGCCTGAACATCGCGCGGACGAGGACGGGGAGTTCCTCGGCGATGTGCGTCTCGTAGCGAAGGCCGCCGGGAATGTCGCAGTAGAAGCTGCGGGCACCGTCTGGCATGAAGACGGCGACATCGCGGCCCTCTGCGTAGCGCTCGAGGCTCGTGCGGCGCTGCCACATGGACTGGTCGTCGGAGAGACCGTGGAGGAGCCAGAGAACCTTGAGCGGCCTCTTCTGCCCCTGCGGAACGAAGGCATTCAATGTGCTGGCCATGCCGAGGACGTTGGAGTGGTAGCCGATTTGAAGGAACGCCATGGAAAAATCCTTTCAATTAAAACTCAAGGCGAAGTGAAAAGAGGTCGACGCGGCCACCGGGGCGGAGGGCGGGGGCGGCATCGCCCCGAAGCTCGCGGACGGCGGCGTCGAGGCGGCGCCGGTTGTAGCGGTGGGCGGCGTCGATGCCGCCGTAGATGCTGCCCGTGTACCAGGTCAGCTCGAAGAAGGTCGTGACGGCGAAGAGGCCCCACTGCTCGCGATCGGCGCACTCGAACATCGCCCAGCCAAAGATGCCGTTGAGGAAGAGGGAGCGGAACATGTTGCCCCATTCGCCGGAATAGGCGTAGCCAAGGCCGGGAACGATGCCGAGGAGTCCGCCGAGTTTGGGCGACTTGTCACGCTCCACGCCGTAGCGGTCGACGACCGCCTCGCGCACGACGTCGCCGGCAACGGCGGTTCGGGCCGACTCCGCATCGCCTGCCCGCAAATAGTCGGATGCCGCCACTCCGTGCGCCCATGCCGAAAGGCCACCGTTCGCCAGGTCTGTCCTTGCAAGTTCCTCGGCGTAATCGGCCGCCGAAAGCCAGGAACGCACGCCCTCCGCCTGTCGGGTGCGCAGGAGCAAAAGCGGGGCCTTTCCGCCCGCTCCGACATCCTCGGCATGGTCGAGCATCTTTTCCAGGCGATCCCAGCTGCCGTCGCGGCAATAGGCGTCGGCCGCGGCCAGATAGAGATCCGGCAGGGAAGGATTGCCTGGCTCAAGGTCGGCCGCCAGGCGACGGTACTCGAGCGCGGCGCGCGCGTTGTCGCCCGTCTCCAGCAGGGAGGCGGCGAGGGCTAGGCGCCCCGCTTCGGCCGCCGGGGCGGCCGAAGCGGGGCAGATAACGGAAAACAAGTAGCAGATAGCAGATAACAGACAGGGGCGGACAAGGGAGTGCATCAGTGCCCCTCCTTCGAGAACCAGCCGTCGTGATCCGAGACAGGGTCGGGATGGCGCCAGCTGCCATCGGGCCGATGCACCCGGCGGTCGGAGGCCGAGACAACGGGCTCGCGAACAAAACGATCGGCTATCATCGGTACGCCGACGACGCCGTGCTTGCGCCCCGCCTCCAGAAAGTACTGCGAACAACTGGGTTCCAGAACACAGCGGCTGCCGATGGCCGGACCGATGCAAAAACGGTAGAAGCCAACGATTCCCGCCGCCAGCCAGGCGCCGGGGCCGCGACGGCGGTGCGACGGCATGACTGCCGCCACGCAGTCCCGCGCCTCGGCCCAGTCTTTATCCGTCCATGATTCGCGGCAGAACTCCACCTGTTCCGCCAGAATGGCGTTTTGGGCGCGAATCCTGGCGTCATTTTTGAAAAGAAGAGCCAGCGACGCCCCGGCGACACGGAATACATGCGGGTCGCGGGCGGTGCGAAAGGCTTTGGCAACGCCATTGGCAGTACCGCTCGCAAGCGCGAGTTCTGCCGCAAGAACCTCAAGGACGTTCGTGGCGGACGGATTTTCCGCTTTCAGCGAGGCTGCCTCGTCGAGTGCCTCGCGGGCGGCGCCTTCGTCGAGAAGTTCGCGCACAAGCGCCGCGCGGCCTGCGAGGCTCGGTTCCTCGTTCAGGGACGCATCCGCCCGCACGGACAGGATTGCAATCGCGGCAACGGGGATTATCGCCAGGTGCGGAGAGTGGATGAACATGGCGTGCCTAGAAAAAGGCTTTCGGATCAAAAATGGCAGCGGGCAGTTCGCCATTGACGTCGATCTTGTCGAACCGCGAGACGGTGCGGAACGAACGGCCGTTCATTTTGGTCTCGGTTTCGACGCGGCGGAAGAACCAGGCGCCGGGAAGCGCCTCGAAAGCGCCGTGGAAAGAAACCGTGGAACTGGCGGCGGATGCGTCATCGGGCGGAGGAAGAAAATCGATTCGGCCGATGCGGCCGAGGTCGTCGAACGATACGAACGCCAGCGGGAACGCCGGCGTACCATCCGGTCCCTTCTCCATGAATGCCACAGTTCGCGCGAAGGGCGGTTTCGCATTCCAGCCTGTCGCGAGAAGGCTGGAAAGCGGTGCCAGAAGCTCCTCGGGGCTTCCGGGAACGGAACGCAGGTTCGCCATCTGCGAAGGAGTCTGGTTCGTCACATGGTAGATCGCCGGGGCTTCGTCGTGCAGCCCCTTGATGCGGATGGATTCCCCATCGATGACTGTGCGCCGTGCCGATGGCTTCAGCATCTGCACGTTCATGCGGTCGCCGCGCGCCCATACCACGCGCGACAACGCCTCAGCCTTTCCTCCGCGCATGTCGGCGACTTCGCGGCGCACCGTGCAGGTGACATTCGAGACACAGCCGTACTGGGCGTAGACGGTCTCCAGCACATTCGACGCCGGCACGTCGAGAACAACGGGGCGGCAGAAGGCGCGGGCCGCCCAAAAAAAGGCAACAAGGCAGCAAAACGCACGGGATTCCGGCCCTGGGACCGGAATCCGTACGCGGTAAAGGCGGCAACCCACTTTGATCAGAAATACGAGGGCTGCTCGGCGTGGAGCTGACTGCGCGTGACGCCGTTGTAGCCGTCGACGGTGTCGATGATTGCGACCACTATGCTGACGAACGGGACAATCCGGAGCCATTCGCGAATGCTGATGTCCTTGCCGTCATTGTAGTCGGAGGCGGTACGCAGACCGAAGCAGCAACCGACAAGACCACCGAGGAGTCCCCCCTTGTGGGACTCGGCGGCAACGGCTGTGGAGGGAACCGCCATCGCGAGGCAGGCGGCGGCAAGAGCGGCAAAAACGAGTTTCTTCATGTTTCCTTCCTTGGGGTTGAGCGAAGACAGCCCATCGAACCTGACGAACGGCTTTTCTCCGCAACGCACTGTGAACATTATACACCAGTCCTGATTCCCGTGCAACAGGCTTGTCCCTCGTGTTCCCGGGTCAATACTCCTCCCGCTACCATCAGGTCTGCCAAACTTCAAGGGAAAAAGCGAAGCGGGCCGCTTTCGCCACCTTGCTTCGCCAGCCCCTACATGCTGAAGATGGAGAGGTTCTTCATCTTGTACTTGTTGCAAATGTCCATTGCCTGGACAAGGTAGCGCTGCTTTGAATTCTGCGTACACCGAATGATGACGGGGGCGCTCGTGCTCAAGCGGGAATAGGTCTTGATTTGGTAGTCAAGCTCTTCGCGCGAAACGGCCTTCTGCTTGAAGATGAAGCCGCTGCTGTGCACCGTGATGTCGATTAGTTCGGGCTGTTCGTCCGGCTTGGCGGATGGATCCGGAGCCGGACGCGACGCCATCAGCTTGGAAAGAATGTCCTCCTGCTTCAAGGTGACGACGAAGAAAATCAGGAGTTGGAAGACGACGTCGATCATGGGCGTCATCTCTACTTTTGGTTCTTCGCTTGATCGGGCTGCCATGGCTAGGGCCTCCGCTTCTTGGTCTTGTCCTTGGCGTCCTGAACGGCGACGAAGCCGACCTTCCAGACACCGTTGGCGGTGCAAACATCCATGACCCTGCGGACATCCTCGTGGACGGCGTCCTTGTCGGCGCGAATAAGAACGGGGAAGGACCCGAACTTCCTGTAGCGGTTCTTGAGGATGCCGTCGAGGGTGGACATCGAGCACACGGCGTTGTTGATGGAGACGCGGCCGGGTCGGTTGAAAAGCCGCCGAGCCACCTCGATCGTCAGCGTCTGGACAGGCATGTTGTCGGCCGTAATGGTCTCGCCGTGCCGACCGTTCTCAAGGTCGATGTCGGGGTTTTCCTCCTTCGTCATCTTGAGAGTGACGACGAAGAAAATGATCATCTGGAACACGACGTCGATCATGGGCGTCATGTTCATTTCAGCGGCTTCAAGGTTTCTTCTTTTGCTCATAGGCCTTGCTCCTGGGTGCCGGGGACGCTACGGATGCGTCCCCGGCCATGGAAGGCTCGGCGCGAGGATTACTCGACCACTTCGACGTGGCGGAGATCCTTGACGAGCTCGAAGGTCAATGCCTGCATGCGGAGAATGAGGCGGTTCGCGCTGTTGCGCACCGCATAGAAGACCGTGATGGACGGAATGGAGACCACGAGGCCGCCGGCCGTCGTCCAAAGGGCCTGGGAGATGGCAAGGGCGAGAGCGCCGACATCCGGAGAACCCGTGGCCAGACCCTCGAAGGCCATGATCATGCCTTGCACCGTTCCGAGAAGGCCAAGGGACGGGGCGATGTTGCCGCAGACCGAAATCCAGTTGATGCGCTGCATGACGCGTTCGGTTTCGATGTCTGCGGCTGCGGAAATGGCCTCCTGAATGACATCGAACCCCTCCTCCACGTGGTTGAATGCGGAGGAGAGAATGTTCGCAAGCGGCCCCGGCTCGGACTCGCAGGCCTTCAGGGCCTTGAGAACGTCGCCTTCGGACATTGCGTGAGAGACCTTCTCGACAAGGGTCTGCGGAATCATCTTGTCAGCCTTGAAGAGGATCGAGCAGTCAAAGATAAAGTAGATGGAGGCGACGCCTGAAGCGAAGAGACAGAGCCAGAGGATGACGCCAAGGCCGCCCGAACCCGTAACGACGGCCCAGAAGCTCGTTGCATTCTTTTTCTTCACGGCGGGTTGCGCCTGGTCCGGGTTGGCGGCGAGTTCCGTCGTCTGGGCCGCCGGACTGGAGAAAGCGGGCTCGGCTGGCGCGTTCTGGGCAACGAGGGCGCCGACCGAGGCTATGAACAGTCCACCGGTAAGCATTGCGACTTTGAGCATGGTCTTCATGGGGTTCTTTTCCTTGGTGTTTTGTGCGTCCCAAACGCCCGATCCGGGGCGCTTGAGGACAGATCGGGTGGGTGACAGGGTTAAGGTTAAAGCTTGCGCGCGTACTCCGACTGGGCGTACTTCGTGCGGAGCTTGGTGCGCATCCGTTCGGCGTTTGCGGTCTGGTTGAGAATGTCGAAGGCCTTGGCCGCCTTGTAGAGAGCCTCGGGCTGGATTTCTTTGACGTTTTCGTAGAGGACGACGACGCGTAGGTAGCCGTCCTTGAGGGCAAAGAGCGGCTCCTTCTTGTCCATCAGCATGTCGCCTCGCATGACAAGGGCGGCGGCGGAGGCCGTGGGCTGGCCTTCGGCAATGGCCTTGGCGATGTAGTCGTTGAGCTTGCCGGCCTTGCCGGTCTTCAGAAGCGCCTGCCAGTAGATGGGGGCGACCTCGCCGAGGTACGCGACCTCGGGCTTGTCCTTGACGAGCCCCTCGCAAGTGGCGACGGCTCCGGCCGCGTCGCCGGACGCGAGCTGTGCTTCGGCCAGATAGCGCGCCGCCGTCTCATCATGGCCAAGGCGGACGTACGTCTTCACAATCTCTCTGAGCACGGGGATGGCGGAGGCGGCCATTCCGGAACGAACGGCCTTGATCGCGGGACGGAGCCTCGGAGGCTCGGGAACGACAACGCTCTTGACCTTGCTGGGTGCAAGCTGGCTTTCAAAAGACTGTCCTCCCGGACGGTCCATGGAAATCGTGTAGACTCCCTTGGCGGGAGACCAGCGGATCTTTCCGGCAAGCTCCTTGCCTTCCGTGGTTATGATCTTGCCCTCGATCTGGGCATGCGCGAAGGGCGCGAAGGCCAGAAGCGCCAGAAGCGCGACGGCTGCCGCCCGGATTGTCGTCTTTGCCGTGTCTTGCATGTTTCTTTGCCTTTCTTGCGGGCTCAAGCATAAGCCCGGTGATGATGTGAATCCTTACTTGGCGTCGCCGACCTCGATTCTGGCCTGGTTTTTCCAGGCGATGAATTCGGTGCGGTAGCGGCCTTGCGGGAAGGTTGCGAGATAGCTGTCGGCGTTTTTGTCAATGATGTCCCAGAAACCTCCCTCGATGAGAAGCGGCGTCGCCTCATAGTAGGCGGTTTCAACATATGGCATGAGCTCCCCGTTCGACAAATCGACGGAATCGATGAAGCCCTGATAGGAAATGACAGCCATGCCCCGGAAGTTTTCAGCGCGTTCAGGTGTGCCGAACTCCGCCTCCGCCCGGGCCTTGCGCGACATGATGCGGCCGATTTCGATATCGGCCTGGGCCTTGTCGATGACGGTGGTGCGGCGCTTCTTGACGTCTTTCATCGCCGATATGGCGGTGTCGAAGAGCTCTTTTCGCCTGGCACCGTCCTTCTCCTGGGCTCCGGCCTCGGAAGCGGCCGTGCAGTAGAGGAGCTTGGCGTCGATCATGAGCTCGTACCGCGGGTAATCCGCTATAAAGGACTTGAGCTTCTCGATGGCCGCGGCGAAATCCTTTGTCTTGACGAGGAGTTCGCACTCGGCGAAACGCGCATGAATCTTCGGGCTGTTGGTGGAGGTGCTGGAGAGAACGCGTTCGATTCCCTCCCGGGCCAGATCGTACTCCTTGGCATCCAGCAGGGCGCGTGCGGCACGGAAGATGTCGGAGTCCGAGTATTTCGCGCCATCGGCGGAAAACATGTCGCGGTAGCGTGCGATGGCCTCTTCGCGCATGCCCAGCTGCATGAGGTTGTCAGCGAGCATGGGGAGGGCGTATTTCGCCTGTTCGGTGTCTGGATAATTCTTGCGAAGACGTGAAAGGGCGGCCTCTGCCTTGTCGAGTTGCTTTTCCATCGTGTAGAGGGACCCAATCTGAATAAGGGCGTTCGGCGCCGAACTGGATTTCGGAAAATCCTTCACCAGCGATTCATAGGCCGTAATGGCAAGCGCACGGAGCTTGGCGCGGAGCGCCGGAGCGCCGGGGATCTGCGAAAGGCAGAAAGCCTTGCCGAATATGGAGGCTTCGCGGAGAGACTGGTTTGCCTCTTGTTCCTTGTCGTTGGCCTGCGCGGTGAGAGGCGGGTTCTCAAGAGTTGCGGCAAGCTTGTCGAAGCTCAAGGCGGCTTGCTTGATGGCCTTTTCGCCGCGGGCGAGATCGGCCTCGTTCGTCGTGCCCGAACGGAGAATGTCCAGTCCAAGCGTCTTGTAGGCGTCTGCAAGAAGGTAACGGGCCCTCATCAGCTCCTGCGTGGGCTTGCCACGCGCCTCCAGCCGTTCCACGTAGTTGCTGGCCGCGGCAATGGTGTTCGCGATGTCTTTGAGTTCTTTGTGTATTGTCACGATGCGGTTGAGCGCGTCGAAGGCACGGGGCGAGTTGGTGTAGTTGTTGGCGGTGCGCTCGAAGTAGGCAAGAGCCGACACGTAATCCTTGTCCTTGTACGCCTTCTCGCCGAACATGGCGAGATAAACCGGGCAGGAAGAGTGGTTGTGGTAGAAACGGAAGAAGAGATCGTAGGTCTGGAGGCGCTTGGCGGCCTGACCGTACTGGAGCCAATCCTCGGCCAAGCGGATGAGTTCGTCACCCGCGACTTGCATCGTGTCACGCCCCGAACAGAAGCGTTCGGCGAGGTGTCCGATGATTGTGTCGGCGTAGAGTTCGGCATCGGGATCTTCCTTGACGTTCTGCATGTAGCAGCGGGCGAGATCACCGAGGGCCGGAACGGCTTCCGGGCAGTCGGGGAAGGAATTGAGAACCTGGGCAAGGCGCTCGCGCGCATTGTCGATTTGGCCCTGGGCAAAAAGGGCGCGTGCATCCCGGAACTGGATTTTCCGGACGCGTACCGTCTGCGCGGGCGTCACGCGGACGCCGACAGAGCCGTTGAAGACGTCTTCAAGAACGGTTCGGACAGCCTCGGCATGTTCGCCGGCGTCGACGGCCCAGTTGCTCTCGGGGTACAGCATGAAGACATTCAGGAAGTGATTGTAGGCGCCGTCGCCCTTGCGCTTGCCGCCACTTTTTGCACCCAGAAGCAAGGAAAGAACCTCCTCCCTCTTCTCGGAGTTGCTGGCGCTGAAACCTTCCGCCGCCATGAGACGGTTGGCCTCGTTCTGAAGCATGACCGCCAGAAGATAGCGGCACTCGGCCATCGGACTTACGCGCGTCAGAGGTTCGCCCAATTCTTTCTCTTGTTCGACAAGGGCCTGATGGATTGCCGTCAGGGTGCCCATGTAGTCGTCGACGAGTTTCCTGGCCGCATCCGGCTTGCGGTTGATCATAAGGATATGCGCCTTGAGGACGATTGCCTTGCCGAACCAGAGATCCTGCTGCCAGAGCAACTTGTCGGCCCAGCCGTTGACTTCCTTCAGATAGGCTGTCTGCGCAGCCTTGTCCTTGGTGTCTTCGGCAAGCGAGAGGGCGATTTCAGCCATTTCGGCCAGGCATTGGCGCTCGACATGGTTCGGAAGCTTCGTCTTTTGCCCGAGAAGAAGCTTGTACATCTTGAGCGCGCCTTCGCGCTCTTTGAGGTTGAGGAGCATCTGGGCGTATTTGTAGGCCGAATCGTTGAAGAAGGGCCCGAGTGATTCGGGAACGCCTTTCTCATACTGCTTGAAGAAGCTCTCGTAGATGCCCCTGGCCTCCGAGTACTTGCCATAGGCGTAGTAGGAGTCGCCAAGCGCGAGCTTCATTGCCCAGGTCTCGGGCGAAGTCTGGTTCGGTTCGCGGGCGATGCGGGCTTTCACATCGTCGAACTTGCCGCGGGAGAGCTCGCCCTGCAGCTCAAGAACGGCGAGCTTGGCTTTTGCCTCGGGGAACTTGACGGTCAAGTCCTTGAGCACCATGTCGGCAATATCGGAAAAGAAGTACGCCTGCAGGCCCTTGACATATCTGAGGCCGGATTCGAGCTCCTTCTCCCGGGCGGCGTCCTTCTGCGCGTAGGCGGTGAATGTCGTGAAAGCCGCCACGGCCAAAATCAGGCGCGGCAAAGAGGAAAGTGAATGCGGACGAGAATGCATAATCCTTTTATACCTTGTTTTCGCGGTTTGGTCAACTCCCGATTTTTCCCCATGCCTTGTCAAAGGCCTCGGGCGCGACGAGATAGAAGTGGCAGGGAACCCCAAGATAGTGGCGGAGGTCTTTTTTAAGAACTTCGTCCACGGGATTGAGAAGTCCGACAAGGAACTCGCCGCCGACCTCGTCGAAGACAATTGCGCCCTGCCGAAGCAAGTAGGAGTTCGGTACGCCATGGAGGTCAACCTGCTGCAGCTCGAAGGTGTTGAGATCCAGAAAGGGGCAGTGGCTCTTTTCGGCAAGATGCTGCACGATGCCGTCAAAGCCGGGAATTGATCGATCCAATGCGGCATGGAGAACGGAAATGCCGGACTTGCGCGATTCTGCAACGCGAGACTCGGCAATCTGCACCGACAAGTCATCGATGATCTGGGAATATTCTTCGTCCTTGAGCAAGCCGGCCGACCGAAGATCCCAGGCGAGACTCATCTCGCGATTGAGAATGCCTTGGTCGAGAATCGCGCCCGAGGGGGGAGGCTCCAGAACAGGGGCCGGTTCGGCGGCGGGAGCGACGGCCGCGGAATCCCGCCCCTCTCGGACGAGGGCCTCCAGGGAGGAAAGAGCTTCCAATGCATCGAAATCCGCATCGGCATGGGGACGAAGCATCTCGATAACGCCGGAAGCCGAGGCCGAGTCTCGCTTTTCGACAAGAACGCGCGCCAGGCGAATCAGCGTGGCGCGGGCACGCAGAGTGTTGCCGGTTTGTCCATAGGCGATGGCCAGCTCCTTAAGTGCCGCCGCATCATTGGGCGATGACTCCAGCAAGTTCTCGTAGAGGGAAATGGCTTCCTCTGCGGACATGTTCGACGATGTAGTGATTTCGCTCATTCTGCATGATTATACCTCAACGCAGGAATGTTCGTAAAGTTTTTTATGCGCAGGCGCGTTGCGTCATAATTCCTGTTACCGAAAGCGGTGTCGAGAAGTTTTAGGTTGCGTCATAAATGATGATACCGAAAATGGGAGGCATGAAAATGAGCACCGAAGAGAAAAAGACAAGCAAGGCGCTGGCCAAACGCCGCTACGCCGAGGTGACGGACAGGAAGCGGAAGGGTCTGCTTCCTGACGCGTATTGCGCCGAGTGGCATGAGAACGGGAAGGGCGTGATTCGCGCGCCGTCCTTCAAGCTTCGCCCAGGGCGAAAGCGGGGCCGGCCGTTCAAGGCGGACATGGAGGCGCGGCCCCTCTTGTTCCGCATCTGGAAGCTCGCGGGCCGGCCATGAAGCCGTTGTCCAAGACGAAGGAGGGACGCCGCTACCGCAAGGCCTTCGAGCGAAAGACCAGGACACCGGCCCAACGCGTGCTGGAGGATCCCTCCGTGCCGAAAGAGCGAAAGACCCGTGTCGAAAACCCGCTGGCACAAAACGACCCAATCGCCCTCGGACGGGAAATCGACAAGGCTCTTAAGGCGATGTGGAAGGCCATCTCCGCCGGCAAA
>JAEEGL017087214.1_pt1 | contig 12004 bp, 10 predicted proteins | sample 9134231 | NCBI WGS metagenome assembly JAEEGL01 (sample SAMN16246548, study PRJNA631951) | gut metagenome | biome: gut microbiome; feature: rumen; material: fiber-attached | host: Bos | place: Iran: Karaj | collected 2018-10
ATCGATGCCGCCGCCGCGGAGAAAATCGCCAGACGTTTTCATGTGGAATGGCTTCGCTTCCAAATCCCGTCAAGCAATGAGGACGTAAAGGACTTCAAGGAAATCAAAGCCATCATCGACCATAACAATGGCTACATCGTCAGACACTACGACAATGAATACCGCAAGCGGATTATTCTGATGCGGCAGCTGGATTGCGATGTGGAAGTGAAATCATGGGTGTCTGAAGTCATCCGCGCCTATTGGTATAAGCATTATGGTCGGACGACCATGCCGCCGCTTTCGCCGAAGCTATTCCGGAATCTCTACAAGATTTTCATCTTCAATCGACGTCTGGCCCATAAGATCGACGCTGTTTTTGCCAAGTATATCCAAGACTTTGAATATGAAACCATTCCGGATGCCTATCCACCAGCCGACATGCATAAAGTCGAAGTCGCGTTGGGCAGTTGGGGAGGCATGGGCACGTCCGAAATGAAAATGTATTCGGACATCACCTATATTTATGATAATCGAAAGTTCTTTGATTTGCTATTCCGAGTCCCGCTGGACAAACGGATTTCAGATGAGCATCACCTGGATATGAAGAAGATCCTGAATAAGGATCTTTCTGATATGAATATTCGTGTTGAAAATCTAAAAGAAACAAGACTAAGGGCATTTTTGTTGAATATTGTTTTTAATTGTAATAGGTTATTACCATAGAATTGAATATGATTTTCTTCTTTATGTTGATATTCATATTTGAATGAAAATAAACTTATAGACAACATATAAATTTATAATAACATAATGTGAATTTTTAATTGAAGTTTATCAAATCACATTATTATGAACAATAGATAATAATCGTAGCTATTGATGTCCAATTAAGATCATAATAAAATTGGATGATGGTATTTTCAATAAATTTCATACGCTTCTTGGCTGCGTGTTTGATAACAAATTCCCACTATACGGGAATTTATCCTACTGATCTTATTGCCAATGGTGGACTGCTAGGTGATGTCCTGTTCTTCGCTGTTTCTGGGTATTGCCTGGCGAATGTCAAATATGACTTTACATTGAAAGGTTTTCTGCAATGGTATGGGAAACGTATTTGGCGCATTTATCCTGCTGTTTTGATTATGACAGCAATTTATATGTTGCTGGGATATTATTCGCTAAAAGATCATAATGTTGCATGGTGGTATATTTACCCAACATATTATCATTTTGTAGCCTCAATCATTGTTTTATATATCCCGTTCTTCTTGATAATGAAAGTAGAAATATTAAGAAAAAATATCCTTTGGATTATGATATCTATCATGATCCTGTGGCTTGGAATATATTTTATATCATACGATAAAAGCTATTATCATATCGATACAGTACGTGAACCCATGATTCGTTTTCTTTTCATGGAAAGCCTTTTGCTTGGAGCTTGGTTTCGTCAGAATGATTCATCATTAAGGAATCATTTTAAAATCTGGTATATATTTATTTCTATATTTTGTTTTATTTTATATTTTGTTAGTAAACTATTATTTGCACATAGATCATATTTGGCTAATTATCAATTCATAAATCAAATTATCATATTTATTCTTCTGTATTTTGTTTTTAGAATGTTCGTGGGTATTGACAATTATTTGGAAAAGCTTCCTAAAATATTTGAAGTTGTCATTAATTTCGTTTCAATGATAACCTTGGAAATATATGTTGTTCAATATGTCATGATTGGTATTTTCAGAAATTTTGGCATGAAATTTCCAATCAATTGGATTACGTTATCTAGTTCAATTATTGTTTCTGCATTTTTACTGCATAAGTTATGTAATATAATTCAGTCTGCTACAGCAAATAAAATAAAGTAATTTGACTGATTTTGCAAAACAAAAAATTCATCCTAATCTCCCCTAAGAACCGAACAGTCTACAACTTCCGCGGTGATTTGATTAAGGCCATCGTCGCCAAAGGCTTTGATATCATCGTGACAGGACCGGATCGCGTGGATGTCGATAAGATAAAGGCGCTGGGGGCGAAGTTCGTCGAAATTCCCATGAACAAGACGGGCACGAGCATCTTAGGGGATTTGAAATACTGTCAGGCGTTGACACGCTTGTTTAAAACGGAGAAGCCAAACATCGTGTTTGGGTATACGATCAAGCCTGTTGTCTATGGTAGTATCGCCGCATGGCGGGCCAATGTCCCGAACATCAACGCGATGATCACAGGCGGTGGATACACGTTCATTTCGACTTCATGGAAGGCACGGCTTTTAGGAACTATTGTCCGTTTCCTATATCGTATCGGATTGCGTTGTGCGCATCATGTAATCTTCCAGAACAATGATGACCTACGTGAATTCTGTGAATTTGGACTTGTGCAACGTGATAAGTGTTTTGTTGTGAATGGTTCTGGGGTGAACATGGAGTATTTTAAGCCAGTTCCATTCCCAGATCAGATGACATTCTTGATGATTTCTCGACTGTTGAAGAGCAAAGGCGTGGGGGAATATTTAGAAGCAGCCAGTATTGCGAAGCAAAAGCATCCAGAAGTCCGTTTCATGCTACTCGGCAAATATGAGACGAACATGCAGGACGCTTTGTCGAAGGACTATGTCCAGAAGTTCATTGATGACGGCATCGTGGAGCGATTCGAAGAGACATCAGATGTCCGTCCATACTATGCGCAATGCAGTGTATATGTTCTTCCATCCTACCGTGAAGGGACACCGCGGACAGTGTTGGAAGCCATGGCGATGGGCCGTCCAATCATCACGACGGATGCCAATGGTTGCCGAGAGACTGTTATTGATGGACAGAATGGTTTTTTAGTTCCCATCAGGAATGTGGATATTCTTGCGAACAAAATGTTTTGGATGATTGAAAATCTGCAAGCCAGGTCGAAGATGGGGGATGCGAGCCGACAACTTGCTGAAGAGAAATTTGATGTGAGAAAAGTTAATGATAACATTTTGATATTTATTAATATATAATCAAATTTTTAATGGTTTGTATTGAGCATTATTTAATATAAGTTGCGCATTAGACGATATACTTATGAATAAACCAAAAATCAGTATAATTATTCCTGTATATAAAACAGAAAAATACTTAAGGGGTTGTGTAGAGTCTGTTTTGTCGCAAGAATACAGGAATATTGATATAATTCTAGTCGATGATGGGTCTCCAGATAATTCACCAGTTCTTTGTGATGAATTGGCTAACAAGAATTCAAATATCACAGTCATCCATAAAGAAAATGGTGGTTTGTCATCAGCCAGAAATGCAGGTTTAGATGCTTTATCGCCTGATACAGAATATGTATTGTTTCTTGATTCTGATGATCAATTGGCTTCAGGAACAATTGTAGGAATGGTGGAACTCGCGCAGAGGGAAGACGCAGATGTTGTGATTCCTGATCGTTATCTGAAAATCTATGAAGAGACAGGAAGAGAAGAATTGTCGATGCATTTCCCAGAAACAATGCATTACAGTATTCCAAAGGACTTTGTTTTAAATGTGATGATGGGAAAGGGAAGAGCTTGGCGTGCGACAGCAGTGCTTTATTCAGTGAAAAGTATTCAGTGCAGTAAGGCACGATTTCCGTTTGGAAGAATATCAGAGGATACTGTTTTCAATCTAATATTGTTTACAAAAGCAGAAAAAATTGCCATTTTTCCACAGGCAACTTTACGTTGTCTAAAGCATGCAGGAAGCATAACAGCTTCATATCATTCAGGTTTTGAAAAGGATATTTGGTATATAGATAAGTTAGCTAGGCAATATTTAAAAGAGGTTGGGGAAGATACACCTTATGGAAATGTTATTGTTGATGGCATGCTTGCTCGGAATCTTGTGGCATTTCTGTTTAAATTGTTTAGGAAAAGCACTCAATTGAAATATCAAGAAAAGAAGAGCTTAGCTACTTCTGTAATTAATGCAACAGAATCTAGAGAAGTGCTGCGAAAGTCAAAAAATCTTCCATATTTTGAGAGTTACAAGACCAGAGTTGTCTTTGCAATTATCTATATGTTGTTTGAATATCATTTGGACAATCTAGCATTCTGGCTGATGTCTTGGCGTGCCTAATTATTTATGATATGAGAATTCTGGTGATTTCCAAAACGGTTTGGAGTAGGGAGAATAGCTTTGGTAACTCATATAACAACATTTTTAGGGGAATTAAAGACTTGGAATTTGCCAATGTCTTCTGTCGTCAGGGAAGGCCAGATTGTGATGTGAATCTTACCCGCTGTTTTTATATTGATCAAAGCAAGTTTATTCCAAATCTGTTCAATCGAAAAATTGCTACTGGACATGAACTTGTATTGAATTTGCAATCAAAGGTTATAAGTGATAATAAGATAAGTTCACATCAGCTTAAGGAGAAGAAGGCACTTCATGATTGGGTGATTCGCTTAGGAAAAATACTTAGATGGCAAGTTTTCAAGTGGATGGAAGATCTTCACTGGAAAATTGGACGTTGGAATTCACCTGAACTTGAAAAATTTATTAAAGATTTCCAGCCTGATCTGTTGTTCATGCCAGTTTATTATGCAATGTACATGAACGATATTGTCTTATGGGTAAAAAAACTTACCAATGCTCCAATGCTGGGATATATATCTGATGACAATTACACACTACGACAATTCAGTCTTTCACCATTGTTTTGGATTGATCGTCTCTGGAAACGTAGAAAGGTTAAAGCAGTCATTGATAAATGTGAAATTCTTTATGTCATTTCTGTAATTCAAAAGCGTGAGTACAATCAAATATTTGGAGAGAAATGTAAAGTCCTTACTAAAATGGATGACTTCGATAGTCCACCTCCATCATGGAATTATCAGCATAGGCCATTGTCTCTCATATATGCCGGTAATATTGGGACTGGTCGTTGGAAATCTCTTGCATTGCTTGCAAAGGCTGTCGAACGTTTGAATCATGAAGGAATGGAATGCAATCTGGACATCTACACTTCAACGCCATTATCTTTGTGGATGCGACATGCATTGTTACGACATGGAACAGTATTCCATTCTCCAGTCAGTTATTATCAAATCATCCAACTTCAGAAGGAGACAGACATTTTAGTGCATGTTGAAGGCCTGTCGTTTGCATCTAGACTAGCAGTCCATCAGTCATTTTCAACAAAGCTTGTGGACTTTTTTGCAATGGGTAAGCCAATTCTGGCAATAGGAACACCTGATGTAGCATCAATTTCTTATCTGATTGAAAATAAGGCAGCAATGGTTGTATCAGATGAACAAACAATTTATAAAAAATTGAAAGATATTATAGAAAATAAGAAAATTCTTATAGATTATGGTCAAAAATCATATGAATGTGGTAAAAAGTTGCATAATAGAAAAGAAATACAAACTTTATTAAAAAATGATTTTAGATCAATATTATCAAGTATATAATTGGTTATCAAAGGATTAATATGGATATTGAGAGAATAAAAAAAATCATAGAATCAAATTTTATTCAAGTAAAAAATCTTTCTGGAACATCAGAGGAGAAACCACCTTTGCCATTCACAACATGGTTAGATTATTGGGAAAACTGCACAAGAAGAAAAGCTAAAAAGTGTAGTGCAATTAATTGTAATAATGATGCCAATGTAGGAGCACATGTTATAAATAATGATTCAATTGATTTTAATATATATTTAGTTCCATTATGTTATGAGCACAATAACAAATCAGATGAAATACCTTTTGTTGTTAAGAAAAAGGATCTAGTCTGCATAAATTAATGTGATTATGAGAATTTTGCAGATAAACGCTGTCTGTGATTCTGGAAGCACTGGACGGACATGTCGAGAATTGTCAGATTGGCTGATTGAACATGGGCATAAGAGTTTGGTTGTATATGGTAATGGAAAGAGCAATTATGAATATGCAGTGAAAATAAGTTCAAAACTTGATAATCAAATCCATGGTTTCCTAGAAAGATTAACAGGTTATAATGCAAGATTTTCATATTTAGCAACAAAAAATCTGTTTGAAATTTTGGCGGATTTCAAGCCAGATGTAGTTCATTTAAGAAATCTTCATGGCAATTATGTTCATGTTCCGATGTTGTTACGATATCTTGGAGAACACGACATTCCGACGGTCATTACACTTCATGATTGTTGGACGTTTACAGGAAAGTGTATGCATTATACATCGACAAAGTGCTATAGATGGAAGGAATCCTGTGGAAATTGCCCACGTTTACATCAAGATATACCTAGCTGGTGGTTCGACAGAACTCATGAAATGTTAGAAGAAAAAAAGGCTCTGTTTAGTAACATTCAAAGATTGGCAGTTGTTGGTGTTTCCGATTGGGTGACAAACGAAGCCAAGCAATCCATACTCAAGAATTCAAAGATTGTGACACGAATCTACAATTGGATTGACACGGAAGTATTCTATCCGCGTGAAAATGCTAGAAGTACATTAGGAATTGGTGATGATGAGTTTGCTATTTTGTTTATAAGTGCAGGATGGCAAATTGGAAGTAGCAAGTATTGTGATTTGGTTAAATTGGTTCAGAAACTTGCTGATGAAAAGATTGTTGTTTTGCTGGTGGGAAATATTCCAGAAGAAGCAGATGTTTTGAAGAAGCCAAATGTAAGGCATCTTGGTTACATTCATTCAAAGGATGAATTGGCGAATTTGTATTCTGCAGCAGATGTCTATGTACATCTTTCAAGAGAGGATACGTTTGGAAAAGTTATAGCTGAAAGCATGAGTTGTGGTACGCCAGTCATCGTATATAATCAGACAGCTTGTCCAGAACTTGTAAAAGAAGGTTGTGGATTTATTGCTACTTTAGGAAATATTGAAGATGTATATTTGGGTATAAAAAAAATAAAAAGTGCATATTCTAATGAAATATTTAAGAACAATTGTATTTCATATGTGAAAAAAAATTTTGAAAGAAAAAAGCTTATATATCAAAATTTTAAATTATATCAGGATATAATAGAATGAAAGAAAAAACATTATCGTTTGAGGGGGTGATTTTATGTTTATATTCAATTATACTTATAGCAATATTTATATTACCTTATCTCAAATATAATACTACATACAAACTAGATTTCTTTCTTACAATTCCTTTATTGATATATATCTGCTTTAGATATCCATTAATATTAAAAGAAAATGTATCTATTTTGATATCTATAATTTTCATAGGTATTTTAAGTATTTTAGTAAATTATTGGATGGGTATTGTAAGAGCAATAAATACTAGCATTATTATATATTTATGTATATTTTCTTACTTTATATGTGAAGTATTTAATTTCCGAGATAATATAACAGAGATTAGAATTATTGTGTTGACGATTGTAGTGTTATTAATGATAATATGTTTTAATACATATAAAGAATTGGAATTGAATCCAGGTGTGGCTCGTTTACTAGCATATGGAACAATTGAAAATGAAGAAATTAATTTATATAGATTTAGTAATGTTGGAGGTTTTGGTTTTTCATATGCATTAGGAATGATAAATCCATATTTTATTATTATCGCATTGAATAATAAAGGATTAATAAAGGTTATTTCAATATTATTTTGGTTAATTACTTATTTGTTTTGTATAAAATTACAATATACAACATTGATTTTTTTAATAACATTTTTTTCGATTTGTATTACAGTGCAGAAAATAAAAGAATTATCTATTAGATTAATAATTATTTTCATTTCATTTCTAATATTAATTATATTGCCATCAGTACTTGTGTATTTATCAGAACATATACAATATATAACTTTAGCACAACATTTTCAAGATATAGGTTATGCTTTACAAGGAGAGGAACTAAATAGTTCAAGACAACAAATATATTCAAATTTAATAATTATGTTTTTAAATAATCCATTATTTGGTTGTGATTTAAGTGATTATAATAATATGTGTATTATAAATGAATCCCATTCAACATTTCTAGGTTATCTAGCTGGCTATGGTATTATTATAACAGGTTTATTTATATATATATATTATAAAATTTTTAATTGTGTTTTAAAACTTAAATTTATAAATAATGATATAAAATGGATATATATAATGTTCATTGTTTGTGGAGTTCTTAATCCGATAACGGCGTTTGAAATCAATGTAGTGATACTATTATTAATTCCAATGATGGAATTTTGTTTAAATTATATTAAAATAAAATAAGAAAAATATATGAATAATAAAGATATGACAAGGTATAAAAAAATCATTGGGAAAAAGAATAATTGGGCAATTGATATAGCAGTTTTATCAATATTTTTTGCTAGGCCAGAACAATTTGCAAAAAGTTTTGAATGTATAAGAAATGCAAAACCAAAAACATTATTATTATGGCAAGATGGACCAAGAAATAATAGAGATGATGATATTGAAAATATTAAAAAATGTCGAGATATTGCAGAAAATATTGATTGGAATTGTGATGTATATTATAATTATCATACTACAAACATGGGATGTGATCCATCAACATTTTATTCTCATAAATGGGCATTCACTCTTGTTGATAAATGTATTATTTTAGAAGATGATGTATTGCCTTGTAAATCATTTTTTATTTTTTGTAAAGAATTACTTGATAAATATGAGTTTGATGAGAGAATAGATAGAATTTGTGGAAATGTTCTTGGAAATGGAGTTCCTGATAAAAGATTTGATTATTTTTTTAGTCGTATAGGATCATCAACTGGTTGGGCTTCATGGAGAAGAGTTGCAAAATTATGGGAAGATAAATACGAATTTTTAGATGATTTATATTATCTTGATTTAGGCAAGCATCATTTTAATCATAAGAGATATGATATAGATGTAACTAGAGCATTAAAATGTAAAGAATTAGGCGTGCCTTATTGGGAACATATTATAGGTTTTAGAACAATTTTATCTTCAAGCTTAATTATTTATCCAAGTTATAATATGATCAAAAATTGTGGATTTTCTGAAAATTCAACTCATTCACCAAGTAATTTTCGTGAGATACCAAAAGTAATTCAAAAAGTATTAGATTGTGAAACAAAAGATATTGAGTTACCTTTAAAACATCCGAAATACATTATTGAAGATTATCATTACTTCAATAATGTTATGAAAATATTATGTCCTAATAAAATAGAAAAATTAAGACGCAAAATAGAACATATTTTAAGAAAGATGTATTTTAAAGTAATGCAAAATTTGATTAAACAAAAATAATTTATCAAGTCTCTTGAAATTGTAAGATGCTTATATAAATATTTAATTGTATTTCATATTATAGGTACAATATAAAATGAAAATTTTAATTATTGGTGATGCAGATTCTATATATATTGAAGGATATATTCGGAATATTTTTTCAAATAATGATTTTATTGTATTAGCTACTGAAAAGAATAATAACATAGAATATTCACGATTTTATGCAAATAATAATATAAATGTTGAATGTTTTTCTGATTTATATATATCAAATATACCTGGAATTAGAAATTTTATTGGAACTATTATTTTCTCAAAAAAATTAATAAAAAAATATGGTTTTTTTGATTTTATTCATATACATGGCTTAAATCATTATAGAGGAAATCTAGCAATAAATGTAATGAACATAAAAACCAAACTAATAATATCAGTTTGGGGAAGTGAATTATTAAGAAGTAATAAAAAACAAATTTCTATATACAAAAAATATTATGATATTGCAAATAAAGTTACATTTGAAAATAGAAATGTATTAAATAAATTTTTAACTGAATATCCAAAAATCGATAATAAAAAATTATATATTATAAATTTTGGAGATGAAATTTTTGATTATATTGATAATATTCAAAAACCTAATAAAATAAATTATCTTAAATCAATTGATATAAATAAAAAATATTTTATTATTTCAGTTGGATATAATAGAAATAAGGCACATCATCATTATGAAATATTAGAATCAATTTTAAAACTTCCAAGAGAAATTCAACAGCAGATTCTTATTGTTTTATGTATGACATATGGACCACATGATTATGAATATGAGAATAAGGTTAATTGTTTGTTAAAATCATTTCATGGAATATCTAAAATTTATACTGAATTTCTCAATAAGCAAAATATGTCAGAATTATTATCAGCTGTAGATATATTTATTCATGGACAAACGACAGATTCACAATCAATGACACTTATGGAATATTTGTATACAAATACAATAGTTCTCAATGGTAGTTGGTTGGAATATCCTATTATTGAAGATAATAAAATATTTATGATAAAATATAATAAATATTCAGAAATTTCTAATTTGTTATTAAAGATCATAAATAATTTTAATTACTATTTTAATAAAACAAATTTTAATCATGATGCATTAGAAAAAATATTTAATTGGAAATGTGTAAAAAATGATTGGATTAATTTATATCTGTGAATATTTTTATTATTCTTTGTAAAAATATTCGATAAGTAATCAATAAAACATAATCTCGAAAAATAAGATACAAAAGATTAAACTAATATTTATTAAAATAAATGTAATAAATTTTTTATCATGCCTATTAATATAACTAAATCTTCAATGCCTTCATATAATGAATATTGTAAAGAAATCAAATGTTTATGGAATAATCATTGGTTGACTAATATGGGAGAAAAGCACAATTTTTTTCAAAAACAATTAGAAGCATATTTAGAAATTCCACATGTATCTCTTTTTGTAAATGGACACTTAGCATTAGAAATTATTATCAACGCAATGAATTTCAAGAGAGGTAGTGAGATAATAACAACCCCATTTACATTTTCTTCAACCACCCACGCAATAGTTCGTAACGGTCTTAAACCAGTATTCTGTGATATAAATATTAAGGATTATACGATTGATGTTAACAAGATAGAGAATTTAATAAATAAAAACACATGTGCTATTATACCTGTACATGTCTATGGAAATATATGTAGTGATGATGCCATTGAAGATATTGCTAAAAAACATGGACTTAAGGTAATATATGATGCAGCTCATGCTTTCGGTGTAACAGTGAAAGGTAAAAGTATAGCAAATATGGGAGATGCATCAATGTACAGCTTCCATGCTACAAAAGTCTTTAACACAATAGAAGGTGGAGCTATTTGTAGTAGTGATGACCAAATGGTAGAAGCTTTAGAAAAAATAAAAAACTTTGGTCAGAATGGTAATGAAGATTGTGAATACATTGGTTGTAATGCAAAAATGAATGAATTTCAAGCAGCCATGGGAATTTGTAATCTTAGACATCTTAAGAAAGAAATATTAAAACGTAAAGTAATTGTAGAAAGATATCGTGAAAGATTATCAAATATTAATGGAATAAAATTAAATGAAGAACAAGAAAATGTACAATCAAATTATGCTTATTTCCCATTATTATTTGATAATTATAAATTAAATCGTGATCAAATTTTTGAAAAATTAGAACAACATAATATTAATACAAGGAAATATTTTTATCCATTAACAAATAAATTATCATGTTATAAGAAATATAAATTTAATAATAATGATATTTCAATAGCATATTATGTTTCAAAACATATATTGACTCTTCCTTTATATTCTGATTTATCTATTTCTGAAGTTGATAAAATATGTGATATAATTTTAGAGTAATAATATTGAAAAAATTATTATATGTAATTTTCTTATAATATGATTAATAAATATATAAATGAAATCAATAATAAGTAATAGTCTAAAACAAATCAAACGAGGAGTATTAATTTCTTATGTTGCAATCTTTTTTAATATGATTGCTGGATTAATTTATACTCCATGGATGATTAGTAATATAGGCAAAGCAAATTATGGTTTGTATACATTGGCTACATCTCTAATTTCGATGCTCACAGTAGATTTTGGATTAAGTGCGGCTGTTTCAAGATTTCTCTCAAAGTATAATGCAGAAAATAATTTATTAGCAATAAACAATTTTTTAGGTTTGATTTATAAATTATATTTGATAATTTCTATAATTATATG
>JAEEGL017113345.1_pt1 | contig 12004 bp, 7 predicted proteins | sample 9134231 | NCBI WGS metagenome assembly JAEEGL01 (sample SAMN16246548, study PRJNA631951) | gut metagenome | biome: gut microbiome; feature: rumen; material: fiber-attached | host: Bos | place: Iran: Karaj | collected 2018-10
CCTCATCGTGGGCGAGCCCGACGCCTCGTCGTTCCCGTCGGGCGGCATCCGCTCGACCTTCGAGGCGCGCGGCTACACGGCGTGGGATCCGACTTCGCCCGCCTTCATCAAACGCCACTCGAACGGCGCCACCCTCTGCATCCCGACGGCTTTCTGCGCCTACACGGGCGAGTCGCTCGACAAGAAGACGCCGCTCCTCCGCTCGATGCAGGCGCTCGACAAGTCCCTGAAGCGGCTGATGAAGCTCTTCGGACGGGCGGAGGCGCACACGGGCTGTACACTCGGCGCGGAACAGGAGTACTTCCTGATCGACAAGGAGTTCTGGAAGAAGCGCCCCGACCTCGTTTTGACCGGACGGACGCTCTTCGGCGCCCCCTCCGCCAAGGGGCAGCAGCTTGAGGACCACTACTTCGGCACAATCCCCGACCGTGTCCTTTCCTTCATGAATGACGTCGAGCGCGAGCTCTGGCGCCTCGGCATCCCGGCGAAGACCCGCCACAACGAGGTCGCGCCCGCCCAGTTCGAGCTGGCGCCGCAGTTCGAGGAGCTGAACCTTGCGAGCGACCACAACATGCTGATCATGGAGGTGCTGAAGCAGACGGCCGAGGCGAACGGACTCGTCTGCCTCCTCCACGAAAAGCCGTTCGAGGGAGTGAACGGCTCCGGCAAGCACTGCAACTGGTCGATAGCCTACGGCGGCAAGAACCTCCTCGACCCCGGCTCCGACCCGCATGAGAACGCGATCTTCCTGACGATGCTCTGCGCCGTCATCGAGGCCGTGGACAAACATGCCGACCTCCTGCGCGCCACCGTGGCCGGCGCGGGCAATGACCACCGCCTCGGCGCGAACGAGGCGCCGCCGGCGATCATCTCCATCTACGTCGGCGACCAGCTCGCGGAGGTCCTCAACAGGATCGAGAAGGGACACGGCGCGAAGTCCAAGAGCGGCGGCACGATGAAGATCGGCGTGGACACGCTCCCCGTGATCCCCAAGGACGCCACAGACCGCAACCGCACCTCGCCCTTCGCCTTCACCGGCAACAAGTTCGAGTTCCGCGCCCCCGGATCCAGCGTGTGCTGCTCCGGCCCGATGACGGTGCTCAACACGATCGTCGCTGAAGCGGTCGACAGGATCGCGAGCGAGATGGAGAAGGCGCTCGGCGGGCAGCGTCCGCGTCCGACGAGGCCCGGCGAGCACACCGCCTTCTTCCACAACGCGCTCCAGAAGATCCTCGCCGAGTCGCTCAAGGAGCACAAGCGCGTGGTCTTCAACGGCAACGGCTACGAGTCCGACTGGCCGAAGGAGGCCGCGAAGCGCGGGCTCCCGAACGCGCCTGACACGCCCAGCGCCCTCAAGGCCCTCTCGAAGAAGGAGAACGCGGCCCTGTTCGAGAAGTACGGCGTCATGACGAAGCGCGAGCTCGAGAGCCGCCACGAGATCTTCCTCGAGGAGTACGCGAAGAAGGTCCGCATCGAAGGCGCCTGCGCACGCGACATCGCGAGCGAGATGATCCTCCCCGCGGTCAAGGCAGAGTACCTCGAGAGCGTCCAGGCGTTCGAGACCGCCAACCGCGCCGGCGTATCCTCAGGCACGGCCGCGCTGCGCGACGGGCTCGTCGAGCTCGGCGCAGGCCTCGACGCACTCAAGGCAGGCATCCACAAGCTCGAGGATGCCCTCGCAAAGGCGGACTGCAGCAAGTCCGACGCCGAGGTTGACATCCTCGCGTCGATGCAGGCCCTCCGCACGACGGCCGATTCGCTGGAAAGGCGCGTGTCCAGCGCACGCTGGCCGCTCCCCAAATACCGCGACATGCTGTTCCTGTACTGATGTTTAAAGTTTGAAGTTCAAAGTTTAAAGTTCAAAGTTTAATGTCAGACGAACTGAAACACGAATGTGCAGTGGCGATGGTGGCATTAAGAAGGCCGCCATTCGCCATTTCTCGCGGGGGAGCGGACTTCGGCGGGACAAAGCTGTCGCTCCTCCTCGAGAAGCAGCACAACCGCGGGCAGGACGGAGCCGGCGCGGCCATACTCACATCCAGGCCGCAGCCAGGCGAAGAGCCCTACTGGATATACAAGTCTGCATCGGGAACGGCGCTCGCAGACTTGCTCGGCGCAATCGGGAAGCGCAGCCAGGACGCTGGATCGCGCAAACGCGAGAATCCGGAAACGGACAATGGGCAGCCATCGGGCGTTTCCGGAGCACAACACGCAATTCCGTATTCGCGCATCTTCCTAGGCCATCTGCGCTACGCCACCTTCGGCAAAAACGAGGTGGCGTTCTGCCATCCGTTCGTCCACGAGGCGAGCGAGCTCTCGCACACCCTCCTCCTCGCGGGGAACTTCAACCTGACCAACGCCCACGAGCTCTTCGTCGACTACAGCAGCCACGGCTCCTTCCCCACAAGCAAGGCCGATGGCTACCTCATCTGCGAGCTGATCGCCCACGAACTGGGAGCCGCCGCAACGGCGCGTGAGGACACGCGCCCTCCCATTGCCGACGCCATCGCAAAAGCCCTCGCCAACGCTGACGGCGCCTGGACCCTCTGCGGGATGACTGGCGATGGATGGGCTTTCGCCACGCGCGACCCGCACGGCATCCGTCCCGGATTCTACTACGTCGACGATGATGTCGCGGTGGTGGCGAGCGAGCGTCCCGCCATCCAAGCCGCCTTCGACATCCCTCCCGAGGCCGTAAGGGAGCTTCCCCCCGGCCAAGCACTGGTCATCTCTCCCGACGGGGAAATAAGGTTTGAGGGTTTGAGTTGCGAAGGTTCGTGTGCGAGCGCCACCTCAAACACTCAAACACTCAAACACTCAAACACTCCCCCCGCCCCCCGCCCCTGCTCCTTCGAGCGCATCTACTTCTCGCGCGCCAACGACGCCGACATACACCGCGAGCGCAAGGCGCTTGGCGCCGCCCTTCTGCCGCGAATACTCGAAGCCGCCGACGCGCCGCTTGACGACATCTTCTTCTCCTACATCCCCAATTCCGCCCGCATCGCCTTCCACGGTTTATTGGAAAAGCTGTTTGCGCAGTGTTTTTCAAAGCAGGCCGCACAATCCTCTGCGCACTCCGCGTCTCCGCGTCTCTGCGTTAATGCACTTCCGCGATTCGGGGAAATTGCGGTGAAGGACGCGAAGTTCCGCACGTTCATCGCGGACGCCGCTGCACGCCGCGAGTTCTACAAGCACGTATACGACGTGACGTATGGACTGGTGCGCCCGGAGAAGGACACGCTCGTGGTGCTTGACGACTCCATTGTCCGCGGCAACACCATGAAGAACGCGATACTCCCGATGCTCGACCGCCTCGGCCCGAAGCGCATCGTCATCGCGTCGTCAGCGCCGCCCATCCGCTATCCCGACTGCTACGGCATCGACATGTCCACGCTCAACGAGCTTGTCGCGTTCCGCGCGCTCGTGAACCTCCTTGGCCCTTCAGCCAAGTCGCTGCTGCGCGAGGCACTCAACTCAAACACTCAAACACCCAAAAACTCAAACACTTCTTCAAACCCACTTGCGGAACTCTACGCGCGCTTCACCGAAGAAGAGCACTGCGCGGAAATCACGCGTCTGCTCACTCCTCCGGGGATGAAGGCAGAAGTCAGGGTAGTCTACCAGACCGTAGAGGACCTTAGACGGTGCTTGACTTCGGGCCTTGAACAAAAACCTTCGAAATCAAACCTACAACCCACAACTCACAACTCACAACTCGCCATAGGCGACTGGTACTTCACCGGAGACTATCCGACGCCGGGAGGATACAAAGTCCTGCACACTGCACTTCAGCACTACATAGACAATAGCAATGAAAGGTCCTATTAGTGCCTAGTGCCGAGTGCTTAGTGCTTAGCTTAGAATAGAGGAGACGATTTATGAACTATGAAGAGAAATGGAAGTCTGAGCGGGAGCGGAAGGCGTTCCTGGCATTGGACGACGGAACGGTCTTCCACGGCGTCGCGTTCGGCGCGAAGAAGGACGCGCTGGGAGAGGTGGTGTTCAACACCGGCATGTCCGGCTACCAGGAGATTCTCACGGACCCGTCCTACGCCGGGCAGTTCGTCACCCTCACGACAGCCGAAGTCGGCAACTACGGAATCAACGGCGCGGACACTGAAAGCCGCGCCCTTTTCCTGTCAGGGCTTGTGATCGGCGACCTCACGGAACCGAGCAACTGGCGCAGCGAAAAGAGCCTCGACGAATACCTGGCGGAGAACGGCATCCCCGGAATCTACGGCGTAGACACTCGAGCGCTTACGCTCCACATCCGCGAGCACGGCAACAGGAAGGCGTACCTTTGCGTCGGGGGAGAGGGAACAGGGAACAGCGAAGAGGCCGCTATCGCCAAGGCGCGCGAATGGGTCGGGCTCGACGGCCAGGACTACGCCGCCCGCGTTACGCGGGCGAATGTGGAATTGTGGAAATGTGAAAATGTGGAATTATGCAAATCTGAAAATGAAGCGAATTGCTCGCATAAAACCATTCCCACAATTCCACAACCCCACAATTCCACAATTCCACAATTTCACATTCCACATATCGTCTGCTACGACTTCGGCGTGAAGTCGAACATCCTCCGCTCGCTGGCATCGTGGGCGAATGTGACTGTTGTCCCGGCAAAGACCCCTGCCGAGGAAGTGCTCGCGATGAATCCTGACGGCGTGTTCCTCTCGAACGGCCCCGCCGACCCCGCCGCAGTGACGTATGCAATCGAGAACATCAGAAAACTTCTAGGGTTTGAGGGGTTGAGTTCTGAGTGTTTGAGTGCCCGCAGCAACACAATCAACTCAAACACTCAAAAACTCAAAAACTCAAAACTCCCAATAATGGGCATCTGCCTTGGCCACCAGCTGCTCTCGCTGGCGTGCGGGGCGAAGACGGCCAGGCTCAAGTTCGGGCACCACGGATGCAACCACCCCGTGAAGAACCTCGCGACCGGCAAGGTCGAGATCACCAGCCAGAACCACAACTTCGCGGTCGTTCCCGAATCCGTCCCGGACTGCCTGGAGGTCACGCACGTGAACCTCAACGACGGCTCAATCGAAGGCGTGCGCCACAAGACGCTCCCTGCGTTCTCGGTGCAGTACCACCCGGAGTCCTGCCCCGGCCCGCACGACTCCAGATACCTCTTCAACCAATTCAAGCAGATGATATTAACCGCGAAGAACATGTAGAACATGCAGATAGAACTCTACACGTTCCTACATGTTCTACACGGCTAAAACAACTATGAAAAAGCAAGTCAAGTACGTATTCATAACAGGCGGCGTGGTGAGCTCCCTCGGCAAGGGAATCACAAGCGCGTCGCTCGCCCTTCTCCTGAAGTCGCGCGGATACAAGGTCTTCATGCAGAAGCTCGACCCGTACCTCAACGTCGACCCCGGCACGATGTCGCCGTACCAGCACGGCGAGGTGTTCGTGACCGACGACGGGGCGGAGACCGACCTCGACCTCGGGCACTACGAGCGCTTCGCCGGCGTAACGTGCACGAAGGCATCAAACTACACGTCCGGACGAATCTACTCAGCCGTCCTTGCGCGTGAGCGCGAGGGAGGCTATCTCGGCGGGACGGTCCAGGTCGTGCCGCACATCACCGACGAGATCAAGGCTGCGATAAGAAGCGCGGGCGAACACGACTGTGACATAGTTCTCTGCGAAATAGGCGGCGTATCCGGCGACATCGAGTCCCTGCCGTTCCTCGAGGCCGCGCGCCAGTTCCGCTTCGAGGAGGGGTACGAGAACACGTGCTTCGTGCACCTTACGCTCGTGCCGTACCTGAAGGCTGCGGGCGAACTGAAGACGAAGCCGTCGCAGCATTCCGTCGGCATGCTGCGCAACATCGGCATCATCCCGGACATACTCGTGTGCCGCACGGAGATGCCGATCCCCGAGGAGCACATGCAGAAGCTCGCGATGTTCTGCAACGTGAAGCGCGACTGCGTCATCGAGGAGAAGGATGTGACGGACTCGGTGTACGCGGTGCCGCGCGAACTCCGCAAGCAGGGGCTTGACGAGCAGGTCCTGCGGCAGCTCCACCTCGACATCTGGCCGATCAAGCACACCGTGTGGGACACGCTCGTGAGGAAGGCGACGCAGCCGAAGAAGCACTGCCGCATCGCGCTGGTCGGGAAGTACATCTCCATACGAGACGCGTACAAGTCGATCCACGAGGCGCTCCAGCACGCCGGCATGGAAAACGACTGCAAGGTCGAGGTCGTGCCGATCGAGGCGGAGGAACTAGTCGAGGGAGGGTCTGAGTGTTTGAGTTCTGAGTGTTTGAGTCGTAAAGGCGAAAAGCACAAAACCCAAAAACCCAAAAACTCAAAAACTCAAACACTCAAGGAAGCTGACGGCATCCTGGTTCCCGGCGGCTTTGGCTCGCGCGGCGTCGAGGGCAAGATCGCGGCGATCAAATACGCGCGCGAGCACAAGATACCGTTCCTCGGCATCTGCCTCGGCATGCAGTGCACGGTGATAGAATACGCGCGCGACGTCCTCAAGTGGTCGGACGCAAACTCGACCGAGTTCGACGAGAAGACGACGCATCCGGTGATCGACCTGATGGAAGAGCAGCGCGGCATCACGAAGAAAGGCGGGACCATGCGCCTCGGCGCATACCCCTGCGTGCTGAAGAGCGGTTCGCTCGCGGACAAGCTCTACTCCACCAAGGACCGCAAAGACAGCTCCGCGGCTCTGCGCCCAAGCGGTAAAGGCAAAAACGCTTCGGTCATCTCCGAGCGGCACCGCCACCGCTACGAGCTCGCGGTGCGCAGCAACGGCGCCATTGCCATAGAAAAGGCCGGCCTTCGCATTTCCGGCACTTCCCCAGACGGCACGCTTGCCGAAATCGTCGAACTCCCGAAGCACCCCTACTTCATCGCGTGCCAGTTCCACCCTGAGTTCAAGTCGCGTCCGACGGACCCGCATCCGCTTTTCGTCGGACTCGTCTCGGCCGCGCTGAAGAAAGCCGGGAAGCGCTAGGGCCTAGTCCTTGTCTGTCGCGAAAAGAGGCGTCGAGAAGTAGCGCTCCGCTGTGTCGGGAAGTACGGTCACGACCGTCTTTCCCGGCCCGAGGCGTTTCGCAAGCTTGAGCGCCGCGAAGACGTTGGTGCCGGCCGAGATGCCGGCAAGAAGCCCTTCCCTGCGCGCAAGGTCGCGTGCGCAGCCAAGCGCCTCCTCGTCTGACACCACGCAGATGTGGGAATATATCTGCGTGTTGAGGTTGTCGGGTATCAGTCCGTCGCCTATCCCCATCTGGAGGTGCGTGCCGACCGTGCCGCCGGCAAGGATCGCTGCGTTCTTCGGCTCGACGGCCCAAATCTCGATGGAGGGGTTCTGCGCCTTCAGCACTTCGCCTATCCCGCTGAGCGTTCCGCCCGTGCCCACTCCCGAGCAGAAGCCGTGGATGGGCTTCGCGGCCTGCTCCATGATCTCAAGCGCCGTCCCGTGGCGGTGCGCCGCCGGATTGGCGGGGTTCGAGAACTGCTCCGGCACGAACACCTTCGGATTCTCCTTCGCCATGCGCTGGGCGATTGCGCAGCACTCGGCTATCGCGTCTCCGATGTTGCCTGCGTCATGCACGAGAACGACCTCCGCGCCGTAGTGCTCCACCAGCTTGCGCCGCTCCTCGCTGACGCTGTCCGGCATTATGATCACCGTCTTGTAGCCCTTCACCGCGCCGACGAGCGCAAGTCCTATGCCCTGGTTGCCGCTGGTGGGCTCGACAATGACGGAGTCGGGTGAGAGCAGCCCGCGCGTCTCCGCGTCGCGTATCATGTTGAAGGCGGTGCGCGTCTTTATCGAACCGCCTACGTTCATGGCCTCGAACTTGACCAGCACCTCGGCCATGTCGGGCGTAGTCATGCGCCTGAGCCTAACGAGCGGCGTGTGTCCCATTGCATCAAGTATCGTGTCGCAGATCATCTTTCCCGTTCCTTGCTTTTGAAACAAATTGCAAATATTATACCACAATACGTCCGGCGGCCTCCACGTCACGGAGCAGTCTGCCCGGACTTCGACGCCTTGAGCTGGGCCTCGGCGCAGTTTGTCGTGACGGTCTGCGCGCCGCGGCGGAATGCCTCCAGCGTGTCCGGAAGCTTGTCCACCGTCCAGACATGGAACTCGTAGCCGGCCTTCCTCACAGCTGCGATCATGTCTTCGGTAACCACGTCCGGTGCGTAATGGCAGTCCACGCCGTCTGCCCCAGTCTCCTTGATCGCCGCTATGACTTCGTCCGCCGTAACAGGACGCTTACCGTGCTTGCTGCTCGTGAGCCAGTACACCTTGTACTCGGGCATCTGCTTCTTGAGCTCACTGCACGACGCCTTGTTGAACGAGATGAACAGCGTGTTGGTGGGAGTCGCCCGCTTCTGCCCCTCGAAGATGCGCTTGACGTACGGGACTATCTCGGGCCCCGTCTTTATCTCGACGTAGATGTACCGCCCGTCCCTCGCCAGCTCGAGGACTTCCTCCAGGAGTGCCGGGCGCGTGCCTTCGAATCGCGACCCCTTCCATTTGCCCCAGGCGCCTACGTCGAGCTTGGAGACTTCTTCCCATGTCACGTTCTTGCACTTGTTCGTGTTTGCGCCGCCTGTGGTGCGCTTCAAGTCGCCGTCGTGGAACGTGAAGACGCGTCCGTCCTTCGAGAGGTACACGTCGCACTCGAACCCGAATCCGCGGTCGACCGCCATCCTGTAGGCAGGGAGCGTGTTCTCCGGCGCGTCCACAGACTCGCCCCTGTGCGAAATCAGCGTGTCGTAGCCGATCACCGCGGACTGCGCCGCGAATGCAAAGCCAAGCGTCATCACAAATGCCAATGCTCTTTTCATAGCCTCTCCCAAGGCAGTTGAACACTACGGACAAACCATCCTGCGCCCGAAACAGGCGCGACATGCCCCGAAGCCGCACTCCGGCGCTCAAGTTAGTGAAGTAGTATACCACTATCGTCCCATCCGAATCAATGACATTGCTTGTCGCGAATTTACCGAACGGCTCGGTTTTGCTATAATCCCCGCCGTGAAGATTCTCCAGATACTGCCTTCCCTCCAGATGGGCGGCGTTGAACGCGGAACGGTCGAGATCGCGGCCGCGCTCAAGGCCGCCGGAATCGATAATGCCGTCGTCTCGCAGGGCGGCCCGATGGTCGCCGAGCTAGAGGCGCTCGGCGTGCCGCACTTCGCCCTTCCCGTCAAGTCGAAGAACCCGTTCGTAATCCGCGCGAACGCGTCCAGGATAGCGGAACTAGCCAAGCGCGAGGGCGTCACGCTCATGCACGTCAGGAGCCGCGCGCCAGCATGGTCCGTCAAATGGGCATCCAGCATGTCCGGCATACCCTGGATCGCCACCTACCACGGCGTGTACGGCACGGAACCCAGGTTCCTGAAGGTGCCCTACAACAGGATCATGCTCAAGGGGCTCAGGACGATATGCGTCTCCGAGTACGTGAAGCGGCATGTCCTGGAAACCTACAGCCCCGACCCCGCGAGGCTCGTGGTCATACACCGCGGAGCGGACACGGACGTGTTCCGTCCGGACGCGGTATCCGCCGACAAGGCAGCCTCCCTGAAGTCGGAGCTCGGCTTTTCCGCGGACATACCCGTGATTACCCTCCCCGGACGCCTGACCCGCTGGAAGGGACAGGTCGAGACGCTGCGCGCGCTCGCGGCCATGAAGCACCGCAGGGTCGGCTGCCTGTTCGTAGGCTCGGACCAGGGGCGCACAGAATACTCGCGCGAGCTGCGCGGGCTAGCCGCAGCCCTTCCGGCGGAAACGGAAGTGCGGTTCCTCGAGCACTCCAACGAAATGCCGCGCGTGTACGCAATGAGCGACATCGTGGTGAACGCGTCCTCCTCGCAGCCCGAAGCCTTTGGTCGCGTGATTCCCGAAGCGCAGGCAATGGGCGTGATAACCGTGGGAACTGCGCACGGCGGGGCGTGCGAGACGATTGCCGACGGGAAGACCGGCTTCCTGGTGCCGCCGGGCGATTCAGCCGCACTCGCGAAAAAGTTCGACGAGATTCTGGACATGCCCGAAGCGGCAAAGGCCAAGATGAAAAACGAAGCGGTGGAGTCCGTCCGTTCGAACTTCTCCACCGCCAAGATGTGCGCCGCGACTATTGCGTTGTATCGGGAGTTGGTGCCTAGTGCTTAGTGCCTGGTGCTTAGGGACCAGCGACTAGTACAGGACCGACTCAACCGTATTGATCACCTGGCCGACGGGCGGCGGGCAGAGGTAGTAGCCGCCGTTGTAGCAGTAGTTGTAGCCGTCGTAGTAGTACCCCTCGCCGTAGTAGTACACCCCGTCGAGAATGAACCACCAGGGGCTGTCGACCCACACCCACTCGTAGAACGCGCCTACGAGGACGGGCGGCAGGATGGGACGCTCCCAGAAGAGTGCGCCGTAAGGCCGTCCATGGTGGAATCCGAACCTGCTCGGCGGCGGAATGTGCCTGCCGTGTATCCCTATCCTCGGACGGCCGTATCTCGGGTGAGGATGGACAACATGCCCATGCGGAGGATGCGGCGGATGATGCCCCCCGACATGCGGTCCTTTGGGAGGAGGCCCATGAGGCTTATCGACATGCGGTCCGTGGGAAGGAGGCCCATGCGGCTTATCGACATGCGGTCCGCGAGGAGAAGTCGGCGCGATGCTGGGCTTTGCCGCAGGGGCTTTCGGAGGCGGAGCAACGCTGGGCCTAGATGTCGGCCCCCTGGAAGGCGGCGCTACGCTGGGCCTTGCTGCCGACCCCCTGGAAGGCGGAGCAGATGGTCTTACCGCCGAACCGCGCGACGCGGAAAGACCTCCGTGCGGCCTTGAACCGCCCCCCTGAAATCCATTGTGGCGCATTCCGCCGCCAGATGGGCCGCGCTGCTGCATTCCGCCGCCGGAACGCCCGCCGCCGCGGCCGCCATGAGGTGCTGCGTTCAAAGAGATTGTCGCAGCCAGAGCTGCCAGCACTATGAGGATCTTGTTCATGGCGCACTTCCTTCCTTTTTCGGCCGGCACCATCGCCGGACACCCCTTTAAACGGATGTTTAAGAACTTTATTGTCGGATATTTTAGTCGCTAGTCGTTAGTGGTTAGTCGTTAGTGGGTAGTGGGTAACCCCACTTGTCCCACTTCTCTCACTTGTCCCACCTCTCTAACCACCAGACTACATGTTGCCGATCACGGCCTTTATGCGGCGGACTCCGGCCGAAGACGACTGCTCCTTCTGTATCTTGAAGCTGCCGAGCTCGGAGGTGTTCTCCACATGCGGACCGCAGCAGATCTCCTTCGAGATGTCGCCGATCGAGTAGAGCGACACCTGGTCGCCGTACTTCGCCCCGAAGAGCGCCATCGCGCCTTCCGCCTTAGCCTCCTCGACGGTGGTCATCTTCTTGGTGACGGGGATTGCGTCCTTGATCCACTGGTTGACGAGCTTCTCGACCTCGGCCTTCTGCTCGGCCGTCATCGGCTCGGGCCAGGTGAAGTCGAAGCGCAGGCGCTCTGCGGTGATGTTCGAGCCCTTCTGGTTGGCTGTCGGGCCAAGCACCTTGTGGAGCGCGGCGTGAAGGAGGTGCGTCGCGGTATGCATGCGCGTGACGACCTCGGAGTTGTCCTGCAGACCGGCCTTGAACGAGCCGGCGGAGGTGGTGCGTGAAAGCTCCTGGTGCTTCCTGTTCGCCTCGTCGAAGCCCTCCTTGTCGACAGTAAGGCCGTCCTTGGTGGCCATCTCGACGGTCATCTCGAGCGGGAACCCGAACGTGTCGTAGAGCTTGAACGCCGTCTTGCCGGAGATCTGCGTCTGGTTGTGGAGCTTGAGCTGCTCGGCGACCTTCCTGTACATGGCCTCGCCCTTGTCCAGCGTGGCGTTGAAGCGCTTCTCCTCCGCCTCGAGGTCGATGCGGCACTGTTCGAGGTTGGCCTTAAGCTCGGGATAGACGTGGTTGTACTTCTCGCAGATGGTCTCGGCGAGCTTCACCGTGAAGCCCTCGCCGATGCCGAGCATGCGGGCGTAGCG
>JAEEGL010826601.1_pt1 | contig 12003 bp, 13 predicted proteins | sample 9134231 | NCBI WGS metagenome assembly JAEEGL01 (sample SAMN16246548, study PRJNA631951) | gut metagenome | biome: gut microbiome; feature: rumen; material: fiber-attached | host: Bos | place: Iran: Karaj | collected 2018-10
GACGGTGTCCATGTCGGTGATTGTGCCGCTGTATTACGGGCTGACGACCGCGTTCTGGCTGGGGGCGGCGGTGATGGCCATCCCGATTCTCCCGATTTTCTGCAAGCATATGGTCAATTTCCGCCGCATCAAAACCGGCGAAGAGCTGAGGTTGAGCTTCCTGTTTTTCAAAGACAAGGAGCTGAAGCGGATCGGCCGCGAGGAGTAAACGCAAAACGCGAAAAAGAAGCGCCCCGAGAGAACTCGGGGCGCTCGCCTCATGTTCAGTGTTTGCCCTGGTAGGTGATTTTTTTGGCGAAAGAAAACTTCGCTTTGGGCTTTGCAGCTTTTGCCTCCGGCTTTGCCGGCTTCGCCTCGGGCTCGGCGGGTATCGGCTCGGGGGCCGCCGGCTTCGCCTCGGGCTCGACCGGTATTGGCTCGGGTGCTGACGCCTTTGCTTCAGACTCGACAGCCTCCGCTTCGGGAGCAGGCGCTGCCGCGGCTTTTTCCGCCCGGCCCTTATAGCGGCTGCTGCGGATCAGCGAGGGAATCCAACGCACGTCAAAATCCAGAATATCCGCGCAGAAGGGGATATCGTCGTGATCCTCCAGCAGGCGGAAAATCAACAGCGTGATGGCATAGGCGACGACGGCGGAGAAAAGTCCGATCACGGCGGCAAAGAGCACGTCGGAGGGATAATGGGCCACCAGATAATTGCGGGAAATGGCCATCAGCAGCACGGAAACCACTGCGGCGGAGATCAGCAGCGGCCGATTGCGGCGCCGGCAGGTCAGACACAGGGCGGTCATGCCTGCGGTGAGCGCGGTCACATGGCCGGAGGGGAAGGAAAAATCGTCCTCCGCCGGGGCGCCGACGGCGGTCCACCAGCTGCGGTAGAGCTCCACCGTTTCAAAGGGACGCGCCCGGGCGACCAGATCCTTCAGAATGATGTTGGTAATCAGCGCGCCGCAGCAGACGGCGCCGAACACGCACAGTCCCGCCTTGCGCGTCCTGGGGAAGCAAAGCAGGATCAGGGCGATCAAAAACATCAGCAGGCCCTTTTCCCCCAGCAGGGTGATCCCCTTCATCAGGGGCGTCAGAATACCGCCGGCGTACTCCGCCGCGGTGTGCAGGGCGCCCAGAATCCAATAATCGTAGCCGGAAAAGGCGGTGTTGAGCCACTGGGCCGTCATGCCAAGCTCCATGGATATCCCTTCTTTCTATATGTAGAAACAGGTTGGCTTTATCATACAACAAATTGTAGAAAAGGACAAGCCCCAATTCTTCACAGCGGAAAACAGAGTTTCGGCGGGAGGAAAGAAAACGGCGAAAAAGTTTGGATTTCCGGCGCGGAACCGGCGCTTTCACAACTTTTTATTGACAAGCGCGTTTCCGATACGATATAATGACCAATCGACGGCGCACGCTGTCAAAGGGTTCTTTTGTCAACTGCTTCAGGGGGCCTACGTCCTCTGATGTTGAGTATATTACCGGAAAGGAGTGCTGTTTATGTTCCGTACCTTCCAGCCGAAAAAGCGCCAGCGCAAGAAAGAGCATGGTTTTCGCAAGAGAATGAGAACCGCCAATGGCCGCAAGGTTCTTGCCCGCCGCAGAGCAAAGGGCAGGACCCAGCTCAGCGCCTGATTCCACGGTGAGCAGGTTGAAAGCAGAATGATGTTCCAGGGCGGAGTGATCCGCCCTTTCGGCATTTGTTTGCTTTCATCCCGGGGTTCAGAACGGAGACATGGTATCTGGAGGCTGCTTGCTTGAACGTCCGAAATACCTTAAAAAAGAACAGCGAGTTCAGGCGGCTCTACACCAGGGGCAAAAGCGCAGGCAATTCCTATATGGCGGTCTACTGCCGCCGCAGCGGCAGACCTCTCAACCGCTTCGGCTTCACCGTGTCCACCAAGCTCGGCAACGCCGTAGTGCGCAACCGGATCCGCCGCCGCCTGCGGGAAATTGTGCGGCTGAACGGCCCCCGGCTCCGCACCGGATGGGACGTGGTAATCGTGGCGCGCAGGCGCTGCGCGGACGGAGATTACCACAGGATGGACGCCGCCTTTCTCCGCGCCTGCGGAGAACTGGGGCTGCTGAAGGAGGGAGAGGCATGAAGCGTCTGATGATTGCCGCGATCCGCTTCTACCAGCGCCGCATCTCACCCTGGCGCGCCCCCTGCTGCCGGTTTACTCCCACCTGCTCACACTACGCGATTCAGGCCATTGAAAAATACGGCGCCTGGAAGGGCGGCTGGCTGGCCCTGCGCCGCATCAGCTGCTGCCACCCCTTTTACAGGGGAAAGCGCGGTATTTACGACCCCGTGCCGTAGGGCACACGGAGGCGAAAGCGCCTCGCTACAAAAGAATTTGAGGAGTTATTATGTGGGCAACAATTACGAAACCCTTCGCCTGGCTCATGGTATGGCTCTATGAGCATACCGGCAACTATGGCATATCGCTTATCCTCTTCGCGCTGGCTGTCAACCTGGTCCTGACGCCCTTCATGGCCAAGAGCAAAAAGAGCATGATGCGCTCTACCCGTCTCCAGCCCAAGATTCAGGAGCTGCAGCGGCGGCATGAGGGGAATCCCCAGAAGCTCAACGCGGAGATGCAGAAGCTCTACCGCGAAGAGGGCGTCAACCCCATGTCCGGCTGTATCTGGTCCCTGATTCCGTTCCCCATCCTGATTGCGCTGTACAGCGTCATCCGGCAGCCCATCACCCGGATGATGTTTGCCTCCAGCGAGGTAGTCACTACCCTGCAGGAATACTTTGCGGGCAAGGGCCTGGATATCGCCACCTCCGGCCGCGCCGGAGCCTATGTGGAGATCAAGCTGGCCGACTTGGCCCATCAGTACTGGACGCAGATTCAGACCGATCTGGCCGGCAAGATTGACGGCCTGCTGAATGTGGATTTTCGCTTCCTGGGTCTGAACCTGGGCGAACAGCCCAAGTGGAATTTCTTTATGGACACCGACTGGAGCGACACCTCCGTGTGGCTCCCCGCCCTGGGCCTGTTCCTGATCCCCTTTATCTCTGCGCTGCTTTCCTGGGGCGCCATGAAGGTCAGCTCTGCCACCAACCCCACCGCCGGGCAGAATGCTCAGACCGAGGCGTCCATGAAGTCCATGAACCTGATGATGCCCCTGATGTCCGTCTGGTTCTGCTTCATCATGCCCGCCGCCATGGGCATCTACTGGATTTCCAACAGCGTGTTCAACATGATCCGTGACTTTATCCTGACCAAGATTTACAAGCGGCAGCTGGATAAGGAGGACGCGGAGAAAATCGCCCAGCGCAGCGAGCGGGAGAGAGAGCTGGAGGAGAAGCGGCTGGAGACCGAGCGCCTGAAGGCCGAGGGAAAGACAGAAGTCAACACCAATACGAGCAAGAAAAAGCTGCAGGCCAGCGAGAAGCAGGAGCGCGAGGAGCGCCGGGCCGCCCTGGAAAAGGCGGAGCGCGCCGCCCGCCGGGAGCGCCTGGGGATTCAGGAGACGGAAAAGCCCGCCTCTCAGGTTGGCAACCGCCGCTATGCCCGCGGCCGCGCGTATGTGCCGGATCGCTTTACCAATCCCGAGGCCGCGGAGGAAGCGACCCTTGCCGCAGCGATGGAATCCGAGGGCGCCGCGTCCATAGATGAGAGCATGGACGAGGTCAGCGCCGAGGTCGAAGCTGCTGTGGAAACCGCAGAGACCGCCGTGGAAGAGGCGGCTGAACACATGGATGCGGCGGACGCGGCAGAGGAAGAAATTACAGGAGAACAAGGATGATCAAAACGTTGGAAAAGACCGGCCGCACGGAAGAGGACGCCATCTCCGCCGCGCTGGCGGAGCTGGGTCTGGATCGCGACGATGTGTCTGTTGAAATCATTGAGCGCGCCAAATCCGGCTTTCTTGGGATCGGCGCGGTGCCCGCTCTGATCCGGGTGAGCTATGAGGTCGAGGATGAGCCCGCCCCCGCGGAGAGCGAGCCGGCCGCGCCGCCTGTCGAGGCGGAGGCGCCTGCGGCGGCGGCACAGCCCGCCGGCTATGAGGAAATCCGCAGCTTTCTCGGCGGCCTGCTGGAGCGCATGGGCGTCAAGGCGGAGATTGAGATCGGCCCCCGGGAAAACGGCGGCATCGACGTCAATCTCTCCGGCAGCGGCATGGGCGCCATTATCGGACGCCGCGGCGAGACCCTGGACGCCATCCAGCACCTGACCAATTATGTGGTCAATCGCGGCAGCGACAAGCATATGCATATCAGCGTAGACGCGGAAAACTACCGCAGCAAGCGGGAGGAATCCCTGGCCCGCCTGGCGGAGAAGATGGCCGAAAAGGCGATCAAGTACAAGCGCAGCATGGCGCTGGAGCCTATGAATTCCTATGAACGCCATGTCATTCACACCGCTCTTCAGAATTATGAAGGCGTTACAACCAGCTCCACCGGCGTGGAGCCGAACCGCCGGGTCGTTGTCTCCTATGTCAAGCCTGAGCAGAACGGCAACAAGCCCCAGAGCCGTGAATGGGCATAAGATAATCTCTAAAAATCAAACTTTATGCACGCAGCGCATCGGAGGAATTGTTATGATTTTTGAAAAAGTTGTCAGTGAATTGGCCCAGCAGTTTGAAATGGACCCGGAGTCCATTACCATGGACACCAACCTGGTGGATGATCTGGGGGCAGATTCCCTGGATGTGGTGGAGCTGATTATGTCCCTGGAGGACAGCTTCGGCATCGCCATCTCCGACGAGGACGCCGCCGAGCTCTATACCGTACGCCGCATCGTGGAGTATCTGGAGAAGCTCCAGTAAGCACAGCGAAATCAGACCGGGTGCCGTTCCCAACCGGGACACGGCGCCCGGCCTTTTTTGCTTTTGCGGCCGTCGGCGCGGCAAAAGCGACAGGGCTTCCCCTTGACTTTCTCCGGAAACATGGTAAAATACGTAGCACACTACTTTTTTGAAGGTGATCGACAATGGGCAATGAGATGCCCCTGGGGCTGCGCTTTTCGCTGCTGCACCGCTCGTTCAAGAAAAAAATCGATGAGCTGCTGCGGGAAAAGGATCTGACAGGGGTACAGTTTTTTGTGCTGGGCGCCCTGATGCGCCTGGAGCGCGCGGGGACGGGCGAGATTCACCAGCGTGATCTGGAACGGGAGACCCACGTCACCCATCCCACGATGACGGAGCTGCTCAAGCGTCTGGAAAAGAAGGAACTGATCCGCTGCGTGCTCAGCGAGCGGGATCGGCGCTCCAAATGCATCTCCTCCACGGAGAAATGCCGCCGGCTGGCGCAGGAGGTTCGGGAGGCGGACGAGGCGACGACCCGCTGGCTCTGCCGCGGGCTCAGCGCAGAGCAGATGGATCAGCTGATCGCCGTAACGGATAAGATGCTGCAGAACGCGTTTGAAAACGACGGGAAAGGATGTGGCTGCCTGTGATCAAGACCTTTGTCAAAAGCATACGGGAATTCAAGCGGCCCACGATTCTTACGCTGGTTTTCATTATGGCGGAAGTGTTTTTGGAGGTGCTGATTCCTTTTTATACCGCCAATCTGGTGAACGACGTGAAGGCGGGCACCCCGATGGGCGAGGTGCTCCGGCTGGGACTGCTGCTGGTGGTCATGGCCGTCGCCTCACTGGCCTGCGGCGGGCTTGCCGGCTTTACCGGCGCAAGGGCCTCCGCCGGCTTTGCCCGGAATGTGCGGCGGGATGTGTTCACCCGGGTGCAGGCGTTCTCCTTTGAGAATATCGACAGGTTTTCCACCGCCTCTCTGGTGACCCGCATGACCACGGACATCACGAATGTGCAGATGGCGTTTATGATGCTGATCCGCGTGGCCGTGCGCGCGCCGCTGATGTTCATCTTCTCCGTGGTGATGGCCTACATCATGGGCGGAAAGCTGGCGACCACCTTCGTGATTGTGATTCCGGTGCTGGTATGCGGCCTGCTGCTGATCGCGCGGGAGGCCATGCCCTCTTTCCGGGCGGTGTTCCGCAAGTACGACCGGATGAACGAGTCCGTGGAGGAGAATGTGCGGGCCATGCGCGTGGTCAAGGGCTTTGCGCGCGAGGGCTATGAAAAGCAGAAGTTTGCCGCCGCCTCTCACAATATCTGCCTGGACTTCACCCATGCCGAGCGCGTTGTGGCGCTGAACAGCCCCCTGATGCAGCTGTGCGTCTATTTCAATATGGTCTTCGTGCTGTATCTCGGCTCCAAAATGATCATCACCAGCGGCGGGCAGGCCATCGACGTGGGCCAGGTCTCCTCCATGCTGACCTACGGCATGCAGATTCTCATGTCCCTGATGATGATCTCCATGATCTATGTGATGCTCACCATGTCCATGGAGTCCATGCGGCGTATCGCGGAGGTTCTGCAGGAGGAGCCCTCGCTGCACAATCCGGAGCATCCGGTCACGGAGCTGCGGGACGGCTCCATAGATTTTGAGAACGTGTCCTTCAAATATGCCCAGACCGCGCAGAACAACGCCCTGGAGGGCATCAATCTGCATATCCGCTCCGGCATGACCGTGGGGATTCTGGGCGGCACCGGCGCCAGCAAATCCACCCTGATCCAGCTGATCCCGCGCCTGTACGATGTGACGGAGGGCAGCGTGAAGGTGGGCGGCACAGACGTGCGGGACTACGACCTTGAGACCCTGCGCAGCGCCGTGTCGGTGGTGCTGCAGAAAAATCTGCTTTTCTCCGGCACGATCCGGGAAAACCTGCGCTGGGGCAACGCGGACGCCAGCGATGAGGAGCTGACCGCGGCCTGCAGGCTCGCACAGGCGGATGAATTCATCCGCGCCTTCCCCGATGGCTATGATACTCACATCGAACAGGGCGGCACCAATGTCTCCGGCGGGCAAAAGCAGCGCCTGTGCATCGCCAGGGCCCTGCTGAAAAAGCCCAGGATCCTGATTCTGGACGATTCCACCAGCGCGGTGGACACCAGAACCGACGCGAAGATCCGAGAGGGCTTCCGCACCTATATTCCCGAGACCACCAAAATCATCATCGCCCAGCGGGTGGCCTCTGTCCAGGACGCGGATCTCATCGTGGTCATGGACAACGGCCGCATCGCGGACATGGGCTGCCACGAGGAGCTGCTGGATCGCTGCGGGATTTACCGCGAGGTCTATGAGCAGCAGACGAACGGAGGTGACGGCGATGAATAAACGTTCCGCAGGCGCCAATCTCCGTGCCAACTTCGGCGCCATCAAATGGACGCTGAAAAAGTTTTTCGGCTTCTATCCGGTGCTGGCGCCGCTGTCGATCTTCTGCATGCTCTTCTCCGCCGTGGTCTCCGCCGTGCCCTCGCTGTTTGTTCAGAACGTGCTTGCCGCCGTGGAACAGTGGTACCGCAGCGGGGACTGGAACGCCGCCAGGGCGCAGATTGTTCCCTACCTGGCGCTGCTGGTCGGCCTGTATGTGCTGTCCATGATCTCCATCACCGTGGAATCCCAGCTGATGGCCTGCATCACCCAGGGCTTTCTGGATAAGATGCGCCAGGAGATGTTCGGCGATATGCAGGATCTGCCCATCCGCTACTTTGACAGCCACAAGCACGGCGATATCATGAGCTACTACACCAACGATATCGACACCCTGCGCCAGCTGATTTCCCAGTCTCTGCCGGCCCTGGTCCGCTCGGTTTCCATTGTACTGGTGGTGCTTGCCATTATGCTGTACTTCAGCATCTGGCTGACGCTGGTTCTGCTGCTGGGCGTGATGGCCATGTTCTTTGTGACCCGAACCGTGGGCGGCGGCTCTGCCAAGTACTTCATGGAGCAGCAGCGCACCGTGGCCGCGACCGAGGGCTTCATCCAGGAGATGATGAACGGGCAGAAGGTGATCAAGGTTTTCTGCCACGAGGAACAGAGCATCGCGGACTTCGATAAGGTCAACAACCAGCTCTTTGAGGTGAGCACCCGCGCCCACGCCTATGCCAGCGTTCTGGGCCCCATCATCGCCAACATCGGCAATATCCTGTATGTGTCGCTGGCTCTGATCGGCGGCCTGTTCCTGTTGGCGGGCATCCCCAACATCAGCCTCTCCGGCATGGCGTTCAGCATCAGCATTCTGGTGCCCTTCCTGAACATGACCCGGCAGTTTACCGGCAACGTCAACCAGCTCAGCCAGCAGGTCAACGCCATTGTCATGGCCGGCGCCGGCGCCCAGCGAATCCGCGCCCTGACGGAGGAGGAGCCGGAGTCGGACGACGGCTATGTGACGCTGGTCAACGCCAAAATCGCAGAGGACGGCAGCATCACCGAGACCGAGGAGCATACCGGGCACTGGGCCTGGCGGCATCCCCACGGCGACGGCAGCCTGACCTATACGCCGCTGGAAGGCGACGTGCGCATGTTCAATGTGGACTTCTCCTATGTGGAGGGCAAGGAGGTTCTGCACGACATCAGCGTCTACGCCGAGCCGGGGCAGAAGGTGGCCTTCGTGGGGGCCACCGGCGCCGGCAAGACCACCATCACCAACCTGATCAACCGCTTCTACGACATCGCCGACGGGAAAATCCGCTACGACGGCATCAACATCAACAAGATCAAGAAGGCAGACCTGCGCCGCTCGCTGGGGATCGTCCTCCAGGACACCAACCTGTTCACCGGGTCGGTGCTGGAGAATATCCGTTACGGCCGCCTGGACGCCAGCGACGAGGACTGCATCGCGGCGGCAAAGCTGGCCGGAGCGGACGACTTCATCACCCGGCTGCCCGAGGGCTATGACACCATGCTGACCAACAACGGCGCCAACCTGTCCCAGGGACAGCGGCAGCTGCTGGCCATCGCCCGCGCCGCGGTGGCCGATCCCCCGGTGATGATTCTGGACGAGGCCACCTCCTCCATCGATACCCGCACCGAGGCCATTGTCCAGCGGGGCATGGATAAGCTGATGGAGGGCCGGACGGTCTTTGTCATCGCCCACCGCCTGTCCACGGTTATGAATTCCGACGTGATCATGGTGCTGGATCATGGCCGCATCATTGAGCGCGGCAGCCACGAGAAGCTGCTCGCCGAGAAGGGCACCTACTATCAGCTCTACACCGGCGCCTTTGAGCTGGAGTAAAAAGGCGCGCCGCAAAAGGATTCAGAAATCTTAAGATGACAAATTCCGGCCCGGCATGTATAGTATGCTTGGAACAAAGAGTCGGGGAGGATGACATGAAAAAACTGTTTTTTGCTTTGCTGTTGGGCGCCGCGCTGCTGCTCACGGCCTGCGGCGCGGGAGAGGCAAAGCCCGCGTCGGCCCAAACGGACGCCTCGCAGGGCACGGTCATGGACACCGCCGTCACCGCCGCGCCGTCGGAGGAGAGCATTGTCCAGCGGGCCTCGCTGATTGAGCTGCTGGACTGGATCCGGGAATATGTGACCATCGCCACAGCGGGCAGCTCCCTTCGGTCGGCCAGGGCCGCCGCGGAGCTGCTGGACTGGGCGGCCGACTGCACCCTGACGGAGGAAGAGCTTGCCGCCGTCTACGCGGCCTGGCAGCCGGCGCAGAAGGAGGAGTACCCCGCGGACGTGACCGAGCAGCTCAGCGCTGTGGACTATGCGGTCCAGATGCTCACCGGGGACGACAGCCAGGAGGCCGCCGGACTTCTGTCCGATGCGGGCTGTGAGGACTGCGGCTACCCCTGGGACGCCCACGCCAGGGAGACGGTGGACGCCCTCATGCATGCGGCTGGCGTGCGCTGAAGCAGGCAAAAAAGCAGGGTCTTGAAACCACGGTTTCAAGACCCTGCTTTTTCTTTTGCCGCTTCCCGCGCAGAGGGTGCGGTTGTTATGCCTGCGGCGCTGTCTCGCCGCCGGGTTTGGCCCTGGATTTGCCGCGGGAGTGGCTGCGCCGCCGTCTGCCGCTGCGCTTTCCCTCGTCGCCTGCGGCAGGAGCCGCCGCGCCCTCGCTCCTGGGCGCTACCTTCACGGGCTTGACGGTCGTCTTGCCGCCCTCGCTTTTGGGCTTGCGGGCTTTGCCCTCCGCGGTCTTGACGGGCTGCTCGGCCCGCTTTTCCCCGCGGCCTGCGCCTCTGCGGCCGGATCCGGCTTTTGATTGGCTCTTCGGCGGCGCTTCCTGCTGGCTTGGCTGCTCGGGCTGCTGGGCAGGCTGCTCCGCCTGGGCGACCCTGGCCTTTCCGCGACCGCGGCGGCGGCTTCTCTTCCGGCCCTCGCCGGCGCCGGCTTCCTCGGGAGACGTCACCTGTTCCGGCACAACCAGAACCGGAACGGCCCACTCGTCCTCTTTCTCCTCGGGCGCCTCAGGCTCTGGCTGCACATAGTGCAGCACATGGGCCGGGGATTCCCCATCCCTGGGGCGGCCGCCGGGCACGGCGGCCAACTCATTTGCCTTGAAGAGCCGAAGCGTGTCCTCCGAATCCTCGTCCAGCTTTACCTTAACGGTCTGCCGCAGGAGATTGACCTGTACGGCGGTACCGTAGCCGTCCTTCGTCTCCACAAAGGCGCCCTGCTTCGGAACGTTTTTCACCAGATCCTCATAGGCGTCCTGCTCGTAACGCAGGCAACACATCAGCCTGCCGCAGCTGCCGGAGATTTTGGTGGGATTGAGGGACAGGGACTGGACCTTGGCCATCTTGGTGGAGACCGGCTGAAAATCCTCCAGGAACTGGCTGCAGCAATAGGGGCGGCCGCAGATGCCGATGCCGCCGATCATCTTGGCCTCGTCGCGCACGCCGATCTGCCGCAGCTCGATGCGGTTGCGGAAGATGCTGGCCAGATCCTTGACCAGCTCGCGGAAATCCACGCGCCCGTCGGAGGTGAAGAAGAACATGGTCTTGTTCCCCTCAAAGTTGCACTCCACATCGACCAGCTTCATGTCCAGGCCGTGCTCCGCGATCTTTTGCTGGCAGATCTGGAAAGCCTCTTTTTCCCGCTTCTTGTTCAGCTCCGCCACCCGCAGATCATCCGCCGTTGCGATACGCACCACCGGGCGCAGCGGCAGCACCACCGCCGTATCCTCCACGGGGTGGTTTCCCTGCCCGCAGTCCGCGATCTCCAGACCCTTGGCCGTCTCGACGATGACCCGGTCCCCGCTGTGAATCTGCAGGCCGTTTGGGGAAAAGAAATAGCTCTTTCCCCGGTTTTTGAATTTTATGCTGACTACTTCAATCAATGCTGTTTCCTCTGTTTCCGTCGTCGGCGATGGCATCCACCGCCAGCAAGCCAAATATATGCTTCACCCCTGTGTTTACCCGCAGACAGCTTCCGCAGCGCTCCACCAGCGCCAGCAGCTGCTGCAGCTGCGCGCGGCTCAGCCCCAGATCCGGCCGGCGCAGACACAGCATATCCGCCAGCAGCTCCGCCGTGCAGTCGAGAAAGACGGCGGCGGCGCGGCTGTCCAGATTCTCATGGGCGGCACACCAGCGGCAGAGCGCGGACCGGCTCCCGTCGGCCACGGCTTTCACATAGCCTTGGGCCAGCTTGAGGGCCTCTTCCTCTTCCGGCGCCCGCTCCCCGTTGCAGTTGATTTCCGCACAGCGGGAGCGCACCGTGGGCAGCAGCAACTGCGCGTTTTCCGCGCACAGCAGAAAAATCACGTGCCGGGGCGGCTCCTCCAGCAGCTTCAGGGCCGCGTTCTGGGCGGACAGATTCATCTTGTCCGCTTCCTCCAGAATGTAAACCTTGCGCTCCGCCTCGTTGGGCAGCACCACCGCGTCCGCCGCAGCCTGCCGGATTTGATCGACGCTGATTTCCCGCTTTTGCCGCCCTTTGTCGTCCTCCAGGCGGCGGATGGTGAGGATATCCGGGTGAATGCCCTCCCGGGCCTTGCGGCAGGCGCGGCAGTGCCCGCAGGGGACCTCGCCGGCATCGGTGCACACCGCGGCAGCCGCCAGCTGCCGGGCGGCCCGCAGGCTTTCCTCCCGGTTCTGGGCGGTGATGATATAGGCGTGTGCAAGACGCTGCGCATCCCGGAAGCGGAATTCTGCCATACTGCTCCTCCGTCGATGGGGTGGATCAGGGAATGCCCTGACTAACTTATATATTTTACATGCTTATCGGAAAGTAGTCAAGAAGACGCC
>JAEEGL012518910.1_pt1 | contig 12003 bp, 26 predicted proteins | sample 9134231 | NCBI WGS metagenome assembly JAEEGL01 (sample SAMN16246548, study PRJNA631951) | gut metagenome | biome: gut microbiome; feature: rumen; material: fiber-attached | host: Bos | place: Iran: Karaj | collected 2018-10
GTCATGGAAAGAGACTCCAGTGTAGCCACGCGTCTCTATGTTGACGTGATCGACAAGTCAGACATGACCGTCACGAACCTGACGCTTGACATCACCGAGGCGCTGGCAAGACCTTCCGCAGGTAACGGCATGGTGAACAATGGTATCGTGTCTGGTGGATTCATCGACTGGGTCAGCGGAGCAGATGCGTCCACACTCGTCAGGATCGACATGACTACACCTGCGAACACGGTAGTGCTTTCTTCCTCTGTTGCAAATCCGCTTAACCTCAAGCAGCAGCCTGTTGTGCTGTCTGACGAGCTGATCGTCGGCAGAAACTTCCTCGTGAATGGTGACTATGTATATCCGATTGCCTCGAGACTTAGCAGCGACAGGACAAACGACTGGATCGAGACCATTGCAGAGTATAACGATACGCCGTTCCGTTTCTCCATGGTCAACTCGAACTGGGGATTATCGTCTAGGTATGTTGTCTCTGGCGGTGTTCTGGTACCTTACCTCGCCACGGTGAATAACCTCGCAGGTGATCCGGTCGTTAAGCAGAACAACCAGACAATGAGATGTGAATACACGTTGACCTTTACAGAGGCCGTATAAGGAGGTGTTCCTATGAGTAACAAACAGTACGATATTATCAAGCTGGTCGGACTTCTCGCGGTTCCGATCATTGTATTCCTGTCGGCCGTCGTGTCGATCCTGGACTTCCCCGGAGCTGACAAGGTCACGGCGATCCTTGCCGCGCTGGATGTTCTAATAGGATCCATCGTGACGATCATGAAAACACTTTACGAGAAGAAGCAGAAGGAGCTGGACAAGGAGGTACAGGAGGATGAGTGAGGGTGTTATCGTCGCAGTCATCACAGGACTGCTCACACTGGTCGGTACGATCATCACGGTGGTGATCGGTAACAATAAGTCGATGGCGGCCATGGAGAAGAACCAGGCTGTCACTGATACGAAGCTCGACAATCTGACAGAAGAAGTGAAACGACATAACAATTTTGCTCAAAGGATTCCGGTCATCGAGACACAGATACAGAACCTAGACAACAGAGTTTCAAAGCTGGAGGTGGAACATGGTAAAGACTAGTAAAGGACTTGCATCCTTCGCGATCCAGTGTCTCGGCCGTCCGTATATTTACGGAACATACGGCCAGATCCTGACGGAACGGCTCCTTCTTGACCGCGCCAGTACTTACCCCTCACGGATCGGCCCGGAGCGTGTGAAGTACGCCAGGGAGCACTACATCGGCAAGCGTGTCTCGGACTGCGAGGGCATGATAAAGAACTATCTCTGGGCGGATTCCCCGGACACGGCACCGACCTACAATGCAGCGCAGGATCTGAGCGCGAACGGAGCTTTTCAGGCGGCAACCGTCAAGGGCCCGATCGCGACGATCCCGGAGGTGCCGGGCATCTGCGTCAGATACAGCGGACACGTCGGTGTGTACATCGGCAACGGTGAGGTCGTGGAAGAACGCGGCTTCAATTACGGATGCGTAAAGACCAGGCTAAAAGATCGAGCCTGGACAGACTGGTTCGAGCATCCATGGATCGACTACAAACAGGAGGACAAGTGCATGGTACAGCTACCCATTCTCAGAAAAGGGATGAAGGACACGAACGGATCTGTCACATCGTGGCAGGGACTGCTCCAGCTTTACAGCTACACGGACGGAGACGGAAACGCCATTAAAGTAGATGGCAGCTTCGGAACCAAGACGGAGCAGGCTACGAAGAAGGTGCAGAAGAAGCACGGCCTTCCGCAGACCGGCGTGGTCGATGCCGCGACCTGGCAGGCCCTTATTGTATAACTGGCTCCTGGCTCCCGGGAGTCAGACACCCATAAAGAAAAACCCTCACCGGCGGACTCACCCCTTCGCGTCGGTGGGGGCTTTTTTTTTGTGCCCGAAAAATATCACTATTTTGACGTTTGCCCTAACCTTGCCCTAGAAAATGAAAAACCCCTAGAAATAGGGGCTTTTCGTGGTCGAGGTGACAGGGTTCGAACTTGCTTTTGGTGATTCACCTCATGAATGAAATCCCTGTTTTCAGGGCTTTTCGGGTTCGGACATTCACCGCATGAATGATAATTTCCAACTAATCTTGCCCTAATCTTGCCCTAAGAATGGAATTGACAGAGGTGGCAATTCTGTCATCGTCACCGTTGACGGCATGACCATATACGCCGTAGGTGTCCATGTTAACAGAATGACCCACCAGAGCCTTCAGAGCTTGCTCAGGAAGCGCTTGCGCCATGAAGGATATAAAAGTATGCCTCAAGGAATACGGAGAGGCTTCTGTGCCAATCTGACGGCTTATCTCGTCCCATGAGTTTTTCGTGGCCGTCTGCTTCGCGTGCTGGCCTGCATGGTTGCAGAACACATACTCAGATCTGAGTCGCCACGTCTTATCCCTCTGGTCGCGCAGGATCTTCTCGAGGATCGAGTTCAGACGGAAGGATCTTCTCGCGTTCTCGTTCTTTCCTTCGGTCACGCGGTTCCTGTAATTGATGGCACGGCTGATCGTAACAGTGCCGTTCTGTATATCGTCCCACTTCAGCCCCAGCGCTTCGCCCGGTCTGCAACCTGTCGCAAGGAGCCAGCGCCACAGGTTGATGTACCAGTCGTCGTTGAAGTCCTCGAAGAGCCGTGCAGCTTCCTCCGGCTGAAGGATGACCTTGCCCTTCTTCGGTGCGTTCTTCGGTATGCGGAGCTCGGACAGGTCAAGATCCCAGAGCCGGGATCTTAAACAGAACTTCCCGAAGTTCACCATAACGCCTCGAATGTTACTGATCGACTTCTTCGCCAGTGGTTCGCCGTTTCTCTTCCTGGCTGTGTACAGGATCTTCTGGAAGTCAGTGATCCGGAGCTCGGGCAGTTTCTTCTGTCCAAGTATCGGAAGGATATAGTTTCTTCCGATGGATTCCGTGTTGGTGTAGTTCTCCGGGCCGGTGAGGGCACCGACTTCTTCCAGGTACCGCTCCCAGGCAACAAAGAACTGGCAGACATCATCGAGCCGTGCGATCCGTGCTGCCTTATCTTCGACTTCCTTCTTTCCTTTCCTTCCCGGAGTGTAGCTCTGAAATGATCTCGTTACACCGTTCTCTGTGACTCGGAGTCTCCATCGTTTACCGTCCCATTTTGCTGTTGCCATTGTCTTGCCTCTTTTTCTTTCATGCGTTCGATCATTTCCTTAATTAGCTCGTGCCGTAATTCATCATCGAGCCGTTCAAACATTTCTTCTGGAGATTCTTCCTTGTCCATCAAGAAGTCGCCGATAATGTAATCGACCGGCACTTTCAACACGTTTGAAAACGTCTTGACCTTGCTGATCGGAAGATCTATCTCACCCTTTTCAATTCTGGAGATACTCGAGAACGTATATCCGGACTTCTCTGCTAGCTCTTTTTGTGTCATTCCAGCGGCGAGCCTGGCCGCTCTGATTTTGGAGCCGATTTTCTCGAACTCTGTCATGCAATCACCTCTCTTTATCATTGATTATATATTGTAGCTCAAATGTTTGCAATAAATTTGTAACGGAAAACTTCTAAAAAATGCTTGCATTAGAATCAAATTAAGTTTAATATGAATATGCAACTTGAATAACACTCAATGGAAAGGGGGTGAACAAATGAGGGAAACTGCACTAAGAGACTTGATGCGCGATTCGGGGATGTCACCGGAAGCCATTGCCGCGTCGCTGGAGATTTCCAGAGTGACACTCAACGAGAAGATCAACGGAAGATCAGACTTTAAGGTGTCCGAAGTGAAGAAGCTCCAGAAGGCTCTGGGACTCACAGACAAACAGGTATTATCTATTTTTTTTAGCTAGGAATTTGAGTAACACTCAAGGAGGTGATGAAATGAAGAAACAGTATTATCCGGCGATCTGGGAAACGTTCATCTGCACAGCGGCCCTGGCTGACTACCTCGGGAGATCTATCACTTATGTGAGGCTCCGGCTCGAGAAGAAGGCAGAGTTCAGCAAGGCAGAGAAGATCGCGATCAGTGTGATGGTCGGACAGGACTGGGAGGTGATCGAGTGCGGTACATGACTGGCAAGCTGAAACGAGATAACAGGACCTGGGCGGCACTGGTGGTGACATCAGAAGGTGAACGGCTCGACGGTATGGACGACAGAACGGTTTATCTGCCACTCTCACAGCTCAAATTCACAGAGAACTACAACCACGAAGTTATCATCCACTGTCCTGAGTGGCTGGTAAAGAAGAACAATCTGAACTGGCATCGGATCTCAGAGATCGAGGCCATAGACTAGGAGGATTTTATGGAGAAGATTACGGCATTATTCCTTATTTTGTTTTCAATTTCACATGTAGCACTGGTGATCGCGATCCTGTACGGCGCGAACATCGTGAAAGAATGGGGCAACGCAGTCGTCAACCGGATCGAGACACTGACGAACATGATCGAGAAGCTGTCCACCAAGAAAGAGGACGAGATCGGTCAGACGATCAGGAACCAGATCCTGGCTAACCTTCGAGAGAGATGGTCACGTCCACAGATCAGAGTGCAGGACGATGACAAGCCTCTGGACTTCCCGAACGGGAATAAATGAAAGGAGAATCTAAACTATGAAGAACACTAACAACGCAAGACACGGACGCGGAATGAAGAACTGTGAAAAAGTCCCATATTCATATATCAAAATGGTATGCGACAAATCGGGTGAATCTCCTGCACATCTGGCAAAGATGTTTGGAGTTCATCCAGGGTATTTTTACGAGTTTGGACATAACAAGAGAAACGGAATGTTATCTGCATCTGTCAAGGCTTTTTTGGAAGCCGTGTACAACAATCAACCTATTCCTGAGCCGATTAACGAGTTCAAGTTTGAAAACTTCAAATCATTATGTATCCGTGCCAGAAAAAAGATTCGTAGTGTTTGCTATGAAATGGGGTATTCAGATGCTGGTTTTAGAAATGTCAATAATCTCACTGCAGGCGACGTCATCCTGATCGAGAAGATTCTGAATTGTACTCGCGATGAGATCGTCAACGGTATCAATAAGGATGGTTATGTTGAGATGGTATATGATGCCACAGCTTTCGAAAATATCCCACTGAGTGATGATAAGGCCATCATCAAAAAGATTTTCAGCACATACACATTTGCAGAAATCATAAAAATACTAATGGAGGACAACTGACATGACACTTTATGAGATCAACAGGAACATCGAGGACATCCTGAACAGGATGTTCGAGGAAGTGGACGAGGAAACAGGTGAGGTCAATCCTGAGATCGTCACAGAGCTGGCAGAGCTGAACGAGGCAAGAGATACGAAGATCGACAACATCGGCGCGTATATCAAGAACCTCGACGCAGAGGCCAAGGCGATCAAGGACGAGATGGACGCACTGAAGAAGCGCCTCGACCAGAAGAAGAAAACGATCGACCGGCTGAAGGAGTACGTCGCTCAGGATCTGCTGGCTCACTGTGAGACGAAGAAGGAGAGCCCGAGGGTCGTGTTCTCATTCCGTAAGTCCGTGGCGGTGGAGATCACAGACGAGACACTGCTGCCGAAGGACTACATCATCACCAAGACAGAGATCCGAGTCGACAAGGTAGCGATCAAGCACGCGCTCGACGAGTGCTGCGAGGTTCCCGGTGCAGTCCTGGTCGATCGGATGAACATTCAGATCAAGTGAAAGGAGGAAAATATGGACAACGTAGAGTTCTACAAGAAACTGATGCGGATTCAGTCGGATCTGAAGGCACCGAAGGACAAGAAGAACATGTTCGGAGGATTCAATTACCGATCATGTGAAGCAATCCTCGAAGCAGTCAAGCCACTCCTGAAGCGCGAGGGCATGATTCTGGTCATCTCTGACGAGATCGTTGCCGTCGAGGGCCGTATCTACATCAAGGCGACTGCTACTGTGTCAGACGGTACCAGCTTCATGAAGACCGAGGCGCTGGCAAGGGAAGCAGACACGAAAAAGGGCATGGACCCTTCACAGGTGACAGGTGCCACCAGCTCCTACGCGAGAAAGTATGCACTGGACGGTCTGTTCTGTATCGACGATACCAAGGACGCAGACACGGATGCATATACGAAGCAGACGCAGGAGAAGGAAAAGAAGCCGGATTTTGGGAGTGCGTCCAAGCCGGAGCCGCAGCAGACAGGCGGAACACTGCCGTTCGACATCGATTCAAGTCACGGCGTACCGGTGGAGCTTGAGGCGCTCCGGGTACTGATGAAGGATGCCGGGATCACGGACCAGCAGGTTCTGGACGCATTCAAGGGACGGTATTCAGCGGTCGAAAACATCGAACCGCAGACAATTCAGACACGACTCATTGATAAATGGGACGCTTTTGTAAATCACGTTAAAGGAGGATCTAAAAAATGATGAACTGGGATGATTACATTGAGAACGAGGGCGAGGATTTCGTAACACTGCCGGAAGGTGACTATGACTACACGGTGACACTGTTCGAGAAGGGTGAGTACCCGGGAAGCGCGAAGATCGAGCCGTGCAAGAAGGCGATCCTGGAGCTGACCGTGGTGGTACCTGGTGTCGGCAAGTCGGTCATTAAGGAGCAGCTTCTGCTGTCCAAGATAACAGAATGGAAGCTCTGCGAGTTCTTCCGCTCGATCGGACAGAAACAGCACGGCACCGGCATCCGTATGGACTGGTCGAAGGTACTCGGCGCGAAGGGCCGTGCACACGTGATCGTGAACGAGTGGGTCGGCAACGACGGAGAACCGAGAACGAACAACCGAATCGGCAAGTATCTCGACCCGGAGACAGAGCTCGGAGGCGCACAGGAGTGGTAAGTTATGGGACTGGACTGGGACGCATGGATCGGACAAGATCCGGAAGTAGAAGATAATGTTCCACCAACGGCGGAGGAATCCGTTCTTCCGCCGCCTGTCTTGGATAACCTTCTCGAAGAGTCCTATGTTGAGGATGCAGAGCTCGACAAGAAGATTGAGACGTTCATGGCCGAGGATGTGCACCTTCCACCGCTCAAGACGCTGCACGACTATCCGGACGAGATCAAAATGGATCCAATTCTGATAGAAGGATTATTCAGAAAGGGCAGGAAGGGCATCCTAACGGCAGACAGTAAAGCAGGCAAATCGTTCTTCGCTATTGAACTGGCTATCTGCGTAGCAGCAGGACGGCCATTCCTAGGCCGGAAGTGCACAAAGTCGAAGGTCGTATATTTCAATTATGAGATCGAAGAGAAAGAGTTTATGCAGCGCGTCAAAGTCGTATCTGCGGAGCTGAAGATCCCGATCTCGGAGTTCATCGACAACTTCAAGATCGTGCACATGAGGGGCATGTCAATACCTCTTAGTAAGATGGCCGGGAACATTATCGCGCTCATGCTGACGGAGTACAAGGAGACCAGGGAGCCGTTCTCCCTGATCATCCTTGACCCGATCTACAAGATCACGGCAGGAGACGAGAACAGCGCAGAGGCGGTAGGACGGTTCTGTAATAACCTCGACAAGATCGCAACGGAAACAGGCTGTGCTCTGTTCTATACCCATCACCACGCCAAGGGCGACCAGGGCGGAAAGAAGGCGATGGACCGAGGATCTGGTTCGGGCGTGTTCGCTCGAGATCCCGACCTGATGATCGATCTGACCGCGCTTGAGATCGACGGCCAGACAAGGGCAGCACTTCAGAACAATGCGATGTGCGACTTCTGGAAGGCGAAGCTGGACGAGTCCGGACAGGACTGGCGGTCACGATGCCAACCGGCAGACCTTAAGTCCTCCGGGGCACTGGCTGCACTGTACCAGACTGTTGTCGGTGTAGATCCGTCCACGATCACGATCATGGTCATGGATCAGCAGAGGAAGTTCGAGGCGGAGCTCCAGAAGGTCACGGCCTTCCGCATGGAGTTCGTGACAAGATCATTCGAGCCGCCTGCACCTCAGAACGTGGTGTTCAATTACCCGATCCATAAGCTGGACACATCCGGCGCGCTGGTCATGGCCGAGCCGGAGAGTCACATGGCAGGGATGAAGAAACGCACAACACCCGAGGTGAAGGCGCAGAAGATGGACATCTTCGTCGAGACAGTGGACGCTCTGATCCTGGCTAACCAGGAAGGCTTTACTACTTACACTGAAGTGGCCGAGGCTCTGGACGTTGATCCTAAGACGATCACGAACCGCTTGAAGGCAATACCGGAGAGGTACGAAGTCGAGAAGGGAAACGGTCGAGGAAACGTGTCGAAAATACGTTTTGTTACGGACTGAAAAAGGTGGAAAAAAAGGTGGAAAAAAAAGGTGGAACTAATTATATATATATTTTCCACCTTTTTAGAAAAAGCCAGAAAAAACAATCTATCTCTTTAAGTGGAAAAAAAGCGCCAACGCTGCGCGCGCTTCTTTTCCCACTCTAAAAGACGAGATTACCCCGCGCGCGAGCCGGGAGAAAGGTGGAAAAACATGAGAAACAACAAAAAGGACGGCGCGAAGGATTTCCTCGATGTAGCACATGGCTATCATGAGGACTACATGGAGACGCTCGACAGAAGCTATCTGATGAATGAGTACAATGCAATTCTTACGTCGATCGCGATCTCTATTATCGAGATCAGGAACGAGCTCAGGAGGATGAACGATGGCAAAGTGGAATAACGGAGCACCGAAGTGGCCAGGAGTGTATCTGATCTGTTACACGGTCAAAGGTGTACAGATCTATTCAGTCGGACATTACCGGATGTGTGGAGATTGGGTCGATAAGTCAGGCGATCCGATCGAAAAAAAGATTGAAGCCTGGTGCGAGTTCGACCAGTACAGAGGAAAGGGGGAGATCCTTCCATGAAAAGATATGAGTTCGAGCTGGAGCTCCCGGAGAACCCGAAGGGCACAGCGCAGATGATCCGGCACACGACACACGGTACTTACCTGCCGAAGAACCTGAAGCGGACCGTGCAGATGTACGAGGAAGCATTGAGACCGCACTGCACAGAGATGCTGACCGGGCCGCTGGCCTTGACGATCTGCTGGGTGTATGAGGTCAAGGATAGAAAGAAGTGGGGCAAGATGAAGCCGAGCGTCCCGGATCTGGACAATATAGCGAAGCCGTTCATCGATTGCATGACCCGAGTCGGGTTCTGGGTCGATGACTCCCAGATCGTTAAACTGAAGCTGGAGAAGTGGTACGGATCTGCTCCGATGGTCGGAGTGGTACTGATGGAGGTGGAAGAATGAGCGCAAAGCCTAAATCTGAAATCTGCGATAAATGCGAAGTTATCCGTAATAAATTAAGGTGTTCTATGTGTAAGTACGCCACGGAAGAATGGATATTTAGTGACGATGGAGCTTGTATTATTGGCGGTTTAGATATGTTTAAAGAAAAGGAGGTGGAAGAATGAAAAAGAATATTGAAGTCGAAGTCGAATTGAACGCTGATGAAGTCGTGTCAGAGATGTGGGCTTGGGACAGTGAAGAACAGTCAGATTTCTTGAAAGCACTAGCACTACTGTATAAGTATAACAGAGTCGACTTCCTGTATCAGCTGCAATCAATCTCTGAAGAAATCAACTCAGCTCCGAACGCGTACAACAAGGATCTGATCGTGAAGGTATTGTCGACAACGTTAGAGTACATATTGGGAGAAGGTGATGGGAATGACTAAATGGGGGTTTGGTTTTCAGTTCGACATGGAATTAGAAACGCCACTTGATTTCTTTGACGTGGTGTACAAGAACGGTGAAAAGGTTAGATATGATAAACGACCGCGCGGTACCTGGACCGAGGAATTTGATGAAAGTGAGAATCCGTTCTTTCAGAGAAGATGGCGGTGCTCTGCTTGCAACGATTACAACTATTACGGCAGACCAGAATTCTGTCCTCACTGTGGGGCGGATATGAGAGAAGGTGACGAGAAGTGAAAGAAATACTTCTAGTATTTATTGGCGGCGTGATCGGGTTTCTTTCCGCCTTGGGGATGAAGCTAATAATTGACCACATTGAAAGAAGGTGATGAGAAATGAAACTATATGACAGATTTGCAAAAGAATTTATTGATGAAAAAGAGCGTGATATGTGTGCGCCACCCGAAAGATATGAAGAAATGGGCGAACGTGATTATCACCTTAAAGACGTAATGGTCTTTAAGAACGGACAATGCGTAGGTCATGGGCTTCTTGATGAAAGCCGACAACTTCTGTTTAGTGGTTATATTACTTGCAAAATAGCAAAAGTGGCTGGATTTGAATGGAAATGCGGTGAAGAAGGTGATCCTGATGACCGACGAAGAGATTAAGGAAAGATGGTTGACATTTGAGCTCTGGCAGTTCGTCATGCCGTATCTCTTTGCATACGGCGAGACGTATTGCAAGGATCCTCTGAACGCCTGGCAGATCCGAAGAAATTTCACAAGACAATGGGAAAAGAAGAGCCAGGAAGAGAAGCAGGCGCGCTTTAATAAATTCTACAGAAGGCTGAAACAATTAGAGGAAGAAGGTGATGACAGTGACCGAGCGTGAAGAAAAAGCGAAGGACTGGCTCAACAGGAACTTCGGGTTCGCGATGGAGTGCGATGCCATCCAGTCCAGGCTCGACAGGATGCAGTCCGATATTGAGAAGTGTGTCAAGCCGATCAGACTCAAAGAGGTACAGGAGCAGCATGTGGGGAACTCACAGGAGGACAAGCTGGCTACATGGATCGATATGGCGGCAGAGCTCGAGAAAAAGAGATACCTGCTTCTGGCCAGAGACAACGAGACCATCAAGGTCATCGAGAAGCTGGACTCGCACATCTATAAGACGATCCTGATTGAGAGATACGTCAACCGGCGGACATGGAAACAGATTGAGAAACTGATACCTTATGAGCGGTCACAGACTTATCTGCTACACCTTCAGGCACTGTCCGCGATCATTCCGTTCATACCGGGAGGCATCGTATGACAGTAGACCAGAAGAGCATGCTGGCTCTGGTGGTTCTGATCCTGGCACTGATCGCTTACGTCGCGGTTCTGATCTTAGAAGAGAAGTGGAAATAAAACTTCGGACTAAATCGGACTACTTTCCGTGTTAAGATTGTAAGTGGATAAATCGATTGTACTCATATTGCCAGATCAGATTCTCCACATTCATGGCAGCCCGGCCGGACACATCACCACGGCCGGGCATTTCTTTACAGGAGGAAGACGATGAGTAGTTACCAACAAGGAAAGACTGAGGTCAAGTGTCTGATCGCACGGCAGGTCAAGAAGGGCGCCAGAGGTCTGGACGTGGGTGCCTGTGATGGTGCGTACTGGCTTTTGCTCCACGACATCCTGGACTTGGATGCGGTGGAGATCTATGAGCCGAACATTGAGAGGAACGATCTCGTTCATAAGTATGGCGTGGTCTACAACATGGACATCAAGGATCTGCACTATGACCACTATGACGTTGTTATCTTCGGGGATGTCATTGAGCACATGACAGTCGAGGACGCGCAGGCAACGCTGGCCTACGCACAGGAGCACGCGGATCTGGTCATCGTTGCCGTACCGTATCGATACAGGCAGGGACCTATCTATGGCAATCCGTGGGAGCGGCATATCCAGGACGATCTGACTCATGAGTTGTTCATGCAGAGATATCCGGGATTCGAACTTAAGTTTAGTTATCCGAACTATGGCTATTATGTTTCGGGAGTTCGAGGATAACATGAGAAGCATTGACAGAAAATTCTACGAGGCACCGGAGTGGCGGCACTGCCGGGCCGAGTATATGAAGAAGGCGAACCATCTGTGTGAGCGGTGCCTGGCCAAAGGCAGGTATGAACCGGCCAGGATCGTACACCACAAGGTGCACTTGACAGAAGAAACTATCGGAGACCCGGCGCTGATGTACGGCTTCGATAATTTAGAGGCATTGTGCCTTGCTTGTCACAATGATGAGCACGGCCGGACGAAAAAGACACGGCGCTGGAAGTTCGTAGAGGGCGAACTGCTGACGAGGGAAGCCCCCTTGTAAATTTTGAAATAAAAAATCGACCTTTAAGACAA
>JAEEGL012935365.1_pt1 | contig 12003 bp, 13 predicted proteins | sample 9134231 | NCBI WGS metagenome assembly JAEEGL01 (sample SAMN16246548, study PRJNA631951) | gut metagenome | biome: gut microbiome; feature: rumen; material: fiber-attached | host: Bos | place: Iran: Karaj | collected 2018-10
GCTTCCAAACAGTTCGTCACATCGCCGTCCGTACCTTCGACTACCGTGCCGTCCGCGTTAATGCACGCGTTCGCAGAAGACGCAATAATTCCAACGTTTAATAAAGCAGTTAGGGCCATGCCCACCAAAATAGATTTTTTCATTACACCTCGCATTTTTATTAATTCTATAATAACATACGCACAAAGTTTTTATGCATAAAAAATCCGGAGCACTTCATCAGCGCTCCGGCCTTATTATATCTTTTGGTGGGTAGTTCGTGAACCGTCCATACTTGATTAGTTATCCAGTTCCAGCATTGCCAGCTGGTCAGGTTCCCAGGTAATGTTTTCGCCGGGAGAATACATGATACGCTCGGAGAAAACCCTGTTCGGATCGATACCGCTCGTCATCCTCAGACAGAAGCTTCCCGGCCGATTCTCGTCCGGCAAAGAGAACGCCGCGTTGAAAATCACTGCCAGGAAATAGTCCTTGCCATTGCGCCGCACGCGCCTTGTCAACACCATTGGCGAACCGCTCTCCGGATCCTCGATTGCTACCATTACCGGGCAATCATAATCCAGACCTTCGCCAGTCGCCAAGTCGTTCGCCAATGCAAAATCTTCCCTATACCATTCGATATTCAAACAACCGTAATGAGAAAGCTCTTCGTGGTCCACCACCACAGTCACATCGTCGCCCTTCCCGGGCCGCACAAACTTCTTGAGAGGCAGGAGAATCAGGTCTCCACCGTATTCAGTAGCACTTTTCATGGCTTTTGCCACCTCCAGATATTTTTAAAGAACTCCCCACCAAAGATAGGTTTCATTATTATGCCACAAATTTTTAAAATAATCAACCAAGTGTATAATAAAATTATTAAAGGAGTATAAATATGGAACAAGAAAATCCAGCCCCAGCGGCAGCAAAAAAGAAAAATACTGGTCTCATCATCGGTCTTTGCGGTGTTGTGGTAGCGGCCATCATCGCAGTTGTTGCCATCATCATTATCATGGCTAATGGCGCCGACCCAGTCATTGGCAAATACAGCATTTATGCCTACGTCGATAAAGACGGCAAAGAAAGCACTCAGGAAATCGCTCTCATCAAAGCTTTCGGTGCCAACGTCACTATTGAATTCAAGAAGGATAATACCGGCGAAATCGTCACTGATTACTCCGGCTCTTCCTTCCTCAACAGCGAAGAAAACTCTGAAGCTGAAACCAAGCAATCTCAAGCTTTCAACTGGAAAGACGGCAAAATTACCGGTCTCCAAAAAGAAGACAACAAAGATGCTACAGAAAGCGGCGAATACAAATTATCTGACGACAAAAAGTACGTCATCATCTCGACTGAAGGCGAAGAAAAAAGCATCAAGTTTGAGCGCATCGAAGAAGAAAAGAAATAATACTTCTCTTCTCTGATAAATAATCCCCCTTAACCATAAGGGGGATTTTATTTTTCTGCTCTTATCATGTATAATAGACGCAAATTACCATAAGGAGAATAATAATATGACGCCGGATCAGGCACCAGAACCAACACCAACACCAACTCCGGAGCCAACACCGGCACCAGAACCTGTTGCCGAACCGGCCCCAGCCGAAGAACCAGCTCCAGCAGAGCCAGTAGCCGAACCGGCCGCTGATTCTACTTCTGCAGCAACCCCTGTGCTTGATTCTACTCAAAGTGCACCAGCCTCCGATCAGTCTTTATTCGCTAACGGCGCCGACAAGCCAAAAGGTGGCAAAACCGGTCTCATCATTGGTCTTGCCCTTGGCGCAGTCGCTATTATAGCTATTGTCCTTGTAGTCTTCTTGGTTATCATTCCAGGCGCCAACAAAGATGATAAGGGCGGCAAGAAAGACAACAATACCTCCCAGAACGGCGGCAGCAATAATGGCGGTAACAACGGCGGCGATAACGGCGGCGATAATGGCGGTGACGAAGACGACGACGATGACGACGACGACGATGATGACGACGACGATAACGGTGGCAGCAATAATGGCGGCGGCAGCAATACCAACGCTAACTCCGTCGTTGGTACATACGAATTGTATTCCATGATTGATTCAGAAGGCAACGAAGATACCACTGAGGTTGCCATGATTAGCGCGCTCGTCACCATGTACATCGAATTCAAGGAAGACGGTACTGGTCGCTATTATACCGAAATCAACGAAGAAGCCCTCAAGCAGTACAGCGATCAAGGCGCAACCATTGATATCGACGAAGAAAAAACCGAACAGTCATTCAACTGGAAAGACGGCAAGATTACCGTCGGCAACAGCGAAGGTGAACTCGAAGACTGCGACTATAAGCTCTCCGAAGATGGCAAGTATGTCACTCTTTCCGCCGAAGGCCAAGGCATCAAGTTTAAACGCGTTAAATAATTAGCCAATCAAAAATCCCCCTAATGGGGGATTTTTTTATGCTTATTCATGTATAATATAAGCATAAGGAGAAAACATGTATAATACAGCCCCAACACACAATGACACCCCGAAGCTTCTCACTCTTCTCGGCTTAATTATTGCCGATATTGTTGCGGCTATTATTCTACTTGTTATCGCTATTAATCTACCAACTGGCCCCGGCAAACCAACTTCAGTCGTCGGATCATATGTACTCGACTACATTCAATATGGCGAGCAAAAAATGACATCCGAAGATATATTTGGTAGCAGCGAAGATGGCTTTAAAGGCGAATATGCTCTCGAACTATACGAAGATCACACTGGTGAACTCTCTATGACTATCGTATCGCCATACGCCACTGCCGAGTCCCCTGAGTCGCAAACATTAACCGAATCCGCGCCACTCGATTGGAAAGACGATGGCACTATGGTTATTCATTACACCTCTTTTATCACGAACGAAGATAAAAGCGTCACTTGGGAAGCTCCCGAAGATAAAATGTCAATCTGTCTCATTGTGCCACAGCAGACCAGCTATTCTGGTTCCCCAACCTCTGGCGACATGTGCTTTAAACGAAGATAATCAAGAACTACAAAAATCCCCTAACCATAAGGGGGATTTTTTTATAAACATAAATAATATGAGATAATAGTACGGTGAAGAAAGATGGAGGTAAAATTCTTTCCCTGCAAGCGTTAAGAGCGCTCGCTTTTATCGCTATTTTTCTGTCCCATTCTTACAATAATTTAGAAAACTTTGGCATCTTTGGCGTATCAATCTTCATTATTCTCTCGGGCTTTTGTATGATGCTTGCCTATGAAAAACGTCGTGTTTACACTAAACTAAGGCATCGTATCAGCTTCTCTATCAAAAAAATCGCCAAGCTCTACCCGCTACATCTTATCTGTATCATCGCCGCCCTATTTCTGTTTGGCCTTGACGGGATTACGACTATCCGCCAACTCCTGTTCAATATTCCCCTGCTTCAAGCCTGGATACCAAATGCTACCTTCTCTATAAATGCCGTAGCCTGGTATCTATCACTCAGCCTGTTCTTATATTTCATGTTCCCGCTCATTCGCAAATGGATCAAAAAAGAAAAAGACCGCAAAAATCTCATCTGGATCGCGGTCGCAATTTATATATTACAGACTTGGCTTAGTTACGCCTTTAGCCTTACATATTTCAGCGATATGAAATGGATTACGTATTGCTGGCCAATCTTCCGACTCGGCGATTTTACTATCGGCTGCATCGTGGGACACCTTTATGGCACCCGTAAAGCCAAACAAAAAGCCATTAAGCATCAAACCTTTAAATATACATTAATTGAGCTCACAACTCTTATTGCCATTCTAGGCCTAGAATATCTCATTCTGCGCGAAATAAGGCCATTTAGCGATGATTGGCGCCGTTATAACGTTATCTATACGCCAATCTCTATACTAACCATTTATTTATTCGCAATAAAAGCCGGCCTTCTCACCAGGCTACTCACTAATAAAGTCACTATCTACCTTGGGAATATCAGCGGCTACGCATTCTTAATTCACAAACTCGTACTAAACTTTATTGCTCCGAGTATATTCCCGTTTTTATCTAACATGCCATACGCTTTTAGGATCGTCAGTGCGTTCATTTTGACCATCGCCTTTACTGTCGTCTATATCTCGGCCGATACGGCCATCAGGAAAAAAATTGCCAACAAAAAAATGGTGCGGGTTAAGAGACTCTAACTCTCGACCTCTTCCTTGGCAAGGAAGCGCTCTAAACAACTGAGCTAAACCCGCATCAGTTGTATACATTATATACAATCTGGAGCATTTTGCCAAGACTTAATCTATCCTAAAAAACATCCCCCAGATGGGGGATGATCTTATTATTCTTCGTTTTCTACGGGCTTTGTAGTATTTTTCAACCAATGCTTCTTGATTACGGTCAGCTTAAGAGTGCCCATCGCTTCCCGATCTTCTTCTAAATTAGGATTACCGTGGAAATAAAAGATAACTTCGAACTCATTATTAATGTAATAGTAATAATAACTTTCTTCGCCTTCGCCATGAATCAAATCTGGCTCACCAAACAAATCTATAATTCCTTGTCTAGTAGTTACATGCGGAGTCACAGTTTTACCTTCCACAGAGTATTCTTCATCCGTGCGGAATAAAAGATCGGTAAATATTAACTCTTCGTTTGTCTTCATGTTCCCGCCAAATACAGGCTCGCTTTCAATATAAACATCCCTACCATACTTTTCAGAATCTTTACTAGTGAAGTAAATATACGGCGCTAAGTCATTATTATTCACGTTTTTGCCGTCAGTAAGATACGATTCGATGTCATCGATATCTTTCCGCTCACTTCCGAAATCAGGATACAAATAAACCTTATAATGCTTGCTTAAGTCCCTTAAAGTCTCACCGAATAGCCAATGTAGTTTAAACTCTTCACCTTGATAGCCCACCGTCATTTCGGCATCTGGTTCTGTCTCCGGTTCTGGATTTTGTGGCTTCGGCTTTTCTTCCCTTTGTGCGGTCTTATCGTCTGTCTTATTCGTATCTTTATTATTCGCATTCAAAACGAGAAAGCCAACAACGCCACCAATTACAACTAATACAAATATCACTATGCCAATAATTAATCCATTATTGGATTTTTTCGGGTTAGCCGCTGGGGCTGCCCCCATCGGTGCTGGTCCCGGTTGTGGCGAAAATGGCGTCTCCGATGTCGACGGAGCCCCCGTCAGAACCGGTGTAGTATTTGGGTTATTTACTTGTTCGCCCATATTACTATCAGTATAACATAAGCGTTTTTGACCATCTATTGATATTTTTACAAAAATGTGATATAATAGTAATATTGCCTCGACAGCTGGCAATAGATCCTTATCACCGATGCCAAAAAGCTGTTACCCATGGTTCCCCTGTACGAAAGGAGAAAGTGTATGAAGGTAAAAAGCAAGTCTCAGACGACCCAGAATGCGCTCCGCATCGCCGCGAGCCACATCGTTCCCTGCATCAAGCTTCGTCTTGACAACATCGTCTTCCCCAAGTGGTCGGACATCGGTCTCTGGGGCCAGATTCTTGCGATGAAGGTCAAGACCAAGGAACAGCCTCTCGGCTGCGACTACGACGAAGTCAGCTTCCAGATCGTCATGCGCGTCCTGAACGGCAAAGTCTTGATGACCGGCGGACGCCCCGACTCCTACACCTGGACGACCGACAAGGTCAAAAAGTATCTCGACGACCCGGAATCGATCCGCTATATTGGCGTCAACAGCGCGGCCGCTCTGATCAACCTTGCAAAGGTTATCAACACCATTCCCGACGAAGATGAACAGAAGATGTTTGCCGACATGTTCTGCAGCATCAACAAGGATCTGCTCCTCATTACTTCCGAAGAGGAAAATCGCCGCTGCATTGAGGTCACGCAGGAACTGTACGACGCTGGCCTGACCTACGTCGTCGACTCCTGGATGGAGCCCGACAAAGTCACCGGCGAATACACCGCCACGTTGCTCAACGTCGGTGACTTCATCATCGTGGAAGGTCCCGAAAAGATCTACTGCATCCGCAAAGATGAATTCAACGAAACGCACAAACTCGCGTAATTCACAGGCATTCGCATCGGTAAAAATTCCCGCACTAAACTGCGGGGATTTTTCATTCCCTTGAATTCAAGCGATAAAATCGTTCAGTCGGGTGTTTTCTTGGTGCCTTGCGCGATTATCTATCGAGCAACGGCAACAAAAAACGCCCGAATGGGCGATTTTAGCCTTGAATTTGGTGCACCATAGTGCAAGAAGTTGGAACCATAATAAGAGCCGATATTTTGAATAGCCTAGGATAACATAACGATAATACCAAAACGCAAACATATTCCATAAAAAATATAGTGGGACCATCAGCCGATAAATAAACATATTACTCTTTTTTTGTTAGTTATATTAGACTACAGACTATATAAAACTACGCAAAAAGAAAGCATGAGTTCAATTTTTTTATAAATAATCAGACAATATCGCCATCAATGGTCTTATGTATTTTATAAACTTGCGGCTCTTTTGCCCACTCATCGGATAGAAAAACACGCTTATATGGATCCTGGATGATAATTATTTCATCAGATTCCCGCACATATATATACAAGTAATAACTTTCGCCTTTTTCCATAGCCACCCTCAACTCATTTTGGGAAAAATAAAATGATTGTTTTTTATCCTGGCAACTCTTAACTTCTATATATTTATCAAAAGATTCACTTTCCGCACTTAAGTATGAAACCAAATCATACCCGGCACTAACATCAACATCGGAAATAATTTTTGGTTCCTTCTGTATGCCACGCTCTTCTAATAACCTTTTTTCATGTTCCAGCGCTTTCCTCTCCCCTATTTTGCCAAGACTTAATCCGCTATAATGAAATTATGGACAATAAAGAACAGCAACCAACCACCGAAATATCAACCGAAACCACCCCTTGGGACGACCTCGCCACTGAGACACCTGAAACCACCGAAGTAATTGATGAATTGCCAGAGCCACCTGAGCCAAGACCAACACTTAAAAATTTCAAGGGTGTCGAACAAATCCAAAATAGCGAGGGGCTTATTGTCGACCGCGATCAACTTCATACCATTATTGAAGCCCCATGCTTGCCGGCCTGCATTTCTCTTTACGACAAAAACATCCAAACCTTATCCAGTTCTGCAAATAAGAACATATGCGCTGGCGAACCAGCATTTATAGCCCTCGAATACCGCACTCTCAGCGAAGAAAACAAAGCAATTGTTCAAGAAATGATTGATGAAGGAATTATCCCTCCTATTATAACTGACGAAAAACAACGCGGTGCCTACTATGCATTTATTAAAGTTAAGGTCACCGACGAAGACACCGTCGAAAGTGTTAGCGACAAATTCATGGAGATAACCAGCCGCTTTAAAGAACAAGACGTCCTCTACGGTCACTATGACGCCCAAACAGCCATCACAGATGCTATTAAAACGTATTTTAAGCTCTACCCGGAAGACGCTAACGGCGATATGGTTACTTACGTCCGAAAAGAAAACGGCGAAATCGACTATGTCGCAACCCTGCATAAAGCATTCGGCGAAGAAGAAGATGCTATTAAATTTACCGAAAACTGGTACGGCGCTAAATACGACAAAGAAACAGATGCCTTCTGGAAAAGCGAAGAGCTCCTCGAAAAGCATAAAAAATACGTCGCCGAGCATCCAGAAGCCAAATAGTATTAATCATCGTCGCATAAAAAGGCTACGCGTTGGAGCGTGGCCGGAGACACTATGAAATCAGTTGTCGTTTTCTACGATGATATTATAACCAGGTTCGGACTTGCCAAAGGTGGGGCTCAGCGGATTCGTGCAGAATTACACGAATATATAATACTATTATACCACTAATGCTAATATTTGTCAATGCGGTTCTCTTCTTGCCTTTAATTCGTAGATAGAATCGTCTAGATGAGCGATTTCTTTGGTCGAAGCGCGGTTACCTACCGAGCGAGAACAAAAAATCGCCCAGATAGGCGATTCTAACACGAATTATGGTGCGCCCGCCTGTCTTTTTCTGAAAGAAAAAGCAGCCCGAGGGCCGTTCTAGAAATAATGGTGCGCCCGACTAGACTCGAACTAGCACAGCCGTGTATCTGGCCACTAGCACCTCAAGCTAGCGTGTCTACCAATTCCACCACGGGCGCAACTCCTACAATACTACCACAAAAGTTCAAGATTGTAAATGCAAACGCCTTATTTACGGCGTCATATTCACGGTGCCGTGGTTACTCGCCCAGTAACGTACATCAGCAAAACGGTCCAATTTATCCGTTAAGCGCATATCCTCGGCATAAACACGGCTACTCTGAACATAATAGTAATTCAAGCTAGAGCGGTAAATTCCCAGCGCCGGCGCTTCGTTTACCCAGTATTTTAAGAACGATTCATATTTAGTCTTACGCAAAGTTTTATCCGTCGTTGTATGCGCAGATAATAATGCATCATCCACCAAGCCATTTGAATAATTACTGAAGTTCCAGCCCGATTCTGACGCCTGTGTCGAACTATAATACACGAATGGATCCGCACTGACGCCGAGGTCCACTTCGTAAATCAAAATATCATAATCACGCGGACGTACCACGGCTGCAAAGAAGTCCTCCGATACCTGCGTTTCGTCAAATAAGTTCAAAATTACCTCAAAACCCAGTCCTTGAAGCTCTTTTACGAAACGTTCGGCTACACCCGCAATCGTATCGCGTTTCGCGACTGCCACCGTAAGCTGTGCGCGTTCACCCGTTTCATCAAGCAAATCGCCTTCTTCGTCATAGGTATATTTTTCTTCTTCGAGCAGTTTCTTAGCCGCTTCTATATCATGTGCTGGGAGCTCCGGGAAAGCTAGCTCCGCTTGATCTTCCAAAATCGGATAGTCTAATCTTAGTGACTCATCAAGCCCTTCTCGTACTACGGCCATATCGACGCCCTGCTGGATCGCCTGGCGCATTTTAACCTTCTTCAGAATGCCTTCACCCGTGTTCATAAATGCGAATACACCACCATTGGTTACGCTCATGCGTCGCCCAATTGACACTGGCAACTGTTCCAGTGCGCCTGCACCTAATTCTGCCGTCCCCATCACATCCACTGCCTTCAGGGCCCCTAGAATATCGTCTAGATTATCATAAGTTTTCAGCGTAAAAGATGCCAACATTGTATCCGTAAAATAGTAATTCTCGTTGCGACTAAGATAGAACGTTTGTTTTACCTTTTCTAGCGCTGTGCCAGCCTGCATAGCATTAAAGACGAACGGTCCTGAGCCAACTGGATTCTTTGAGAAGTCGCTCTCATAAACCAGTGCCGGGCTAATATCTTTAAATTTATGTGCTGGAATCAATGGAAATTCCAGGCTATCTTCAAAATCCAGATAAGTAGACGGCAAGGTAAACTGCACGGTTTTATCATCAACCTTTTCTACCTTCACGCTCGCCAAATCCGATGAAATCGTCGTCTTGGCCGTCGTATCTTTAATTAAGCCAATTGTATAAATAATGTCGTCAGCCGTAATAGGCTCCCCATCAGACCATTTTAGATTATCGCGCAAAGTCAGCTTCCAGATCTTCCCTGTTTCATCCATCTCTACCGACTTCGCCAGCTCACCCTTAATATGCCCAGATGTATCTGGAGAAACCAAATTCGCAAACAATAGCTTCGCCATTGTTTTTTCGGAACTTGTCGAAGCGTATAGTGGATTCATCGAGTTTATTTTACCGAGCGTAGCTTCGCTAAACTCACCGCCAGCCACAAAAGCTTCGGTCTCATAAGCGTCGCTGTACCAAAATATCTGCACTAGAGCAAACAAAAACACTACTGTTACCAGAAGAATCCATTCAATTACCCACAAGCGCACCTCGTGTGCATTTTGAAGGCGTCCTACAAAAAGTGTCTTGAAATGGTTCCCGATTTTATCCTGGAGCTCATGCCAACGAGTCGAAAAACTTTTTCGCTCTTTTCTGTTTTGCCCACTCTTTGTTTTTCTAGATTTCATTTATCCAACGATTAAGATTGCTAAGATCGACACGGCAAATATAAATGCCATGACGATAGTGGCGTTGTAGAGAGATTTCTCTAGGCCACGACGCTCTATGTTAAGCTCGCCTGAACCGCCAAAACCAGCACCAAGCGATGCACCACGTTGCTGTAATAAAATTAATAGAATCAACAAGAATGCCGATACGAAAGTAATGATAGTTAAAAACACACCTAGTTCCATACAGACTATTTTACATCAGGTACCACTAAGTTGACAAGGAAGTTTATCAGAGAAATCACCAAACAGCTCCCAATTGCCCCACCGAAGTTCATTTTTACGTCCGGCAGAATCCAAATCGTCAACGCTACCATAGCTGCGTTCAAGATAACCGTAAAGACACCTAGCGTGATAAACAACAATGGCAACGAAAAAATTGTCGCAATCGGCTTCACAACCGAGTTGATCAGCGAAAACACCAAACCAGCCACTACGTATAGCCAAAACGACGTCCTGAGCCCCTCAGAGCCCTCTGCAAAGCTTCCGAATATGTTAATGCAAATATACATTGCCACACTCGAAATCAGCCATCGTAGCGCAAAAGTCGCTAACTGCTTTTTAATCATAATTGGTTTTTATTTTAGCGCATCTTTACGCTTTAATAAAGTATGGTATTGAATCGCAAACCGGTGGCTCTCGTCATCAATTCGGGCAATTAACTTCGCAATGTGACTATCTGGCATCATCTCTACGAATTCATAATCTTCCGTACCTTTTAACAACACAATCCGCACTCGCGCATTTTTACTATGATCACCGCTCTTATCGCGTCCAATTACCGGTATTTTCTCTGCCGCTAGTAAATCCCTAATTGCCGACAATTGACCCACTGAGCCATCTAGAATAATCAAATCTGGCCTACCCCAATCATTTAAGTGATGCAGGCGCCGCGTAATAATCTCACGCATGCTCTCCGGGTCATTATTCTGCTGTTTGCGCAATTTAAAGCGTCGATATTTTGTGCGATCCGCCGCCCCGTTAATAAAGCACACCATTGACCCAGTCACGTTTTTTCCCGATTGGTGACTAATATCGTATCCTTCAATTCTCACGGGCGGTTTTTCAAGCCCCAGAATCTCCGTAAGCTGCTCAAGCGCCTGATCCGACGAAATATCCAAAAATTCCTTATCTGAAAAAACGATTTTTGTACCAATTCCCTTTAGCCCAAAATATTGATTCCGATATTCCACCGCCTGCTCATAATCACCTCTCGCTGAGGCATCATACATCTGTTTTTCTAACTCACGAATCAACTTTTTTCGATTACCCTTTAGATAACTGATTAAGCGCCGCAAGTTCGCCTTGTATTCTTTCGGGGTCATTCGCCCAACCTCAATACCTGGCGTTAAATGCAAATCCGTATTCAATGTCTTATGACCGTTATATGGCTTATCGTAATATGGAAAAATCCTTCGCAAAATACGTAGCGCCTTTGTGATTGAATATTTTTCGTAGTACGGACCAAAATACTCTGCGCCATCATCATCGGGATTGCGCGTCATCGACACATACGGCACCTCGGACTTCATATCAATGCGCACATAGATCACGTTCTTATCATCGCGCAATAGAATATTCCACTTCGGCATATACCGCTTAATCATCTCGTTCTCAAGGAAGAGTGCATCCATCTCCGTATCTACGACAATCCAATCCGTATCATAAATTTCTGCCACTAAAGCGCGCGTTTTAGCATCCTTGCGTTCTGGCGACTGAAAATACTGACGTACACGGTTACGTAAAATTGCAGCTTTTCCAACATAAATCACTTCCCCATCGCGATTTTTATGAAAATACACCCCCGGTTCTTTCGGGAGTTGTTTAAGCTTCTCTTTCTGTCGTTCCGATAAACTCACAGTTGCCATAAACATATTATACCGCACAAAAAGTCACCCGTTCCCGAGTGACTCCTTGTGCTTTTATTTTAGTTTAAGTTATATCTATTGATTGATGTTGAGTTATCAACCGTTGCGCTAGTCCTGATGCTACCACCGAGTCCGCC
>JAEEGL014692277.1_pt1 | contig 12003 bp, 6 predicted proteins | sample 9134231 | NCBI WGS metagenome assembly JAEEGL01 (sample SAMN16246548, study PRJNA631951) | gut metagenome | biome: gut microbiome; feature: rumen; material: fiber-attached | host: Bos | place: Iran: Karaj | collected 2018-10
GAAGCCCTCTCCGTGACACACAACGGCGAAGGCTCCTTCAGCATCGGTTTCGACGGCCGCTACATCTCCGAAATCTTCAGCATGTGCAAGTCCGAAGAAACGGTGATGAAGATGAACAACCCCATCGGTGCTTGCATCATCGAGCCCGTGGGCGAAGGCCTGAACTTCAGCTTCCTGCTGATGCCCACCCACCTGACCGACGACTAATCGCAAGGTGCAAACAAATTAAAGAGGGGTATCGCACAAGCGAGCCCCTTTTTTCTTCCCACCGCTATACACATGTCTAACGCCATCCGCAAACGCATCAGCAAAAAGATTACCAAGGCCCTCCACGACTTTGGCCTGATCGAAGATGGTGACAAGGTGCTAGTTGCCGTCAGTGGCGGCAAGGATTCCAGCGTACTCCTGATGGAGCTGGCCAGCCGCATGGGAAAGTTCTTGCCCAACTGCGAAATCGCCGCCATCCACATCCAGAGCGACTTTGCGGACAGAGCCCCACGGGAATTCTTGGAACGAATGGCACAGCAGTACCCGCAAATCCCGTTCTTTTTCAAAGACGTGGCGGTGGAAGGCAGGCTCAAGGAAGGCCGCAAGCTGAACTGCTACTGGTGCAGTACTCAGCGCCGCACCGAACTCATCAAGTTCGCCCGCGAAAACGGCTACAACAAGATTGCACTTGGCCACCACATGGACGACATCGTAGAGACCCTGCTGATGAACATGCTCTACAAGGGCGAATTCAGCGGCATGCCCCCCATGGTGCCCTACGAAAAGTACCCGGTAAGCATTATACGCCCGCTGTGCTACTGCGAGGAATCAGAAATTATCGAATACGCCGAAGACGCCGACATTCGCAAGTTCACCTGCACCTGCGAATTTTCAAAGGCATCACACCGCAAAAGCATCCGCGAAGAAATAAAGAGCCTTACCAAAGGCAATTCCACCCTCAAGGCAAATCTCTTCGAAAGCATGCGGAATATAAGAATGGATTATTTGCTGTAGGCAAAAGTGTTCCATTCAACCTCTCTAGCGAATTCTCACCTTCTGGGACTTATTTCCTATGCGCACAATGTAGTTGCCGGCATGTGCAACAGGGATATTGAAGTTCGCAGACTGAGCTCTACCCTTCATGACGACTCTGCCCTGCATGTCAAACAACACATAAGGCACGCCAACAGAGGCTCCTGCTATTTGGACAGATCCATTTTCAACACTTACCAGTAGCGACATCTGAGATCTATAAGAGATTCGTTCTACCTTTTCTTCCTTGTAAGCTGCCGCCAGCGAGACCGCTCCGCGTACCGGAAGCTTATCGCCAGCATTGCCGACCTTGTTACCGTTGGCGTCGTACCAGCCATCAAACGTGTATCCGGTGCTGTCGGGGGCCTCGGGAAGCTCGAACTCGTAGCCGTATTCCACCAGGGTGTCAACGTGCATGTCGCCAGCATCGAACACCAGGTGATACTTGACAAGCGTAGAGTCGTACGTCGCCGTCAAAACCGTATTCTCGACAACGGTGGTCGTGTTGGGAGTCCAGCCCGCGAACGTGTAGTCGTACTGCTGCGTGCTTTCGCGGGCGGGCTCAGCCGGCGGGACGATGGTGCTGCCGTACTCGTAGGATTCGGTCTTTATCTCGGTACCGTCGTAATCCTTGAATGCCACCTCGTAGCTATTTATATCGTACCGACCCTCTAGGGAAACCGCACCGCTCACCGGTAGCTTGTCGCCGGCGACACCGACCTTTTCACCGCCGGCGTCGTACCAGCCGTTGAACGTATAGCCGGTGCTGTCGGAGGCCTCGGGAAGCTCGAACTCGTAGCCGTATTCCACCAGGGTGTCAACGTGCATGTCGCCAGCATCGAACACCAGGTGATACTTGACAAGCGTGGAATCGTACGTCGCGGTCAGAACGGTGTTCTCGACGACGGTGGTCACATTCGGAGTCCAGCCCGCAAACGTGTAATCGTACTGCTGCGTACTTTCGCGAGTGGGCGTGGGCAGAACGATAGTGCTGCCGTACTCGTAGGTCTCGGTCTTAATCACGGTCTCGTCGTAGTCCTTGAATGTCACCTCGTAGATGTTTATGTCGTACAGGCCTTCCAGGGAGACCGCCCCGCTCACCGGCAGCTTGTCACCGGAGACACCGACCTTTTCACCGTCAGCGTCGTACCAGCCGTTGAACGTGTAGCCGGTGCTGTCGGGAGCCTCGGGAAGCTCAAACTCATAACCATATTCCACAAGTGTGTCGACGTGCATGTCGCCGGCGTCGAACACCAGGTGGTACTTGACCAGCGTAGAGTCGTATGACGCCGTCAGAACGGTATTGCCGACGACGGTGGTCGTATTCGGAGTCCAGCCCGCGAACGTGTAGTTGTACTGCTGCGTGCTTGCGCGGGTCGGGTCGGCCGGCGGGACGATGGTGCTGCCGTACTCGTAGGTCTCGGTCTTGATCACAGTCCCATCGTAGTCCTTGAATGTCACCTCGTAGCTATTTATATCGTACCGACCCTCTAGGGAAACCGCACCGCTCACCGGCAGCTTGTCACCGGCGACACCGACCTTTTCACCGTCGGCATCGTACCAGCCGTTGAACGTATAGCCGGTGCTGTCGGGGGCCTCGGGAAGCTCGAACTCGTAGCCATATTCCACAAGTGTGTCGACGTGCATGTCGCCAGCATCGAACACCAGGTGATACTTGACAAGCGTGGAATCGTATGACGCCGTCAAAACCGTATTCTCGACAACGGTGGTCGTGTTGGGAGTCCAGCCCGCGAACGTGTAGTCGTACTGCTGCGTGCTTGCGCGGGTCGGGGCGGCCGGCGGGACGATGGTGCTACCGTAGTCATAGGTCTCGGTCTTGATCACAGTGCCGTCATAACCTTTGAACGTCACAGTATACTGATTTACCGTAGAATTGTACTGTGCAGTATAGTTCGCGTTGGCCGTTGCTGCAACGATTGTCTTATCCCACCCTTTAAAGGTATAAGTATATTGTGCAGTAGCGGGCCGAACTGGAGTTCCCTTGGAATAGGTCGGCGTCGCCTTGTAAGCCACCTTCAAGGAATCAAGACGACTCCCATCGTAGTTATAGAACTTTATGTAATAGTACACACCAGAAATGTTACCCTGATTGTCCGTATAATAGTTCCCTGTTTTGCCATCACCATCAGTCAACGTGAGCATATCGATAGGCTTGTACGTTGATGTCGCGAATATGGGGTAACCGCCATTGCGGCTCCACACCTTGCTCGTAGTAGCCGTCTTGTTGGTGGTATTCAATATGTAGGCAAATTCATCTTTCTTCATCGCCGTAGTAGCCTTCCCCCCAACATCTGTAGAAGTGGCAGATGACTGCGTGCCAACTGCCTTGGACGACGTGAGAACGGTGTTGTCGTAATAGCAGTTGACTATTTTACCGGAACTAAGATTCGCTCCAGCAACACCACCCGCATAAGAAGAACTTCCCTTCGCGTACGATCTGGTAACAGCCGCATAGCTATTCTTGACTACCGCACTGGAACCCGAGTTGTAACCGACAATGCCGCCGGTATATACAGCCCCAGTATTCTCATAGCTGGAATCACGGCCCGTGTTGTACGTATTTTCCACTGTTCCGGCATTCAGGCCGACAATACCGCCATTATCTGCTCCGGGAGAATATTGGGAATAGGTTTTATCATAGGTGGAGCGAACGAATCCGGTATTGTAGCTCTGTTGAACTTTTCCCTTTGCCGCATTCTGCGCAGCAATACCACCCACATAGTTCATTCTTGCGACATTCGAGGAAACGGTTGCAGTATTGGAACATCCCTTGATTGTGCCCTCGTTGTACGCTGCAATGCCACCTGCATAACCTGTTGCAGGCCAGGTAAGGTCACTTGATGCCACGTACCCAGTATTTTTGGAATTGGAAATAGTACCGTAATTCTTGGCAACAAGGCCTCCAACATGCACTGTGTAAGAAGTACCAGAAGATCCTTCTGCGTATATTCTCACCTGGGATTTGTTGGTACAATTGGAGATTGTGCCATAGTTCACGGCGGCAATTCCGCCACGTATAATGTTCCCCTTGTTATGCAGTGTCGTATTATCGCTTGAAGACAGAACCAGATTCTTAACGGTAGCACCACTACCGATATAGCCAAAGAAGCCAATCTCACTGGCATTGCCCAGCTTTATGCCGTAAACGGTGTGATTCTGCCCATCAAATATGCCCTTGAACTGATGGGAACTGTTATTTCCGATCTTTAGCCAGTTAGTGGAACTAGCCGTAGTGGTACTCGTTCCGAAATTGATATCATTGGCAAGCAGACCGTTGATAGATGTACTGCCGTCATTGACCTTCTGGGCAAACCAGGCCAAGTGCTCTGCTGTCGTAATTTTGTAGTAGGTCTTGCCATCGACCGTGGTGGTCCCTGGTTGTGTCTTTGTTCCAGTCCATGCGGCACCCCAAGAAAAAGCCGCAGCAACGACAACCAAGGCCGTCATTTTTACCAATGATTTCATACCATCTCCAATAGCCGCATTTATTACGGCCTAGGGTTAAATACACCTCTTTTTGACACCCCAGGATGCGTCAAAAAATTATATGCTAGTCGCAAGTACCGTACTTACCAATGGCGTAAATCGAGAAATCGTTATTCGTTCCTGCGTCGCCTTTAAAGCTAAATTCTATACGTTCCGCATTGGAAATGGCAGTGGACTTATTCACCGCAGTCCCCCACCCTTCCTGGACAAAGTCACTCCAACTCACATTGGCAAGGGATTTTGAAGTTCTCTTGGGAATTTTTGCCTGGATGAGGTCAGAGGCCGTAGCCTCGTCATCACCGGCAAACCTGATTATGATATAAAAATCCTGCGTTGCGGAATAGATAAGGCACATGCCGGCCCATGCCGTGATATTTGCAGACTTATTTTCTCCCTTAATCCAAAAGCCCATTCTGGCAAACGGATAGTCAAAACCACTACCGAAATTGGCCGTTCCCTTCAGATAACCGAGATTGTCCCTAGAATAAACCTCAAACTGTTTTGCGCCCCCTCCTTCCGGCCAATAGAATTCACTTGTTCCGCCGATATCAGAATCCGTATATGTCCACAGATAGCCCTGCGTGCCAGTTCCGTCATCTAGTCCCGTGTATACCTTGCCACAGGTTGTCGTATTGCTCGTATGCCGGCAATCTTTGGGACAATACATAGCGTTGGAACAATCAATAGCCGAGACGGCACTTACACTTACACTTGGATAAGGTGACGTCACCACCTCACTCGCTGATGATGGAGTCGTACTCGTTGACGACGGAACCACGCTGGCTGACGATGGGGGCACGCTCGTCGATGACGGAGTCACGCTAGCGGATGACCGTGAAGGATTGAATGATTGCGACGAAGATGCAGGCTGCTGACTAGTAGAGGATTGCGGTACAAAATCTTCCCAGTTGTTTGCATTGGTTGAATTCGCATCGCCTGAATTTTGGACATCCTTGTATATGTCATAACGATACCACTTGCCAGCGCTACAAGTCAATGTCACCCGTTCGTCAGCAATGAGAGCCCTACCCCCCTCGCGAGATTCCGTACAATTCGGCAAATCATTAGAGTTAGGCAGCACCAGGCCCAAGAAACGCCAGGCATTGTCAATACAGAGATACACTGAGCTCTCATCGATTACATAGGTAGAGTCTCCTTCTTTTTTGCCTGTACAATTCAACAATGACGCCCTAGACGAGGTTGAATCCATGAACGTTCCGACTTTTTCCCATACACCAGACGCACACCTATATAGCGCCCGCTCTTGAGCTATGTAAGAGGTATTGCCTTCTCGCCTTGTTATGCAAGCAAGCATATCCTCTACCGAATTCAACGTATCCGTCAATACGCGATACTTTTCCCACTTCCCGTTATCGCAACGATAGATGGCGCTTTCCAACCGAACCTTTACGGTATCCCCCTTCATCTTGGCGCTGCAATTAAGCAGGTCATCTAGAGATTCCACCGTCGGAGTTGGCGCAGACACGAATTCCCACTTGCCATTCTCGCATCTATATGTGGAACTGTCTTCTGCAACAAGCGCCGATTCGCCTTCACGGGCTTCCGTGCAATTGAGTAAATCCTCTAACGCAGCCACGTTGATTGTATTCTCTGTTTGATTCAATGGCTGCGCAGAGTCCCCACAGGCAGAAAGAAACAGCAGAAAACTAGAAAAACACAGGGCTACGTTACAGGATTTCATAATAGACTTCCTATTTAATTACACGTGATGGGCGTTCTCATCAACTTGATGGAAAGAATCGCAAACCCCTCGCCCTCATTGAAACCGCCATTGATAAAGAGACTGGCAGTCTGATTGGAGGCACACTGATCTAGGGGTGTAGACTTCCATGTGTTTGAACTCGTTTTCCATGTGTATGGCGGTTCATTAAGCATGGTATAAGGAGATTTATTTATCTGCAAACCAATAGACACCTCCAATGTTGTTCCATAATCGTAGCCTTCAACAACAATTTGGTAGGAATATCCCGACATCAAGGTAACTTCTTTCTTTGCCTGTAAATACCAACTCTCCAAACAATCTTGAATAGGATAGAATTCCAAAACCTTTTCTTTTGTGTCGTTAGTTATTACTCTCACAAGTCCTGCTTCGTTTTCCAATTCATCCCACTTGTTTACTGTAAAGGAGGTAAGCGAGCCCGTTCCGCCGACAAAATCCCCCACACCAGATAAAACGTCAACCGCAGGAGCACTAGCCGAAGAAACGGGAGGAGGAGTTGTAGAGCTATAGACAGGGACCTGCTGACTACTAGAGCTTCTTACTGGATTGCTCGGCGTCACACTGCTAGAAGACACCGGATTGTATTCTTCCCAATTATTCTGGTTACCCTGACTAGGATTGTCCGGCTTTGATGCATCCTCCTTTTCAATATCCTTGAAGATGTCGTAACTATACCACTTGCCTTCCTTGCAAATCAAGGTTTTATGTTCGTCTACGACAAGAATTCTCCCATCTTCGTATTTTTCCGTGCAATTGGGCAGCGAGTCCGATGTGGCGGCCACAGCACCCAGATAGCGCCAGGACTCCTTGATGCAGAGGAACACCGAGTTTTCGGTTCTTGCATAGGTGGAATCACCTTCTAACTTGCTCGTACAATTCGGCAAGGTTTCTTGCGAGGAGGTCGTATCCATAAACGTAATCGTTTTCTGCCAAGCACCGTCTTCACAAGTATAAAGAGAGTGTTCGTTGGCAATATAGGACTTATTCCCTTCACGCTTTGTCACGCAGGCAAGCACATCGTCGATGGTCATCAGGGTATCTACAACAATTCGATACTTTTCCCATTTTCCATCTTCGCAACGGAACATTGCACTCTCTGAATTCACCTTCACGGTATCGCCCTCGATTTTGGCGCTACAATTAGATAGGTCATCCAAAGTTTCTACAGTCGGAGTTGGCGCAGAATCAAACTTCCACTTGCCATCTTCACACTTGTATGTAGAACTGTCTTTCGTAACAAGGGCATACTCCCCCTCACGTGTTTCAGTACAATTGGGCAAATCCTCCATCTCTTCTGCAGTCACGCTGATCTGCCTTTGTGTCGAAGGTTGAGTCGAATTATTGCCGCCATCACCACCATCGCTACCGCAAGCAACAAAGATAAGCGCAAGACCCGTCATGTAAAAGATTCTATTCGGGAATCCCATATAAGCCTCCTATTTATGCATTTTTCCTTAATCTATACCAAATTTTTACAAACATTCCACACCCACCCCAAAATGATACGACTTTCTACACTTCTCAAAACAATGCATTTTTACGATACACGAACCGAATTCCGCACCGTTAAAGGTCTGGGCGGAAGCTGGCCACCCTGAAAAAGTGTATCATAGTTTTTTAGGGAAAAACGGCGTCAAAATCAAGAAAAGCGACCGCATGGGCCGCCCTCAATATTCAGCCCCACAAAATGATACGAAAAACGTATCATTTTTGCGTTTTTGGTTCACTTTCGCGGTTTTAATTGTATTTTATTTAGTATCGTGAAATCCGTATACGACTACAAGGATTACCGCCAGTACATACTGGACTACTACAGCGAGCAAAAAAAGTTCACCGGGTTCTCGTGGCGTGATTTCGCCAAGGCGGCAGGTTTCGGCTCCCCGGTCTACCTCAAGATCGTATGCGACGGAAAGAACGGGCTCTCCAAGGGCGCAAGGGCCGCCGTGGCAAAGGCCATGGGGCTTGAGGGCTACGAGGCGGAATACTTCGCCGTGCTGGTGGACTACGCCCACGCCAAGACATCCGAGCAAAAGCAGAAGGCCCTGGAAAAGATGAACGAGATTCTCGCGGCCAACCGCGTGGGAATCCTTGAGAGGGAACTGTTCCAGTACTACTCCACCTGGCTCCACTCCGCAGTGCGCGAGATGGCAGCGTCCGTCACGGACGCAAGCCCCGAAAAGCTCGCGGAGCTTTGCCAATGGGCGGTGAGTCCAAAGGCCATCGCTGATTCCCTGAAGTTCCTGACCCAAAAGCAGTTCCTGCGAAAGTCCACCACCAGAGGGCAGTACGTACAGGGCAAAAAGTCCATTTCCACCGGCAAACTGGCCACCTCCGTACTCACAGTGCGCAACCTGCACCGTCAAATGGGTGAACTCGCCCTAAAGTCCCTGGACGACGTTCCCGTTTCAGAACGTAATTTTTCCACCATCACGCTAGGGCTTACGCAGGAGACCTACGAGACCATCGTAGAGGAGCTTTCCAACTTCCGCCAAAAGATTGTGGCCCTGGCCGCCCATGACCCGCAAACGGAACGAGTCTACGAAATCAACATGCAGCTTTTCCCACTTTCAAAGAAATTGCCTGCCGAAGTACAAAAGTTCCGTGGCGTCATGCCCCGAAAAATCAGGTATTCCAAATGAGACTCTGGACACTTTTCGCAACATTCCTTATTAATTTTGTTCTCCTTCTTACAGCCTGCTCTTCCGAAGACAAGAACGCAGGCGGGACATCGGAAGCGGAAAACTCCATCGCCATTATCGACAAACAAGTGGCAGGCGTCTCCCAGAAGGGACCTTTCACCAAGGGGTCCACCGTCACGCTCTACGAACTGAATTTCAGGACCCGCGCCCAGACCGGCAAGAGTTTCCTCGGAAAGATTTCCGACTCTACGGGTAGTTTCTCCATCAACAAGATTGAGCTTGCCTCGCAATACGCCCTGTTGCGTGCCGACGGTTACTACCGTAACGAAATTACAGGCAAGATTTCTGCAAGCCAGATAACCCTGAACGCCATCTCCGACCTTTCGGAACGGGACAACGTGAACATCAACCTGCTCACCCACCTGGAATACGATCGCGCCGTCTGGCTTGCCCAGGAGAACGAAATTACCATCAAGAATGCAAAGGTCGAGGCAGACAGGGAAATCTTTGCCGCATTCGGGCTGGAATACGACGGAGACCGCTTTGAGGACCTGGATATCTTCGGAAAGGATGACGCCGATGCGGCATTGCTCGCCATATCGGTCATCATGCACTCGGGACGCTCCGAAGGCGAATTCAGCCTCGCCCTTGCCGACCTGGCCATGGATTTGGAAAAAGACGGCAAGTGGGACGACGCCAAGGCTATCGCCGAAGCGGCAGACTACTCCTTCGAAGCGGATACCATCCAAATCCGCAAGAACATGGAAGCCTGGAATATCGCGAAGGCCATTCCCGACTTCGCACCCATCGTGGAGCATTTCTGGAACGACGCCTTCGGGCTAGGGCGATGCACCGAAAAACGCGAAGGCGAAACCCGCCCCGACAGCAATTCCCGCTCCAGGTATTTCGAGAAGAAATTCATCTGCGAAAAGACACACTGGCGCCTGCTTGGAGCAAAACAGTCATCTAGTTCGAGTATTTCTGCCGAAAGTTCCAACTCCTCAGCCGAAAGTTCGAATACGACCACATCCTCTTCAAGTGTCGCAAGTTCCTCTAGTTCAGCAAAAGAAGGCACGCCTTCAAGTTCATCGGTAAAGCGCAGCAGTTCCTCCAGGCAATCTACCGCCATCATCGACCCGCCCTACAAAGAAGAGACATCCGTCATTGACCCGGAAGCCCTTGCCATACTAGGAACGTGCAACGGCGAAAACGAAGGTGCGGTCAAAAAAGCGTTCAACGTTTCCTTCGTGTGCAAGAGCGAACTATGGTATTCCCTGCTCCTCGCCGACATGGAACAGGATTCCTGGTTCAACCCAAACATCACCTACGGCTCCCTGACCGACCAGCGTGACGGGCAGACCTACAGGACCGTGGTCATCGGCACGCAGAAATGGATGGCCGAAAACCTGCACTACGGCGGCGAAAACGCGAGCGTGAAACTGGCGGCAAACATGGCCGACGAGAACCTATGCCCCTCCGGAGACGAGAAGTATTGCGAAAAGGCTGGGTATGTCTACACGTGGACCGCAGCCATGAACCTTTCCCCCACATACAGGTCAAGGGTAGTAAGCAGCTACCCTATTACAAGCAACCACCAAGGAATTTGCCCCGACGGGTGGCACGTCCCCTCCAAAGAAGAATGGAACACGCTTCTCGAATACGTAAAGTACACCTATAACGAAGGAGTCAATGCCATAAAGGCTACCGATAGCTGGGTCTGGTTTAGCGAGGATGTCGCCCCAACGAACGTAACCGGCTTTTCGATGCTCGCCACGGGGATGACCTCTGAATCATGGGGACGAATCGATATGGGCGTATCAACAGCCTTTATTTCTGGAGATGTTCCCTCAATCGTGCTGAACATGCCCTACCTTACTATCCAGGAGTTCTTCTACAATGAAAACAAGATAAAGGAATTCAATAGCTCAGATGACGCCTTCAGCGTCCGCTGCATAGAAAACAAAACAGTCCCCATCGGCCCTCCCTACAACGAAAACACCTCCATCATCGACCCAGAAATCCTTGCCATTTTGGGAACATGCAACAACGACAACGAGGGTACAGTCAGAAAGGCATACGACAATTCGTTCATTTGCAAGAGTGGCCTCTGGTATTCCCAGCTCATCGCCGATATGGAGCAAGGTTCCCAGTTCAATTCAAGCATCACCTATGGCACCCTGACTGATGAACGTGACGGGCAGACCTACAAGACCGTGGTCATCGGCACGCAGAAATGGATGGCCGAAAACCTGCACTACGCCGGCGAAAACGCAAGCGAGGAACTCGCGATAAACATGGCCGACGAAATCCTATGTCCCTCCGGAAATGAGGCTCTCTGCAAAAAAACGGGATATGTCTACAGTTGGACCGCAGCCGTGAACATTTCACCCCTATACCAACAGAGACAGGCCACGTCCTTGCCGATAGGAGACGAGCATCAGGGAATTTGCCCCGATGGGTGGCATATTCCTACACTGGATGAATGGTACGCGCTCTTGGAGTATGTCGCCCCATTGGATTACCACGGAGGAACGCACGCCCTTAAATCACAAGATAGCTGGATATACAACGACAAGGAATACATTCCCACAAACTCAACCGGGTTTTCTGCGATTGCAACAGGTTGTGACTACAACTGGGAGCAGGGAAAATGCGCTGCATTCCACACCGCCTCCTATAACACATCGGAAAATTGTTCTGGCGGAAACTTCTATTACTGGACTGACCAGGCTGATTTTGGAGGTCGGGCATCCTCTACCCTGGCTAGCGTCCGTTGCGTAGAAAACGCCGCACCCTAGCGTATTTCCTCCCCGAAATTGGCGCTCTTGAAAGCCCGCGACTACCACGCCGGGCTTTTTCTTATAAAATAATGTATATTCTCCTTAGAGACATCAAAAAAGAGGATAAAATCTATGGCTAACAAATACGCTGGCACCCAGACCGAAAAGAACTTGCAGGCCGCATTCGCAGGCGAATCCCAGGCACGCAACAAGTACACCTACTTTGCCTCCAAGGCCAAGAAAGAAGGCTTTGAACAGATTGCCGCCCTGTTCCTGAAAACCGCCGACAACGAAAAGGAACACGCCAAGATGTGGC
>JAEEGL015762426.1_pt1 | contig 12003 bp, 4 predicted proteins | sample 9134231 | NCBI WGS metagenome assembly JAEEGL01 (sample SAMN16246548, study PRJNA631951) | gut metagenome | biome: gut microbiome; feature: rumen; material: fiber-attached | host: Bos | place: Iran: Karaj | collected 2018-10
GTCGTCCTTGTCCAAATTCGATACGTAGGCATCGCCTTTGTCCAAAAATCCTCGTGTGCGGCTGTTCATAAATTTCACTATGAAATCGTCAACATCTGCCGCCGGCTTCATATCGCAGACCAAGGAAAAAAGTTTTCCCTGAGTCTCCACAATTTCATCCAAATATGCTTCGTGGTATGGGTGTTTGTTTGTATTCATATCAATGTACTAAAAACTTTTTCAACTTTATTTTTGTCGGAATTTATGAGTTCCTTCATTTTGAGCCTTGATGTGTTGTCGCGGTCGTTGTACATAGCGTTAAACTCTTTGAAATCAACAGGAATCACTGTCCCAACTTTATTGAGTTGAGAATATGCTTTTTCACTTTTGATGCACCATTGTATTCCCAAGCCGCCAAGCGAAAGCAGTTCGGGCAGGATGTCAACATCCACCTCGTCTCTTACAAATGCCTTGGCTATGTAAAAATATGATGCATCTGCACGTCTTCCCCTGATAACGTCTGATTGTTGCGTATTGACTGCATATTTTTCAATAAATTTTGCAGCCAAAATCCGATAACGTTTGGAATCCACCGCCTCTCTATGTTTCATCAGTTCGGCAATCCAACTTAGGCATCCGCACTTTTCAAAATCAGTGATTATTAGGCCGTCTGTTTTGAGCGCAAACGTATGTACATAACCGCAAACTTCATCAGGACGACTAACTGACCACTCTTTTGCAAGTTGCAAATCTTGTGTCAAATAAAAGCCTCGTCCATAGTCGTGCTTGTCCTGTCCGAGTCCAAAGGTCGGATTTACTATTTTGTCGGGGCTGCCGTGGTATAGTGTAATTGTCGCCATAAATTTGTTTCATACGTATTAATTGCAAATATACGGCATTTATTCCGTTCGTCAAACTTTTTTTTGCAATTGCCTTAAAAAATCTTTATTTTTTTAAATTTTTATTCCTACTTTTGTATTTCCGTTGATAGGTAAGTATAACATTATAAAACAAATATGAAAACCAAAATGAAGATTACAACCAAAGGCTTGATTGCGGCGTTGATGGCTGCGTCGAGCGCACTGCCGTCGGCGGCGCAGGAATTGCCTGTGCAATGTACCGACATCTCCATTGTGGAAGAGAACCGCGAGCCAATGCACGCCTCGTGGTTTCCGTACAGCAACGAGGCAAACGCCATCAACAACAATCATCAGTCCGATTGGTACAAGTCGCTCAACGGCAAGTGGAAATTCTTTTTTGCCGAAGACCCTGGCAAAGTGCCGCAGGATTTTGAGAAGCCAGATTTTGACGACGCTTCGTGGAAGACCATTCCCGTCCCTGGCGACTGGCAGATGAACGGCTACGGCTACCCAATCTACACCAACGTTGCCTACGATTTTTCTTACAAGCCCGAACCGCCCAAAGTGCCGTTTGAACACAACTGGACGGGCGTTTACCGCACCACGTTCCAAGTGCCGGAAACTTTTATCAAGCAGGGCAGCGACGTAGTTTTGCACGTGGGCGGCGCAAGGAGCGCGTTGTTTGTGTATCTCAACGGGCAGTACGTGGGATACTCGGAAGATTCTAAACTCGCCGCCGAGTTTAACCTCACGCCGTATCTCGCAGCAGATGGCAACAATGTGTTGAGTTTCAAGATTTTGAGGTGGTCTGATGCGTCGTATATGGAGGATCAGGACTTCTTCAGGTTCAACGGCATCGAGCGCGACGTGTATATCTATTCGCGTCCGCAAAACCATTTTGCAAACATCAAAGTAGAGGCCTCCACCGACAACCTCAAAGACGGCAATGTGAACGTCTCTTTCGACATCACCAACACCGGCAAAAAAAAATACGCTGCCACAGTGAGTGCTACGTTGTTTTCGTTGGACGGCAGCGCAAGGCTTGCTACAGCGTCCTTCAAATGCAGCAAGGTTGCGATGGGCGACAAGACTTCCGGCAGTGTCCAACTCGCACCCAAAAACATCAAGATTTGGTCTAACGAGCAGCCTAACCTTTACAAACTCGTTGTTAAACTTGACAACGACGGCAACAGTGTGCAATATTTCACCTTTAACGTCGGCTTCCGCAAAGTGGAAATCAAGAACGGCGTTTTGATGGTGAACGGTCGCAAACTCTTGGTGAAGGGTGTCAACCGCCACGAACACGACGAATACACGGGACACGTCATTACCCGCGAATCGATGATTAAGGACATCATGCTGATGAAGGCAAACAACATCAATGCCGTGCGCACCTGCCATTATCCCAACGACCCGATGTGGTACGACCTCTGCGACAGCCTCGGCATCTACCTTGTGGACGAGGCCAACAACGAGAGCCACGGCATGATATATGGTCCCAACTCCCTCTCCAAAAAGCCCGAATGGGAAGTGCCTCACGTGCAGCGCGTTCTTCGCATGGCGATACGCGACATCCACCATCCGTCGGTGATTATCTGGAGCCTTGGCAACGAGGCGGGCGGCGGCGTCAATTTTGAGAAGTGTTACGACACCCTCAAAACCTTCGACCAATCGCGCCCAATACAGTATGAGCAGGCGGGCGAGGAGCGTTACACCGACATCGTATGCCCCATGTACGCCTGGGAATATTGTTTTGACTACGCCAAGACACCAAAGCCGCGCCCGATGATTCTCTGCGAATACGCACACGCCATGGGCAACAGTTTGGGCGGTTTCGACGAGTATTGGAAACTCTTTAAGGAAAGCGGTCAGGTGCAGGGCGGATTCATCTGGGACTGGGTGGACCAAGGTCTTGCCGCCGAGAAAAACGGCAAAAAATATTGGTGCTGGGGTGGCGATTACGGCCCGTCTGGCACTCCTTCCGACGACAATTTCTGCATGAACGGCATCGTTAACCCCGACCGCACGCCACATCCCGCGTTGAGCCACGTCAGGTATAATTATCAGAACATCGAGACCAAGTATATGTACGACAATGTGCAGATGACCAACCGTTATGAATACATCGACCTCTCCAACTTCAAGGTGCATGGCGTATTGACTGCCGACGGACATATCGTCAAGGAGTTTGACCTGCCGTGTCCAAAATGCGCTCCAGGCAATGTAGCCATGCTCAGCCCTGCGTGGAAGCAGGACGTGGATTTTGACATCAACAAGGAGTATCTGCTTGTAGTCCATTACATTACCTCCAAAAATGCTATTGCCGGTGTGCCTATCGGTACGGAACTCGCATCGGAGCAGTTGGTGGTGCAACAGCCTGAACTTAAATACGTTAAAGAGCCCAAGATACTCGGCGAAGTTACCAAGACAGCCAACGAGCGCGAAGTAACGCTTACAGCCAAGGGCATCAGGTACGTTTTCGACAGGAAGACGGGCTTGCTCTCCGGCATCTATCCTGCTGGCAGCAACGCCAACATCCTCAAATCGCCCGCGAAACCCACCTTGTGGCGCGCCCTCACCGACAACGACTTCGGCATGAAACTCGACGAGATGAGCCGTGTATGGATGGAAGACAATGATGCCATGCACCTCATTGGCGATGGTCTCCGCTCATATACCTACATCGACGAAGGCGAAGACCGCGAAACTATGGAACTTTCGCCCATCGACACCGCTACGGTGGGCGCGTCGGTAAGGATGATGTCGGTGTTTGAGTTGCCCAATTCTGGCACGAGGATGGCTACTAATTACAGGGTTTATGGCGACGGCAGTGTCGTTGTTACCGAATATGTGGAAAATAAGGGCTTGAAACTTCCCATCATGCCGAGGTTTGGCATCAATTTCATTGTCAACAAGGATTACAAGAATGTGGAGTGGTACGGTCGTGGCCCGGAGGAGAATTATTGCGACAGAAAATCGTCCTCGTTCATAGGTCGTTACAAGTCAACTCCCGAACAGTTGTATTTCCCGTATCCTTCGCCGCAGGACAACGGCAACCGCACCGACACCCGCACGATGAGCGTTACCAACGCCAGCGGACACGGTTTGGAGTTCGTTAACACGGGACAGTTGTTCGACTTCTCGGCGTTGCCATACACCATGCAGAATCTCGCGCAGGAAAAACGTGGCTCTATCCACACCATAGACCTTCCAAACAACGATTTTTATTCCGTAATGGTGGATTACAAAAACATGGGTCTTGGCTGCATCAACTCTTGGGGCGCATGGCCGCTCGAACCTTACCGCATCGAAGTTCCCAACGGCGGTATCAAGTTTGAGTTTAAGATGATAGTTAAATAGTTTAAAGATTAAAGTTTAGAGATTAAAGATTAAAGATTAAAGATTAAAGTTTAGAGTTTAATGTTTCGCGTAATTAATTACTGACTTTAAACTCTAAACTTTTTTTTATTCTTTTAATCTTTCCTCTTTCCTCATTCCTCAAACCCTGATTCCTATGAGGGTCATGTCGTCTATTTGCGGCATGTTGCCTTGCCATTGGTCTATTGTCTGCACGAGGATAGAATGTTGTTCGTCGGTGTCTTTGTCGGCGATGAAGGTGAGCAGCATCATAAGTTTTTTTTGCAGGAACTTGCGCCTATCGGGGCCTCCGAGTTGGTCTTGGATGCCGTCGGAAAAGGTGTATATCATGTCGCCTTTTTGGATGGGGATTGTAAGCGACTGAAAATGCTCCTTCTCGTGTACGTAACTGCCAACTGGCATAATGTCGCCTTTTAGTTTGATGGCTTCGCCTTCGCGGATGATGTAGGCGGTCTGAGCCGCTATGGCGTAGTGCATTATCATCTGTTCCATGTCAAAGCAGCAGATGGTCATGTCCATGCCGTCGTCGAGGTTTTTGCCATTTTGCGACTGTATCAGTGTGGTTTTCACAAAATTTTTCATTTTGTCGAGGACGATGCCGGGATTTTCGGCGTCGTATTCGGAGACCATGTATTCTTTAAGACCCGAAAGTCCGAGCATCGAGAGAAACGCGCCGGGTATGCCGTGTCCGGTGCAGTCGGCGGTAATCATCACGGCGTATTTGCCGCAGCGTCCGCAACGGTAAAAATCGCCGCTCACTATGTCCCTTGGGCGGTAAAATACAAAACTGTCGGGGAATATCGCCCTTACGTCTTCTATTGTTGATATGGCGGCGCGTTGTATGCGTTGCGCGTAGTTGATGCTGTGGATTAGGTTTTTGTTGACAGTCTCCACTTCTTGCCATTGCTCTGTGATGATGTTTTTCTGTATTGCGATTTCGTCGCGCTGCTTTTCTATTTCGGATTTCTGTTGGTTGAGCGTTTGGTTTTTGAGCGTCAGCACGAGGTTGTTGCGTTTCCTGATTTTCAGGATTCTCGTGATGTAAAACACCAATAGGCATATCAGCAGCAACATTATGCACAGCAACATTATGGTTGTTATTAGTTTGCGGCGTTCGAGGAAGTGGAGTTCTTCGGCGTGTTGGCGGTCGTTGTTTTCGGTTATCATCGCCTGTTCGGTCTTCAAGGTCGCGAGGGCAGCCATTGTGCTGTCGTTGATGAAGGCGTCGTTGTATTCCATCTGTTTCATTACGCACTCGTAGGCGTTTTTGTAGTCGCCGAGCAGGAAGTATGCGTCGCGTAGTTTGTCGTAATAGTTGCGGAGTTTCAGTTTGGTGGTCTCCTCGTCAAAATATTTGCGGAGACGTTGCAGAAAATTCAAGCCCTCGCGGTATCTTTTGTAATATTTGAAGTATTCAAAGTAAGTGTAGCCTATTGTGATGGCGTTTTCGTAACGGTTTTGCTTGATGAGGTAGTCGAGGCTCTGCTTGAGGTACGTCAGGCAACTGTCGGCGTAGAGGTCGTTGTGAGTGTCTTTGGCGAGCGTGATATATACTTTGGCGAGGTCGCCGTATGCAAGATATTTGGTGGAGACGTAGAACGAGTTGCCTGAATTGATTTGGTCAAAAATGTCGATCGCTTTATGGAGGTACTCTTTTGTACGCAAAAGTTCGGCGGTGGTTCTGGCGGTTTCGCAATATACTTCGCTAAGCCTGTAATAGCAACGGGCGTATTCCAACGTGTCGTTGATTAGCGAGTCTAAGCGCAATGCCTTACGGATGCAGTTTTCACATTCGCTGTAGAAATGTTTGTCGAGGTATATTTCCGACATGTCTATGTAGCATTGGGCTATTTTGAAGGTGTCTTTTTGCTTCATGTCTATCTCCATCGCCTGATTGATGCAGTAGTTTACGCTGTCGGAGATGTTGAGTTTGTCGTATAGTTTTGACATCAGGCGGTAATTGTGTTCTATTGAGGCGGTGTCGTGCACTTGTTTGTATAGGTTGGTGCTGCGGTGCAGGTACGGCAGAGCCATTTTGGGGTCGTCGTTCATCCAATATCCCCAGGCGATGTACCTTGTGTTGTCGGCGATGAGCAGCGTGTCGGTTTCCTTGCAGTGATTGAGCGAGAGGAAGGCGTATTTGATGCACGAATCCACGTTGCTCACCAAGTACGACACCATGCAGTAGTTTTGGGCTTTGATGCTGTCGGGCGTGTCGGGATGGATGCTCGCCAGGATGCTGTCGATTTCCTGTTGCTCCTGGTTGTCGTCCTGTGCGGACACCGTAAGAGGCAACAGCATCATCAACACAAACAACACCACACGGAAAAAAGTTGGCAGACCGCGCCTTTTCCCGGAGTTGAAGTGTACGTTTGTTTGATAAAAGGAAGCCATACTTGTCATTAGTCGCAAATAGTAAAGCAAAATTATGAATTATTTTCGGTGTGAAGAAAATTTTTTTTCGAGGGAGTGTATTTTTTTGTAATTTTATGTCGTTATTATTGCATAAATACATCATTCCCCAAAAAACAAATCATTATGAAAAGAGCATTTATTTTTCTGATTTTAATTTTGTGCGCGGCGCAGATGTCGTCTGCCCAAAAACTCAAAAAAGCCTACGCACATCTTCGTGCCGGAGAATACGAGGAGGCGGAGAGTATGTTCAACAAGGCTACCAAAAACAAGGTGGAGCCAGGCGCGGCGTATTTTGCGCTTGCAACCATCAGGTTTGACACCGCGTCAGGCCGCAAAAACAATCAGGCGGCATTCGACCTCTTCCAAAAGGCGAAGGACAAACTAATGCGCGAAGACCCAAAGAAAATCGACGCTTACAAGACCATTTACGGAATGGACATCAAGGCATCCACCTGCGACTCGATGATGAGGCTCTGCGCATTGCAGGATTTGGCTGGCGTATATTGCAATTTCAACAATTATATATGCTCGGCTAACGACACCGCGTATCAAAAATTCATTGCAAAATACGGCAAGAAATATCCCGACCTCAAAGCAAGACTCACATATTCAATAGATTCGCTCGATTACAAGATAGCGTGCTATTTTGCTAAAAAATGGATTTTTAGCGGTTCCAGACTTCGCAACAAGTGCATCAAGGGTTTTGACGAGATATTGGACGACCAACGCCCGCACCCGTTCAGGGATTCGGCGAAAGTGGCTGTGAAAGCCATCCAACAGGAAATCTATGACGAAATCATGGCAGATGGCAGTGTGTGGATGATGTCGAGTTTCAGGATGTATTTTGACCCCACGTATGAAAAGGAGTACAGGTATCTTTACAACGCTTTCTATTATTCCAACACTTATCCCTTTGAGGCTCAGCCAAAAGACACGGCGTTGATATGGGAAATCCGTCAGTTTGCCAGCGACACTTCCAAAGCAAAATACGAAGAGCAAAACCTCAAAAAATACATCAAGCAATTTGCACCCACGGAGTACGGTTTCAAACTTTTGAAATACCTCACCCGCCCGTATCTGGAGAAGAAACAATGGGAGACTGCCATCAATTATTACTTGGAATATCGCGACGCATACGCGCCACAGCGTGAGGCGATTGACAAGATAATAGGCATACTCAGTGAGCCTAATCCGCCTTCCTTGATTGACGAGCAGCGTATGCCCGACCAAATCAATTCGCCAGTGTATGTCAACGACTACGCGCCTGTCATCACGCCCGACATGACGCATCTGTATTTTTGCCGCGATATGGATATGCGAGACGAGGCGGGGCAGGAGGATATGTATGTGTCTGAATTTAAGGACGGCAATTGGACTGAGGCAAAGCCAATCGAACGTTTTGCCACGCTGTACGCAAATGAATCCACCGAGCATATCTATCCTGACCAAAATATGATGGTGCTTTTCCTGAGCGGTCAATTTTGGGTGTCGGAGATACAGGAAAATGGCACTTGGGGCGCGCCTTACAGGTTTGAGAGCAAGACCGACAAGTACGGCGAAAACGGTGTCAACGGCGGTCGTTGGCAGGCTGACGCATATTTCAGTGCCGACGGACAAGTGATGCTTTTTGCGTCGCTACGAAGCACCATCGACACCGTTAATGTAGGCGGCTTGACGGAGAGCGACACTTGGGGCAATATTGATATTTATGTGTCGGTCAAAGATGAGGACGGACAATGGGGAATGCCTTTCAGTATTGGCAAGACCATCAACACGCCATACACCGACCGCTCGCCGAGGTTGTCGCCGGATTTGAAGACATTGTTTTTCACCTCCAACGGTCATTATGGCTTGGGCGGAATGGACATTTTTATGTCGCGACGACTCTCCGACACATCGTGGACACAGTGGTCTGAACCCGTAAACCTCGGCAGAAACATCAACTCCGCATTCGACGAGACGTTCTTCTTCAATGCATACGACGGCAAGACGATTTTCTACTCCAAGTCAAACAGCAATGTGAACTACAACCAAGAAATCTATACCGCCAAACTCCCCGAAAAATTCCGCGCCGAAACCACGTCGATACTTTCGGGCATTGTCACGGACAGCGACGGCCGCCCAATCCATTCAAACATTGTTTGGGAAGACCTCAATACCGGCACTTACCTCGGCAACCTGAAAAACGACCCAGTAACCGGCACTTTTTCGATAACATTGCCGCTCGGTCGTCAGTACGAATATTTCATTGAGGCAGACGGATATTTGCCGATGTCGGGTGTTTTTGACACGAGAAACGCCAAGGAATCGCAGTTCCTGTCCGACAGCATCACCATCCACTCCATCAACGAGATTATCGAGGACAGCCTCTGCGTTGTCATCAAAAATATCTTCTTCGATTTTGACAAGTACGACTTGAAGCCCGAATCTATGGGCGAAATCCGTCATCTTGCCAAGTTCCTCGCCGCCAATCCCGACCTGACTGTGCAGATAGCGGGACACACCGACAATGTTGGTTCTGACCAGCACAACCAGCAACTTTCTGAAAACCGCGCCAAAGCCGTCAAGGACGCTCTCGTCGCCCTCGGCATCCCGGCTACAAAAATAGTTGCAAAAGGCTACGGTAGTACTCGCCCCGTCTCCAACGTCGATGCCGAAAACCGTCGCGTGGAGTTTTCTATTGTACAATAAGTGCCGCCTACGGTGGCGTTTTACCATAAATTAAAAGAATGGAAATAAATTAAAATTTGAAAATGAGAGTTCTGATATTAATATTGACGTTGATTTTAACGGCGCAAATGTCCTCGGCGCAGAAATTGCAGAGGGCGTTTGAGATGGTTTATGGGGGCGGCGACACGTTGGCGGCTCAGAAAATCTTCAAAAAATCCATCAAAAAACACCGCGAAATCCACGCCGCGTATTATGGTCTTGGACTTTGCGCGATGCAGAACGAACCAAAGGATGCGTTCATAAATTTCAAAAAAGTGGAAGCCAAATTCCGCAATTCTGCCAAGGATTTCAAGAAGTATATGCTTGCTAATTACCATATTACGGCAGATTCCGCAAAAATGAAAATAAACGAGATTGCCGCCGTGCAACTCCGCCGCACCATTTTGAAGGATTCCACCGAAAGAGGTTTTGCCAAGTTTATCAACACTTACAAGGGTTGCGACCCAAAATTCATCAACCGCGCCACCATTTTGAAGGAGGATGCCGCGTACCGCGAGGCGCGTGGTGACAATAGCCTCGAACGTGCCAAACAGTTTACCTACAATTATCCCCACAGCCGTCGCCTCAATTACATTATGGAGTTCATCGACAGCGTGGAGTATTACAAGAGATTGGAAAACGGCACCCGAGCAACGCTTTTCAAATATATGACAGCATACGACAAGGGCAAACTTTTTTCGTTGAAGTCGGAAAGTATCCAGTTGCAAAATTCCCGCAAAAGAGAGTATAACGGGCAGGCAGTGTTGTTGTTTAATTATCTTCGTCCTAACGAAACGCTCACCGATGAATTTATTAATAATTGGCGCAAAGAAGTTTATTATAGCGGACACTGGCAGAGGCTGAAGTTTTTGTACGACCGTCTGCCGCACGTTATGGTGGACACTATGCGGCAGATGTTTTACGCGGGCATATACGCCGAGGCAAATTTTGCGATGCAGGAGATGTTGTCGTATTACGGCAATGCAACAAAGGATTTTTACGCCCACAAGGATTCCATTTATGATTTTTATATCAAACGTGGCGCACCGTCGCGTTTGGCGTTGAGGAGGATGCAGGAATTGTACAAGGATTATATGGTCAACGGTCAGATAGACAGCGTATTGGCAATTATCAACAAGTACGAGCCGTTGTTCCCGAATTTTGAGTACGAAATCGAAATGCTCAAACGTCTCCTCTCCGAAAACAAGGATTCGTGCCGCCGCGTTCGCCTGCCCGACATTATCAACGAGCCGCCGAGCCGCAAGGCCGACATCAAATATTACAACATCAACGGTCGCCGTGTGCCATACGTCGCCAATATGATTAGTTTCAGAGAGGTTAAATTGTTTGATGCCGTCAATAAGTACCCTGTAATCTCGCCCGACGGCACGCGCCTATACTTGACGCATTGGGAATACACGCCAATAAAACTCAAACAAAAATGTGAATACGTTCATGTCAAATCGGGCAAACGCATTGTGGATGAGTTTGTTAAGACCGACACGGTAAAGTCGGGCGTTGGCATTTGTTATTCTGATTTCAAGAACGGACGTTGGCAGCCGTTGGTGAGGATTGACGCCCTCTTCAAGCGCGATTCCGTCAGGATAGACACCGTGGCGGAAATTGCCAAGACCCCTGTTCCTATGAACAACGTCTGGTATGTGCCTCCAAGAATAGCGAAACAGTTTTTGAGCGACAAGTCTATTGACTCCAAGCGCACCGACGATATTTTATATTATTATGTAGGCGAGGAGGCGGTGAGCAAGGATTCCGTTTCCACTTTTACGAGCGGCATCTCCGCCGACAACAATATTATGTACGTAATCCGTCCCGAAAAAATGCAGTGGGGTTCGCCAGACAAAGAACATCCTACTCCGCCAATTTTTTTCCGTTCCAAGGTGATAGACGTTTCCAACAATGTGGACGTTGACAAGTGGAGCACCCCCCAAGTGTGCGGCAAGGTAAACCATTATGCAGAGTTGGTGCCGGAGCGCAATCCGCATCCATATTTTGGCAGTATGAACGCGCATCCGTCGCCCGACAACAAGACGCTATTTTTGGCGGCGGGCAGGGAAGGCGTGCCGGGCTACCGCGAGGAGTTTACGGTGCAGATGCTTTGGTACGGCAATACTGAGATGGCGACTTCCGAGACGTATATGCATCCTTTTGACCCAAAAGTTTTGTCCCATTATCCTAAAATTTCGCATGGTGGCGGGTTGGAGAGTAACCAACCGCGTTTTTATCCCGACCTGTGGTTTTCGGTGCGGGACGAGAACGGCGTTTTGGGTTATCCCATTAATCTTGGTCCCGACGTCAATACCGAGTATGGCGAATATTCGCCCGTGCTCGCCGCCGACAACAAGACCCTGTATTTCGTCTCCAACGGTCGCACCGGCATTGGCGGCACAGACATTTATATGTGCAAGCGTATGAAAGATGATTCGTGGGCGCATTGGTCGGCACCCGTCAATCTCGGCAAGTACATCAACACGCCATACGACGAGCACGATTTTTCGATTACCGCTGATGGCAAGACCGCTTATTACACGTCGGAAGAGCCGTTGACGCACCGTCAGATAATCTATAAAGTGGATTTGCCGATGATTTTCCGCCCCGATACGATTGCCATTTATAAGGGTAAGATAATCAATCTCAGCGGCGA
>JAEEGL011986837.1_pt1 | contig 12002 bp, 12 predicted proteins | sample 9134231 | NCBI WGS metagenome assembly JAEEGL01 (sample SAMN16246548, study PRJNA631951) | gut metagenome | biome: gut microbiome; feature: rumen; material: fiber-attached | host: Bos | place: Iran: Karaj | collected 2018-10
AGAAAGCACTTGGAATAGATGAAATAGGGGTTGATGCAAGCGGTGTAAAGAATAACGCCTTAGGTGATGAGGGTTTCAGCATAAACTGCGTAGGCAAGCATGTTTCAGTGACTGCCAATACTGATGCGGCCAGATTGTATGCCATGTTCTATCTTAAGAGAATGGCTGATTGCGGTGAACGTATAGGTGATAAATTCCTGAAGACTGAGGTTCCTGCATTCAGATACCGTATCCTGAACCATTGGGATAATCCCAATCTTACCGTTGAGCGCGGATATGCAGGCAAGTCTCTCTGGAAGTGGGAGGAGCTGCCCGGTAAGATTCGTCCTGAGTATGAGGAGTATGCCCGCGCCAATGCATCGATCGGTATAAACGGAACAGTTCTCAATAACGTTAACGCCGATCCCTGCATGCTAACCCGTGAGTATCTGGAGAAGGTTAAGGTGCTGGCCGATATATTCCGTCCGTATAATCTCAAGGTATATCTGTCACTCAACTTTGCCGCTCCCAAGCATCTGGCCGGTCTTAAGACCAGCGATCCCCTGGACAAGGATGTAATAAAGTGGTGGAATGACAAGGTAGCAGAGATTTACAGCATAATTCCCGATTTTGGGGGTTTCCTGGTTAAGGCAAACTCTGAGGGGCAGTCTGGTCCGCAGGATTATGGCCGCACCCATGCAGATGGTGCCAACATGATAGCAGATGCCCTGAAACCCTATGGCGGAATAGTGATGTGGAGGGCATTTGTGTATGCTGCCGAATCGCCCGACCGTGCCAATCAGGCTGTGGAGGAGTTTATGCCCCTTGACGGACAGTTCCGTGACAACGTAATCATACAGATCAAGAACGGTCCTATTGATTTCCAGCCTCGTGAGCCGTTCAGCCCGCTGTTCGGTCAGTTGGAGAAAACAAACGTGATGGCCGAGATGCAGATAACCCAGGAGTATCTGGGACACAGCAATCATATGGTTTATCTGCACCCCATGTGGAAGGAGTGCTTGGATAGCGATACCTATCAGAAGGGTGAGGGCAGTACCGTTGCCGCTATAACTCTTGGTAAGGTTCATGGCAATACAAAATACAGTGCCATTGCCGGTGTTACCAATATTGGTGACAGCATAAACTGGTGCGGACATCATATGGCACAGGCTAACTGGTATGCGTTTGGTCGTATGGCATGGAATCCGGAGCTGAGTTCGGAACAGATTGTTGATGAGTGGATAAAACAGACCTTCACAGCTGATAAGGAGTTCGTGGAGCCCGTGGCCAAGATGCTTCTGGCATCACGTGAGGCTTGCGTCAAGTATGAAATGCCCATGGGACTGCACCACTGTTTCTCGGGAGCAGGTCACTATGGTCCCGGACCTTGGGACCGTTCGTCACGTCCCGACTGGGAACCTGCATACTATCATAAGGCAGCCTCCGACGGCATAGGCTTTAACCGTACTACAACCGGCAGTAACAATGTGTCTCAGTATAATGAGCCTCTAAGGTCAATATACAATAATGTTGAGACATGTCCGGATAATCTGATCCTTTGGTTCCACCATCTGCCGTGGAATTATAAGATGAAGAGCGGACGTACCCTTTGGAATGAACTCTGTTATACTTTCCAGAGCGGTATTGATGAGGCACGAGGCTTTATCAAGACATGGGAGAGCGTAGAGAAATATGTTGATCCTTACCGCTACGGTCAGATTCATGACAAACTGATACGTCAGGCCAAGGATGCCATCTGGTGGCGTGACGCCCTGATGCTCTACTTCCAGACATTCTCAGGTATGCCTATTCCCGATGACTGCACACAGCCTCAGCATACTCTTGATGAGTTGCGTAGTTATCGTCTGCGCATATCCAACTACGAGACTCCTGCTATAGACAAACTTCCGGAGTATACTCTGGAATAAACGCATAGGGGACAACGCAAGGGGGACGGTTCTGTTCGCGAACAGAACCGTCCCCTTTGCGATTAATAGTAAAAGAGCCAGCGGATATCTCTATGGGCAATGAACTTAAAGAAGAACACCATTGAGTAGTAGAAGCTGGATCCCTTCAGGCCTTTCACTTTATAGCCAAGGTGACGGCACACTATGCCGAACATGGTTTCCATAGAGTGGGCCAGGGAGCCTACGCTTCCTGTTGTGAGTTGCTTGCCATAATCATCGGCCGAATAATTGTTCTTAAGAAGGAACCGGATTATTTCAGCTCGGCATAAAAACATTGTGCCGGCACAGAATACAGCTTCGTCGTCATAGGGGATGCCATATTCCAGACACAGCTTCTCAGTAAACGGGCGGTTCTGGGATACCTCTTTTTTGAGCAGGAAGAATTTGGGACAAACCATTCCTACATCAGTTGACGATGAAATGGTTTTGAATGCTATGTCAAAGCGTTTTTTGGAACCGATCAATGGTGCTATAATGTTGTCGCGGAATCCGTATCCCTTATAATGGAGGTGGTTTAACGCCAATGCGCTGCGACAGTTCTTTGTGTGGATTTTAAGAATGTACTCATACGATGCAAGATCTACACTTTTTATGGCCTGAAAGAACGGATAGACATCATATCCGCTATTCTCAACGAGCATGACCTCTGCATCGGGGTGTTGGGACAGGAACTTACGGCGTATTTCCCCGTTTTCATAGGTCAGCGTGACTATCAGCTTGAAAGGTACGGTAATGTTGGATAACCTTTCCAGAAAATAATCTGCCTGATCTTGATAGTACAGATGTAAATGAACCAGTAATTTGCCCATCTTTTTTATGAGCCGAAGGCGGGACTCGAACCCGCGACCTACGCATTACGAATGCGTTGCTCTACCAACTGAGCTATTTCGGCTTAAATCGGCTGCGAAGGTAGTAAAAAATATTTGGCCGTATCGGCTTTTTGGGGTATTTTTGTAAATTAATATAGGCATATTGCCTATATGGGATTTAATTGACGGATTTATAATGAAATATGCTTTGGTGACCGGTGGCTCACGTGGCTTGGGACGTGCTGTATGCATCAAGCTGGCCAGTCTTGGCTATCCGGTCCTTATTAACTATAAGTCAAATTCAGAAGCTGCAGAGGAGACAAAACGTCTCGTTGAGGAGGCCGGAGGCAAGGCGGAACTCCTTCCTTTTGATGTATCAGTACAGCAGGAGGTTGAGGCTGCCGTTGACAATTGGCAGGAACAGCATAAGGAGGATTATATAGCAGTGCTTGTGAATAATGCCGGAATCCGGCGTGACAACCTGCTGGTTTTCATGCAGGATGATGACTGGAACAGTGTGCTGAACACTAATCTGAACAGTTTCTTTTATCTGACGCGCCGTCTGCTCAAGGACATGCTTTCCAAGCGCTGGGGCAGGATAGTCAATATGGCATCATTGTCCGGCATCAAGGGCCTGCCAGGTCAGACCAATTATTCTGCGGCTAAGGCAGCTCTGATAGGTGCTACCAAGGCTTTGGCTCAGGAGGTGGCCGCACGCAAGGTTACGGTAAATGCCGTAGCTCCCGGATTCATTGCAACCGATATGACCAAGGAACTGCCTGAGGATGAACTTAAAAAGATGATTCCTGTGGGCCGGTTCGGACGTCCTGACGAGGTGGCTGCGGCTGTGGGTTTCCTTGTGTCGGAAGAGGCGTCTTATATCACCGGTGAGGTTATTTCTGTAAACGGAGGATTATATACCTGATTTGAATGGGAAGAGTTGTAATAACAGGCATGGGAATATGGAGCTGTCTCGGTCAGAGTCTTGACGAGGTCTGCAGCTCGTTGTTTAAGGGTAAATCAGGGATAGGCGTTGATCCGGTCCGTAAGGAATACGGCTACAGGTCAGCTCTAACAGGAATAGTACCTACACCCGTGCTTAAAGGCGTGCTTGACCGCCGCCTGCGTGCCGGTATGAGTGAGGAGGCTGAGTTTGCCTACATGGCATCCCGTGATGCATTTGCCAGTGCCGGCATTGATGATGATTATCTGCTCAACAATGAGGTGGGAGTGATATTCGGTAATGACTCATCGGCCAAACCGGTCATAGAGACCAATCGTATCATGGAGGAGTATAAGGATACGGCTATGCTTGGTTCCGGTCTTATCTTCCAGTCCATGAACTCAACCGTAAACATGAACATGAGTACCATATTCCATCTGCGCGGTGTCAACTTTACGCTGAGTGCAGCCTGTGCCAGCGGTTCACACGCCATAGGATTAGGTTTCATGATGATACAGCAGGGTTTGCAGGATATGGTTCTGTGCGGAGGAGCCCAGGAGACCAACTATCTCTCCATGGCTTCTTTTGATGCACTGTCAGCTTTCTCTGTCCGTATGGACGAGCCTCAGAAAGCGTCCCGCCCGTTTGACCGTGACCGTGACGGACTGGTGCCCAGCGGCGGAGCTGCGGCTCTGGTGCTTGAGGATTATGACCATGCTGTAAAGCGCGGTGCCACTATACTGGCAGAGGTGGCAGGCTATGGATTCTCATCAAATGGCACCGGAGGCATATCACAACCCAATTCCGATGCATCATTTCTGGCAATGAGCCGTGCTCTGAAACAGGCCGGTGTACAGCCCGATGACATAGACTATATAAACGCTCATGCCACATCCACTCCTCAGGGTGACATGTTTGAGGCCGTCGCTCTGGCCCGTCTGTTTGAGGGACGCAAGGCGTGGATAAGTTCAACCAAGTCAATGACCGGACATGAGTGCTGGATGGCTGGTGCAAGTGAGGCCGTTTACTGCACACTTATGCTCAACAACGGTTTTGTGGCACCCAATATCAATTTTGAGAATCCGGATGAATATTCTGCCAAGCTCAAGATTGCAGATGAGACCAAACAGACTGAATTAAGGACAATACTGTCAAACTCCTTTGGATTTGGAGGAACAAACAGTGCACTCGTAATAAAGAAGATATGAATCTGTCACCAGCCTTGAAGGAGGCTTACACAAAAGAGCACCTGAGCGCCCGTGACGCTCAGCGTTTGGCTGAGTTCATTGCATGGGGCCCGATAGTATTCCAGACATCACGTCTGATGATAAAGTTCGGAATCCTGGACCTGTTGCGTGATAATGTGGAGGGTCTCACACAGCAGGAGATTGCCGATAAGACAAAGCTTTCACTTTATGCCGTTAAGGTGCTCACGGAAGGTTCACTCTCCATTGGAACAGTACTCCTGGATCCGGAAACGGACCGTTTCAGACTCTCCAAGACAGGCTGGTTCCTGCTTACCAATCCAATCACGCGTGTCAACATAGACTTTAACCATGACGTGAACTATGAGGGCTGGTTCAAACTGGAGGAGTCACTAAAGGAGGGTCGTCCCGCAGGTCTGGAGCATTTCGGCAGTTGGCCAACGGTATATGAAGGCCTGTCACAACTGCCGGAGCAGGTGCAGAAAAGCTGGTTCGGATTTGACCATTTCTACTCAGACCATTCATTTGATGAGGCCCTTAAAATAGTATTTGATGGAGGTTACACTGAATCCCTGATTGATGTGGGTGGTAATACCGGCCGATGGGCAATGCGTTGCGTAGATTACAATGACAAGGTAAAGGTTACCATCATGGACCTGCCGCAGCAGCTTGAGATGATGCGCAGGCAGACCGCAGGCAAAAAGGGGGCAGACCGTATAGAGGGATTCGGAATTAACCTTCTGGACCGTGCTCAGAAGTTCCCATTGGGACGTCATTTTGACGCTATCTGGATGAGTCAGTTCCTGGACTGCTTTGCTGAGGATGAGATACTGAGCATACTTACGCGTGCATCGGAGGCAATGGACAAGGATACACGCCTTTACATAATGGAGACATTCTGGGACCGCCAGAAATTTGAGCCGGGCGCATTGTGCCTGACCATGACCAGCCTATACTTTACCGCCATTGCCAACGGTAACAGCAAGATGTACCATTCAGAGTGCATGGAGCATCTGGTTGAGCAGGCCGGCATGAAGGTGGAATGCATCCATGACAATCTGGGACATGGTGGACACAGCATTATGGTATGTAAACTGAAATAATCAAACAAGTAATATATGGATAGAAAGGAGATTGAAGCCAAAGTCAGGAATTTCATGATTGAGGATCTTGAAATTGATGAGGAGAAGATCTGCCCTGATGCACTGCTCAAGCAAGATCTGGGCATAGACAGTCTGGATTTCATTGACATAGTGGTGATAGTGGAGAAGACATTCGGGGTAAAGATCAAGAGTGAGGAGATGGCTGGAGTGAAGACCTTCAGCGCGTTCTGTGACTATTTGGAGAGCAAACTTGGCTAAGAAAGGGGGCAAACCTGCAGAGTGGAAGGGGAGGACTGACGGACTGCCTTGGATGATACGTTCACTGGTGGTCCTGATGAAGGTGATAGACAGGCGCATCATCTATTGTTTCATGGCAATTGTGGTGCCCTTTTACATGATCTTTCATCATGACAGTTATCTGGCAACCTACAGATTCTTCAGACAACGTTTCCATTATGGCAGAATAAAGTCATTCCTCAAGGTTTATGCCAACCACTTCAGGTTCGGTCAGGTCATTATAGACCGATATGCCGCCTATGCCGGTAAGAAGTTCCGTTTTGAGCTGGATGGCAACGAACGTTTCATGGAGCTGGTAAACGGTGAGCGCGGATTTGTACAGCTGAGCTCACATGCCGGAAACTATGAGATGGTGGGATACGGTCTGACATCGACTGCCAAGAAGATAAACGGCCTGTTCTACGGAGGCGAGAGCAAGGTGATGATGGATTTCAGACGCAAGATTCTGGCCATGCATAACGTGAATCTGATTGAGGTTGATGAGAGCATGTCGCATATATTCAACATGAACGCGGCAATAGACCGGGGCGAGATAGTGAGCATGACCGGTGACCGTCTGTTCGGTTCGTCAAAGGCCATCAAGTGCATGTTCCTGGGCAAGGAAGCCAGTTTCCCCATGGGGCCGTTTGCTCTTGCAGTGCAGAAGGAGGTGCCTATGCTGGCAGTGTTTTCCATGCGTTACAAGGGCCGTTACAGGGTCTATGTGAGAGATATAGAACAGGATGAATCACTGCCTATAAGGGCCAGAATGACTGATATGGCTAAAAAGTTTGCTTCTGAACTGGAGAATGTGGTGAGGATGTATCCTACACAGTGGTTCAACTACTACGATTTCTGGAAGGATGATGAATGAGTTTGAAAAGATAGATGTACACACGCTTCTGCCGCAGCAGGAGCCGTTTGTGATGATAGACAGGCTTATTCATTATGATCCGGTCCGTACTGTAACAACGCTTCAGGTCAGGACTGACAATATTTTTGCCGATGACGGACATCTGTCAGTGGCAGGGATTAATGAGAACATTGCCCAGACTTGTGCCGCCAGGATGGGATACATCAGTCATTCATCGGGTGGCAGAGTGAAGATAGGGGTGATTGGCGCCATAACAGGATTCAGCGTGACGCGTACTCCGCTGGTGGGTGAGGTGCTGACAACTACAATAGATGTGATTCAGGAGGTTTTTCAGGTGACGTTGGTGCACGCTACGGTAACGGTAGGGAACGAGGTCATTGCTGAGACAGACCTCAAAATCGCATTGCAGGATTGAGATTTGAAACTGATATGAAAGAACTTAAAGCAACCGTACCTCTTAAGATCCGCTTCAGTGAGGTGGATTCAATGAACATTGTATGGCATGGGTCATACGTCATGTATTTTGAAGATGCCCGTGAGGCATTTGGCAAGAAGTACGGGCTGGCCTATCTGGATATTTTCGGCAACGGCTTTTATGCTCCGCTGGTGGACCTGTCATTCAAGTACAAGAGTCCCATCACATATGATATGAAACCGGAGATAACCATCACCTACAAGCCTGTTGACGCAGCCAAGATAGTGTTCGATTATGAGATAACTAATCCGGAGAACGGTGATGTGCTTGCCACGGGCCATTCAGTACAGGTGTTCATGGATCTGAACTACCAGTTGGTATGGGCCAATCCGGATTTCTATGAGAAGTGGAAGAAGAGATGGCTCGAGTGATAAGATGCATAGCTGATAACGTGGTGTCACCGTTGGGGCAGGATTCTCGTTCCAATTATGACAGTGTAAAGGCCGGAAAGACAGGTCTGGCACGTTACGAGTCTATGTGCAACATAAGTACGCCTTTTGTGCTGTCACGTGTGGACCGCGGTATTATTGACGCCCTGTGCGTTAAACTGGGCATAAAAGGTAACTACACTTTCTTTGAGAAGTTCCTGCTCTGTTCATCCGTTCAGGCGGTAAGAGAGTCTGGCATTGATGCTTCATCAGAGAGGGTACTGTTTATAGTTTCCACCACTAAGGGCAATACATCACTTTTGGGTCAGCCCCAGGAGGGTATGCCCGATGAGCGTGTATTATTAGCCAAGGCGGCACGTGAGGTGTCACTTTTCTTTGGCAATCCTAACGCTCCTCTTGTGGTATGCAACGCCTGCATTTCGGGCGTATGTGCCCAGATAGAGGCTATGCGTGCCCTGCGCAGCGGGCTTTATGATTACGCAGTAGTGATAGGGGCCGATGAGCAGTCGCCGTTCATCATATCGGGATTCCTTTCATTCAAGGCCATATCCGATGAGCCTTGCCGTCCGTTTGACAGGGACCGTAAGGGGCTGAACCTTGGCGAGTGTGCCGCTACTGTGGTGTTGGAGGCATCGGATGAGATAAAAGGCGGTTGGGAACTTGTATGTGGTGCCATCCGGAATGACGCCAACCATATTTCAGGACCGTCACGTACAGGCGAGGGCACTTATCTGGCTCTTATGGAGGTGCTTAAGGAGTGCCGCCGTGATGAACTGGCATTCGTGAACGTACACGGCACAGCCACTGCCTATAATGATGAGATGGAATCAATAGCGCTATACCGTGCCGGCCTTATTGACGTTCCTGTAACCGGACTCAAGGGTTATTACGGTCATACCATGGGGGCTGCTGGCATAATGGAGAGCATTCTCTCCATGTATGCGGTGCGTGACAATACGGTGCTCGCCACACGTGGTTACCATGAACAGGGTGTGACCTATCCGGTAAGTGTGAGCAGTGAGATAAGAGAGTGTAAGGGCAGTGAGTTCATCAAGCTGCTTTCAGGATTCGGCGGAAGCAATGCCGCACTGTTGTACAGATTCGTGGAGTAGATATGGAGAGGAGAGAACTTGATTATGTAGTGCTGAATCAGGGATATGTCTCTGTGAACGGCCGTGAACTGGAGCATGAGGCTTCAGGGAACGCGCTGCTTACGGAACTGTACCGTAACCATATTGCCGATTGGCCAAAATTCTTCAAGATGGACACTCTGAGCAAAGCCGGTTTCGTGGCCTCGGAATTGCTGATTAAAGAGCTTGGTGAGTATCGGCTTGGAAGCGAAGAGTTTACACAAGGGCGCGCAATAGTGCTATTCGGCGCAACGGCGTCACTATGCGCTGACAGAAACTATCAGGAGACAATTCAGGACAAGGATAATTATTATCCCAGCCCGGCACTTTTCGTATATACCCTGCCTAACATCGTAACGGGTGAGATAGCTATCCGTAACCATTGGCGCGGAGAGACATCATTCTACGTTACAGAGGCTCCTGATGCTGCTCAGATGGCCTTCCATCTGGCCTGCGCTTTTCAGGATCAGGTAACTGACAGCATTCTTGCAGGATGGGTGGACAGCTCACGAAACGATGATTTCCAGGCTTTCATGACGGTAGTGCGCAGAGAGGATGCTGCCGATACCGGCTGGATAGAGGGACAACTTAAACGGATGATTAACATTTTAAACAATAAGTGATATTATGGAAGAGATGATTCTTAAGCTGAAGCAGGAGATTATTGAGGTTCTTAATCTTGAAGACATCAAACCTGAGGAGATTGACAATGACGCTCCTCTGTTTGGTGAAGGTCTGGGCCTTGATTCAATTGATGCCCTTGAGCTTATTGTGCTCATGGAGAAGAACTACGGCATCAAGCTGCAGGATCCTGCCAAGGGTAAGGAGATATTCAAGTCCATCAATGTGATGGCTGATTACATTCAGAAAAACCGCACCAGATAAATGCAGGACAGATCAGTGCTGATAACCGGCTGCGGCATAGTAAGTGCCATAGGCCAGGATTGCGGACAGGTTCTTGATTCGCTCCTCAAGGTACGTACCGGAGTGGGGCCTCTCAAGTATCTCAAGACCGGGCATACGGAGTTTCCCGTAGGTGAGGTCAAGCTGTCCGATGAGGAGATGGAGCGTATGATGGGCATTGCTCCCGGTACTCCTACCACACGTACGGCACTGATGGGAATGATAGCCCTGCACGAGGCTCTTGGGCAGGCTGGATTAAGCCGTGATGAGCTTAAGGAGTGCGGTTTTGTGAACGGCACTACCGTAGGCGGCATGGACAAGAGTGAGCAGTACTACCTGGATTTCATTGAGAATGACACTCGTAACGCTTACATCGGCACCCATGACTGCGGTTCATGCTCCGAGATGATTGCTGACAGGTTTGGCCGTTTCAAGATGATAACCACCATATCCACGGCATGTTCATCGGCAGCAAACGCCATTGAGATGGCGGCTGATATGATACGTCTGGGTGAGGCCGATGTAGTTGTGGCCGGAGGTTCGGAGTGCATAACCAAGTTCCATCTGAACGGCTTCAACTCACTGATGATTCTGGATCACAGCCAGTGTCGTCCGTTTGATGCGGAGCGTGCAGGACTGAATTTGGGTGAGGGTGCAGCCTTTGTGGTGCTTGAGGAGGCCGGTCATGCCGCAGCAAGAAACGCCAAGGCCCTGGCGCGTCTCTCTGGTTACGGAAATGCCTGCGACGCTTTCCACCAGACAGCATCATCACCTGACGGTGAGGGCGCATACCTGGCTATGAGCAAGGCCCTTAAGGAGGCTGGCCTGAAGCCTGTGGATATAGATTATGTAAACGCTCACGGTACCGGTACTCCCAATAATGATGAGAGTGAGAGCCAGGCTATGAAACGCCTGTTCGGCAGCAGTATGCCGCCGGTGTCATCAACCAAATCCATGACTGGACATACCACAAGTGCATCGGGAGCAATTGAGACTGTCATATGCATTCTGGCATTGAGGAACGGTTTCATACCTGTGAACTATGCGTTTGAGCATCCTATGGAGAACGGTATAGTGCCTAATATGGATCTGCATAAGGGTTGCAGGCTGCGTCATGTGCTCTGCAACTCGTTCGGGTTTGGCGGCAACGATTCATCATTGGTAATTTCAGCAGCAGAATAAGTATGGAAAGGAAACCTATAAAGATTCTGTCTGCCAAGCAGATATCAATCCAGGCTCCGCTGTCGGAGGAGTGGATGGAGAATCCTCTGTCATATAGTGAGGATTATGTACGTGCCGTTGATCCCGATTTCAAGCAGTTCATTTCGGCCGGCGATGCACGCCGTATGGGCAAGCTTCTCAAGCGTGCGCTGGCTACATCACTGTCGGCATTACAGGAGGGTGGTATTGATAATCTCGATGCCATTATAACAGGTACCGGATTCGGCAGCATTGAGAATACGGAACTTTTTCTGGATGCGCTTGTACGTGAAGGTGAGCAGTTGCTCAAACCTACGCAGTTCATGCAGTCCACACACAATACGGCATCGTCACTGATTGGAATCCATACTCATTGCCATGGGTATAATTCAACATACTCACAGAAGGGCTTCTCGTTTGACAGCGCCCTGTATGATGCCTGGATGCAGTTCCGTATAGGCAGGATACGGAGTGCTCTTGTGGGCAGCCACGATGAGATGTCGCCTGTGTTCTCAGGTTTTGTACGCAAGGCCGGTCACGTAAAGGAGGGCGAGATATGCAGTGAGGCTGCCGTATCGGTACTTCTGGCAGAAGGTGGTGACAACGCATACTGCACGCTGGAGGGTGTAAAGTTGTTTGATACCCCTTCAGAGAATACCCTCAGTAAGGTTCTTGCAGATATGACCGATGACGGCATAGACGCTGTCATCGGTCATATCTGCAAGAACCTTACTGAGAAAACGATTCAT
>JAEEGL013637746.1_pt1 | contig 12002 bp, 17 predicted proteins | sample 9134231 | NCBI WGS metagenome assembly JAEEGL01 (sample SAMN16246548, study PRJNA631951) | gut metagenome | biome: gut microbiome; feature: rumen; material: fiber-attached | host: Bos | place: Iran: Karaj | collected 2018-10
AAAAAAGTCCCCCGTGGTGTCCCGCCGGGAGACTTTTGAAAGCTGCGATCTGCTATTAGTTTCCGAGGAGCGGCTGATCACATACGAAGAGCATGGCGTTGACTTTACGGATATCATACTGTCCGTGCCGTATGCATTGTATCACCAGCCGGTCCCTCTTATTATACGGATTGAAGGCCATATCCGCGCTGGCGAGCAGGGCTTCCGCTTCCTCCATACCCAGTTTAAGGCCGATGCAAAAGCCCAACACCGTCTTCTTCTGCGGCTTTTTCGTATCCCCGCAGAGGATCTTCGAAAAAGCCCCTTTCGTCACATTGGAACTCTTATAGACCGTGGCGTTATCAATATCCTTCTCCATAATGAGCTTCAGGAGGTGATTTTGAAACGAGAGGCTTTCCGTCGCGTCACTGATATATTCCGTCTTATCGAAATGATCCTCATCAAAGGGTTGCTTCCCCGTCGTCGCGGGAGCGTGGAATTTTCTCTTTTTCTCCGGCCGGTTTCCGTACCGTTCACGTTCAAGCTCTCTGCCGGAGATCAGGTACTCTTCCATATACGCCGAACGGACTTCCGCATCGCTGATAAAAGACTCTACTTCAAAAAAGAGGTTCTTTGAAAGCCGGAAAGTCTTCTCATCAAAGACCACCAGCTTAACGGTCATATCCACATCTTCCCTCATCAGGAAGCGTCCGATCTCATCCAGGGCGATCCGTAACGCCTCGTCCTTCGGAAAACCATAGACCCCTGTAGCGATCAGCGGGAAAGCTATGCTCCCGCATCCCAGTTCCCTGGCCTTTTCCAGGGAGTTCCGGTAGCAGCTCTTCAGCACATCAAACTCGCCTATGTCCCCACCGTCCCACGCTGGCCCCACAGTATGCAGGATGTACTTCGCCTTCAGCGCATACGCCGGCGTGACAGCCACTTCCCCCCTGGCGATATCTCCGATCTTTATCCTGTCGGCAAGCAGTTTATCCGCACCGGCCGCCTCATAGATCGCCAGATCCGTCCCGGAAGCATAGCAGGGCTTCGGATTCGCCGTATTTACAATGGCGTCCGCCTTTACTTTCGTTATGTCATTTCGAATGATCCGGAGTGGCATGATAGTTTATCTGCTTTTTCCCTTATCGCAGCGGCGGGAGGTCATGGATATTGTAATTGTCATAATATATCTCAAATGCGGTATCGATATCACCGGAAAGCTCTATCAGCGCTCCTGCCTGGAACATCGTGGAGAGTTCCCCGGAGGGGGCTTTCCATGCAGCGTTCGATACCACCTGCAGCTTTTCATTCCCCGCTACACCGGCCCGCAGTATCGCTTCCGCTCCGAACAGAAGCGTTCCCGTCGCGATATGATAATCGCTGGATACGATGGCAAGGCTTTTCACCGAAGGATACAGGCAGGTCAGGATATCATAGGTAAAGATCGCATTCTGCGCCGTTGTGATGGAATGATCTTCCACAATGATACGTTCTTTCACAACGCCCTGCTCTTCCAGCCATTTTGCCATCTCTCCCGCTTCGCTGGCCTCTGCATTCTCTGCTGCCGTTCCGCCGCCGGTACATACAATATAGGCATTCGGGTATTTTTCCGCACTTTTCAGGCCAACCTTCAAGCGTTCGATCAGCTCATCCTTCATGCTTCCGTCCGGATTCAGCTGGAAGCCCAGGATAACGATACACAGTTCATTTGTATCCGGCAGACCATCCGGCAGCACGTCATAGTTAAGACTGGCCCCCTGGTCAGGCGTATTCCACAGCTCCATGATCTTTGTCCATCGCTGCCCCGTACCTGCGTCCGACGAAGAGATCTCCTTTAACAGGGAATTGACCGTTTCATCCGCCTCCGCGCCATAGGAGGCATGATCCACGATCATTTCCTCGATCTTTTTCTGTATGCTTGCCGGATCCGCGGCGCTGCCCGTCTCTTCCTTGCAGCCCCCCATCGAAAACATCATGCAGACAAAAAGTACACATACGATGAGCCGTGATCTGAATGTTGCCGATACCATAACCGATTCTCCTCAAGCATTTTTCTTAACCATGAACCGTTATCTCCTCCAACGGCGTACTCGAAACAAAGCGATCCGCTACAGTTTTATCTTCCGATAGCAGATCCAATACTCTTGAAGCCGGCCCCATCGGTATGTTACGCCCGGACTCCCATGCTTCCACTGTCTTTTGCGAAACTCCAAGCAATCCTGCAAACATGGTTTGTGTCATACAAAGAGACCGACGGAGTTTTTTCACTCCCTCAGCGTCATACTTTTTTACAGGCTTTACAAATACCTTTGTCTTGAGCTGCTTATTTCTGGCAGCTTCCCTTGTCTCATCGATAGATGCCATAATTTCATCAAAGAATTCGCTCATGCTTGTTTCCAATCTCCTCCGAAAAACCAAGCTCGAACCATCGCCTGTGGAACCTTGGTGATTCTATCAACCCTCTTACAATCTCATAGTCCTTCATAACAACCCCTCTTTACGTATATTACCCTACTGAGTAGGGTCGTGTCAACTATATCATTTTCCGTGTATTCGCATAAAAAAGCCCACTCAATCCTATTCCGCCAGCTTCCCCATCTTCTTTCCGGTCTTAGCAAAGATGAGTGCGTCATCATAAGAGCAGTTATGCTCTCTGGCATAGATATAGATGGCCTTGTCCAGATAGGGATACTTCCGCGTATCCACGAATCCCCGGTTTGCCTCCAGCCACGCCCTGTGATACAGCGCCTGCAGCCGCTCATCCGTCACTTCAAACAATGTGTCTATGATACCCATCCGCTATTGCCCCTTTCCCGCTTTACTATCCGAATACAATATACCATACAGAAACGGATCCAGATAGTGTGCCAGGATCTTCTCATTCTTGAGCCCCGTCTTCCCGTAGAACTCCTCCGCCACACCGCCGAACATCGCCCCGAAGGTATCCGTATCATTCTCAAAGCGGAAGGTATTCCGCAGGAAGGAGATATACGAATCGCTCTCGTAAAAGCACCGGGCTGCTGCCGGGATGCCGCTCATACAGCTTATGTCCTCCACATAGCATTCCTTCAGTTCTTCTATGCTCAAGCCACTGTACTGATACTCCCCGGGCGGATACTGAGAAAGCACGTAGTCATAGATCTCCTGCTTACTTTTGCCCTGTTTTGCCATCCACACGCAGCTTACGACCGTCACGGCGCCCTTGATCCCCTCCGGATGGTCATGGGTGGGCAGGGCGGACTTCTCCGCTTCTTTTACCGCCATTTCCAGGTCTTCATAGTATTCCCCTATGTAGGATACCCGCATGGCAGAGCCGTTGCCGTAGCTCCCGTAAGGCTTCGGATGATTCCCGAACATCCAGTCAAAGAATTTGCCGCCATAGCCGCAATAGGGATAGTCCTTTCCGATGCGGTGCATCTCTTCCCCGTAATCCAGGCCGTTATCCACGGCGCTCTTGATAGCCAGGCTCATCACGGAATCATCCGTGAACATGCACTTTTCCGTATAGAGCTCGCAGTTCTGCCAGTCCCGGCCTTCCATGGCTTCCATCTCAAACTGCGAGCCGGCGATATCCCCGAGGATCGCTCCGATGATGGCCATATCAGAAATCCTCACCGGAACCGAAGCCGTCGCTGTCGAAATCACTGTCGAAATCGTCAGCATCACCGTCGAGATCGTCATCATCTCTTTCATCGAAGATGTCATCCTCATCCTCGTCATCATCCTCGTCTTCTTCCGTCCCGCCGTCCATCTGCCGGATCATCTCCTGCTCGAAGAGGTCCCTTTCAAGGCGCTCATGGAAGTTCAATTCCCCGTCGCCGTCCCTGTCAAAAAGTCTGTCTGTAGGCCTGATCATGATCCTTTCCTCCTCGTATAATATGTTTTGTACTTGCCTTGCAAGTGTCGGATGGGTGAATATGTAACACGCTCACTTCGTGACCGTTAACATATTCATCTCTCCTTTCGGTGCTGTGGTTATCCGGACTGCCCCCTGCTCCTCAGATCGCGTAGGGCAGGGTATATTGCGTGCTCGTCAGATGATAACCTTTACAATATGTACACCAGTAATAATCCAGCTTTTTGCCCCGTTCCTGCTCAAACAGCTTTCTGAAATGATTGGCCGTATGCTCATCCCGGTACCGTTTCTTTCTCCCGCACTGATTCCACATAGACTTTGTCATGCTAATGCCCTCCTCTTATACGTCCGCATGATCTTCCTTCCCACTGCGCCGCTGTTACCTGTTCTTTAGTCCCATTCGTCCCACTCGTCGTCCAGGTAATCCCAGGCATCGTCTTCGCTCTCGAAGTCGCTGCGGTTATCGTAATAGAATCCTTCCACATCCATGTAGTCGTCCGGATCCCGGTAGTTTGAAGAGCTGTAGCTGCTCTTTTTTGAAGTCTCTTTATAAGGCCTGCTGGCGGAAGACGGCGTAGGCGTAGCCTTCTTCTTATAGCTACTGGAGTAGGTCCTGCTCTGCGTATAGCTCCGGTCACTGTATGAGTTCCGGGTATACGACGGTTTCGGCGTGACCGCCACCAGGATCTTCAGCACGAACCAGATCACCACGATGGCTATGAATACTTTTCCGAGATAATCCAATAAATCCTTCATACCTCTGCCTCCTTTGTCTGCGCCCGTTCATTCCGGGCTTCCCTCAGCTTCCGGTCTCAGTATACTTTTCCATCTGTCCCATAAAAATACCGTAATCTCGAACGGCTGTTTGCGCCGTCCGTTCTATTTCTTATGCCACATTATTCAGCTCCACGATCTCCCTCACATACTTTCCCCTTTCGTTCTCCGGCAGGATACGGAACTGGTAGCACATGATCATGAGCAGGATCTCCTCCGCCGTCTTCCGTCCCAGGCTCCGCACCCGCAGCAGCTGCTGCTTGCTGCTGTCCTCTTCCTTGGCGCTGATGGCCTTGACAAGCGCGCCGACAGTCTGATACCCGGCCCGTTTCAGGCAGTGGTTCGCCCTCACGCTGATATCCAGCGCGGTGATATCCTCTTCCATTTCTTTTTTGCTGAGATAAATATTGAACCGGACCATCTTCCGATGCACATACAGGAAGTCATACATCGTTCCTGCAGGCATATAACGGTCCATTTCATTGAGAATTTGTTCGATCCTTTCGTTCATTACCGACACCTCCATATACGTCTTTGATGATCTCCTTCACGGCTTGGACGGAAATGTATTTTTTTGTGTTTTGTCAGCGTCGACTCTGAACAATTATCAGTATAATAAGAGCGTAAAAAGATTGCAACAGAAGCGGTTACGTTTCGTATCTTCCGCTTACGCTTCGTAAATCATCCCTCGCTTCCCTGCACGCCTGCTCCACGATCGCGGCTCCCAGCCGCTCATAAGCTTCCGTCACACCCATCTCCGCCCCTCCTTGCCTGTATTGTACCCTCGGTGTCAAGCTTTCTTTGCTTTCTCACAAAAAAAGCCCCCGAAGTACGCTCACTTACGCACCCCAAGCGCTCTCCAGCTACACCGAGTCCAATATCCTACGTGGCTGACCTTTTTAAAGTATTAGTATTTTACACTAATCAATTCACTCAACAATCTCGTTTTTCTGAACATTCTGAACGACACACTCTACTTCTTCTATTCTAAAGCTTTCTTCCTTACCCTCATGCACAGCTTTATATAATCCGGTAACTTCATCATAATCTTCTACAAAGAAAAACCCTTCCTTCAATTTTGCCCACAATCCAACAATAGGGAGATCGCACTCCCAAACATCCTGCTCTGTGGTACCGTCCTGAAAAATCATATCATGTATTTCACGGTACACATTATTATCTTTGTCTATCTCTATCGTAGTTTTTGTTTCCTTAATGATTCGCCCGTATCTCATTCTGTATTCATTTCTAGGCAACCACTGCACTTAAACACCCGAACTCTCCCTCACCAATCAGCAGACAATAGGTAGTATAATTACACATTCACCTTACACATATCACTTTACAGAGCATATCGTGTAAATTCGGGGAGTTGAACCCCGGCACTTGCTCAGAGTGCGCTCCAGAGGTGCGGTTCATTCTCAACTGCAGGAGATCATGTCCACGCTGACCGATTACCAGCTATAATTATATCAGTTCCGTTGTCCAGTTCAATCCCCGGATCGTTTCGTCTGTTTCACGAAGTTCCTTCGACAGACGATCTACATCCTTCTGAAGGTTGTAAATTCCGGTGGATAATTGATAGCAGGAGCTTTATGAAAGAGATGTGGAACATGGTGCAGGTGGTGTTTGCGGCGCCGGGAGGGGCGCTGGGGATCCCGGTGCCGGAGAAAGCAAAGAAGGTGCTGGCGCAGCTGAATGAAAAAGAGGAAGGAGGAGAGAAGCATGAGTAAGGAAAGTGGAAATAAACTTTGCACTTCACAGAAAGCTGGAAACCGTTCTCTATCGTTGCATTACTGTCGAAAAAATGATATACTGATATCGGTTATCGTATTGAATCTCATAATGAGGGTTTAATGAGGGGCGTTTGACTGCAGGTCGGATCCTCTTATCAGGACTGGTTTTCGAGCATTACAGGTTGGACTCTGACTCCGTCATTTTCCAGGTTCGAATCCTGGTAGCGCTGCGAAGACCTCAGCAGAAATGCTGAGGTTTTTATTGCTAAAAGCCTGCAAATACGGGATTTTTAGGGCTATTCAGTATAAATTTTCGAGCAGTCCCCCAAGTTTTTAGTGGTGTTTCAAAAAGCACAAATCAGTATTTTGATACGGTTTTACGGTATTTTTTCAGGAAATTTCAAAAAATAACACGGTTTTATAAATAGACAATTCTGTTGATTTCGTCTAGAACTATGTTAAAGCGCTTTTTAATCTGTAAACTTTTTTTATTTACAGCTAAAACATAGTGCGTCAGGCCTGAGAAGTCAATGAAAACACCCGGTTTTATCCCGATTGAAAATTGAAATCTGCGTATAAAGACGCCTTCAGGATACGATATATGGATAGACAAAAGAATAGAGACACGATATCATCAGAAGAGATGATCATCGAGGTGAAGTGATGAAAGACTATCCACAGGCATTACCGGCCGGAAGCGTGCTGGCTGGACAATATGTGATCGAAGGAGTGCTGGGGCAGGGCGGATTCGGCATCACCTATGTTGCCCGGGATCATAAGAGCGGGCAGGAGCTGGCGGTAAAGGAGTTCTTCCCGGATGGAGTGGTCTTCCGCAATAATAGCTGTCAGGTGAGCTGCTCCACCGAAGAGTATAAAGAAAACTTTGATCTGGGAAAGGAAAGCTTTCTTCAGGAAGCTATGACCCTTTCCGATTTTATAGGAAATGAAAATATTGTCCGGGTATACAGTTATTTTGAAGAAAACGGAACGGCATATTTTGTCATGGAGTATATCCGGGGGCAGAGCCTGCAGCATTATCTGAAGGAGCATGGCAATCTTTCATTTGAGGAAGCTTGTCGTATTTTTTTCCCTATCATGGATGCGTTAGCAGCGGTTCACGAAAAAGGGATTGTTCACCGGGATGTGGCCCCGGATAACATATACCTTACAGAGGATAAAGGGGTTAAGCTTCTGGATTTCGGAGCCGCCCGTTACAGTATAGGGGACAGAACCAAAAGTCTGGATGTTGTATTAAAACGGGGATTTGCTCCGTTTGAACAATATTCCAGAAACAGCCGCCAGGGACCTTTCACAGATATCTATGCGCTGGGAGCCAGTTTTTATTTTTCCCTCACCGGAACCAAGCCGCCGGATGCGGTGGATCGCGTGAATCAGGACATGATACAGCTTCCGTCCGCACTGGGGGTCGTGATCCCGCCGGAAGCAGAGCAGGTACTGTTGAAGGCATTGGCTGTACAGAGCAGTGAACGCTATTCGTCCATGTACTTTTTCAGGAAGGATCTGGAGGAGATATATCGCTTTTACTTGGATCATGTGGTGGAAAGCGGGATATCCGATGAAATACCCGGGGAGCAGCCACTATATGAAGATGAAGTCCTGCCGGGAGAACAGACCGGAATTCCGAAATACGGATTCACTGAAACGATGCAGGAGTACCGGGTCCCGGAGTTGTCTTACGAAAATGCCGAAGCCGATATGCGCAGACCCGTTCCGGGAAAGAAGGGACGTTACGGACTGATCTTTCTTTTTGCTTTTATCCTAATTTCTGCAGTCATCGTAGCGGTCGTGGTCATCGCCTTACGCGAGCCTGAGGATCCGGAAAAGGGATCTTCCGGAAAAGAAGACGTGACTGCATACACGAAAGCGGCCACGCCTACGGAAATAAGTGCAGCCACGCCTACGGAAGCCGCTCCGACACCGGTGGAGGCAGCTGCATGCTCAAAGGTGCGGGTGAAATCCGGGAAAATGCATATCAATGTACGTACAACTCCCGTAAACGGCGGAGTCATTGCCGCAGTAGACGGCGGTGATATCTTTGATATGGAGGGCTCCCAGACCGGCAGCGACGGCAGTGTCTGGTACCTGATCAGCGGAGAGAAAGAGAATAAGTACATCCGCGGCTATATCCGCGACGACATGGTTGAAGTGATTGAGGCGGAGGAAGACTCTGCTGATACTTCGGAATATCCAACTATGGTGATGGGAAGTATCCTTGCCATGGATCCGCCGGGAGAGTGGCCGGAGTTTCCGGAGAGCTTTACGGATACCCGTATCCGTGTAGGCGACAGAGATGTCATGGCCTGGACGGATGAACAGTATTTCGTTTTTTATGCCACATCCCCGACCGGATATGTGGGCTGGGTGCTGTATGATTCGGCAGAAGGCCGCTGGGTGCGGTATAATGAGGATCTTTTTTTGCAGATGCATTGGGATAACACCGTGGCAAATATGAAAAAAGCGCTCGAAGACCGGCAAGAGCCGACAGATCAGGAGGGGAATGGAAGTATATTGGCGATGGAGCCTCCGGAAAACTATCCACTCTGGACACCCAAAAGTTTCGAGCAAACACGTATCCGTGTGGGAAACAGGGAAGTTACGGCCTGGGCAGATAAAACCTATTATATTTTTTATGGAGTCTCCCCAATCGGAAATGTGGGCTGGTTTCTATACGATTCAGCGGAAGGCCAATGGGTACGGTATCTTTTCTATTGATGTTTTGAACTGCGGGTACAGGGAGAAAATGGCAGGTATGATACCGGAGTCTTCATAGCTTTGATCCCATTTTCCCCACTTATCGACAACGCCCTGATATAAAGGCTCTTTTCTGCGTACCGACAGTCTGATCCCGGCATTCAACGTTATAATGCGGATCAGTTTATGTATCATCTGTTATATCTCCTCCTGCTACAGCTTAATACTGTAATTCCGGAGACTAATAACAGTATGGATATCAGTAAAAATCCATTCTGCAATCTTATTGCTGATCCATTTCCCTATTATGTTCAGAACAAAAAAACATGCACGGATGCGCATTATGGAGATGTTTTCAAAGTTTAACAGTGCTTTTTTGTTGTTTCAAGCAGACACTAATTATCTAGGAAGTTCAGATTGAGTGTGCAAAGTTAGGGAAGTTAACAAAAAAACAAGTCCCAAAGCCTGATTTTATGCGATTTTTAGGGCTTTTTTCCGAATTCCATTTTTTTAGTTATGTACATGTGGTTAAGTTAAGGTAATTAGCTCAGTGCCTCAAACCTTGACATCATCCACACTGGCATCAATGGGTCGACTGCTCACAAGTTCACTAACACAAACCGCATTCAACATTGATTTTCCTAAACTCCACACATAACTGTTCCACGAATTTCTTGTATTCTTTATGATGAAACTCCTCATCGCCGAGCACGGATCGAATAATATTATCTCCCTCCGTTTGATTTTCACCTGTCATACTGTTATCTTCATCAACATCTAATATCAGCTCACCGAACTCCAGGTCATAAACCAGATAACTGTACCATTCTATTAGCGCTCTCTTCAGTTTTCCCAACTTATATCTTGTTAAATAACAATCATCATCCCATAAATGCATAAGCTTACACGGCTTTACTACAGCCTGAAAATTTCCGTGGCATAGTTCATTATATATCTCTTTTGCAATAATACTTTTAGCATAAGCCTGCTGCTCAAAACACTGTTCCTATAGTTGATCTGAGAATACGCCCGATCACAGCTTCGGGCATTTTACCTCATCATAGGTCAGTTCATTTTCACCGAATACAAAATGCGTCCATCTCCTCTTCATGCTGAATCTGTTCTCCCCAATGGGATAGAGTTTGGACGTAAAGGCTCTTCCATCCTCATCAACGCCTTTGGCATAAAGATCGCCGTCTTTCAGGAACACTTCTTCAATGATAAGCTCGGCATCTTCCGGGTGATCGTATTTACCGCATAAGGATCCCCACTCAGATCTGTCGGGATCCTTAAGGCTTTCATCTTCAATAGTCGTAACGGTTCCCGGTTCTTGATCCATCGCGATGGCGCGCATGCCGTTCCAGAATGCGGCGTCCGCCCTTGCATCCATTGATTCTCGACAGCCCATAAAGATAAGCACTCTGTCTGCATCTACATAGCGTTCATACCAGGTATTAAGTCCCGGCATACCACCACCGTGCTTCACGATCTGTCCGAATTCCGGATCGTTTTTAATCTCCCAGCCGAAACCGTAACCATCCCGATCATCATCTGCTCCGGATATACTTCCGTCATTAAGCTTCACCGTACTGTACATCATCTTCTGTTCATCAAGAGTGAGTACTTTTTCTTCCCTGAGCGCCCTGTCCCAGATAAACATGTCGAAAATGTCGGTATATACATAATCATCGCCGTTAAGCCCGTCGAATGCGATCACATCCCTGTCAGCCGATTCGGACACGGGAATATGACTGCCGTCTTTTACGACCATATTACGGGCAGTATTATCGTGAGGAATGCCTTCGGTCCAGATGTGATACACACCGGTCCGATACATTCCTGCAGGCTCAAATACATTCTTCCGTAAATATTCCTCAAAGGGGATCCCTGTTGCTTTTGCTACGATCTCCGCCAGTAGATTATAACCGCCGTTGGTATATTCAAATTCTTCCCCCGGAGCAAAATGCGCTTCTTCCCCGCTCTCGCGCAGGAAATGTATTACCGCATCGCTGCCCGGCACCTTCTTCTCTTCCTTCCATTTCCGGACGATCCAGTTATCTTCATCATAAGTTTCCGGAATGCCTCCGGTATGCGTAAGAAGATGCCGTATCGTTACTCCCGGATAAGGGATTTCAGGATAGTATTTTGTAACTTCATCCTCAAGACTTAAGCGCCCGTCCCTTACAAGAAGCATCACTGCTGCTGCCGTAAACTGCTTGGTGATCGACGCAAGCTGGAAAACACTGTCCTCCCGCATCGGCAGTTTATCCGAGAAATCCCGGAAACCAACTGCTCCCTTGCTGATGATCTTTCCTTTTTCGGCATACAGCCAGGTACCGTTAAACGCTTTCTTTTCATAAGCCTCATGTACCAGATTTTCCATCATAGTTTTCTTATCCATATACTCCCTCTTCTTTTTCAAAAAGGGCCGGCATCTCATAACCGGCCCTTCACTAATTCAGCATTGTTCTTTTTCAAAAAATCAATATCTCTGCCATAATCAAAAGCAGTTTCCTCATCATTCGCCTGAAAAGCTTCAAACAGATCCGTCGGGATCCTGTTTACGATTATACAAAACCCTTATGTACCTTGCAAGCGCAAGAATGTTTCCAAATAAACTTGCGCCGGTCTAAACATCCAGTCCGTATTTCTTCCGCTGCTTGACCAAAATGGATATCCGCTTTTTCATGGCGTGGTTCCTGTGATTTTCCGAACCGAGATTTTTATACAGCATGAAGCGCTCCCTAGATAAGCTGCCATCTTCCAATGCTTTCTTTATAGCACATCCCGGCTCGGTATCATGCCTGCAGTCGCTGAATTTACAGCGGCTCTCCAGTTCAAGGATATCCGAAAAAATGTTGTCTAAGCTTTCTTCTGTCAGGGCCATTCCGATCTCCCTCATTCCCGGAGTATCAATGATCGACACTCCGTTTTCAAGCTCTATC
>JAEEGL013664870.1_pt1 | contig 12002 bp, 12 predicted proteins | sample 9134231 | NCBI WGS metagenome assembly JAEEGL01 (sample SAMN16246548, study PRJNA631951) | gut metagenome | biome: gut microbiome; feature: rumen; material: fiber-attached | host: Bos | place: Iran: Karaj | collected 2018-10
AAACATTTGACTTTCAAGAATATAGATTCTCTTTTTGACGGCAGTTTAAAAGACCGTTCGAGTGAGGGATTTCAGGTGTTTTTGTATAGTTATGTTTATATGAAAAAATATCCGTCGGTAGTACCTTTGCCGGTGATTTATTCTGTAAGACAGGATATTACGGATTTGAACACGCGCTTTTCGATGTCTGAAAATAAAATCAGAACGGAGGTCAACACTTCAAATATTAAGGAGTTGACGGATAAATTTGCATTGAATTTGCAATCTGTTTTAGCGCGGCTGTTTGACAAAAACCAAACTTTTGAAGCCTCGCCGGGGGATAATTGCAAATACTGCGATTTTAAAAGTTTTTGCGGAAAATAAAATTCTCTGCATTATGAACACTAATTCAACCAAACATATACAACTTCTTGACTGCACTTTGCGGGACGGCGGTATAGTTATTGATTTTAACTTCGGCGAAGCCCGTATGCAGGAAATTAAACATACTCTCGAAGTCTCCGGTGTAGACTATATTGAGTGCGGTTATATCAACGAACTCAAAGGCAGTCCAAAGGGACGGACTTGTTTTGATAACGAATTGAGTATCAAAAACTCGCTACTTAATTCGGGAAAACAATCAGGAGTCGGTTATGTGGCGATTATCGATCATAATACTTTTACACTTGATAATTTGCATATTGCCGACAATACCGGCATTGACGGCATACGGTACGCTTTTCACAAAGAGGATATGCGTAAAGCCCTTAAAGAAGCCCAAAAAATTATTTCCAAGGGCTATGATTTGTATATTCAGCCGATGGTTTCCGTCCGTTACAACGATGAGGAATTTAAGGAGATGATAAATGTTTGCAACTCAGAACTCTCTGAGGCAAAAGCGTTTTATATTGTTGACAGTTTTGGTCAGATGGATAATTCATTGTTGTTGCACCAGTTGGAAATTGCAGATTTGTATGTTAACGGTACGATGACGATCGGTTTTCACGGTCATAACAACCGTCAGTTGGTGTATTCTAACGCACTTGCTATGGTTGCGCAAGAGACAAAACACGATTTGCTGCTCGATTCCACCGTTATGGGAATGGGAAAAGGTGCGGGCAATTTATGCACGGAATTAATTATGACGGTTTTGAACGAAAAAGGCGGAAATTATTATGCTAACGGAATTTATAATTTGATTGACGGTTATATTGCCGGCTTGCAGAGAAGTTATCCGTGGGGGTATAATTTGGACTATTATTTATCATCTTTGTATGGTTGTACGCCGAGTTATATAAAACTTTTTACAAGAGATGACCGTGTAACTACCGATGTATTAATATCTTTGCTCAAAAATATGCCCGAAGGTAAAAAGGTGGCCTGTGATAAGGTTTTTGCTGAAAAATATTTGACTGAATATTTTAACAAAGCGGATAAGAAAAATGATAATTGATGCATTAATAGTAACGTATAATCCAGAAATCGAGCGTTTTGCTAAGGCTTTGGAGAGTTTGAGAAGCCAAGTTTCTGAAATAATTATTGTTGACAACGGTTCAGAAAATTATGCGGAAATAGAGAAGGTTAAAACTGAAAATTCTGTTCTGATTCCGCTAAAAAGCAATTACGGCAATTCGTATGCCGTTAACAGGGGTTTTGAATATGCTGAAAAACAAGGAGTTGATTTTATAATTTTATCAGATCAGGATACGGTTTTTAAGGAAGATTATGCGGCACATTTTGAAAAGGTGTTTTTGAAAAATCATGATGACAAAATTGCGGCGTATGCTCCGTTTGTTTTTGATGAAAATATCAACAGCATTTTATATGTCGGAGTATTAAAAAATAATAGAATCAAAAACGTTGTTCCTGAAAATACAATGAATGTGCTTCATACAATAGCCTCAGGAATGATTATTGACTGCAAGATATTAGCAAATATTGGCGGAATGAATGAAGATATTTTTGTGGATATGTTCGATTATGAATGGTGTTGGAAAGTTAATTATCTCGGTTACAAGATTTTAGTATTGCCAGAATTATCAATTAATCATAAGTTCGGTGATAAAATTATTACTATTTTGGGAAAGAAACTGCCGTTAAGAAGTGATTTGAGGTATTATTTCGGCATTAGAAATGCAATTGCGTTGTCTCTAAAAACAAAATATCTTCCCCAAAAAGGACGTTTTTTCTTGTTTATATTTGGCATTGAATATTTTTGCGGTTATTTTTTTCTTGCCAAAAAGAAACTGCTTCTTTTAAAAGCCGTAATTGACGGTTTAAAAAAGAAGACAGGTAAAATTGTTATTTCATAATTACTTTAATATCATCGTATTGGTCGAGCATAATATGGTTCATTTCCTCGCGGGAAGAAAACTTGAAAAATACAACGCCCAAATTATCATTCATATAATTATGTATTTCTATGCCGCTGTGATACATCATAAAACGGTCAAAAACATATTTTTCTATTTCTTTCGGGATAATAATTTTTTCGACAATGCCGTTTTTTTTGCTCATAATGCTGCGGTGTGCAACAAAACCGTTTGATTTTGTATTTTTGGGAAAGTCGTCAAGGCTTTCGCCCAAATAAGTTTTCGCCTGAAAATAATCCCAATTAAAACCGTTGAGTTTGCTGCTTGTAATTCCGTAAAGGTTTCCCAAAACTCTGCGCATAGGCTCTATAATATATGGAGTAGAGTTTTTCATACGGTATTGAACGTGAAAAATACCATCTTTTAGGTTCAAAATTTCAGCAATTTTTTCGATTTGACCAACGAGAAAATCTCTGGCAATATCTTCATTATCACTCGGATAAGTGTCTATTTCTACTTTAAAAGGATTTTTGAAAGAATATTCGTTGTTGCTGCAAATAGCAACTACTTTTTTGTTTATCAAAAACGTACACATTGCGTGCTGTGTTCCGTCAATAAAATCCTCTATTACAATGTGTTTTATGCGCGAAATTTTGAAAGCACTCTCTATTGCTGCAATTGCTTCCGGTGTATTGTCTGCCCTTGAAACGCCTTTTCCGCCGGTCAAATCCACAGGTTTTACAATGACGGGAAAATTTGCGGAAGTTTCAGCCCATTGCTTGGCTTTTTTAATGTCCTCAAACCATACGGCTTTCGGTGTGCATAGATTGTGCTTTTGTGCAAAAACTTTAAACTTATCTTTGTGATGTAGTGTTAAAGCGTTTTCGTAAGTGTCGTGTCCCGGAAGTCCGAGTTTTTCAGCGACATACGCCGCCGAAATCACGCCGAAATCGTTGCAGTTGGCACAAATTGCGTCAATATTGTTGTCTGAGGCAAGCCGTAACATTTTTTCCTTGTCGGAATAATCTGCCTGGATAAAAGTATCAACAAATTTTTCACCGGGTTGTCCGGCGAGTCCGCCCGTGCCGATAACATAATGCCCCATTTCTTTCAACGCCTTTATTAACAGCACTTCGCTGTGGCTGACGTTAAGAATCAAAACTTTTTTCATTTTTTTTTAATAATTTGCGATTTCTTTGATACAACTTTCGAGCGTGATTTTTGGGTTAAAGCCGGTATCCGCCATTAATTTGTCGATACAAACGTCCCAAATTTCGCCGTCAGAAGAATCAGGCAAACCGTTGAAAACGATTTTTGATTTGGATTTCAAAACTTCAATGCATTTTTTTGCGAGGTCAAGGTTTGAAATCCTGTTAAAGGAGGCGAGATTGTAAACGCCTTTGCATTTTTCAGAGTTGAGGGCTTTGAATAGTGCCTGTGAAATATCGTCAACGTGAATGTATGTCTGCTCTCTTGTACCTTTGCCGTAAATTGTTATATCTTCTTGGTTTGCGGCTTTTTTTACGAAAATCGGGAAAATAGTTTTTTCGTTCATTCCTTTTCCCACTGGTGAGGAAATCCTGAAACTTATAGTTCGGATTCCGTGTTTGCGCATTGCGTAATCTGCTAAAATTTCGCCCATGAATTTTGTACTATGATAAACGCTTGGCGGACATATCGGGTGATCTTCTTTTATCGGTAAAATTTTGGGCGAACCGATTACCGGCAGGGACGAAAGTTGCAGGAAAGTATCAATTGAATTTTTTACGCAAAACTCCAATAGTCTTTGTTCGCCGGTGCAGTTTGCCCTGACTACTTCAACGCAATTCGGTTCGCGTCTCATATCGGCTGCCAAATGTATTACGGCGGCAATTTTTTCTTTTGGTATATAATTGCTGATTTCTTCGCTTTCCAAGTCAATTTTTAAATATTCATCAACTTCCGGAACGGATTTTTCGCGCCGTCCCAAGCCTATGACATAATATCCTTTTTGTCTGAAATATTCGCAAACGTGCCTTCCTATAAAGCCGTTAGAACCAGTTATAAGAATAATTTGTTTCATAAAAATGTGTAATTTTGCTGCAATTTTATAAAAAAGTATTCACATTTACAAATTTTTCTTCAAAACATTCCGCTGCCCTTTTAACCGTTTTGTCCATATCATAATAGCGGTATTCGGCAAGTCTTCCGCCGAAAACAACGTTTTTATGCGTCAAAGCCAATTCTTTGTATTTAAGGTGTAATTCGTTGTTTCTTTTATCGTTAACAGGATAATAAGGTTCTAAACCCTCTTTGTATTCTTTGGGAAATTCTTTTGTGATTACGGTTTTGGGAATTTTATAAACCTCCTGACCGAAAAATTCAAAATGTTTGTGTTCGATTATCCGCGTGTAAGGCGTCTTAGAATCTGTAAAATTGATAACGGCGTTGCCCTGATAATTGGGCGTATCAAGAATTTGGTGCTGAAAATCCAAACTTCTGTAATCCAATTTCCCGTAACAATATTCAAAAAATTCGTCGATTTTGCCGGTGTAAACTATTGTTCCGGCGCAATTTTCAAAATGGTTTCTGTCAGAGAAAAAATCGGTTTCAGTTTTTACTTCTATGTTCTCTAATAGATTGTTAATCAAAATGTTATAACCGCCTTGCGGAATACCTTGAAACGTGTCGTTAAAATAATTGTTGTCAAAAGTCATTCTGACGGGAAGCCGTTTGATTATAAACGCCGGTAAGTCGGAGCATTTTCTGCCCCATTGCTTTTCCGTGTAACCCTTTACCAAGGTTTCGTAAATATCCTTTCCGACAAGGGTTAAGGCTTGTTGTTCAAGATTTTCAGGAGTGATGATTTTTGTTTCGTTTCTTTGGGAGTTGATTTTTTGCGCTGCCGCTTCGGGTGTCGTAACGCCCCACATTTGATAAAACGTGTTCATATTGAAGGGCAGATTGTAGAGTTTGCCGTGATAATTCGCTAACGGGCTGTTGGTATAGCGGTTGAATTGGACAAACGAATTTACAAAATCCCAAATTCGCTTGTCCGGGGTGTGGAAAATATGTGCGCCATATTTGTGAACGTTGATACCGCACACGTTTTCGCAATAAACATTGCCGCCAGTATGTTTTCGTTTGTCGATGACCAAGCACTTTTTGCCCGCCTTATTTGTCAAGTAAGCAAACACGCAGCCGAAAAGTCCCGCTCCGACTATCAAAACGTCATATTTCATTTTTTCTTAAATAAAAAATCATAACCCTCAATTTTGTCAAAACATTCAATTGTTCTTGAAATGTTGTCAAAAATATTGAGATTGGGTTTGCCGTCAGTGCCAACGCCCAAAGAAAACAACGCCGGCATCAAAAGATATGTGTCGCACTCAATTTCTTCGGCTTTTATCACTTTTTTGTCTTCCGCCAAAAAAGAATGAACGGGGCCTGTCTGAAAATAAAATTTTTCAGGGTATCCGTATTCTTTTTGTCTGTCCTTATACTTTCCGTATTCAAAAACGTACCTTACATCGGGGTTTTCATAAAAAGAAACGAAAACTTTGTCGGTTTTGTTTGTTTCTTTAAAAGCCATCAGTTCTCTCATTTGTGTTATGCCCAAAAGGTCAAAAAATGAAAAGAAATTAAGAACGGCAAATAAAACTACGGCATACACAGCGGATAAAATTCCTATCGGAAGAATAAATTTTCCTTTCACCGTTTTTATAAATTCCGTCATTAAGACCGTATGAATCAAAACCGTTGCCGAAGTTGTCCGCATAACGTCAATCGGAAACATATTTAAAGCCGACAGCACAACGTACAAACTCATAACCGAAAAACTCAGCACTACCAAATCCGGTACTGTTTTTTCTTTTGTTTTTTTGTAAACGGCATATCCTGAAATCACGTAAAACGCTAATAATAAAGGACTTGTATACAAGACAGACGGCGTTGTGCTGATATATGTAGAATAACCGATATTTCCGGCATACGGATTTTGAAAGCGCATTGTTACCAAATATGTGCCGATTACTGAAATTAATACCGGCAGACTGAAACACGCGCTTTTTGTCATAAATGTTTTAACATCGTTGCTTTTGAACAACTTGTATATAATATATAGTGTTGCCACGAATGCAAAAACTATAAAATCATATCTTGTCCAGCAGAAAAATGCGGTTGATAGTCCGTAAATAATCAGACGTTTTGGCGTTTGGTTGTTTTTTAGGGTCAAAACTAAATATGTGCATGCCGCAACTCCGCAAATTTCAGCGGAATACGCTCTTAGCATAGTTGATAAAATAAAAAACGAAACCGTAAGCACCGAAGTCAAAACTGTGGATATTGTTTTGTCTTTGGTTTCGTTTAGTACAATTTTGTAGGCAAAGACAGCAAAACCGCAAAAAAACAGAAACGGCAACACTCTTAAAAATCCGGCGGAATTGCTTACCATTGACCAAAAATACAAGAGAAAGGAAAATCCTCCCGGATCAAGATTGAAATTTCTGTTGTTTTCCAACACTTGACCGAATCCTTGCGGTATTGCAAACGGTTCGCTGTAATGGTTCAGACCTTTTGAAATGAAGAATTGTCCCGACTCGTCGTACCAAAAAAAAGGATTGGAAAAATTCTTAAAAGCGACTGTCGCAAGAATCAAAACGATTATTGCCGTAGTGATTTTATAAATCGGTTTCATTGTTAACTTTTTTGTTGATATTGGATAACTCTTTTAAGGCTTTTATGCCGATTTTGATAATTTTTTTTATGTTGATTGAATTTATTCCGCCTTGTCTTGTCCTGAATGTTATCGGCATAAAAGTAATTTTTTCGCTTTTTTTTACGGCAACGGCGGAGATTGCGACGTTTGTCAGAAAAAAATCTTTCGGAATATATTTTAAGACTTCTTTCAGCCTTTCGGTTTGCATCAGTCTGAAAGGCGTGTTTGCGTCAGGGACTTTTACCCCGAAAATTATTCTTAAAACCGCTTTCAAAACCTTTGTTACAACAACTCTTGAAAAACCGTCCTGACGTTGTTTTCTATTTCCGATTATAAAATCGTAGTCGCGGATTTTGTCATACATTTGCCCGAAATCCTGCGGCAGAGTTTGTCCGTCGCTGTCGGTTTGAAAAATATAATCTGCACCGTTATTAATTGCGTAATCATATAAATATGAGAGAGTTGCACCGTGTCCTGAGTTCGGTTTGTCAATCGGTATTAATAGCGGAAATTGTTTTTTTAGTTCGAGTAAAATGCTGTATGTGGAGTCTTTGCTGCCGTCGTTTGCCACGATGAGGTTCATTCCGTATTTTTCAACAACGGGATACCAGTCGGAAACAACGTTTTTGATGTTTTCCTCCTCGTTATACGCGGGCATTACGAAAATAATTTTCGGTTGTTCCATATTTTTTTTAACAGTTAATTTTTTCGCTGATAACAAATAGCGGACGTTGTTTTACTTGGTCGAAAATTTTGCTTATGTACATGCCCAAAATTCCGAGCATCATAAGTATAATTCCGCCGACAAACCATATAGAAAACACCGTGGTCGTATAACCGGGTACTTCTATATACCCCGTAAATTTAGCAATAATATTATAAACCGCCAAAAAAAACGACAAAAAAGCCATAAAAAATCCGAACCCTATTGACATTTTCAGCGGTTTGTTTGTGTTTGAAATTATCGCGTCAAAAGACACCCGCAGAAGTTTCCTTAACGTGTACGAACTTTTGCCCTCGGCGCGTGGCGCATGTTTTACCTCTAACGCCGTATGATTAAAGCCTAAACACGAAACTAATCCCGTAAACGTGCGGGCAACTTCTGGTATTTTGTTAAATTCATTTATCACTTTTTTGTGATAGATGCCGAAATTTGATACCGTTTTGTCGGTTTTCGTTCCGCTCAACCAATCAAATACTTTGTGAAAAAGTGTTGATGAAAGTTTTTTGAAAAATCCGAACTTTTTTACAACCCGTCTGGCATAAACAATATCATAACCTTCCAGAGCCTTGTGATAAAGGTTCGGAATCTCCTCCGGCACGTCTTGTAAGTCGCAGTCCATCACCACTATCCATTCGCCTTGACAAAGACTCAGTCCCGCACTTATAGCATAATGCTGACCGAAATTGCGGCTGAGATTTACGCCTTTGACTTTTTTGTCGCGCTCGCAAATCTCCTTGATTTTTTGCCACGAATTATCCGGCGACGAATCGTTAACAAGGATTATTTCATAATCAGAAGTCAGCGGTTCTATTGATTTTTTGATGCGTGAAACAAGTGTTTCAAGCATTTTTTCGCCGTAATATATCGGTGATACTATTGAAAACAGCATTTTAATTTCAGCATGCTTCCTTATAAAGGTTTATTCTTTGAATCAATTCACTGCCGAGTTTTAAGCCTTCGATATTTGCGGGGATAAGGTTGTGATGACGCTCAGGAAGCGATTTCTTTAAACCCGCCTCGATATGGTCAAGCGAAACTACGGGGTTAACCTTTAAATAACCGCCTAAAACTATCATATTGAAAATCTTCGACATATTTCTTTCGGTTGCGGCTTTTGTTGCTTCAACTGAAAAAATGTTTAAATCATGTCTTGTCGGGGGATTGGAAATGCCGCTCGGATCGTAAATCAAAATTCCACCCGGCTTAACAGTGTTTTCAAACTTGTCCAAAGACTGCTGATTAAGAATTATCGCCGTATCGTAACTTGTTAGAATCGGAGAACTTATGCGTTCCTTACTCAAAATTACGGTAACGTTAGCCGTTCCGCCTCTCATTTCAGGGCCGTAAGAAGGCATCCATGAAACCTCCAAACCGCTCATTAAGCCCGAATAAGCCAAAATTTTCCCCATCGAAAGTACACCCTGACCTCCGAAACCCGCGATTATTATTTCTTCGTTAATCATTCTATTATAGGATTTTTTAAAAGTTTAAAATTATCTTTTATGTCGCCCGGAACGTAATATTTGAAAGTATTTTCTTCCATCCATTTGTTTGCTTGAACGGGAGATAATTTCCAACCCGAATTACAGTTGGACAAAAATTCAATGAAACACGTTCCTTGTTTGCCTTCTGCTTGATATTCAAATGCTTTTTTGATTGCCGCTTTTGCTTTTCTGACGGCAGCCGGCGTGTGTACAGACTGTCTTGTAACGTATCTGACGGCCGGCAGTTGTGCTATTAATTCCGTTATTCTTATCGGATAACCCATTGTTGAAACGTTTCTTCCGTAAGGCGAAGTTGAGGTTTTTGCGCCTTCCAAAGTTGTCGGAGCCATTTGACCGCCTGTCATTCCGTAGATGCCGTTGTTGATGAAAATTATCAAAATATTTTCGCCTCGGTTGCAACAATGCATAGTCTCTGCCGTACCGATTGCTGCGAGGTCGCCGTCGCCTTGATAAGTGAAAACGTATTTCTTGGGATAAACCCTTTTAATGCCTGTTGCTAACGCAGGTGCACGACCGTGAGCCGCCTCCTGCATGTCAATTTCCATAAATTCGTATGCCATAACAGCACAGCCGACGGGCGCAATGCCGATAGTTTCTTCGTCGATGCCGAGTTCTTCGATTGTTTCCATCAGAATTCTATGAACCGTTCCGTGTCCACAACCCGGACAATAAGACAACGGTTTGTCGTTCAAGAGTTTAGTCTTTTTGAAAACTATATTTTCCTCTTTAATTATATCTTGAAGTTCCATTATTTTGCAAACTTTTTTAACGCTTCGTAAATATCTTGTGGTGAAGCAATTACGCCTCCCATACGACCGTAATGTTCTACTTTTGCCTTTCCGTTTGCGGCAAGTTTTACATCTTCAACCATCTGACCCGCACTCATCTCGACGCTCAGAAAACCTTTTGCGCCGTTATTTATCAGAGTTTCAATCTGTTTTGAAGGAAACGGCCACAAAGTCTGCGGTCTTAACAAGCCGACTTTCATGCCGTTTTTTCTTGCGATTTCAACGGCTTTCATACTTGTTCTCGCGCTTGAACCATACGCAACGATAACATACTGAGCGTCATCGCATTGGAGCATTTCACAGCGGACTTCTTTTTCTTCTATTTCTTTGTATTTGTTTTGAAGTTTTATGTTAAATTCTTCTTGAACAGAAGCCACAAGTCTAAGCGAAGTTATGACACGTTTTTGTGTTCCGCGTTTTCTGCCGGTTGTTGCCCAAGGACATTGAAGTGCCACTTCTTCGTCAGTTCTACGCTGAATCGGGTCAAAAAGTTCAACTTTTTCCATCATCTGACCGATTGCGCCGTCAGAGAGAATCATTGCCGGATTTCTGTATTTGAAAGCGAGGTCAAAAGCCAATTTCATAAAGTCAGCCATTTCTTGAACCGATGCCGGTGCTAACGTTATGAGTTTGTAATCGCCATGTCCGCCGCCCTTAACTGTCTGAAAATAATCTGCTTGTGAGGGTTGAATAGTTCCAAGACCGGGGCCTCCGCGAACCACGTTAACAACCACGCAAGGCAATTCTGCACCCGCAATATACGAAATACCTTCTTGCATAAGCGAGACTCCCGGACTTGACGATGAGGTCATCGCCATTTTGCCCGCACCCGCCGCGCCGTAAACCATATTAATAGATGCAACTTCGCTTTCGGCTTGAAGTACAACCATACCGGTTGTTTTTTCGGGATTTGCTTTCATGAGGTATTCCATAACCTCGGACTGAGGGGTGATAGGATAACCGTAATAAGCGTCAACGCCTGCCCTGATAGCGGCTTCGGCTAACGCCTCGTTACCCTTCATAAGTCTTAATTCGCTCATATTCAGTTTGTCTCTTTAACTCTGTAAACCGTAATTACTGCATCGGGACAAATCGTCGCGCAATTGGTACAACCCGTGCAGTTTTCAAAATTTGCCATAAAAGCGGGCGTATAACCCTTTAAATTAACGTGTTGGGAAAGTTGTAAAACCTGAAATTTGCACGCCTCGACACACAGGCCGCAGCCTTTGCATTTTTCAGTGTCTATGACAACCGCTCCTCTTACTTTTGCCATTTTTTATGATTGATTGTTTGTTTTCAATTCGCAAAATTATTTTTTTTTATGAGTTTATGCAAATTTTTGTTTGGAAATTTAAACTTTTTTTGCTTAGTTCACGAAATTGTTCCACCAAATTTTCCTGATGCTCAATTTCCTCATAATTTTCTATGCGGACGGTTTCATTTTTTATGCACCGCTCAAAATGCTGAATTGATTTCAAAAATGCGTCGTCGGAGGGAAGATTGCGCGTCTGATAATCCTGGTTTTTCTTAATCGTGCAAGTCGGGACAAATCCTGCTGGTGCTGTCAAAACGCGGCTTGAAGTCAACGTTCCTTTGCTGCACCAAACCTCCAAATCACATTTATAATCGTTGTCCATTCCGAAAGCCAACTGTGCCGTAATACCTTCATTGTTGACCATTGTTGCAGAACCGAAAATATCTACGTCAAATTTAGGCAAATAATTGGCTGTTGCGGCAACGAGTCTTCCGCTTTTACCGAGAAGTTTTGCGGCATATTTCATTGTGTAACCGCCTGCATCAAGCAAGGCTCCGCCTCCTAATGTTTTGTTGTAGCGAAAATCCTGAGCGGCGCGTCTTGGAAATCCGAATGTGATTCTATACAATCGTACTTCACCAAGTTCTCCGCTTTTAACGATGTCGTTAATTGCTTTTAACTGATTGTGAAATACGAACATATAATCTTCATGGAGTGCGAGTTTCTTTTCTTTTGCTAACAAG